>ENA-OQVM01006489-OQVM01006489.1-marine-metagenome-genome-assembly--contig:-NODE-6489-length-10607-cov-17.942450_pt1 | contig 10607 bp, 10 predicted proteins | sample MGYA00237776_ERZ505498 | MGnify/ENA primary metagenome ERZ505498 (study PRJEB26159, sample SAMN06265151) | marine metagenome | isolation source: Helgoland LTER site | place: Germany:Helgoland, sampling... | reverse complement strand
CCTTCTATTACTTAACAAATATAATACATAACGTTGACACATGTTTCCTTTAATTTACTTCTATTTTGTATATTTGGTGTACAAATAGTGTACAAATATATTTAGCGTACACATTTATACACATTATGGCACTAATTACTTACTCATTTATACCATCAAAGAAGAAAGAAAATAAAGGTGCAGAGTATCCACGCTTTAGAATCAACTTGCAGAATGGTTCAGAGCCTTTTTTTAAAGCATTTAATGACGTTTTAGTTTATAAACGTGCAAATACTAATGACAAGCAAAAGATTAACGATACGAACAAGAAAAAGATAAAGGCAATTCACAAAGAGTTGCAAGAACAATTCAAAGGTTCAGAATACAGTAATGTAGCAAAAGGAACGACTACCCTTGATGAACATTTAAGTCATATGCTTGAATTAAAAAGCGATTTATCAAATAACACTCAAAAAGGATATGAAACTGCCTTTAAATCAATAAAAAGATTTTGTGAGGAAAAAGGCTACAACGTGAAGATGGATATTAATAAAGTTAATCTTCAATTTGTAGATGAATATCGTATTTGGTTAGTTAGTGAAGCAAAGTATGCAGGTGATACGGCATTAAAATACTTTGTTGGATTAGGTACTGCATTAAAAAAGGCAAAGCAATACGGTAAACTATACTACAACCCCTTTGATGAAGGAGTTGAATATCCTAAATCATCAGATGAAGAAATGGTTTATTTGACACCTGATGAAGTTACAAGAATGATGAAAACAGAATGTAGATTGCCTTTAGTAAAGGATGCATTTATGTTTATGATATTTACAGGTATTCGCTCACAGGATTGTAAATCATTAATTTGGAGAAACCTCCCAATTATAGATAGCGTGGTTAATATTCAAGTTAAAACTCAAAAAAGAAAAACAGATGTTTTTAAGGATCTCTGGGATTTCTCAAATAAAACTGATATTAAGCTTGGTGGAAAAAAGTCATTAGAGGCGCTTTCTCAGTCTGGAGCATTTGATAGTATTGCTCCGTCTCGAACAATAGCAATTGCTTGTGTAGAGGATATGCTCAAAGGTAGTGCAAATGGTTCATCTGCAGAAGTTGCCCAAAATGGCGATTTATTTGCAACCATAAATCATGAATTCGATCCTTATGAAAAATACAAAAATACCTCAGATATGCCTTTAAGTGAGCTTTTAGCCTTAGAAAAAAAATCTCTTGGGTATTATTTATCTGGGCATCCGGTAAATGCAATCGAGGGCTCTATCAAGTCAATACGATCAAAGAAAATTTCTGATATTAGTCATGACACCAAAAGAGCTTCATTGGTGTGCTTAATAAATAGTGTGAGGCAAATAAAAGATAGAAAGGGCAAGCCATTAACTTTTATAAACTTTGATGATGGCACAGGCATTATGGATGGTGTTGTTGCTGGAGAAGCCTTAGAAGACTGTCATAATATCCTAAAAGAAGGCCAAATATTAGTTCTAAAAGGTGCTGTCGAAATTGATGACTTTAGATCTAAAGATCTTGGTGATGCAATGTATAGAATGAGAGTTAAAGAAGTCCATACGTTAGACTCTGAATTACTAAAAAAGGTTCTAAAGGTTGTTGTAAATATAGAGAAATCAGAATTATTATCCTTGGATAAGTTTTCAGAGAAATTAGATGAAATAGATGCTAGTTTTTGGAAAGAGGGATTGTGTCAGCTTCATATAAGAGTTTCAACAGATGAGTCTGAAGCTATAATTAATATTGGAGATAATTTTAAGTTTCTCCCGACTTTATCAAATATTAGTTATTTAAAAGAACTATTTGGTAGTGAAGCTTTGGAGATATAATTAAATCTTTTAAAAAGATTACATATAAAAATTTATGACAGACAAAGAAAGCAAGTTATCTGAATATATCCCTCAAAAAGAAAATACTGAGGATCGTAAATTTCTTGAATTTGAAGAATCAATTCAGGAAGTCTCTGAAAAAATATCTGCGCTTAAGAATGCAGATATAGATAGCCCTGAATTAAATACTCAAATCTTGGCTCTGCAGAAAGAAAGAGATCAACTTACTAAAAAGATCTACTCCAAGTTATCTATATGGCAGACTGTTCAGGTAGCAAGGCACCCACAAAGACCTCACACATTAGATTTTATTAAAAGAATTTTTTCAGATTTTGACGAATTGCATGGCGATAGACAGTTTGGAGATGATGCAGCAATTGTAGGTGGAATGGCATATTTAGAAAACACACCAGTTATGATTATCGGGCATGAAAAGGGAAGAGAGACAGAGGAAAAGGTTAGAAGAAATTTTGGCATGCCTCAACCAGAAGGCTATAGAAAGGCTAAAAGATTAATGTATTTAGCAGAGCAATTTTCTTTACCAGTAATCACATTTATTGATACTGCAGGTGCATATCCAGGAGTAGAGGGCGAAGAAAGAGGTCAGAGCGAGGCAATAGCTAGAAATTTAGCTGTCATGTCAGAATTAAAAACACCAATAATAGTTGTTATTACCGGTGAGGGCGGCTCAGGAGGAGCATTGGCAATAAGTGTTGGCGATCATTTATCAATGCTTGAATATGCGACTTACTCAGTTGCATCACCAGAGGCATGTGCGTCCATAATTTGGAGAACTGCTGAAAAAGCTTCTGATGCAGCAGATGCTATGAAAGTTTCATCAGGAGAGTTGAAAAAAATTAATATAATTGATGAAATTATTTCAGAGCCATTGGGCGGAGCTCACAGAGACTATGATCTTATTTCACAAAGTATTAAAAGCTCAATAGTAAACAATTTATCTAAACTAAGTTCATTATCATCCGATGATTTAGTTAAAAGAAGGTATGAAAGACTCTTAAAAATTGGTTCCTAGGTTGTGCTAAAAATTAACCTAGAAAATCACTTAAATCTTGATAACAAAATTTATATTGCTTTTAGTGGGGGTAGTGATTCATCTGCTCTGCTTTACTTAATCTCTGATCTTAGAGATAGATATGAACTTAATTTGGAAGCAATCCATATTAATCACAACATATCAGATGATAGTAAAAAATGGGAAGAGCATTGTAAGTCAATTTGCGAAACATTAAATTTGCCTATTACAATCAGATCTATTCAGGTTGAAACTTCAGGTGATGGACTAGAATCTGCTGCAAGAAAACAAAGGTATAAAGAATTTGAAAATATTCTAGAAGAAGGTGATCAACTGTTAATGGCTCATCATGCTGATGATGTTGCTGAAACTTTTCTGTTAAGACTTTTTAGAGGTACAGGATCTGATGGTCTTGGTGGGCCGCAATTAAAAAGATCTGTTGGAAAGGGCACTTTGGTAAGACCACTCTTGGATTGTTCTAAAAAAGAGCTGTTAGATTTTATCAAGCTAAGGGACATTAAATTTATTGAAGACCTCTCTAATTTTGAAGTCAATCAAGATAGAAACTTTGTTAGAAATAGTCTTATGCCTTTAATTGGTGAGAGATGGAATAATGTTTCATCAAGGATATCTAATACTTCCAAATTACTACAAGAAAGAAATAAAATATTTTCTCAACTATTCTTTTCAAAATACAAACACTTAATAGGAACAAAAATTTTAATCAAGGAACTAAAGCAGCTAGACTCATCAACGGCAATAGACATAATTAGATATTCCATTAAAGAAGAAGGGATTGCTTATCCAAACAAGAAGGTTTCTGAAGAAATTATAAAAGTATTTCTTTTATCAAATCCTGGGCCTAACGCAGAAGTTAGCTGGTCAAGAGCAGATATGGATCAACCAGGTGGCAGGCTATACAAAAAAGATGGCCATATTGTTATTTTAAAAAAGTAGCTTATATAATATAAGAGGAGACAAGATATGAAATTTGAAACATTAGATTTAGTAAAACAAGACAAAATAGCAACAATTACATTTAATAGACCAGAACTTTTGAATGCTGTTAATGAACAATTTATATGGGACTTTCAAAAGGCTACTAGTGATGTAAAAGATGACGATGATATAAAAGTACTAATCATAAATGCCTCAGGTAGAGGGTTTTGTGCTGGAGCAGACTTAAGTGAAAGAGAATCATCTTGGGAGGGCTCTCAGGACGCTCTTATGAGAGGTTTTAAGCCATTTTTTGAGAATATTATCTCAATGCCCAAGCCTGTTATTGCAGCTGTTCAAGGCCCAGCAGCAGGTGTTGGAGCTTCAATTGCAATGTCATGCGATTTACGAGTGATGTCTGAAAATGGGTATATTTTGTCTGTCTTTAGCAATATTGCATTAGTGCCTGATGGAGGTCTATCATGGTTTTTGCCAAGATTTATGGGATATTCAAAAGCTTACGAGTACGCTATCGAAGCAAAGAAAATAATGGCTGACGAATGTTTGCATTTTGGAATGGTTAATAAAGTTGTGCCTGAAGAAGAGTTAATGAAATCCACAATGGATTGGGCACTAAAGCTTGCAAAAAGACCATCACAATCCTTAGCACATACAAAAAAACTCATGAGAGATTCTCTTCACAATGATTATTGGAAAACTTTTTCACATGAAGCAGAGATTCAAAATGGCCTCACAAGAAGCCCACAAAATTATGAAGCAGTGTCAGCTTTTTTTGAAAAAAGAGAGCCTAATTTTGATTAGTTATTTAATTTACTAAGACCAACAATAATGGCTTCGAAGGAAGCTATTGTGGTATTTGGATTAATGCCCACTCCCCAGCTAGTCTTTCCATCTCGCTCTAGTTCAATATATGCAGCTGCTTTAGCATCTGAACCTGATGATATTGCTGATTGATGATAATCAGAAACTTTTATTTCAGTACCAGTCTTCTCAGTAAGTCCGTTCATTAAAGAGTCAATAGGGCCATTCCCCGAACCATTAATAGTAACTTCATTGCCATTTATATTTAGATTTAAATCTAAATGATGAATACCATTTTCTGATGATGATTTATGATTCAAGTAAGAAAATCCTTCTTTTGGAATCAAAAAGTTAGTTTCAAATATTTCCCAAATCTGTGAAGTGTTTATTTCTTTTCCAGATTCATCAGCTAATCTTTGTATTTTTTGGCTCATGCTTATTTGAAGTCTTCTAGGTAGCGATACTCCATGATCTTTTTCGAGTAGAAAAGCTACCCCACCCTTACCAGATTGAGAGTTTATTCGAACCACAGCCTCATAACTTCTTCCAAGGTCAGCAGGATCAATTGGAAGGTATGGAACTTCCCATTTAGGATCGTTAGATTCTCTCATTCCTTGAAAACCTTTTTTGATAGCATCTTGATGGGAGCCTGAGAAGGCTGTAAAAACAAGATCACCCGCATAAGGATGCCTAGGATGAACAGGAAGTTGATTACAGTATTCAACTTCACGCATAACTTTATTTATATTTGAAAAATCTAGGTTGGAGTTTATCCCTTGCGTGAACATATTTAATGCCAATGTAACAATATCAACATTTCCTGTTCTCTCTCCATTACCAAAAAGAGTACCCTCAACTCTATCTGCACCAGCCATTAATCCAAATTCGGAAGCAGCTACAGCAGTTCCTCTATCATTATGAGGGTGGAGGCTTAGGCATATATCATTTCTATTTTTAAGATTCTCATTCATCCACTCTATTTGATCGCCATAAATATTAGGCGTCGACATTTCAACTGTTGCTGGTAAATTAATTATTATTTTGTGATCAGAAACTTCTTTTAGAATATCTACAACTGCATCACAAACCTCTGCCGCATACTCAAGCTCAGTCCCTGTAAAACTTTCTGGAGAGTATTCAAAGCGCCAGTCTGTATTGGGATTTTGTAATGCGAGGTCTTTTATTTTTTTGGCTCCGTTGATTGCGATATCTTTTATTCCAGCTTTATCTTGCTTGAAGACAACTTTCCTTTGAAGAGTTGATGTTGAGTTATAAAAATGAACTATTGCTTGAGGAATTCCCTTAAGAGATTCAAAGGTTCTGTCAATTAGCTCATCTCTTGATTGAGTTAGAACCTGGATAGTAACATCAGAAGGTATTTTTTTTGATTCTATAAGATCTCTTACAAAATCAAAATCAGTTTGAGAAGCAGAAGGGAAGCCAACCTCTATTTCTTTAAAACCAAGATCACAAAGAAGAGAAAACATTCTGTCTTTTCTTTCAGCACCCATAGGCTCTATAAGAGCTTGATTGCCATCTCTAAGATCAACCGAGCACCATAAAGGCGCTTTATTTATAACTTTTGCAGGCCACTTTCTGTTTTCAAGTTTAATCGGTTCAAAAGGCTTATATTTGTTTACTAGATTATCCATTTTGTATTAAGTAAATGTTAATATTTTATTTCTATGATAACTTCATCTATAAAAACTAACCTTATCTTAAAAGAGATTGGGGTTACAAGGTATTCTTTGCGCTCTAATAAAGAAAAAACCAAGGATAAAGAAATTCATATTTATCAAAAAGGAAATATTCTAACATTACTTGATATTGGTTTTGATGATTTGCCTAAAGATGAGGCAGTCCTTCTCAAAGCAATTGTTGGTGCCATCAATCCTAATGAGTCTAATGAATTGATTGAAACTATAAAATTTGATTCAAGCAGCCATGTGCAAGAAATGATCGCATCAAAGAAAACATTAGCTGGCGTCATTACCTTTACTAAAGAAAATTTAGAAATACAAATACCTTTACCAATAATAAGATCAAAGACCTTGGGTGAGATAATAAGAAATCCTAGCCTCAAGAAGCCCCTTTGGGAAAATATTAAAAAAGATATTATTAAATAATGTATAAAATCTCATTGCTAGATATTAATGATCTAGAAGAAGCATATGAGATTGAGGTTTTAACTAACCCATCTCCATGGTCAATTGATAATTTTAAATCTTCTTTCGAGGTTGGTCATCATGGCTTAGTCTGTAAAGAAGATAACAAGATGCTGGGCTTTCTAATTTTTTCTCCAATCAAGCCTGAGGCTCATCTTTTAAGTATTGCAGTTATAGAGACTCAACAATATAAAGGGATAGGCTCACTATTACTAAAATCTATGGTTAGTCAGTGCAAGGCGATGGGCATTAATCAAGTTTTTCTCGAAGTGCGTGCAAGCAATGAGAAGGCCATAGGGTTTTATCAAAAATATGGATTTAAAAAAGATGCCATAAGAGAAAACTATTATTCTGGTGATATTCCTGAAGATGCCCTGTTGATGTCTTTAGGGCTTTAAGTATTAGAGTAATTTAATGATATCTGATTCAATAGATTCTGGCTTAGTTGTAGGACCATAACGCTTAACAACCTCTCCATTTTTATTAACTAAGAATTTTGAGAAGTTCCACTTAATATTTTTTGTTCCCATTATTCCTGGTCGCTCATTTTTAAGAAAATTATAAAATGGATCAGCATCCTTGCCATTTACATCAATCTTATTAAAAACATTAAATGAAACATCATATTTCTCAGTACAAAAAAATTGTATTTCTTCATTTGTTCCTGACTCTTGACCTTTAAACTGGTTGCAAGGGAATCCAAGTACCTCTAATCCATCTTCAGCATATTTGCTATACAAATTTTGAAGCCCTTCATATTGGTAAGTGAAGCCGCATTTACTAGCCACATTAACTACTAATAAAACTTTGTTTTTAAACGAGCCAATTGATATTTCATTCATATTGGCATCTTTTACAACGTGATCATAAATATTTTTAGACATTTAGAAGCTCCTCTATATCTTTTTTCATTTCCTCAGGCTCAGTTTTTGGTCCAAATCTTTTAATTGTTTTGCCATCTTTACTAATTAAGAATTTGGTAAAATTCCATTCAATATCATTTGATCCAGATTCAGAGGGGTTATCTTTTTTTAAGAATTGATAAATAGGAGCTGCATTGACACCATTGACATCAATTTTATCAAACAAGCTAAAACCAACATCGTATTTTTCAGTACAAAAAAAATGTATTTCCTCATTTGTTCCAGGCTCTTGAGCTCCAAACTGGTTGCAAGGAAATCCAAGAATTTCTAAACCACTTTCTTTGTATTTATTATGAAGACCCTGAAGTCCCTCATATTGATATGTAAGCCCACATGCACTAGCTACATTAACAATTAACAAAACTTTATTTTTGAATTCTTCCAGAGTGGTGTCTGTCATGTCAGGTTTTTTAACAACTTGGCTATAGATATTTGACATAATTTCTTCCTTTTTTGTTTGAGTTAAAAGAGTTTATAGAATTCACAACTTATTAAGTCATTATTATATAATTATTTAGTCAACAGTTGATGTAAATGTGAAAAATTTAAAAAAAGTAAACTATATTTGGAAAGAATTCTGCGAGCTATCGAGTGATGAATTATATGCATTGATTCATTTAAGACAAAAGGTTTTTATTGTTGAGCAAGATTGCCCATATATAGATGCAGACTTTTTAGATCAAGATGCATTTCATTTGCTTGGCTATGATGATAACAGTCTTGTTTCTTATTTAAGAGCTTTTCCTCCTGGTATCCAATATGAAGGGACTTCTCTTGGCAGGATTGTTGTTGATGTTTCAAGAAGAGGCGAGCAGCTAGGACAAGATCTAACAGAAGAGGGTATCTCATTTCTAACTCAGCATTATCCTAATATTGAAATTGTTATTTCAGCTCAACATAGGCTAGAAGGTTTTTATAATGAGCTAGGCTTTAGTGCTAGAGGCGATGTTTATTTAGAAGATGATATCGACCACATACAAATGTTCCTTTTGAAAAATTGAAACTACTCAATAATTTGAGATTTAAATAGTAATGAATGTATTTCCTCAGTTATAAAGGGAGCGAATGGGTGCATCATTACTAATATTTCTTTTAGCATAGGCCTTAAGTTATCAGTTTTACCAGACTTCTTACATTCTTCAATATATACATCACAGAACTTACTCCAGAAGAACTCATAGACTTCATTAATAGCAAAATCAAGCCTGTAATCTTCAATATTTTTTTGTATTTTATTTTTTGTTTTTTGAAATTCATCCATGATTAATTGATCAGCATCAGTTTTGGGATCAAAAATCTCATTACCTGCCGGGTAGCCGTTAATAAATCTTGCAGCATTCCATATTTTTGTGCAAAAGTTTCTATAGCCCTTTAATCTCCCGAATTCAAAGCTAATGTCCTTGGTATGTGTTGCCAAAGAGTAAAACGTCATCCTAAGTGCATCTGTTCCATATGATTCAATACCTTTAGGGAATTGATTTCTTGTTTTGCGTTCAATTTTTTGTGCAATTTTCTCTTGCATAAGATTAGAGGTTCTTTTTTCTACCAATGCATCTTGAGATATACCATAAATAAGGTCCAATGGATCAATCACATTCCCTTTTGATTTTGACATTTTCTGACCATTCTCATCTCTAATTAAACCAGTCACATATACATCTTTAAATGGAATTTGATCTGTAAATTCTAGACTCATCATCATCATTCTAGCTACCCAGAAAAAAATGATATCAAAACCAGTTACAAGCAATGATGTTGGAAAGTGTTTTTTAAAGTCATCAGTTTCATGAGGCCATCCCATTGATGCGAAAGGCCATAAACTTGAAGAGAACCATGTATCGAGAACGTCATCATCTTGTTTCAGCTCTCTAGTATCTAAATTATATTGAGTTCTGATTTCCTCTTCATTATGACCAACATAAACATTACCCTCAGTGTCATACCAAGCAGGTATTCTATGACCCCACCATATCTGCCTACTAATACACCAGTCTTGTATGTTATCCATCCAGTTAAAATATGTCTTATCCCAGTTTTGAGGATGAAATTTAATGTCACCATTATTTACAGCCTCATTAGCCCTAGCTGCCATTTCAGATGTTTTTACGTACCATTGATGACTTAATTTAGGCTCTATAACAACATTGGATCTCTCCCCGCGAGGGACACTGATATGATATTTTTCTTCTTTTTCTAGAAGAGATAACTCACTCAATTTTTCTATAACAAGTTTTCTTACTTTAAACCGGTCAAGATTATTAAAAGGTGCGGGCACATTATCATTTGACCAAGCATCATCATTGAATATATTTATAGGTTCAAAATCGCTGTCAGTTTCAGAAGTTTCAACTTGGCCATTTACTTCATGTAATGAATATTTTTTGCCAATTTCATAATCATTAAAGTCATGTCCAGGAGTTATTTTTAAACAACCAGTTCCAAATTCCATATCCACATAATCATCAGCTAGTATAGGAATCTTTCTTCCCACAAAAGGTAAAACAATGTTCTTACCAATTAAATCTTTGTATCTTTTATCATCGGGGTTAACTGCGATTGCCATATCGCCAAACATCGTTTCAGGTCTTGTAGTGGCAACTGTAATAAAGTCATCAGTTCCCTCAATCGGATATTTGATATGCCACAACAAGCCATCCTTTTCTTGCCTAACTACCTCTAAATCAGAAACAGCTGTTTTTAAAGATGGATCCCAATTAACAAGCCTATAACCTCTATAAATTTTTCCTTTTCTATGCAGTTCGACAAATGCCTTAATAACAGCTTCATTAAAACCATCATCGAGTGTAAAGCGATATTTATCCCAATCTACAGTACTTCCTAGTCTTTTAATTTGTGAGGTAATTTTTTCTTCTGAGTAATTTTTCCAATCCCA
>ENA-OQVM01006488-OQVM01006488.1-marine-metagenome-genome-assembly--contig:-NODE-6488-length-10607-cov-48.320323_pt1 | contig 10607 bp, 9 predicted proteins | sample MGYA00237776_ERZ505498 | MGnify/ENA primary metagenome ERZ505498 (study PRJEB26159, sample SAMN06265151) | marine metagenome | isolation source: Helgoland LTER site | place: Germany:Helgoland, sampling... | reverse complement strand
TTAGTATCTTTCAATAAAAACGATTTAATGAAGTTTAGAAACTTTGGTAAAAAATCATTAACTGAACTTGAAGAGTTGGTTAATGTAAAAGGCCTTAGCTTCGGAATGGATTTAAGTAAATATAAATTAGATAAAGATTAATTACTTTATAATTTGCGCCTCCCAAAGGGGAGTTGATGCAAGATAGAGTTTAAATAAAATGTCATGAGACACGGAAAAAAAATAAATCATTTAGGTCGTAAAACAGCGCATAGAAAGTCAATGTTAGCAAACATGGCGTGTTCATTAATTGAGCATAAGCGTATCAACACGACTGTTGCTAAAGCTAAAGCTTTAAAACAGTTTGTTGAGCCTTTAATCACTAAATCTAAAGAGGATACTACACATAATAGACGTATCGTATTTAGCCGATTAAGACAAAAAGAAGCAATCACAGAATTGTTTGGAGATGTTGCTAATAAAATTGGAGATCGCCCTGGAGGTTATACACGTATTATCAAACTTGGTAATCGTCTTGGTGATAATGCTGATATGGCAATGATCGAACTTGTAGATTTCAATGAAATTTACAATGCCGACAAACAACCTAAGAAAAAGACCACTCGTAGAAGTCGTAGAGGAGGCGCTGCTAAACCAGTAGCTGCCGTTGAAACGACTACAACTTCAGAAGAGGAAGAATAAATGTTAATAAGCATTTGAAATTTTAAGGATAAACTTTTTTAGTTTATCCTTTTTTTTATGCAATTTTGTAAAACTTTACAAGACTTTAAAAATAATGAAATATAAAACACGAAATAAAGCCGTCTTACTTCTTGCAGATGGTACAATTTTTTACGGCAAAGCAATAGGTAAAGAAGGTACTGCCTTTGGAGAAGTATGTTTTAATACGGGTATGACAGGCTACCAAGAAATTTTTACAGACCCATCTTACTTTGGTCAATTAATGGTTACGACTAATCCTCACATTGGAAACTATGGAGTGAATTCTATAGAAATGGAATCGGACTCTATTAAAATAGCGGGACTTATTTGTAAAAACTTCAGCTATAATTACTCCCGAGTAGATGCTAATGGCTCACTTGAAGATTTCTTTGACTCCCACAACTTATTTGCAATTTCCGATGTAGACACTAGAGCATTGGTGAGTTATATTCGAGATAACGGAGCTATGAATGCCGTTATTTCTACGGATGTTGACGATATTGAGGGGTTAAAAAAACAGCTAGCACAAATTCCACAGATGGAAGGTTTGGAGTTGGCTTCTAAAGTCTCTACTAAAGAACCTTACTATTTTGGCGATGAAAATGCAACGTATAAAATTGCAGCACTAGATATTGGGGTTAAAAAAAATATACTTCGCAATTTCGCCAAACGCGATGCCTATATTAAAGTATTCCCATTTAACTCAACTTTTGAAGAATTGAGTGCATGGAATCCTGATGGTTATTTTTTATCTAATGGTCCTGGTGATCCAGAACCTTTAGTAGGAGCACAAGCTTTAGCAAAAACCATCATAGAAAAAGATTTACCTCTATTTGGAATTTGTTTAGGACATCAAGTCATTGCTTTAGCAAATGGCGTATCAACCTATAAAATGCATAATGGCCACAGAGGGATCAATCATCCTGTTAAAAACTTAGTAACTGGTAAAGGGGAAATAACGTCTCAAAATCATGGTTTTGCAGTCAATAGAGAACAAGCGGAAGCGCATTCAGATTTAGAAGTGACCCATTTACATTTAAATGATGATACGGTTGCAGGGATTGCGATGAAATCTAAAAACTGTTTTTCTGTACAATACCACCCGGAAGCGAGTCCAGGGCCTCATGATTCTTCATATTTGTTTGATCAGTTCATTCAAAACTTAAAGTAAAAATTTCAAAAAAGGCAACAAACATCAAATTTGTTGCCTTTTTTTGACTACTACAACGTTTTAGCTAATAATTACTATAATTCTATGCGAGAATAATTCTAAAAAATTTCATTTTCGTAAATTTGCAATCTATAAATAACTTAAATACAATACTATGAGTATCATAATTAACATTCATGCACGTCAAATTTTAGACTCTAGGGGAAATCCTACTGTTGAAGTAGACGTCACTACAGAAAACGGATTTATTGGAAGAGCAGCTGTACCTTCTGGGGCATCTACTGGAGAACATGAAGCGGTTGAATTACGCGACGGCGGATCTGCATACATGGGAAAAGGCGTTTTAAAAGCCGTTGAAAATGTGAATGCTATTATTACTCAAGAATTATTGGGTGTTTCTGTTTTTGAACAAAACCTAATTGATCAAATTATGATTGATTTAGATGGAACTCCAAACAAATCAAAATTAGGGGCCAATGCAATCCTTGGTGTATCCTTAGCGGCTGCGAAAGCTGCTGCTGCCGAGCTCGGAATGCCTTTGTATCGCTACGTAGGTGGGGTAAGTGCAAACACTTTACCAGTACCAATGATGAATATCATCAACGGAGGATCGCATAGTGATGCACCGATCGCATTTCAAGAATTCATGGTCATGCCTGTAAAAGCTAAAAACTTCACACATGCCATGCAAATGGGAACTGAAATTTTTCACAACCTTAAAAAAGTATTACACGACAGAGGTTTAAGTACTGCTGTTGGTGATGAAGGTGGTTTTGCTCCAAACTTAGAAGGAGGTACAGAAGATGCTCTAGAAACTATTGCAAAAGCAGTTAAAAACGCAGGATATACACTAGGTGATGATGTGATGATCGCATTAGATTGTGCTGCTGCAGAATTTTATGTCGATGGAAACTACGACTACACAAAATTTGAAGGGTCCAAAGGTCAAGTACGTACAAGCCAACAACAAGCTGATTATTTAGCCGAATTAGCCGCCAAATATCCAATCATCTCAATTGAAGATGGAATGGATGAAAATGACTGGGAAGGTTGGAAATACCTTACAGATAAAATTGGTGAAAAAGTGCAACTTGTTGGTGATGATTTATTTGTAACCAATGTAGAGCGTTTGTCTAGAGGAATTGAGAATAATATAGCCAATTCAATCTTGATTAAAGTGAACCAAATCGGAACACTTACTGAAACAATTGCTGCAGTGAATATGGCACATAATGCAGGGTTTACATCTGTAATGTCGCACCGTTCCGGTGAAACAGAAGACAACACTATTGCGGATCTCGCAGTAGCGTTAAACACAGGGCAAATCAAAACAGGTTCTGCGTCACGAAGTGATCGTATGGCAAAATATAATCAACTCCTTCGTATCGAAGAAGAACTTGGGGAGACCGCTTATTTCCCACAAGAAAAAGCGTTTAAAATACAATAAGCATCTCTTTTACAGAGATAAAAAAAAGACTGTCCGAAAAGGCAGTCTTTTTTTTGCCGTTTTTTAAGGCCTAATCTAGCATGCAGATAGTAGAATACTGAATTTTTTAAAAGAGAATTACATGTATACTTTCTCTCTTTGGCTCTTCAATAAAACATTTTTTTTTTGTAAATTCGCTACTCATTAAATAAGTACAATTAAAAGATCCCAAAAATGTCAAATAAAGCAATTTTAGAAGTTAACGGTCAAAAACATGAATTTCCAACATTTACTGGTTCTGAAAATGAAGTGGCTATAGATATTAGCTCTTTGAGAACAGCCACAAGTGGTGTTACTACTATTGATCCAGGTTTTAAAAACACAGGCTCATGTGTAAGCGAAATTACATTTTTGGATGGCGAAAAGGGTATTCTTAGATATAGAGGCTATTCAATTGAAGAATTGGCTGAAAAAGCAGATTTCTTAGAAGTCGCTTTTTTATTGATTTTCGGGGAATTACCTTCTAAAGAAGAACTTGATAAATTTCATGCAGATATCAAATCAGAATCTATTGTAGATGATGATATTAGAAAAATAATTGATGCATTCCCAAAATCGGCACACCCAATGGGAGTGTTGTCATCACTAACAAGTGCACTTACGGCATTTAATCCTTCTTCAGTAAATGTTGATTCTCAAGAAGATATGTACAAATCGGTAGTGCGAATTTTAGGGAAGTTTCCTGTCTTAGTGGCTTGGGCTATGCGTAAAAAACAAGGGCTACCACTAGATTATGGCGACAACTCTTTAGGATATGTGGAAAATGTCTTAAAAATGATGTTCAAGCAACCTAATGAAGAATACGTTCAAAATGAAATACTGGTGAATGCTTTAAATAAACTATTGATCCTTCATGCAGATCATGAACAAAACTGTTCAACCTCTACGGTTAGAATTGTTGGTTCTTCACATGCAGGATTATTTGCTTCTATTTCGGCAGGAATTTCAGCGCTTTGGGGCCCACTTCATGGCGGTGCCAATCAAGCAGTACTCGAAATGTTGGAAGCAATTAAAGCAGATGGTGGAGATACCAAAAAATACATGTCTAAGGCGAAGGATAAAAGTGATCCTTTTAGACTCATGGGCTTTGGACACAGAGTTTACAAAAATTTCGATCCCCGTGCTAAAATCATTAAAGTCACCGCAGATGAAGTCCTAAACGACTTGGGGGTTGAAGATCCTATTTTAGATATTGCTAAAGGTCTTGAAAAAGAAGCTTTAACGGATGCGTATTTTGTAGATAGAAAATTATATCCTAATGTCGATTTTTATTCAGGAATTATCTATCGTGCCATGGGAATACCTGTTGAAATGTTTACTGTAATGTTTGCCTTAGGACGTTTGCCAGGTTGGATTGGTCAATGGCGTGAAATGCGTTTACGTAAAGAACCTATCGGACGTCCACGTCAAATTTATACCGGGAGCACACACCGCCCGTTTAAATCTGTTGCCAAATAAGAGTTTCAGTTAAAGGATAAAAAATGCTAGCACTTAAAGTGAATAATGAGTATGCGCGTTTGAGAGCTGTCCTTTTTGGAACAGCGCAAAGTAACGGCCCAATACCTATTGATGAAAACTGTTATGACCCTAGTAGTTTAACCCATGTTCTAGCAGGTACATATCCAACTGAATCAGATATGCAAAATGAAATGTCTTCTGTAATGGCGGTATTTCATAAATATGACGTCTCAGTTTTTCGACCAAGTCTTATCGAAAATTGTAATCAAATATTTGCCCGTGATATTGCGTTTGTAATTGATAATAAATTCATTAAATCAAATATACTTCCCGATCGAGCAAACGAGTATCAAGCATTAGGAACGCTTTTAGCTGAAATTAATTCAGAACATATAATTGAACTCCCAGAAGATTGTCATGTTGAAGGTGGGGATGTTATTTTGTGTGATGATTATATTTTTATCGGCGTATATTCAGGATCGGATTATTCAGATTATATAACAGCTAGAACTAACCTTAATGCTGCAAAAGCAATTCAGAAACTATTTCCCCAAAAGATTGTCAAAACTTTTGAACTTCGTAAATCTAATTCAAACCCACTTGAAAACGCACTGCATTTAGATTGTTGTTTTCAACCCTTAGGATACGGAAAAGCACTCGTTCATGATCGCGGTTTTTTAAGTGATGAGGACTACGATTGGCTACTCAGTTTTTTTGGAAAAGAAAATGTGTTTGTAGCTACCGCAAAAGAGATGTCCCAAATGAATTGCAACGTATTTTCTATTTCAGAAAACGTTGTGATTTCTGAACAAAATTTCACACGCTTAAATACGTGGCTTGTTGCTAACGGATTTACAGTTGAAGAAGTGCCCTATGCCGAAATATCAAAACAAGGCGGTTTACTCCGGTGTTCAACCCTACCTTTAAACAGAGACTAAAATGTCACAGATTACCAACACAGTTTTAATGATTCGCCCAGTTCAGTTTCGTATGAATGAACAAACAGCGGTAAATAATTACTACCAAAAAGTTTTAGAAGATACGCTTCCTGAAACCGTAAATGCAAAGGCTGTACAAGAATTTGACATTATGGTTATTAAGCTTAAAAAAGCAGGTATTCAAGTAATTGTTGTTGAAGATTCAAAAGAGTTTGACACACCCGATTCAATTTTTCCCAATAACTGGATTTCATTTCATGAAAATGGCACCATTGGATTGTATCCTATGTTTGCCGAAAATCGTCGCCTCGAACGAAAGGATTCTATTATAGAAGCTGTTGAAGCTGAAGGTTTCAAAATTGAAACTGTGGTGGATTATACAACTGCAGAAGAGGATGGGTATTATTTGGAAGGTACTGGTAGTATCTTATTGGATCGCGAAAACCAAAAAGCCTATTGTGCACTTTCTGCCAGAGCCGACGAAGAATTGTTTATTGAGTTCTGTGAAGACTTTGAATACACTCCAGTAGTATTTTCAGCCTTTCAGACTGTAAACGCTAAACGTGAAAAAATATATCACACCAACGTCATGATGTGCTTAGGGAATACCTTTGCCGTAGTGTGCTTGGCAAGTATTGATGATAAAAAAGAACGTAAAAACCTTCTTAAACATCTTCATGAAGATGGAAAAAAAGTTATTGAAATTTCTGAAGATCAAGTCAATAATTTCGCAGGTAATATGCTTCAATTGAAAGGCGATAACGATCATAGTTATTTGGTAATGAGCCAATCCGCTTTTGATTCGTTACGTCCTGCTCAAGTGCAGTTATTAGAAGCGCATGCTACACTAATATCGAGTTCTCTAGACACTATTGAAGCTTGTGGTGGTGGCAGTGCTCGCTGTATGATGGCCGAAGTGTTTTTGCCCAAAACAGCTTCAAATTAGGATTAAAAAAAATGTATCTTTGCTGATGAAATCAGATATACAATGACACTTCAGGAATCCTTATCAAAACATATAAAACAAGCGTTTATTACGCTATATAACACCCCTTTAGAAACGGTAGAATTTCAATCTACTCGTAAAGATTTTGAGGGTGATATTACCGTAGTCACCTTTTCAATGTTACGGACCATAAAAATGAACCCAGCTCAGTTGGGTGAAAGTCTAGGATCTTATTTGTCTGAACATGTAGATGAAGTTGTTGGTTATAATGTTGTTAAAGGATTTTTGAATCTCGTGATTTCTGACGCCTATTTTATGGCGTTTTTCCAAAGCGTAAACACCAACCCTACATTTGGTTTTGTTAGCCCTTCAAGTGAACAAGCAATGATGGTTGAGTACTCATCTCCAAATACAAACAAGCCATTACATTTAGGACACATTAGAAATAATCTTTTAGGCTATAGTGTGGCAGAGATTTTAAAAGCCTCTGGCAAAAAGGTTTATAAAACTCAAATTATTAACGATCGTGGGATTCATATTTGCAAAAGTATGTTGGCATGGCAACGGTATGGGAATAATGAAACGCCAGAATCTACAGGGTTAAAAGGGGATAAGCTCGTTGGAAATTACTATGTAAAATTTGATCAAGTTTATAAAGAAGAAATTAAAGTTTTAGAAGCTCAAGGGCTCTCTACTGAGGAAGCGAAAACACAAGCGCCTATCTTGTTAGAAGCTCAAGACATGCTCCTTAAATGGGAGGCTGGAGACACAGCGGTGGTGGCGCTTTGGGAACAGTTGAATGCATGGGTATATGCAGGATTTGAATTAACGTATAAAACATTGGGCGTCGATTTTGACAGCTACTATTATGAGAGTAAAACTTACTTATTAGGAAAGTCGTTTATAAAAGAAGGCCTTCAAAGTGGCGTGTTTATAAAAAAAGAAGACGGTTCTGTATGGTGTGATTTAACTTCCGATGGATTGGATGAAAAAATCGTATTAAGAGCTGACGGTACTGCGGTATATATGACACAAGATATTGGCACAGCGATTCAGCGTTTGAAAGATTTCCCTGATGTTGGAGGTATGGTATATACGGTTGGGAATGAGCAAGATTACCATTTCAAAGTCTTGTTTTTAATCTTAAAAAAATTAGGATTTGACTGGTCAAAAAACCTAATGCATTTAAGCTACGGAATGGTTGATTTGCCAAGCGGGAAGATGAAAAGTAGAGAAGGAACAGTCGTGGATGCTGATGACCTAATTGTTGAAATGGCTTCTACGGCTAAAGAGATTTCGCAAGAACTAGGGAAGCTTGACGGCTATTCAGAACATGACAAAATAGCAACCTACTCTACAATTGGACTTGGAGCATTGAAATATTTTATATTGAAAGTCGATCCAAAAAAACGAATCTTATTTGACCCTAAAGCCTCCGTAGATTTTCAAGGAAATACGGGGCCATTCATACAGTATACATATGCAAGAATTCAAGCTATTTTGAGGAAGTCACCAATAGAGATTGACGGACATGTAGCTCTGGAATACGAGCTGCATGACAAGGAAAAATCGCTACTGAAACAATTGCAATTATTTCCAGAAGTGATTCAGCAGGCCGCTGCAAATTACAGCCCTGCTCTAGTGGCCAACTATGCATATGACTTGGTTAAAGACTTTAATTCGTTTTATCAGAACGTATCTATTTTGGGTGCTGAAACTACTGCTGAAATTAAATTTAGAGTACAGCTTTCAAGAGCAGTAGCCAATACTATTAAAAATGCACTTAGTCTGTTAGGAATTGCAGTTCCTAAGCGCATGTAATTATAAGTTTTATGGTTGATGTTTTAAACGATTTTATTCCACCTGCTGCTTTAGATCAAGTTGCATCACTATTATCACATGATAGTTTGGTGGTAAAAATCAAGCAAGAACGTAAAACACGGCATGGCGATTACAGACGTTTACCCAACGGGAAACATCAAATCACTATCAACTCAAACTTAAATCCATACCGATTTTTAATCACTCTAATACATGAAATTGCTCATTTCGAGGCTTATAAATCATATGGAAAACTAATTAAACCTCATGGTTCGGAATGGAAATTTGTTTTTCAGCATTTAATGTTGCCATTTCTAAGACCTGACGTATTTCCAAATGACGTCTTACCTTTTTTGGCAACACATTTCAAAAACCCAAAAGCGAGCAGTGATTCCGATACTGTTTTAGCTTTGAAGTTAAAGCAATTTGATCTGCCTAACGGAAAAACATTTATCTTTGAAGTTCCAGAAGGCGCTGTGTTTAAACTCTATAATGGTAAATTGTTCCGTAAAGGATTAAAAAGACGTACACGTTTTGAATGTACTGATATGGCTACAGGCCGCTTGTATGTTTTTAATCCTAATGCTGAAGTTGAATTACTAAGTAAACAAAATATATATAATGAATAAAAATTATTACGCAATTATAATGGCTGGCGGCGTTGGTTCTCGTTTTTGGCCCGTGAGTAAGGAATCATTCCCAAAACAATTTCATGATATGTTAGGGACTGGGCAGACGCTTTTACAAAAAACAGCATCGCGTTTGGAAGGCTTGATTCCCAAAGAAAATATTATTATTTTAACTAATGAACGCTATAGTGATTTGGTACTTGAGCAATTGCCTCAAATCAGTAAAAATCAAATTATCGCAGAGCCTGCTATGCGAAATACAGCGCCTTGTATTTTAATGGCAGCCATGAAAATTCATAAACAAAACCCAAACGCTGTCATGGTCGTCGCGCCAAGTGATCATTGGATCGAAGATGAAGCTGCATTTATTTCGAATCTTCAAAATGCTTTTGATTTTTCAGAACATTCAGATGTTTTGATGACCTTAGGGATTAAACCCACTTTTGCCAATACCGGGTACGGCTATATTGAATATGACAAAACAAGTACAACATCTCAAAAGAAAGTGCTTCAATTTCGTGAAAAACCAGACTATGAGACTGCAAAAGGATTTTTGAAACAGGGGAACTTCCTTTGGAATGGAGGTATTTTTATTTGGTCAACATCGAGTGTTTTGAGCGCTTTTGAAACCCATCAACCCAAGCTATATTCTCTTTTTGAAGAAGGTTTGGAACATTATAATACCGAAGCTGAGTCAGCTTTTGTTTTGGAAAATTATAGTAAGTCAGAAAATATTTCTGTGGATTATGCCATTATGGAGCCCAGTGAAAACGTATATGTTATTCCTGCTACTTTTGATTGGAATGATTTAGGGACTTGGGGAAGTTTGTATGATAAAATTGTGGATAACCCATCCGAAAATGCAGTTGTCAATGCCCGTTTGTTAGCAGAAAATTCTGCTGGAAACATGATTAAAACAGACACTAATAAAATAGTAGTTTTGGAGGGGGTGCATGATTTTATAGTTGTAGAAGAAAACGAAATTTTACTTATCTTTCCGAAAAGTAAAGAACAAGACATCAAGCAATTGCGCAATCGTGTGAAGGATAAGTTTGGTGACCAACATATTTAATGATGGAAAATAATTTAAATCAAGATTTGCATAACACGAATTCTGAAGACTCTAAAGCAGCCATAAAAGCGGATGCTAAAGGACTGTGGGCGTCTCTAAAAACATTCGTTATTGAGCTTTTAGACTTCAGACACGATACAGATAGAGAGGCTACAATAGCCGCTATAAAAGCAGATATTCCTTTTAAAGGAGCTACAGCGTGGATTTTGATTTGTTCTATTTTTGTGGCTTCTGTTGGGCTAAACGCTGACTCAACGGCAGTAGTTATTGGCGCGATGCTAATTTCGCCTCTTATGGGTCCTATCCTTGGAATTGGACTGTCGATTGCGATTAATGATATTGATACACTTCGAAAATCTCTGATTAATTTGGCAACCATGCTCG
>ENA-OQVM01006486-OQVM01006486.1-marine-metagenome-genome-assembly--contig:-NODE-6486-length-10610-cov-3.532992_pt1 | contig 10610 bp, 14 predicted proteins | sample MGYA00237776_ERZ505498 | MGnify/ENA primary metagenome ERZ505498 (study PRJEB26159, sample SAMN06265151) | marine metagenome | isolation source: Helgoland LTER site | place: Germany:Helgoland, sampling... | reverse complement strand
CGTTTCGCATCGCGGTTGGGGGCGTCGGTCTCCCGGCACTCGTCGCACTTGCACTCGCAGGCGCAGTCCTTCTTGGTGCCCTTGCCGCACTTGCACTGGCACTGCTCCACCCCCTCCTCCTCGGCGGTGATCTGGGCGAGAAGCTGGGCGGCGCAGTCGGCGTCGGAGTCGGGCTCAACGATAGTGACCTTCTTGGGCTTGTTGTTGGGCAGCTTCTTGACAGGAGACTTCTTCTTAGCAGGAGACTTCTTCGCAGATGCTTTCGCAGATGCTTTAGCTTCCTTTTCAGCCGCTTTCGCTTTCTTCTTCATTTCCCTATCTTTTGCTTTCTCCTCTTTCAGGGTTTGTTTCAATTCTTTTAGCTCTACGCGCAAAGATTTCAAACACTCACTCATAAACTGAATACTCATCGTTTTTGCTTCTACTGCCACTTGAGCAGCGTGAAGCATCGGCGATTCTTTGGCAATGATGGACATTTTGAATGTAAAGTTCTCTTTGTTTGGCTCAATGTAAGCTGTTGTACTTTCGGAGTAGTGTAACTTTTTTTTTCAATTTTTTAAAATAAAATAACATCGTTAATAGAGAGAAAAAAAGTAAGATACTTGACACTTATCTATCCCTTTTTCTTGATTGTTGAAGTTGATTCAAACCTCCGGACGGGCCCTCATCACCTTGTCTCGCAAGTCCGATACAAATTTCCTTGCGTCGGCCTGGTTCTTTCCAGTCTGACGACGCCTATTCTTCTTTTGGTTGGAAGAAATGGATTTGAACCAATAATTCACCGGTTCAAGTGCCGGAAGAGTAATCCGGTGTTTGATTTCCGGAAGCCCTATCACATTCATACCGCCTTTCCTCAACTTCCGCAACCTAGCTTGTTTTTTCCCAGTTTGAAGACGAGAGTAACCAAAATTAGGACGATCAGTGTTGAAGTTGTAAATTTCAGACATTTCGAATTCTAAAGTGTTTTTAACTAATTAAATTATATAAAGTTGTTGGTGCTTATATACCAACCATCCCCTGTTTTTTTCAATTTTTCTAAATAATATAAATCAAATAAAAAGAGAAAAAAAGATAATTACGACTCTTAATCTCTCTTTTTTTCTCTCTATCCTTAGTCCGAATCCGATTCCCAGCAGTCCGTCTTGAACTTATCTTTCGCTTCTGCAAACAATGACTTCTTCACCTCTTCCTCCAAGTTCTTCTTATCTTCATTCTTCACCTTCTTCGGCTTGTTCTTTGGCTTTCCCTTTGACCAGGCACCCTTCGGCTTTTTGAACACCGCGGGTTTTGGAATACCCTTGATACCCTCAAAAATCTCGTGTTTTGGAACCAACACATCAAAGATATTTTGGTTCTTTACAAACTTCTTTGTAGTTCCCTTCATTGTATTCTTCTTTGCGCGAGGACAAATCCATCCGTCTTCCACATTTCCTGTCTTACGGATTTCTTTGGATTGACGACGGTATTCTGCCTTCCGAATACGAGAACTCTTTGCTTTCTCACAATTCTTCACGTGATGCCGACCCTGTGGACCATCATCGCTTTTGCAATAGACGCACGGCTGCGGAAGCATTTCATTGCGACGACGATGAGTGCTATGGTATTGAGAACGACGATAAGCCATTATCAAATGCTAAAGTTGTTTTTGACTTGGATAACTAATGAAAGTATATAAAGTCGTTGGTGCTTCTAAACCACTCGCAACTTTTAAATTTCAATTTTTTTGAAAATAAATTCATCTAAATTAGAGAGAAAAAAAGTTCCCACTCCTCTTGTTCTCTCTTTTTCTTTTACACTGTATTATCTAGTTTTTTGGCACTAACACAGAAACCGCCCACATAATAAGATACCGCCCATATAACTATTTCTTTGGATAGAATTCTTTCGATTTTGCATTCAGCTTGGTTGATTTTAACAAAACATCTAACAAAGCTTCAATCATTTCCTTTATAAATGAATAACATTCATCCAATATATCTTTTGAAAACTTCATCCCAGACATTTGTTTCTCCAACATTTTCAGCATCTCTTTCCACATAATCCGCATTCTGCAAATACGCCAAACACCTGAAATTTTCTCATCCAAAGTAGGCCAACTTACCCTTGGATGAGAAACACACTCTTTAAGTTCAGAGAGATGCTTCATCCCTTGTTTCGTTAAGTAAATCATCGTATTCTATATCAAAATGAGAATACAGATTGTGTATTTCTACTCCATAGTGTCAAATTAATCTTCAATTTTTCTCTAATCAATTCAGTTAGAGAGAAAAAAAGTAAGACACTGTAACTCATCTTTCCTTTTTTTCTTGTCCTGTATACTTAATCAACACATACAATACAGGTCTCCAGGTATTCGCGATATAAAAATCGCGAATACTGACGACAATTACACGCGCAATTGTCTATCTCTACGCGCAACTCTTCATCGCTTCTTGTAGTGTTCGGGAAATGAACAATTTCTTCTTTGTCCAAGTCTTCCGGTTTGATTCTCTTGCTCATGTGCCGAGGACAGCATTCACAGGTGTTCAATACACGTATTTGCCCCTTGTAAGAAGACTGTGTCAGCGGACCAATCAGTGATGTTAATTGATCCACATCACGCTTGGTCATTTCTTCCTTTGTCTCAGCATTTTCAGCATTCGCTTGTTCAAGCCGCCTCTTCAGAATAATGTTCTTTTTCACCAGAACATCTACAAGAATTCGCAAAGCAATATTGGTAGCCATTTTCGTCGACTAAATGTCTTTGTGTTTTGAGACTCTTTGGTTCTCTATGACTAAGTTCAGTTAGTCGCTGTAATTCTACTCCACTAACAAAAAAGAAAATTCAATTTTTTTGGAATGAAATGTCCAGACAGAAATTAGAGAAAAAAAGTAAGATACCGTCACTTTATCTATCCTTTTTTTTTTATTGGACATCCGCAATTAGAACATCAACAGACGCAGTGTAATGAAGTTTGAAGCACACAGTGCTGCTTTCGCAGCTTCACTTGCTGCCTTTTTCTCCAGTGCTTTCTCGCCCAATTCCTCTTTCAGGCAAAGATTCAGCGCTGTCAATTGAGTGCGAACATCGCCCATTTCACTCTGCACCATCCTAGCAATAGCTGCCGAAAATTTGCGCTTCTCTTCGTTGCGCTCTTTCTTTTCTTCTTCCAATGTGACCTTCATTTCGCCCAATTCAGTCATTGTATCGTCAAGGTAGCCTGAGGTGATATTGAGCGTTTCCTTGGTCGTTTCCAGGTCCGCCTTCACGCACTCCAACTGATTGAAGAGCACCCGGCAGTTGCAGTTTGCGCACTTCAACTTGCAACGACCGAGTGCGTCGTAAGCAGTGTTGTCATCGGTGAGCACAGCAAGTGCGAATTCAGCAATGGCAGGGCGGTAACAACAGTTCGAAGGCACCGACCATTCAAAAGGTTGGTCGACATCTTTCTCAAGCTCGCGCGTCGCTGCTACTCTTGCGTGGCGCAAGGTTGAGCAAGGGAACATAGGATCCGGTGACGATTTCGCCAGGAACTCCTCGGCCATCTCTTTGGTCCACACGGCAGACATATTTAGAATGTTTGGTGAGTTTTGGTTTGCTTGTAGGCGTTTTTGTATCTGATAAAGAGGTGGGTTGGTAGAAAGTTCAATTTTACCGGAAGTGAATATAGTGAATGATATGGTAAAATTTGAATATATAGACAGAAATGGGAGAGAAAAAAAAGGGGGGTTGTGGTTTCCCACTTTTTTTTGCTTTGTTGTGTGTGCTCACATTGGTCTATTGCTTAGACAGCCCAGGTGACGGTGGGTTGCTTCTTGAAGGCCTTGGTCCAGGAGTCGTCGTCCTTGATGCTCTTGTAGAATGCGAGGCAGTTGAGCTTGAGGGCCTTGATTGCTTTCTTCTTGAGCTTCTTGAGTCCCTTGTCGGACTTGAGAGCTTTCTTAGAGAAGCGCGCCTTGATGACCTTGTCGCAGAACTTGGTCAACTCCTCCTGGGTGGGAGGGGGTGGCTTAGAATCCTCCTCCTCCTCATCGGAAGAGTTTTCCTCATCCTCAGAGCTTTCCTCATCGGGCTGGTCCTCATCGGGCTGGTCCTCATCGGGTGTGGCGAATCCCTCATCGTCAGACTCCTCTGTGGCTTTTGCCTTAGCCTCTTTGGGCAGGGGAGGGACGAAGTCAATGCCGTAGAAGGTGCAATCCTCCTTGGTCATCGCGTGCAAGTCATCGTGATGCCCGTTGTAGCGCCACTCTCCCTCGAGCTTGTTGCTCTTGGGGAAGCGGGCCTGGGGGCCTTCGAGGTCATCGCGTTTGACGATTTCCGCCCACCAGAGCTTGCGCTTGGCGAGGAGGTCCTCGTCGTCGATGTCGTGGGGAGGGTAGCAAAAGTATTTCTCCTCATTTGTCTTCTTCTTGCCGATGGCGAGAGGGTCCTTGGAGGAGACGATTTCGCCTCCGTAGGCAACAGATGGGGTGGCTCCCCTGGGTTGGGGGCCTTTCAACTTCTTGAGCTCCTTGTCACGAGACTTCTTCTTTGTGGAAGTCTTGCGACCACCGCTCGAAGAAGCCTTCTTCTCAGCAGCCTTAACGGCCTTGTAAACGTCCGTGTCGTGCTTGGCCGCTTCCGTCCACGGCTTCATCACGGCTTTGCCGCGAGGTTCCATAGGGACGGAATAGAACAGCTGAACGTGCTTCTTCGCCTTCTTGTTCCATTCCTCGCGGTCATTAATACCGGAGAAGAGGTTGAAGAAGTCGTCAGAGGAGACATACTTGACCAAAAGGTCGTTCTGCATCTGCTGAAAGGAATACGTCATGTTCATGGTCATTTTGAGAGAATGAATGTGGGTATGGGTTGCAAAAGTGAGCTGGTGAGCTTTGGTTTGCTGGTGAGTATATTGTATATTCGGGTACTTCTAATCTAATAGTTAAAAAAAAAAATTCAATTTATTTAGATGAGAAATGAATGAAAATTATAATAATGGGAGGAAAAAAAATCAATTTATTTACCCTATATACCGCTTATCTCTATAATAGGAAAAAAAATCAATTTATTTACCCTTAGGCCGTTTCTGAGTTAAAGGAAAAAAGTTCAATTTATTACCCTATATGCCGCTTATCTCTATAATAGGAAAAAAAATCAATTTATTTACCCTTAGGCCGTTTCTGAGTTAAAGGGAAAAAAGTTCAATTTATTGTATTTAGAATAGGTTCAATTCATATATGGAAATATAATCAATTTATTTAGGGTATATGCTGTTTCTCTCTATAACTGGAGAATAATTCAATTTAATTATGTAATAAATTGAATTATTTTTTGCGACTATTAGATTAGAAGTACAGCGACTAACTGAACTTAGTCAGAGAACACCAAATTCTCAACACACACATTTCGCCCTTGAAATGGCTTCCCGGAAGCAGATTCGCAAGGAGGAAAAATACCTTCAAGTGAAAAATTTTATACGCGCGGCCATTCAGGTGGAGGGTTGCAACAGGGCGATGCTGAATTGCGCGTACAACGACTTGAAAACGGAGCGGCTGCTCAAGAAAGAAACATCTGCGGTGGCGGCGGAGGTTGCTTTGAAAGCCGTTTATGCGGCGACGGTTGCGTCCCTTCACGCGAAGAAGGCGATTGTGCGCCATTCCACCCTCTGGAATGATGCTCCCGAATGGACCCCAGACAAGCGGTGGACCTCGTCCACCTTCGCCCGGGCCGATTAAGGAAGTAGAGAGAAAAAAGAGTGATTAAGAGCCGTAATCATCTTTTTTCTCTCTATTTGATGAGTGATTTTTTTCTCAATAAATTGAACATTTTTTTCGGCTATTGGAATAGAAATACAACAACTAAGTTCACAGAGCATCCCACAGTTTCCAAACCCATTTCCAAGTTCCAAACTATGGCTGATGCTATGCTGAAGGCTGCCCAGGCTGCGTACGATGGAAACGACCAATACATTGCGATGCTCGCGGAGCAGATCAAAGCTGCCAAGGAGAGGAAGAAGATTTTGAAGGAGGCTGTGAAGCGCGAGAAGGCTCACTACAAGGAGTATCAGAAGACTCAGAAAGCGTCGGCGGTTTCCTCCGTTGCTGGTGGCGGTGCTGCTGCTGCAGCTGCTTCTACCGTGCGCGTGTACAAGGACACCTACCAGAACCGCAAACTGGGTCGCGTGTACAAGGACACCTACCAGAACCGCAAACTGGGTCGCGTAGGAGACGAGATTCCGTCGCGGAAACTAATGAGACCCAAGTTGATGCGATATGATGGTTTGGGGAAGCCAATCAAGTAGGTCATGATTGAAAGGCGAGAAAAAAGGTGGAGCTTGGACCGCACCCCTTTTTTTTTCTCTCTCTCATTTACCACCCCCTTTTTCTCTTTATATACAGAAACGAATTAGAAAATAGAAAATTGAAAATAAAAAATTCGCTAAGGATATAAGTACAAAATCTTGATTGATTCTTCTTGTAAACAGACAGTCACTCTCAACACAACAATGCAAAAACACGGACTTTGCCCCTATTCTCAGAAGCGCAACTTCGGAAAGGGTCGAAAGAACAAACCCACACTTCTTACAAAGAAGTGTCTGGGAAGTTTCTGGATGGAAGACGAAACAACGGTTCACGCTCGGAACTACCGAACACGGAATCAGGCATCTCTTTACGGTATGACGGCACCTTCGAGGAAGCGTGTCAAAGGTAATCGGCGCCGTTTCCGGAGGAACACACGCACGACCGCAAAAAAAGTGTATGGCGAACTCAAACAAGAGAAACAGGCAAAAATTCATCAGGTCGATAAGATGAAAAAACTCCACGCAAATCAGACACGTCAGATGCAGAAACGATTCATTCGCGACATCCAACTACTCTGGACTCACCAGGCCGAAAATTTGCTTTCACTCAAGAACACAATCTAACTATGTCAACAAACACACAAAAACAAAAAAAAGTGGGAAACCACAACCCCCTTTTTTCTCTCCCATTTCTGTCTACATATTCAATTTATACCATATCATTCACCACATTCACTTCCGGTAAAATTGATTTTTTGCGACTATTGGAATAGAAATACAACCACTAATTGAACTTAGTCATAGATAACCAAATACAATGTCGAAGCATGGTTTCTGCCCGTCTTCCAAGAAGCGCCAATATGGCAAGGGCAGGCGTGTGAAGCGAGGTGTGATGCCCCTCGACGTGATGGTCCCAGGGGCATTCCAGATTAAAAACGGGTTGGAACCCGCATTTTACGGCGGATGGCGAACCCCAGCAGATAAGGCGAACCGTCGCTCGAAGAATCGTCGTGCCCGGAGGGACATGCGCTCGTCGGTTGTTCCGTTCACAGCGAATTGAAGGAAGAGAAGGAGACTTTGTGGATTCCTAGCTAAGCAATGGGATGGTGGGAGAAAAAAGGATTGGTAAGTGCCAATAGACCATACTTTTTTTTCTCTTTATAAGCAGTTTATCATTAATTTGTCCTATAGTGTGTGAATTAGAAAATGAAAAATTGAAATAAATAATTGCGTAAGTGTGTATAAGTACAAAAAGTAGTTGTTTGAAAAAGACCATATACAAGTCAACTACGCAAACTCTCAACACAACAATGACACAACTACCAACTGATTTGAACAATATTGATGGATGGTTGGAGTTTTCTTCATCCAAGTTTGTCTTCTCAAAAAAAGAAGAGTACTTGAATGAAGAAGGCCACTGGGAAGAACGCGAAGATACAGAATTCACAAGTGAGGAACTCGCTGGTCCAATTTGTATCAGTCAAAGAAACAAACCGACTCTCAACATAGAGGGGATTGTGAAATTCAAAGATGGGACGATATTCTATGAACCTGAATGCAAGTGGAATTTGTCAAATTTCTTCACGATGGTTAAAGGTTATGAAATGGTGCGTCGTCGGAAACCAGAAAACTACTTCCTTGATGACTTTGACTATCAGCATGTGTTGTGGGCAGGTATGGTCAAAGTGGACGATTATTACGTCATTAACTGGGATTAGTGACCGTTAAAGGTAAAGAAAAAAAAAGAGTGATATGGTGTGAATCACTTTTTTTCTCTTTATATACAGAAACGAATTAGAAAATAGAAAATTGAAAAATATAATTCATCCTGTGTCTAGATATTACAAAACGAGAAGGTTATCAAGAACTTTTACTTACAAATTTCAAAGATGAAATCTGTTCGTTTCGCTCTGCCTGAACCTGAGATGAATTCAGACGAGCTCTGTGCCTCGAAAAAGTGTGAAGTGATTGAGGAGGAAGAGGAACCGGAATTGAAGTTTACTCGGAACCCAGAGTACGAAAAGTTCATTCTGGAATTCTCCAATTGGAGTGGGGAGCATTCGACCAAGATCAGAGCGGATTTACGCCCCGGGGGTTTCGTGGATGCAGATGAAGTTCTTGTGAATGTCGGCAAGCATCATCCGCTGCTTCCCGAAGTCATAGAGTTGATGGAGAACTTCACCTCGAATGAGACGTGGCAATTGGATGAAGCCAAAAATGGATGGGTCAGCATCTTCCTTCCTGCGATGTGGACTCTCTGGACAGGTTCATCAATCGGATGGCGTCGGAGTCGTCGTCCTCCATTGATGGAGACGATGACGAAGCAGGAATTCTGGAACTACGCCGTCATGGAGTTTGCTGGCGGAGTGGTGAAAAGAACGATGTTCGATTGGAGAAAATTTTGAGTTGCTCTGGGAGACCAAGTGGAGAAAAACAAAAAAAAAAGAGTGGTATGGCGCGAATACCTTTTTTTCTCTCCCATTTCTGTCTACCACACATTCTTCACGGTAAATTTTGACTTTCTACCAAGACACCTCTTTGTCACATACAAATACACGCTTATTACAAAGAAGTGTCTGGGCAGACACGTCAGATACAGAAACAAGTCATTCTCGACATCCAACTACCCTGGACTCACCGGGCCGATAATTTGCTTCCACTCGAGAACACAATCTAACTATGTCAGCAAACACACAAAAACAAAAAAAAGAGAGATTCTGTCAAATATTACGCAGAATCTCTCTTTTTTCCTCTTTATAAAGAGAAACGAATTAGAAAATAGAAAATTGAAATAAATAATTTATTTTGGTCTGTATAAATTACAAAAACTCATATACCTTCTTTGCAATAACGATTTGAGTGAACATAATGGAACCCGTTTTCAACACACGCAGTGACTTCATTCCGTATTCGGCGTTTAAACAACACATCTCGTTGCTGAGTTTGTTTCTTGATTTGAAGACTGTTAATCATTTTTCGGCGTTGTCTAAATATTTCAACAACATTTTGAATAACCCACGTTCTGATTTTGGGCGAATATTTTGGAAAAATTGGGCAGTGAAGAATGGTGGAATCAAGACATTCAAAGGTAAGAATATCAACTTCAAATTCAAATTGATGAAGGCGAAACTGGATGTTCACTTGAAGAATGCGAAGCAAAACAAGTTGACAACGTGGACTGCTAATGGAATGTGTGAAAACTGCCATTACATGTGCTACCCTGAAAAGTTCGAAATTCATCTGTTTGAAGACATATATGATCGGTTCTGTAATTGTGAAATTACAAACTGTATATCAAAACTTGAAATGATGAAAAGAGAGATTGCTCGCGAAAAGCACGCTATTATCAGGAGGGAAAGGACCCTAATTTACGAATTGAAAAGGATTGGTGTAAGAATGGAAAAGGTGAAAGAAAAGGAGGAGAAACTGAAATCTGTTTCATTTGTAGCGAAAATGAAACTAGCTTTTGAAAATGTCAAAGAGAATGACAGATACAAAAGTATTCGGACTCAGGCAGGAAGGGCTTTAAAACAAATTGGCTTTTTCAAAAATTACAATGTAAAAGAAAGGAAGAACGCAAATTACAGAGCCGACCAGTAAATATAAAACTCCCAAAAAGGAAAAAAGAGAAAAAAAGTGCGAAAGCACACCAAAAACCCTTTTTTTTCTCTTTATAATCAGAAACGAATTAGAAAATAGAAAATTGAAATATATAATTCAATAGCAAGGGTATAGATAATACAAACAATAATTGCATTGTAATTAAATAATACATTCCAAAGTCCCAAATTATGTCGTCAAACAATTCTCCTTTTGTTGCGCCCAAAATTGGGTATCACAGGTGGCTTCAGATTACGCGAAAGGCGGAACATGTTCGCCGGAAGAGACTCGGGTTGAATAAACTCAAAGCTGTTCTTCACCTTCGTTCGAATCAGCACGATGAACTTCCGAAACTTCCTTTCCCATTCTTGGTTAATGGCTATGCTGTTTTTACATTCACTCCGAAATACAACAGTGGATATGCGGATAGGTTCAGAAGGAAGATCATTGTGAATCGCATTGTTCGGTAAGCATTATTCATTCGCTCCCTCCCTATATTGAAAAGAAAAAGAGAAAAAAGTGCGAAAGCACCCAAAACACCCTTTTTCTCTCTTTGTATACAGAAATGAATTATAAAATAGAAAGTTATTTAACCTGCTTCTTAACCAGCTTCTTAACCAGCTTCTGTCTTGCTTTAAACAGTGTAATACTAGATTAAACACTTCTTCTAAACACACAAAACACAAAAAACACACATAGAACACCAAAACACAAAACACAAAAAACACACATAGAACACCAAAACACAAA
>ENA-OQVM01006475-OQVM01006475.1-marine-metagenome-genome-assembly--contig:-NODE-6475-length-10624-cov-18.203660_pt1 | contig 10624 bp, 10 predicted proteins | sample MGYA00237776_ERZ505498 | MGnify/ENA primary metagenome ERZ505498 (study PRJEB26159, sample SAMN06265151) | marine metagenome | isolation source: Helgoland LTER site | place: Germany:Helgoland, sampling... | reverse complement strand
CCCAGGTTGTGCCCTGTGTGACACCGGAAGAATTGACCGGGACTTACAGCCGCATTGTCCTGGCGGTAAAGGCGCAAGCCACGTCAGTGGCCTTGGCCCAGTTGATGCCGCATCTGGCCTCGAATGGTTTCGTGCTGTCTGCGCAGAACGGCCTGAATGAACGGGTCATAGCTCAACATATCAGGGCCGAACGGACCATGGGTGCCTTTGTGAATTACGGGGCCGACTGGATTGGTCCGGGGCGTATCCTGTTTGGCAACCGGGGAGCGGTTGTGGTCGGTGAGATTGACGGTACCATAAAGGCTCGTACCCGCGAGATGTTTGACCTGTTGCAAGTGTTCGAACCCAACGCCGTTCTGAGCGATGACATCTGGGCCTATCTCTGGGGCAAGCTGGGCTATGGCGCGATGTTGTTCGCCACCGCCCTAACGCCCGACAGTATGACCGAGAACTTTGCCGATCCGACACGTGGTCCCGCCCTCATCGGGCTGGCGCGCGAAGTGATGCAGACAGCCGTGGCCGAAGGCGTTAACCCCAAACCCTTCAACGGGTTTGAACCCAGCGCATTCATGCCCGGTGCAAGTGACGCCGCCGCCTTGCAAAGCATCGCTGATCTGGCCGAGTTCAATTCAAAGACAGCCAAGACCCATACGGGGATCTACCGCGACCTTGCTGTGCGCAAACGCAAGACCGAAGTTGATCCGCAAATCGGCGCGGTTGCAGAGATTGCCACCGGTCATGGCATCAATGCGCCACTGCTGCACCGATTGGTCGAATTGATCCACGACATCGAAGCGGGCCGCCGCGAAATGTCACGCGACACCTTTCACGAATTGACTAAGGTGTTGGCATGACCCAGCGCACGGCTTTGGTCACGGGTGTGGTTGGTGGCATTGGGGCGGCGATCGCCACTCGATTGGCTGCGGATGGCGCAACTGTCGTTGTCAGCGATGTGCCGGGGGATGCCCTCAACGCGGCAGCAGACACGCTTGGCCTGCCCGCACTGCCCGCCGATCTTGGTGATCCATCCGCCGTACAAGACATGGCCTGGCAATTGCTCCGCGACCACGCGGCCCCGGATATTCTGATCAATGCGGCGGGTGGGGTGCGCGGTCAGGTCGGTACCCCACTTGAGGACGTGAAGCCGGACGCATGGCACAGCATCTTTGCTGTCAATGTCGATGCGACGCTCTATCTTTCGCAGGCCTTAGTCGGGCACATGAAAACAAGTGGCTGGGGCCGGATTGTGACCATCAGTTCCGGTGCCGGATTGCGGCCCAGCCTGACGGGTATTCACGCCTATACGGCGGCCAAACATGCGCTGGTAGGGCTGACCAAACAACTGAGCCTTGAGCTTGCCCAGCACGGCATCACCGTCAATTCCATTGCGCCGGGATTTATCCTGTCCAACCCTGCCACCCGACGTCAATGGGACGCCTTTGGACCCGAAGGGCAGGCACAACTGATAAACCGCATCCATACACGCAGGCTTGGTGCACCCGAGGATATCGCCGCCGCCGCCGCCTTTCTCACGTCAGGGGAAGCGGGGTGGATAACCGGACAAATCCTAAGCGTGGATGGCGGCATAACCTGAGAAGAGACCCCATGAGTGATCCTGTCCTTGACCATGCGCTTGCACGCAAACCAGCATTGATTGCAGCGCTGAAAACACTGGTGTCTTTCCCGTCCATTGGTGCCGATCCGGCCATGGCACAAGGCATGGAAGACGCCCGACAATTCATCGAAACACGTCTTGATGCGATGGGTTTTGAGAACCGCCAGCGCCTGACGCCGCAGAATGGCAGTGGACAACCAGCAATCTATGGCGAGCGGATGGATGCTCCAGGCAAGCCGACGATGCTTGTCTATGCCCATTATGATGTACAGCCTTCGGATCCGTTGTCAAAATGGGAGACACCCCCCTTCGACGCGGTGGAAAGGGATGGCAAATTGTTTGGCCGCGGCATATCAGATGACAAAGGGCCGATGATGATCGCGCTCGATACGCTGGCGGCTTTTGTCGCCGTCGAGGGGCGTTTGCCTATCAACGTCAAGCTGTTGATTGAAGGCGAAGAGGAAACAGGTTCGCCGTCGCTACCGGGCATTTTGGAACGTCACCGAGACCTGCTTTCCGCTGATGCGGTGCTGTCGGCGGATGGAGCCCGCTGGCGGCCCGATCTCGTGGCATTGAACGTTGGATCACGCGGGAATTCTGGCTTCGAAATACGGGTTCAGACCGCCGCGCAGGATCTTCATTCAGGACGGTTTGGCGGTATCGTCGCCAACCCCCTGCATGTTCTTTCAACCCTAGTTGCCGGATTGCACGATGATCAGGGTCAGATCGCTGCGCCAGGCTTTTATGACGGCGTCAATGCCCCGACGCATACGGAGCAACAAGAGATCGCGGCAATTCCATATGACGAAACAGCCGCCTTTGACGCGATCGGCGCACAGCCCCATGGCGAGGCGGGATATTCCACGCTTGAACGGCTCTGGATGCGGCCCACGCTGGATGTCAACGGCATCTGGGGAGGCTACACCGGTGCCGGATCAAAAACCGTGATTCCGAACGAGGCCTTTGCCAAACTTACCATGCGGCTGGTGCCGGGACAGGATCCGCAACGCGCAAAACAGGCGGTGATGGATCACCTCAAGGCCCGACTGCCCGCCTATGCAACAATGGAAATCGGTGGCGACCGGGGGCAGGCCGGTGCCTATGCTGTGCCGCCAGATCATCCGTTGTTGGAGGCCGCTGTGGCGGCGCTGGAACACACGACCGGGCAGACGCCGCTAAAGGTGCGTATCGGGGCGTCACTGCCCCTGACGGAGATCGTCAATCGGGTGCTGGGGCTTGACACGGTGATGTTTTCCTTTGCTGTGTCGGACGAGAACTTTCATGCGCCGAACGAATTTTTTCGCCTGTCGTCAATCTCGGATGGTCTTGCCGCCTGGGTGCAGATCCTGCGCCAAATCGGCAATCGCGGGCCGGCCGACTTTGCCCCATATCGGCGGACGTGAGTACGCCGTCAGCCATCAACAACAGATACGGTGCAGCTCTTTTGGTGGCCGCTGCCGGGTTGTTCACGCTGGACGTGACGGTGCTGCGGTTTCTTTCTCCCGGCCTGCCATTTGCGCAGATCATTTTCTTTCGCTCGGCCTGCCAACTTGTCATCGTCGCCCTGTGGATCGGTGCCACCCGGCCCGCCTTGTTCGGCTCGACCCGCTGGCCCAGATTGGTATTGCGCGGCCTGACCAGCCTGCTCTGTTGGTGGCTCTATTACGCAAGCTTTCAGCGTCTTGAACTTGCGCTTGCCTCAACCCTCACGTTCACGACCTCGCTTTTTGTGGTTGCAATGGCCCCGTTTGTACTGGGGGAAAGGATCGGTGTCTGGCGTTGGCTGACAACTGGCGCAGGGTTCATCGGGGTCATTCTGGCCAGCAAAATCACGGGCCTGAATATCGAACCGGGTGTGCTGTTTGGTCTCGGCTCCGCGTTTGCCGCAGCGATATTGATCTTTCAAAACCGGGTGCTGGCGCGCACGGAACATACCGCGACAATCATGTTCTGGATCGGGCTTGTGGCCACCGTCGGCACAATGCCTATGGCAATAGCAAGCTGGGCGGGGCTGGCGGTGGTTGACGCGCTGCTGCTCGTTACGGCAAGCACACTTGCAACAGTCGCGATGCTGCTTACTGTTGAAGCCTATCGGTTTGGCGAGGTTTCAGCCCTGGCAACTTTTCCCTATCTGCGCATCCTCTTTGCCATCGGAGTCGGATATTTTGTGTTTGCCGAGATAGCCACGCCGCGTGAATTGATCGGCGCGGCGATTATCGTGATTTGTGGTTTGCTGGCGAATGAAAAACGCCGCCCTGCGGTGCCTTGAAGCTATTCCTTACCCAATTCCCTCAAAATTATAGTCTCCGCCATACCTATGCTACGTTCTCGCTTCTAAACGATGGTATGGATGTGCACACACTTGCTGTACAAATGGGCACCTCTATTTTGATGATAGAGCGCCACTACAGTCATCTCACACCACGCCTCAAAAAAGAAATGCTCACAGGCAAGCGCTATGAAACGCCCTACGATGATAATAAAGCAGAGCGGGTGAAGAGTTTCTCCATATCAGATGATGATCTGCAAAGTCCCGTAGGTGAAGTTATTGAGAAAAATCTGCCTGACGAGCCAGAGGATCAATCTAAAAAAACTATAACAGAACAGCAGCAGGCAAGTCCACAAGACAGCAAGCCAGTCGATAAAAAGACCGAAGCCAGCCTCAAGGCGCTGGATATGCTAGACAAAGGGCTTCTCACAGAGCGGGCGGTATTGGCTGTGATTGGGACACATGAAGAAAGTTATACAGTTGCACCGAACGTTCGCATCAAAGCCCTTGAGCTCGTTGAGCAGGATAAACTGTCAGAACGAGGGCTTATTGCTATTCTGGGCGTTTAAGCAGCTTTATGCACGGACCAATGCTTAAAGCAGCTCCACCGCAGTGCTTAACCACTGAGGGTCTTTATCCATATATCTTCTTATTGAAAGTATTTTCGAATGATGGGTGAATTGCAGCCGTTGGCTGCGCGTTGCATGGATGGCTGCTGTGCGGGACGAAGCTGTCATTTAGCCAATGTCAACTTTGCGACTTTGGCCGTTTGTTGACGAGTATGACACCTGCGAAGATTAGTACGGTGGCGACGTAATCCCAAACGACGATAACTTCACCTAAGAATAGCGCACCCAGAAAAAGAGCGACGACTGGCGGGACATACGTGAGCGCGGATGCACGCACCGCACCAAGCTTGCTAATGACATAATAATAAAGAACGTAAGCCAGTCCCGTTCCCAAGAAGCCAAGGCCGAATACCAGAACAGCGAAGGAGGTCGGATCATCGTAGAGCGTTCCAAGTCCGGATTTGTCCGTCACAGCCAGCAAGATCACGGTTGCAAAGCCAAGCTGGTACGTTGTGAGTGCGGCTGGCGGTAGGTCCAGAGGTGTGACAAACTTGCGGGCATAGACAAAAGAAACGCCAAGGCTGAATGAGCCGAACACCATCCACAACACGCCCAATAGGTAGCTGTCGCCGATTCCTCCTGAAAATGGCTTCGCAATCAGGGTCACGCCAATCAATCCGACAAGCAAACCCAAAACCCGATTGGTGGTGAGCCTCTCTTCAGGCAGGAATAGAACCGCAGCCAGAAGCGAAAAAAGCGGAATTGACGCACTAACTGCACCTGCCAAGCCAGATTGCAACAGTGCCGTGCCTTGGGCAAAACCGTAAAAATAGAGCGCGGCAGCGAGGCAGGCCATAGCGACAAAATGCAGGCTATGCTTTAGATCAGAGAGCCTTAGCTGCCTCGTGATCAATGCGTAAGCCGCTACCGTCAAAAAACCGGCAATGACCCGCACCAGTACAACCTGCATCGGGGTGACGGCATCGGTTGACCACTTAATGAACACAAAATTTGTGCCCCAGATCAACCCCAGCAAAAGCCAGGCCAGCACGGCGCGATTGATCATGGAGTGTCCCATTTCAAGCTGACAGCTTCGCGATTGCATTCAATGCGCGTTGGAAATCGGGGCGTTCGGCCAGCGCGACTTCGTTTGTAACTCGCTCTTGCGCCTTCGCCCAAAACGGCATGACGCGCTCGATTGTGCCCTGCCCTTCGGCGGTTAGTTTTGCGATCTTCGATTTCCCCGTCGGGGCGCTTTCTACCTGTACACCCCCGCTTTCAATCAGCGGCTCTATTGTCCGGTAGAGCGATGTTCGCTCCATCGCGAGGTCATCGGCCAGCCGCGACAAAGATAGTGGGCCGTGGCGTTCAAGAGCCCTCAGAATGGAGAGTTGTACAATACTGACGCCAGTTTCGGACAAGGCATCTTGGTAGTGTCGAAACAGGACACGGTTTGCCTTTCTCACGGCGGTGAAGATGCACTGATCCATGGTTTATCCAATATGATGTTAGTACATCATGTAACTACATCACATAGGGTGAACTTTGCAAGCGTTTTCACTTCAACTCCAAGAAAGCCGACATTGGTGAATGCGCAGCATTAGTCATTCTGGGCTCTCAGCTGCCATTCGCCGCGTGATAATCTAACGGCTACTACGCGGACAAAGCTGACTAGATCCTTCAAGATGCCAATGGCCGCTTTATCTTGGTCGCAACGGCAACGGCCGATAAGCGGCTATTCGCTTCAGTTGCAAGTTATCAATGTTAACCTAGCAAAAAGCTGACGTTCTTGGTTGTCGGACCCTCATCAGGCACGTGTCGATCAAAGAACGGTTTGAGATGTCCTAAGCATTTGTCTGGCTTTTTCAATTATAGGTGTGTCAACCATCTGCCCGTCCATCAAGACCGCCGCACCGTCTGCTGCCTCGTTGGCGTGCATGACCCGTCGGGCCCAATCAAGCTGGTCATGGGACGGAGCAAAGGCACCCTTGATGGTGCTTATCTGATTAGGATGAATAGCCAGTTTGCCACCAAACCCCAGTTGGCGGGCATAACTTGCGTCGGCCATCACTTGCTCTTGTTCATTTACCGAAACGGTGACGCCATCGATGGGCGAGGGCAGGCCAAAGGCGCGCGAATATGTCACCAAAGACGAGCGCGCCAACAGTAGAGCCTCTGCGGTCTCGTCGCAGCCGACATCCAGTGAGTAGTCGATTGATCCAAAGGCCAGCTGGCACGTCGCCTGCGCCTGACAGATGTCAGGTAGCCCAACAATACCGCGGGCGGTTTCGACCAAAGCGATGACAGGAATATCAGGCCCGATTTGCTCAATATCTGCGGCAGTTTCGGATTTGGGCAACATGACACCCATGCCCTCAACCCTGCGGACCAACTCCATATCGGCGTAAAACCAGTCAGACGTGACGGCATTGACACGTATAAAGCAAGGGACCGGAAGGTCTGCCAAATAGTCTGCCAGTCCCGCGCGCGCCAAGTCTTTGTCGGCCACGGCATCTTCGAGGTCGACTATGATGGCGTCAGCGCCACTGTTTGCAGCCTTGGCTATACGCTCGGGGCGCGTTGCTGGCACAAAAAGTGGCGCAACCGCTGGAGAGAATTTCACGGCCATTTACGCGGCCGGCCGGGCTTTGGCGTAATTCGGGCTTTGGACCGTGCCTGAATCAAACAGCTGTGCGATCTCAACATCTGGCAGGCCCACGACATCGCCCAGGATCTCCTCTGTATGCATCCCAAGTGTGGGGCTGGGTACAGGCTCTTCCCTTTCAAACTGCGAGAAATTCAGCGGAGAGCCAGGCACAAGAAATTTGCCAAGACCGGGTGTTTCGATGTCTGAAAAAATCGGGTTGTCAGTTGATAGGTCAGGATCCTGTGCAAGCGCACTTTCAAAGTCACGAAACACCGACCATGTCAGACTGTTGTCATCAAACAAGGTGCCAATCTCGGCACTAGAGCGTTGGGCGAACCACGGCCGCAGAACTTCGGTAATGGCATCGCGATGCATGTACCGTTGTCCTTCGTCTGCAAAATTTGCACCAAGGCTGGCGGCAAGTTGGTCTATTCGCGCGCCCATACCGGTGACCTTCACGATGCCCTGCCATTGACGCTGTGTCAGCCCGATGACCATCACACGTTCACCGTCCGCACAGATGAAGTCTTGTCCATAGGCCCCGTAAAGAGCGTTGCCGGACTTTCCCCGTTTTGCCCCACCGGTGGCCGCATCCCCGATGATGCCAAGATTACCTAACATTGCAGCGGCGACGTCCTTCAACGAAAACTCAACATCTTGGCCCTCGCCTGTGCGCAGACGGTGCCGCTCGGCGGCCAAAAGGCCCGAGACCATCATTTGTCCCGCGATACAATCCCAAGCCGGCAGCGCATGCGCCACGGGATCGGTTGACCCCGCCGGACCCGTAATCGCCGGAAACCCAAGGGCAGGATTTACCGTATAATCAACCGCAGGACGCCCATGCCGGTCGCCTTTCAGCGCCACCATGATCAAGTCTTTGCGACGTTTGGACAACGTCTCATGATCCATCCAGCCGCGCACTTTAAGGTTTGTCATGAACATTCCCGCATCCTCGCCGGGGGCAGTGATAATTTCCGTCACCAATTCCCGCCCACGATCTGATCGCATGTCGACAGCGATTGACCGCTTGCCCTTGTTCATTCCCGCCCAAAAATGGCTCAACCCATTGGGCGCAACCGGCCAGCGTGTGGCATCGAGGCCCCCACCGAGCCGGTCAAACCGGATTACATCGGCGCCCATTTGCGCCAGCGTCATGCCCGCAAGTGGGACAGCGACAAAGGCGGAGCCTTCAACAACCCGCATGCCATTCAAAACTCCAGCCATCTCACTTTTCCTCCCAGATTGTGGTTGCTTGCATCCCTTGGTGACCGTCGACCAACCCGGTGCAAAGTTTCATGCCATCCTCGGTGGTCTCTCCAAACAGGTGCATGTCGTCAAAATGGAACATCGGATGAATGCCCCGAAACTGAAATTGACGCACGTCGCGACCGCTGTGCCGGATTGCTGCCCGCAGCAGCAGCATCGCCTGCAAAGGCCCATGCACCACCAGCCCTGGGTACTTTTCGACGGATTTGGCGTAGGGCAAATCGTAGTGAATGCGGTGCGCGTTGAACGTGATTGCCGAGAACCGGAACAAGAGAGGCTCTGTCACGGCGACGGCTTCGATCATATCGGGTGTCGATGGGACCGGTTTTGGCTTTGGCGGTACAAAAACTTGCGGGATATTGAGATAGACAATGTCTTGGGTTTCTTCGACGCATAGCCGATCATCTTCAAAGATGGCATGGGCAAGGCTTACAAACAGCATCGGGCCATTTGCCCCTTCTTTCTCTGTGATCGACTTGATTTCAGAGTGCCGCGTCAGGCGCGCACCAATATGAAGCGGCGCGTGAAATGTAAGCGTCCCGCCCGCCCACATCCGTCGTTCCAAATGAACGGGCGGCAAAAAGCCCCCGAGCTTTGGGTGACCGTCATTGGATAGCTCCGTGGTGTCGACATTCGGGGTGAAGGCGCACCAATGGGACAACAATGGCATAACAGCACCTGCCCGACCCGCGTCAAATCCGACTGTCGCCGCATGACGCGCGGCCGCGCTTTCATCGAAGACAGCGTGATCTTGCTGGGTCCGCCCGATCCATTGTGTGAAGTCAGTCTTTAAAATTGTCTGCACCCCCTCCAAGAGTTCACCCAGCACTCTATACAACCGATAAGTTCAAAAATCAAATGATTATAATAACTTAAATGGATACATTGGTATGCAATCAATCGATATATTGCGCTGCAGCATGGCTAACGAGCCGGAAACAATTGTAAAGTTGCAGAGGCTGCAGGTGCAGCAAAGACCGATAATTTATTGGGATCGGTCACACTCAAGAACCGCGTTCTTCAAGAAACGAAGTGAGGTGCCCTGGGTCAATTTGCCAAGCAACAAGCCGCGAAACGGATGGCGGTTTTAGGAAAGCCGCGTTGCAGTGCGTTACCTCACCACCGATATCCGCGAAGAGCCATGACTTTAAAGATAACTTAGTGATTTCCTCGAAACCGAACTTTCGCTGCGGCACAGAAAGTCGACAGGTTGGGCTCTCTTGAGACATTCGCTGCAGGCGGGACCAAGGACTGCTATGCGGGACAAAGTGACATTAGCAACAGTTGGGCCAAGGACCGCTTACCAAGAAAATTAAGTCGTTGATGTTGATGTGCCTTTGACCTTAACGATGGCCTACAAAGGCGGAATAGATCCCGAATGCCCCGACGAGGATCAGGCTCAACGCCCACACAAGATCGAGGTTAAACCAGCTTTTCGAGATGAATTTCAGCCCGAACCACGCATAGACAAACACGGCAATCACGGCGCCTGCGAAGGTCATTGCGAAGGTGTGGGTGGCCGCGACCAAAAAGGCGGTCATGACATTACTTGTCATCAATTCTTGTGCTGCGGCATGGCCGGTCCCGGACACGCTTTCACCGGGCACCAAAAGCCCGCAAATGCCGAGGTAAATCGGTACCAGCATCAGTCCCGCACCATGGGCGGTAGCCGCAAGAAACGACCACAATCCCAGCTTGGCAGGATGCACGCGTGCCAAAATTTTTGGGTGTCGTCGGTTGATCAACAAATAGACACCCATGGCGATCACCAGCACGCCTGCGCCGATCCGAATTTCGCGTTCGTTGTAGATTAGGAAAACCATCATCGAGAACGGCAGCAGGATGACAATCATCGCCAGAAAATGGCCTGTCGCCAGCATCGCGAGCGCCTTAACCATTGCGCTTTTTTTCCGCTCAAATAGCGCGGCAGAGACAGCAAGCGGCCAACCCATGCCAGGATTCACCCCATGATAGACGCCCGAAAAAATGACGGCCCACCAAAGGGCCGTCGAAGTCATGTCTTCCATCAATTAAACCGACGGATAGCAGAAGCTGTCGGTGGAACAATCGCCCCCCTCCAGACGGATCTGGTGGGCACGGGTGTTCTCTGGGAAGTCAATGTAGAAGTCAGGATCAAGGGTAAAGCTGCCATCTTCCCCGACATTCGCCATCACCATCTGTCCGCCTTCCTGATGCGGATAGAACTGGTTGTCCCATGACGAATAAAGCGAGTTCGTCCAGTAAACCCGTTTCCCGTC
>ENA-OQVM01006472-OQVM01006472.1-marine-metagenome-genome-assembly--contig:-NODE-6472-length-10631-cov-28.177279_pt1 | contig 10631 bp, 7 predicted proteins | sample MGYA00237776_ERZ505498 | MGnify/ENA primary metagenome ERZ505498 (study PRJEB26159, sample SAMN06265151) | marine metagenome | isolation source: Helgoland LTER site | place: Germany:Helgoland, sampling... | reverse complement strand
CCTACGAGATGCACCCGTCGTGGTTAAGCTTCGCCGTTAAGCTTACGGCATTTTTTGGTTACTTTTTGTTGCTGTTGCACAGCGTAGTTTGCGCTGCGCCTGAAGGGCGCCCCGTAGGGTGAGCGTAGCGAATAAAAAAAGTGACTGGCTGTCGGGCCACCCCCGACGACCTTGACTGTAAAATTCAAACAAGAGAAATAACCTCTCAGAATATCCCATCAAAAAGAAAAGTGACTGGCATGTCGGGCCACTCCCGACGGTTTTGACCTTAAAACTAAAACAAAAAAGTAAACAGGCAGAATATAAGAACACTATCAAATCGAGCTTAAAGATCTTGATCTTAAAACCTTAAAAAATCAAAACTGCTAATCAAACAGCCCTCTCAGACTATCAATCGTCTGCTGCCCCTTAACCGTATTAGCAGCCCCACCATCCCCGTCACTAAAACCAATCTTCTGCAAATCATCCGCCGGCAACTCCAACAAAAACCGACTCGACTGACACTGTAACTTCTCACCAAATTGCTTACGATTTCTCGCTGAGGTCAGCGTTAACGTCTCTTGCGCGCGCGTAATGCCCACATACGCTAAACGACGCTCTTCTTCGATATTGTCATCTTCAACACTATTGCGATGCGGCAGAATTTCTTCTTCAAAACCCATTATAAAGACATGGGGAAACTCTAAACCTTTCGATGCATGCAACGTCATTATTTGCACTTTATCATCAGCTTCTTCTTCGGATTGCTGATCTAATAGATCACGCAATAAAAGATTTTTAATCACATCTTCTAACGTAGCATGCTCTTCTTCGGCTTCTTCACCCACCTCAGGTACGTCATCACTGGTCTTTAATAATCCTTTGTTCACAGAGTCGAGTAGAAAAAATACATTCTCCATCCGTCTTTCTGCCATGGTGGTACTGCTACTGTTTTGATGTAGCCAACCTAAATAGTCAATATCATCAACCATTTCGCGAACCGCTTTCATCGCAAAGCCATTATCCACTTGACGTTGCAGGCCGGTAAACCAATCACCGAGCTTGCTCAGTCTGGCATGGCTTGCCTCCGGCATGCTCTGCTGTAAGCCAATTTCATTAATAGCCTCAAACAGACTGCACTCACGTTTAGTGGCATATTGGCCAAGCATCTCTAAGGTGCTAGTGCCAATTTTTCGCCGAGGCACGTTCACAATTCTTAAAAAGGCTGAATCATCATTGGGGTTAACCAAAACACGCAGGTAACACATAATGTCTTTGATTTCGCCGCGCGAAAAAAAGGAGGTGCCACCATTAAGGTGATAGGGCACTTGCTTGGCTTGTAGCTTTAACTCCAACAATTTCGATTGATGATTGCTACGGACCAATACGGCAAAATCTTTAAATCTCGCGGCTTGCTGAAGCTTTTGCTCAATAATCTGATTGGCAATGCGCTCTGTTTCTGCATCTTCATTGGCGACTTGCACTACCTGTATACAATCACCTAAGCCTTTCTGGCTCCATAATTTTTTGTCATAAATATGCGGATTGTTATCAATTAATTGGTTGGCAGCACGTAATATTCGATTGGTTGAGCGATAGTTTTGCTCTAATTTAACTACCTTCAAACCCTTAAAATCCGCTTCAAGCTGAACTAAATTCTCTGGATTTGCACCACGCCATGAATAAATAGATTGGTCGTCATCGCCTACCACAGACAATCGGCCGCTATCGCCAACGAGCATCTGAACTAGCCGATATTGACTGGTATTGGTATCTTGATACTCATCAACTAAAAGATAGCGAATCTTGTTTTGCCAGCGTTGACGCACTTCTTCATTATTTTCAAGAAGTTGTACAGGCAAGGTAATAAGGTCATCAAAATCAACAGCGTTATACGAAGTGAGTGCTTGCTCATAGCGTCGATAAAGCTCTACAATTCTTTCTTCTTGAGGGCTTTCGGCGGTGCCAACGACGGCGGCAGGCGTTTGGCAATTGTTCTTCCATTGTGAAATTTGCGACTGACAGAGATCAACCAAATTCGCTGCTGCATCACTATGGTCTAACAATAATTCTTTTAGCAGAGCTTTAGAGTCTTGATCATCAAAAATAGAAAATCCTGATTTACGACCCAGTGCGCGAATTTCCCTCTGGATGATTTTTAAACCCAAATGGTGAAAGGTACAAACGGTTAAACCTCGACCAGAGCTACCCGGTAATAAGCTGCCTACACGCTGCTTCATTTCTCGCGCTGCTTTATTGGTGAAGGTCACAGCGGCAATATGGTTGGCACGATAACCACACTGCAATATTAGCCATGCGATTTTTCGGGTAATCACGCTGGTTTTACCACTGCCAGCGCCAGCCAATACCAATAGCGGACCATCGATATATCGAACGGCTTCTTTTTGCGCGGGATTGAGATGACCAAGAATATTGGCGGCATCGGTGTTGAGTGTCTGAGTGTTGATGTGCGTCGGTCTACCTAAGTCAAAAAAGTGAGTGCATGTAATAGCAGGGAAGTTAGTCTTATTCTGAGCGATAAACGGAGGCGAGGAATAGGGGAACTCTCGATACCAGAAAGATCCAATAAACTAACGCCGAAATTTAGTTGAGCTTGGGAGCTAAACGAATGGCTATTTACAGAACAGAAAAAACAAAGGCATAGTTTATCAGGCATTGGCTGCTGGCAGTAAAAAAGAAGGCGATTTTTCGCTTGGAAAGGCTTATTCCTTGGCGTTATCAGGCGACTCTAGCAAGGAAAAATACCTGAAAAATTGACCTATCGTAATGGCAGAAACACACTTTTTGACCTACTATTTAAAGAGTGTTTACAATTGATCATAATAAGTACGCATTACTCAAACCGTTAGTTACCTACTTAATCATCTGCGGAGTGAGTTAATGAAGCGAGATAACTCACTTAGTCATTGAAATATATCATTAATTTGAGTTGTTAAGGTAAGAATCTAAAGCGAGAACTTAAAGCGAAAATCTAGAGTTAATTAAAAGGCAAATACTCAATGTGAGCTTGCCATAAGCATGACGCAAAAAGCGTTGGTTGGAACACCCTAGTATGCAAAAACCGATAATCAGAGTTTTATTGATCAATGCGCATAGCGATCAATACGTAGATATGGCCAAGTTGCTTGACGCCATTTCTGTGTCTGATTATGAAATGACTTGGTGTGCCGATTATGCTCATGCGCTTGAGGCAATGCTAGCGCCGATTCATGATGTTATTTTGCTCGATTATGAGCATGCGCCCAATATCTGTGAAGAGTTACTTCGCCAAGCCAGTGCTCATGGTTGTACTACTCCTATTTTATGTTTAACCGCTACGGTTAACCCCGAGCTGGATCGCGCCGCTATTAAAGCGGGTGCCGCCGATTATTTAGTTAAAGATCGTCTTGATATCAATATTATTGAACGCACCATTCGTTACGCTATCGATCGTAAAAATGCCGAAACCGAATTAGCGCGTCTAGCCCATTACGATGCCTTAACCGGAATTCCAAACCGATTACTCTTTAATGACCGTTTAGATCGTGCCCTACAGCGTGCCGATCGCGGTGATTCACCGTTTGCCTTACTCTATTTAGATCTTGATGGTTTTAAAGCCGTCAATGATGCCTATGGTCATGACATGGGCGATAAGCTCGTTCAAGGTATTGCTGAGCGATTAAGCCAATGTATTCGTCGTACCGATTCGGTAGCGCGTATTGGCGGTGATGAATTTACCGTATTGCTTGAAAAAACGACCTCCACCAATGACACCGTGACCATTGCACAAAAAATTATTGATGTCATTACTGAGCCCTTTGATATTAATGGCCAGCAAATGCGTGTGGGAAGCAGCATAGGTATTGCTGTTTATCCTGAGGCTGGTCGTGATGCGACTACATTAATCAAACATGCCGATATGGCGATGTATGAAGCCAAGGCCATGCAAGGATCTAACTACCGATTCTTTACGGCCAAAATGAATAGCGAAGCGGTTGATCAAGGTCGCTTAGATTTGGAATTACGTGCAGCGATTAGCAATGATGAGTTAGCGTTGTTTTTTCAGCCGCGTGTTTCATTGCGCACCGGAAAAATTGTCGGTGTTGAAGCGTTGTTAAGATGGCATCATCCTGAGCGAGGTATTTTATTACCCGGTGATTTTATTCAGGCGGCCAAGCAGTTAGGTTTATTAGAACCTATAGGCTATTGGGTGCTTAATCGTTTGTGTCTTGATATTGCAAAGATGGATGCGATGAAAATTCCGCCGTTACGTGTGTCGTTAAATGTTGCGCATGAGCAATTTATGGCGCCGAACTTTGTCAGCACTGTCGAATCCATTTTGTCGAGTATGAACACCAATGCTTCACGCTTTGAGTTTGAACTTGCTGAGTCGGCGGTGGTGGCTAATCTCGATGAAATTGCCGATGATATGGTACTGCTAGAAAAACAGGGCATTCGTTTTGCCTTAGATGGTTTTGGAACTGGTTATTCATCATTGCCACAGTTACAGAAATTACCAATCACCACGTTAAAGCTCGACAAAAGTTATGTGCAAAAGGTTACAGCCGATAAAGATAGCGCCAGTGTTGTTCGCGCTATGATTTATATGGCGCACGGTCTTGAATTAACCGTTGTTGGTGAAGGCGTTGAAACTGAAGAGCAGAAAGCCTTTTTAGTTAAAAATCGTTGTGATCATTTACAAGGATTCTTTTACAGTGAGCCGCTCACTTTTGATGGCTTTGCCAAGCTATTAAATAGTGAAGGGACAACGGCACGTCGTGCTTATTTGTCCGTTGTTGATAAATAATAAGTCTTACTCTTCTATTAGCTCATCCTGTTTTACTCCTCTGCGTTAATTATCTTTGTTCTTATATTTTTTTATCTAACTGTCTATAAGCTAAAGCTTCTTTTAAATGATGTATTTGCACTTGGGTCTGAGATTTTTCATAAGCAGTATCAAGGTATTCTAAATCAGCAATAGTACGACCAATTCTCAATAAGCGATGAAAGGCTCTTGCCGACAATCCGAGTTTTTCTATTGCCATACTTAACCATTCAATCGCATCCTCTTTAATCCAACCATCATCAATTAATTCGCGCGCTGAAAGTCGAGCATTCACTTTTCCTCGACTTCTCGATTGCTGCTGTTGTGTTTTTAAAACGCGGGCACGAATCGCATCACTGGATTCATTAACCTTGGTTTTTTGAGTCATCATATTAACCGGGAGTCGGGTGACGCTGACATGCAGGTCAATACGGTCGAGTAGTGGGCCTGACAATTTCGAGCGATAGCGCTGTATTTGAGTAGGCGAGCAGCTGCAGTTTTGTCGTGTGTCACCAAAAAAACCACAGGGGCAGGGATTCATTGCTGCAACTAACTGAAACTGCGCAGGGTATTCCACTTGCTGTGTCGCGCGTGAAATTGTAATGCATCCAGACTCTATTGGCTCACGCAACACCTCTAATACTTTACGATCAAACTCTGGCAGTTCATCTAAAAATAAAACGCCTTTATGCGCAAGTGAAATTTCTCCCGGTTTCGGATTGCTGCCGCCGCCAACCATCGCCACGGCCGATGCCGTATGGTGAGGGTTTCTAAATGGCCGTTGTCGCCATTGGGTAATGGTGTTTTCTTTACCAGCCAATGAATTAATAGCGGCCACTTCAATGGCTGAGGCGTCACTTAAGGGTGGAGAAATGCTAATAAGTCTTAATGCCAGCATTGTTTTACCTGTGCCTGGCGGGCCAATAAAAATAAGATTGTGGCCACCGGCCGCCGCTATTTCTAAAGCACGTTTCGCTTGTGGCTGGCCTGCAACATCAGACATATCCAAAGTGTTAGCCTTATTGTGTTGAGGTTTATCTTTGGCGGTGAATGCAAGCGGTTTGTTTTTATTTAAATGCGCGCACACTTCCAAAATATGATTCGCGACAATGGTTTTATTTTTAAGCGGTAGCGAAGCTTCTTCGCGATTAGCTGCAGGCACTATCGATATACGCTCGGGGTCGGCTGCAATTAAAGCGGGAATTAATCCAGTGGCATAGCGTAACTCACCCGATAACGATAGCTCGCCAATAAATTCATATTGCGAAAGCATCTCTTTCGACAGCTGATCCGATGCCGCTAAAATTCCCAATGCAATCGCCAAGTCAAATCGACTGCCTTGCTTAGGTAAGTCGGCCGGCGCCAAGTTAACGGTAATTCTCTTAGAGGGAAAATCAAAATGAGAATTGATAATGGCGCTTCTAACGCGATCACGACTTTCTCTGACGGCAGCTTCGGGTAAGCCAACAATAGTAAATGCTGGTAGTCCATTAGAGAGATGGGTTTCAACACTAACGAGAGGAGAGTCGATGCCAAGATTGGCGCGTGATAAAGTGAGGGCAAGTGCCATAGTTTTTCATCCTTGAAAAGGGGTTAGCAATCCTATTAAACGTTAATCATCCATGGTTAACGTCGCTTGTTTTTGTCTTAACTATCTATGTTCTATGTTCTATATTCAATATCTATCTTAAATATCATTCTTAATTGTTGTTTATACGGTTTTATGTATCACCGGTTTTTTTAAGCGCTTCAAGTTCTGCTTCTAAGGCCGCTGTTTTCTCTTTTAATCGCTCTAAGAGAGCAAGGTGCCGATCAAACTCTTCTCGCGTTACAAGATCAAGCTTATTAAAGCTGGCTTCAACGAGCGGGCGTAGGTTTTCTTCAAATTCAGTTCGCACTTTAGCCACGTTAGTGGGCAATAGACTGGCAGCTTGTTTTAAAAAATCACTGATAACAAATTTTTCTGACATGGTATTAACTACTTTATGTTGACGGTTCTTTATAACGGAGTGGCATATATTGAATAACGCGACTCATAGTATTTCAATGCAAAACAAAATGCACCATTGCATGGCGTCTTTTCTAAAAATAGCCAAATTTAATGGCTGGCTTGCGTCAATTTGCATTAATGGAATTAAAAATAACGACAGTAAGTGGTAGCGCTTATGCGGAGTATGGCGAAAGCGTGTTGTTAAAAATGTTTACATCATCATCAAATATTAAAGTATGCACCATGTACGCAGCTATTCGCACTCAACTGGTGCGCATTAGCGAGTTATTGATAAGAGCGTTAATAGTTTAATTTCGAAAATAATGCTAAATCATTGTTTTATATAATAAAAATTTAAAGTGGCACGCCGCATGCAAAAGCATGGGAAACGAATTTATTTTTTCGCACTAAAAAAATAGGTCACGTAAGACTCATTCCTGAATTCGTTTAACAATATTAGGGGAAACATAATGAAATTGATTACTGCAATTGTTAAGCCTTTCAAGCTAGACGACGTAAGGCAAGCATTGTCGGATATCGGTGTTCAGGGCATTACAGTGACTGAAGTTAAAGGTTTTGGTCGCCAAAAAGGACATACCGAATTATATCGTGGCGCAGAGTACGTAGTAGATTTTTTGCCAAAGGTTAAAGTTGAAGCAGCTATATCTGATTCAATCGCCGATCAAGCAATAGAAGCTATTACAAAAGCAGCTAACACTGGAAAAATTGGTGATGGCAAAATTTTCTTAACCAGTATCGAGCAAACTATTCGTATTCGCACCGGCGAAACAGGCGACGAAGCGCTTTAAGCTTTTGAGTCTTGTGATATGACTTGTCTTGTATAGACGCGATCGAACAATAAAGTTAACAAGAGGTAAATAACGTGGAAAACAATATATTTGAACTCCAGTACGCAATGGACACATTTTATTTTCTAATATGTGGTGCATTGGTAATGTGGATGGCAGCTGGCTTCGCAATGTTAGAAGCTGGTTTAGTACGTGCAAAAAATACAACTGAAATTCTCACTAAGAACGTCGCATTGTTTGCGATCGCTTCTACCATGTATCTCATTTGTGGTTATGAGTTCATGTACGACGGTGGTTTCTTCCTAAGCGGCACTGCCGGTGCGGTTGATTCGGCTGCAGTACTTGCTGCATCTGCTGAAGCAGGTTTTGCAGATATGGGTGAATACTCTGGTGCATCGGATTTCTTCTTCCAAGTAGTCTTTGTAGCAACAGCTATGTCGATTGTATCGGGCGCGGTTGCAGAGCGAATGAAGCTTTGGGCCTTTTTAGCGTTTGCAGTAGTTATGACAGGTTTCATCTACCCAATTGAAGGTAGCTGGACTTGGAATGGCGATGCAGTTCCTTTCATCGGTGAGCTGAATTACTCGGATTACGCGGGTTCTGGTATTGTCCATTTAGCCGGTGCAGCAGCTGCATTAGCGGGTGTATTAGTATTAGGCGCACGTAAAGGCAAATACGCAGCAGACGGTACTGTTCAAGCTATCCCTGGTGCAAACTTACCTTTAGCAACATTAGGTACGTTCATCCTTTGGATGGGTTGGTTTGGCTTTAACGGTGGTTCAACGTTGAAATTAGGCGGCATCGAAGTAGCTAACGAAGTAGCAAACGTATTCTTGAATACTAACGCTGCGGCTTCTGGTGGTCTTATTGCTGCGTTAATCGTTGCACGTATCGCGTTTGGTAAAGCGGATCTAACAATGGCACTTAATGGCGCGCTTGCGGGTCTTGTTGCTATCACTGCTGATCCTGCGAGTCCTTCACCATTAATGGCTACAATCATTGGCGGCATCGGTGGCATCATCGTTGTTGGTAGTATTGTATTCTTAGACAAAATCAAAATTGATGATCCTGTTGGCGCTATCTCGGTCCACGGTGTTGTTGGTCTTTGGGGTGTGTTCGCGGTATTACTTTCGAATGATGGCGCTAGCTTCATGGGTCAGTTACAAGGCGTAGCGGTTATCTTTGTTTGGGTATTTGTGACTAGCTATATTACTTGGACCATCATCAAGGCAGTTATTGGTGTACGTGTAAGTGAAGAGGAAGAGTACGAAGGTGTTGATATTTCAGAATGTGGTATGGAAGCCTATCCTGAGTTCGGTGCTAAATAAGTTATCGTTTTACATTGATAGTTTAGGAAGGGGCGCTTAAAGCGCCCCTTTTTTTGTGTTGAGTTTTTGGTTTAGGGTTTAATAAGAAATTGAGGGTTGGTTTTTTTATAGTTTTAAGTTCAAGAGCGTCGGGGGTGGGCTGACAGCCGGAGTCTAGATCTTTAAGCTCTACCTGATAGTATCGTTATATTCTGGGTTTTTTACTTTGTTTGTTTGTTTGAGTTTTCAATCAAGACCGTCGGGGGTGGCCCGACAGCCAGTCACTTTTCTTTGCTTGTGCAAAGAAAAGTAACCAAAAGAAAGAGGGTGTAAAACAAACTGTGTAACTGCCCGCTTTAAACATGAGGAGTTAACTGCTCCTCAAACTCTATCATAAAACGATTTAACGCTGGTTTCCAATCCCTAATCGGCATGGACCATTTTTTAGACGCTGCATCCACTGCTAAATAGATTACTTTCATGGCTGCGTTATCGTTGGGAAATACCTTGCGAGTCTTCACCGATTTACGGATAACACTGTTCAAAGATTCTATCGCGTTAGTCGTGTAAATAACTTTTCGGATATCTTCCGGGTAACTAAAAATCGTGATCAGATTCGGCCAATGCGCCCGCCAAGATTTACTGATCTGCGGATACTGCTCATCCCACTTTTCAGCAAAACGATCCAACTCCAAACTCGCTTCATCCTCGGTGGCTGAGCGATAAATTCGCTTCAAGTCTGCCGTCACTTCTCGGTAGTTTTTCCAAGGCACAAACTTCAGTGAGTTACGCACCATGTGGACAATACATAACTGAACCTTAGCTTCAGGGAAGGTAGTATTAATTGCTTCAGGGAAGCCTTTTAGCCCGTCTACGCAGGCGATAAAAACATGTTTGACGCCACGATTTTGGAGGTCCGTCAGTACCGAAAGCCAGAATTTTGCGCCTTCATTTTCTGACATCCACAGCCCCAATAATTCTTTATGGCCTTCCACATTAATGCCTAAAGCTAAATAAATCGCCTTGTTAATAACGCGTTTATCCTCACGAATTTTAAGCACGATGCAGTCCAAATAAACGATAGGATAAACCGCATCAAGCGGCCTGCTTTGCCACTCGACAACTCGCTCTATCACCGAGTTAGTGACCTGAGAAACCAGACCCGCAGAAATGTCAGCACCGTACATCTCTTGGAAGGCAGCAACAATATCGCGTGTGCTCATCCCTTTTGCATACAGACTAAGAATCTGATCATCCATGCCGGTTATGCGTGTTTGGCCCTTCTTGATGAGCTGAGGATCAAAGCTGCCGTTACGATCTCGAGGGGTTTGAAGCTCGATTTCACCATGATCACCTTTGAGAGTTTTGGCCGAGTAACCGTTGCGGCTATTACCCGTATGATGCCCCTCAGGGTCGCTTTTGTCGTAACCCAGATGGTGATTCATTTCGGCCTTTAACGCGGCCTCAACGGTGATTTTGGTGAGCTGAGCGCTTAGCGCGCTCAGGTCTTCTGGTGTTTTAAGGTCTTTGGCCAATTCTTCGGCTAGAGCTTGGAGTTTTTTCTGATTCATTGATTTACTCACTATGATTACCTTTGGTATAGGTTAAGGATAATGAGCAGTTACACAAATTTATTTACAGCCTCAAAAGAAAGCACACAATCTGACGAAGATTGACCCCGATATAACCTATTCGCTTTGGGGTGGTTTTATCCAGTACAT
>ENA-OQVM01006470-OQVM01006470.1-marine-metagenome-genome-assembly--contig:-NODE-6470-length-10635-cov-3.127297_pt1 | contig 10635 bp, 9 predicted proteins | sample MGYA00237776_ERZ505498 | MGnify/ENA primary metagenome ERZ505498 (study PRJEB26159, sample SAMN06265151) | marine metagenome | isolation source: Helgoland LTER site | place: Germany:Helgoland, sampling... | reverse complement strand
AGAAGGAGGCACAAAGCCACCAAGTTGACGCGCGCATTCTCTTTAAGTCTATCGCAGAAGATCGAGTGCAGGTGAGACCGGGGGATTATCTCCCAGCCCGCTTCCGAGCCCGAATGTACGATGAGGTTGTCGTGTGTGGTGCTTGCTTTGAGGAATATTCAAGAAAGGATGCGGAGAGAGCCAAAGCATTAGCACAGGTGCAGGTACGGGCGTGTGCTTTTGTTGTAGCCTCCGAGGCCAAGTACGCCAAGTTCCAGGATGCCCTCGCCGGATACAAGAGCGTCATCGAGAAGAAGCTCATGGAGGACTGCCAGCGTGTCGTTGATGTCATCAACAAGCACGTCCTCAGCAAATCCTGCGACGGGCAGGCCAAGTGCTTCTTCGTCAAGATCCTCAAGCGTCGCGATCACCGGCAGACGACCGACAAATTCTGGAATAAGGCCAAATTTGATAAGGTCTTCTGGCTCCAGCGATCCTAAAAGTTCACCTATTTTGCGATCATCCGGGTCACGCACGTCAGCCCCAAAGCCAATACCCGCACCAGTGTCACGATCAGCGATCAGTTTATCCAGTCCGGCAAAAGCCCCGCCATTATTAGGATTAACCAAGGTTATTTATTGTCGTTTTGCAGCCAGATCAATGAGGCATTGCGACCGGTTCTAATGTCTCTCCGATAGGAGTAAAACTGCTCTATCTGAGAAAAAGTACAGTGCTCACCACCATAGACTGCAGTGACACCGCAGGCGGCCAATTCTGCACGCGCTAAGGCGTAGAGATCGGCCAGATACTTGTCTTCGGTCAAACCCGACCTAAAGGCAACCTCAATAGCCTGACGATGCTGAGTACTCTGCGCCCGGTTCAAAAAGGCTTGCAATACCTCAGCACCCACTTCAAATACTTGCGGGCCAATTGCCGGCCCCAGATAAGCCATTACGGGGTCTTTTTCATAGGCAAATGACCGCACTGTGTTACGCAAGATACCATTGCACAGGCCACGCCAACCGGCGTGCGCCGCAGCAATATGAGTACCAGACTGATTGCACAGTAATACTGGCAGGCAATCAGCGGTTAAAACGGCACATACAGTGTCCGCGGTATCTGTATAGCTTGCATCTGCACTGGGAAGACCTTCGGCCTCCGGCGCATAGACAGCATCAGTACCAAGCACCTGATCTAACCAAAGCGGCTGACAGGGTAATCTGAGCTCATGGACTAAAGATTGTCGGTTCGCTGCAACATGCTCCTCATTGTCGCCCACATGAACGGCCAGATTATTACTGGTAAAGGGTGCCAGACTAACGCCACCAGCACGCAATGTGATCGCCGATCGAACATTGTTAGGTGCTGGCCAATCTGGAACAAAAAAGTGCTCAGTCATTCGGTTTGCTCTGCCGCCAGCACTGCAACGAGTGCCTGCATATCCTCAGGAAGATCAGACTCCCAGCCAATGGCTTCGCCAGTAGCTGGATGAATCAAGCCCAATTCACGGGCATGCAGCGCCTGGCGACCAAACTGGCTGAGACTGTCGCGCAGGGCCTGCGAAGTACCTTTGTGGATACGAAAGCGACCGGCATAGACCTCATCACCCACTATTGGGTAGCGAATATGCGCCATATGGACACGAATTTGATGCGTGCGCCCTGTTTCCAGCTTAAGTCGGATATAGGTATGGCCATCAAAGCGCTCCAACACCCGATAGTGGGTGCGCGCTTCCTTACCATCAGAAATTACTGCCATCTTCGTGCGCTGTTTGGGATGTCGACCAATTGGCTGGTCAACCAGGCCGCCGCCAGTCATGACGCCGCTAACCACAGCCTCATATTCGCGCTGCACTGTTCTGGCCTGCAGCTGCGCAACCAGATCAGTGTGCGCCTGCAGTGTTTTTGCCACGACCATAAGGCCGGTAGTATCTTTGTCGAGACGATGCACAATGCCAGCGCGTGGCACCGACTCTAACTGCGGGCAGTGATACAACAGCGCATTGAGAACGGTTCCGTCGCGATTACCGGCAGCCGGATGCACAACAAAATTAGCCGACTTATTAATCACCAGAATATGCTCATCTTCGTAAACAATATCCAGCGGGATATTCTCCGCTTGCCAATCACCCTCAGGCTTAAGCTTAGCGGCGATAGTCAGCACCTCACCCCCCAGAAGCTTCTGTTTGGGCACCTGCTGCTCGCCGTTGACTCTGAGCTGACCATCTTTAATCCACTGCTGGAGTCGCGACCTAGAAAAATCGGCAAATAGCTCAGAGGCTACCTGATCTAGACGGCGCCCGCAGCACTCGTCCGGTACATTGGCAGACATCTCGATATTTGACTGGTTGCTGGGCGCTGAGCTGGGCTGATTCACTAAAAATGTTCCAAAATATAGACAGACAATTGCTGTGAGAATAATTGGTTTAAAAAGTGCTCTGTGGTTAAATACCGAACTTCGTCGACTAACCACTCGATTTCGTCTCTGGCTGGGAATATTACATGAAAAGCATACCGTTTATTTTGTTGATTTTGAGTTTGTCGCTGACTTCAGGCTGTTCTTGGCTTGGGTGGGGCGATGACGAGCCAAGCGAAGATGACACAGCCGGGTTTACTGAACGAGATTTTTACGAAAAAATTCAGTCCAGCCTCAATGCGAAAAATTGGACCGTTGCCATTACTAACCTGCAACTTCTAGAATCTCAGTTTCCGTTCGGCAAGTATGCCGAACAGGCTCAGCTCGAGCTGATGTATGCCCAGCACAGATCGGGTGATCATGAATCTGCTATTTCTGCGGCCGACCGCTTTGTGCGCCTGCATCCTCAGCACCCCAACGTCGATTACGCATTTTATGTGAAAGGTCTATCCGAAATTGCTCAGACATCCAGCTTTTTCGATACCTTTATGCCAACCGATAGCACGTTGCGAGATATTGGCACCGCCAGAGATGCCTTTTCTACACTGACCGAACTGCTCTCTAGATTCCCCAAAAGCCCCTATGCCGCTGATTCGCGCAAACGCCTAGTTAATTTGCGCAACCAGTTGGCTCGCTCTGAAATTCATGCTGCCAATTACTATTTTGCGCGCGGTGCCTACCTGGCAGCAGCCAATCGTGGTCGCTTCGTGGTGGAAAACTTTCAACAGTCTCCAGCGGTTCCAGATGGTCTAGCTGTAATGGTTCAAGCGTACTATATGTTAGGTAAGCAAGATCTGGCGGATAACGCGATAACGGTAATGGCGGCGAACTATCCAGAGCACCCATCCCTCGATGAGACTGGGGCCTTTGACTATGATAAACGTCTGCTAAAAACCAATGATTCATTCCTCGGCACAATAACCTTTGGTCTGATCAAAAGACCGCAGCCGCCCGCTTTTGATACTCGCTATATCTACAACAAAGCAGTCCGCGAAGAGCAGTCATTGACAGATAATGACGAGACACAGGATCAGGGGCGCTCAATTTGGAGCTGGTTAACCTTTGGCCTGGCGGACTAATTACTGACGCAATACAAGCCGGCAATAGGTACAGATGAACAAGCAAACTATTATTGAAGAAATGCGGGTACTGCCCGAAATTGACCCAGATTTTGAAATCCAACGCCGGGTGTCCTTTATTCAAAACCAGCTGCTGGCCTCCGGCTGTAAATCTCTGGTTTTAGGCATTAGCGGCGGTGTTGATTCATCAACCTGCGGTCGCCTTGCCCAGCTGGCTGTCGATGATCTCAATCAAAAAAATAACCGTAGCGAGTATCAATTTGTTGCAGTACGCCTGCCCTATGGCGTGCAGCAAGACGAAGGCGATGCACAGACGTCACTTAACTTTATTCAACCCAGCAAAAGCCTAACGGTCAATATTAAAGCGGGCGCCGACGCGATCAATGCTAGTGTCTGTGCCACCCTTGAGGATAACAACATGCTGCCAGACGATGCGGCTGTCGATTTTGCCAAAGGGAATGTTAAGGCCAGAGCGCGTATGACCTCGCAGTATGAAATTGCTGGCATGCTCGGTGGCCTAGTTTTGGGGACTGACCATTCTGCGGAAAATATTACCGGCTTTTACACCAAATTTGGTGATGGTGCCTGCGACCTAGCGCCGCTGTTTGGCCTGAGTAAGCGCCAGGTGCGCCTATTGGCGAAAACTATGGGGGCACCAGATTCGCTAGTGAACAAAACCCCAACCGCTGATCTGGAATGTCTAAGTCCGCAGAAAGAAGATGAGCAGGTTCTCGGTATGTCATACGATGACATAGATAATTTCCTTGAAGGTAAAGAGGTTGATGCCGACGCAGCAGCGCGGTTAATTGCCATTTACATCAGAACACAGCACAAGCGCTTGCCCATAGCCACGGTCTACGACTGACACCAGAGCTGATGTAACTGCAATGCCAGCATCAGCCTAAAATCGGCGCAATCAGGAAAACTGCCACCTTTGGGTCTATCTTTAAGCTAAACGCTCCAATTCGGATGGAAAAGCTGGCAACATGCACATTTCTACTAGAACGCCTAAATCCGGGCCACCCCTTTTCTGACTAATCTCACCCCTGAATTCACTAAATTTAAAGGCAATGTCCCTGTGAAATTCAGTGAAGCACAGTCAAAAAACTATATAGCGCGGATATTTCTAAAACGAGAGTAAAGTCTCACTCCCGCGAAGGGTGCGATCACAAATCATCAGAGACTAAAATTTAAGGCAAGAGATGGATGATTGGGTCGGCAGGCATATCAAAGTAGCAATGCAAAAACCTGTAACCTTTCACGGGAAATATTCACTCGGGAGCGGGTAGGAACACGCAGACTCGAACTGCGGACATCCACCATGTCATGATGGCGCTCTAACCAACTGAGCTATGCTCCTAATGCTCCCGAAACGATATTTTACACATCCTCCCCTTCGGGAACAACCAGAATTCCCCTTTAATGACTCCTTTTGACCTCGACCATATAGCGCTGGAAAGTGCTCAGCGAGGCCACATAACTAGCCATGGCAAGGAGAAAATTTAGGGCAATGTGCAAAAAGGCAACATGATTATCCTTAACAGCAGCAATAACTATATCCATACCAAAAATATACTGATGAGTGAAACCTTGAGAATCCTGCCCGAACCCCAATCGACTTAATTGAGATTCAAACCGGAAGCTATCTTAGCGAGAATGATATTGTCCGCTTTGAGGAACGCTACGGGCGATCCTAGGCTAAACCATAGTCGACTTCTATCGAGCGGCAGCCTCTGGAGAGAGCTCTGCAACACTGTTCTTGCGACCCACACCAAAGTATTGAATGCCCTGCTCTTTTAAACGATCTGGATCATACAGATTGCGACCATCAAAAATAACCGGATACTTTAAGGTCTCTTTGATATGCGTAAAATCTGGCGACCAAAAAGGCTTCCATTCAGTACAGACTACTAGGATATCGGCTCCCTGTAACGCAGCTTCCTTGGTACCACAGAGCAACAAGTCATCTCGAACACCATAGATTGCCTGTGTTGCTTCCATGGCATGAGGATCGTAAGCCTGAACAGTAACACCGTGCTCCCAAAGCGCTTCCATCAGGTCGCGGCTAGGCGCCTCCCGCATATCATCGGTGCCCGGCTTAAATGCCAAACCCCAGAGCGCAACAGTTTTCCCCTCAAGCTGGCCATCTAAATACTCAGCGATTTTTTTAAATAACAGTGTTTTTTGCTGGTCATTGACCTTGCTGACCGCACTAAGCAATTTGGGCTGATAACCCGCATGGACTGCGGTTGCCTCCATCGCACGTAGGTCTTTAGGGAAACAAGAACCGCCAAAACCACAGCCGGGATAGATAAAGCTGTAACCGATACGTGGGTCAGAACCGATACCCACACGGACCTGTTCAATATCTGCACCCACTAGGTCAGCGATATTAGCAATCTCATTGATAAAGCTGATTTTGGTTGCTAACAACGAGTTAGCGGCATATTTAGTCAACTCCGCCGAGCGCACATCCATAAAAATGAGCTTATCGCGCTGACGGTTATAGGGTGCATAGAGTTCATGCATCATCTCTTCGACCTTGCTGCTATTAGTACCCACGACGATTCTGTCGGGGCGCGTAAAGTCAGCGATAGCAGCACCCTCTTTTAAAAACTCAGGGTTAGAGGCAACACAGAACGAATGATTAATGTTGCGCTGCTCCAATGCCTGCTGCACAGCCTCAGTAACTTTATCTGCTGTACCCACAGGCACAGTAGACTTATTCACCACAACCTTAAAATCACCCATCTGTTGACCAATAGTATTGGCCACTGCCAGTACATATTGCAGATCAGCGGAACCGTCTTCCCCAGGGGGCGTACCTACTGCAATAAAGATCATTTCTCCATGATCAACGGCCTGAGCGGCATCGGTAGTAAATGTCAGTGAGCCCTCTTCCACACAGCTTTTAATAATGTCTTCCAGTCCCGGCTCATAGATAGGTATCTGGCCTTTGCGCAGAGCCTCAATTTTAGACTCATCAATATCAACACAGACGACTTGATTACCCACATTGGCAAAACAGGCACCCGTTACTAGGCCAACATAGCCACTTCCGAAGATAGTTATTCGCATTGCGTCCTCATAGTTAGTTTCTTCACACCGGCCTTTCCAGAGCAGTCATTGTAACAGCACTTTTCGACTGTCCTAAGTCACCTGCCTAGGAGGTGGAGTTTCGCAGATCGAATTTTATAAATATAGGTTAGGTTGGCGCTGAAGACAGAAAATATAAAGGGGGAGTAGAGAGGGAAGATAGAGAGGAAAGATAGAGAGGAAAGATAGAGAGGAAAGATAGAGAGGGAATAATAGAAGAAAAAAACAACTTGGAGACAAACAACTTAAAGCATAAATATAGCGTTAGAAAGGTTCAGCGTCCGCTGGTGACTAATATCCTTATTGGCCCATCATCCTTGATAATGCCTTTCTAATTTACTTCCATCCCGGAAGTATTGCCATACATGTTCCTTGGTTTAACTACCGTAACTCCTGTAACGGCATATAACTTTTTGTAGCTTATTACCAGAAAGGCTCAGAATCCGCTGTTTGTCAATATCCTTATTAACCCATCATCCTTGATGAAGCCTTCCTAGGTGCATTTCATCCTGAAAGCGCGATCATAATAAGCAAACTAGATTCACATTCAAATAGCTCTGAACGGCTAATACTAAAGAACTAGAGTACAAAAAGAGACACTACGAGGCTAAGCTTTTTGCTCGCAGTTGCGTCAACATATCTCTGGTTTTGGCGGCGTCTTCAAACTCCAGATTACGCGCATGCAGGTGCATCTTTTCTTCAAGACGTTTGATTTCCTTGGCAATATCTTTAATCGGCTCGGGACTATTAATCTTATAGGCAGCGGCTGTCTCTGCCGCTTCCCGGTCACGCCTATTCTGTCCGGTAGCCGCATAGGCACCTTCCATAATGTCCTTGATACCTTTGGTGATACTGGTCGGGGTAATCCCATGCTTTTCATTGTGGGCAACCTGTACCGCTCGACGGCGATCGGTCTCATCAATAGCTCGCTGCATTGAACCGGTAACTTTATCCGCGTAGAGAATCGCCTTGCCATTGAGATGTCTTGCTGCCCGACCTATGGTTTGAATCAGCGACTGCTCTGAGCGCAAAAAGCCCTCTTTGTCAGCATCAAAGATAGTCACCAGAGAGACCTCTGGCATATCCAGCCCCTCACGCAGAAGGTTGATACCCACCAATACATCAAACTCACCCAGGCGCAGATCGCGAATAATCTCGACACGCTCAACAGTGTCTACATCCGAATGCAGGTACCGCACCCGTATACCATGCTCATCCAAATACTCGGTTAAATCCTCGGCCATGCGCTTGGTTAATACTGTGATCAAAATACGTTCGTTATTAATCGTACGCGCACGAATCTCCGATAGAACATCGTCCACCTGAGTTAATGCCGACCGAATTTCAATCTCAGGATCAATCAATCCCGTGGGTCGCACTACCTGCTCGACAATCTGCCCAGCATTAGCTTCTTCATAGCGACTTGGCGTTGCAGAGACAAAAATCATCTGCGGCGCCAGAGCTTCCCATTCATCAAACCGCAGAGGACGATTATCCAGCGCTGAAGGCAAGCGAAAACCATATTCCACCAGGGTTTCTTTGCGCGAGCGATCACCTTTGTACATGGCTCCTAGCTGCGGCACAGAAACATGGGACTCGTCGATAATCATCAGCGCATTATCCGGCAGGTAATCAAACAATGTTGGCGGCGGCTCGCCCGGGCCGCGTCCTGAAAGGTAGCGGGAATAGTTCTCAATACCGTTGCAATAACCCAACTCGCGCATCATCTCGGTGTCATAGCGAACCCGCTCACCGAGGCGCTGGGCTTCAACTAGTTTATCAACAGAGCGCAACTGCTCAAGACGGCCCACTAATTCTTCCTGAATTTTATCCGCCGCGTCCACAACCTTGTCGCGGGGTGTTACATAGTGCGACTTAGGATAAATAGTCATACGCGGAATCTTACGCAGTACTTCACCGGTTAAGGGGTCAAATAATGTGAGGTTTTCAATCTCATCATCAAATAGCTCAATACGTACCGCTTCATAGTCAGAATCTGCCGGATAAACATCGATAACATCGCCGCGCACACGATAGGACGAACGATCAAAATCAATGTCATTACGCTTGTATTGCAGTTCCGCAAGGCGACGAACAATATCGCGTTGGCCAATCTGTTCACCGCGAGAAAGGTGCAGAACCATCTTTAAATAGGATTTGGGGTCACCCAGGCCATAAATTGCCGAAACTGTGGCTACAACAATCACATCTTTGCGCTCAATCAGCGATTTAGTTGCCGATAGCCGCATCTGCTCAATATGCGCATTGACCGAGGCATCTTTCTCAATAAAGGTATCAGAGGAAGGCACATAGGCCTCAGGCTGAAAATAATCGTAGTACGAAACGAAATACTCAACCGCATTATTGGGGAAAAAGCCCTTAAACTCACCGTACAGCTGAGCGGCTAATGTTTTATTGTGCGCCAGCACAATAGTAGGACGCTGCACCTCTTCAATCACCTTGGCAACGGTAAATGTCTTACCAGATCCAGTCACCCCCAGCAGCGTCTGACCAGACAAGCCATTTTCTAAGCCCGCTACTAGCCCTTTGATGGCTGTCGGCTGATCGCCTGCTGGCGAATAATTGCTGACTACCTTAAATGGCCGAATAGAACTAATTTTGGTTGGGCTTAACAAGGAGCTTTGCCTTTTAAGGTTGCAGGTGCCTTGGCACAGATATCGCGAAAATAATCACTGTTTTTACGCTTTAGACTGTCAATTAAGGCCGTGACACCCTGCTGTTCAATAATTTTACGGAATTCATGCTTTTTAACGGCGACATAGGTGATGCCCTTGAAACGGATATCCACCGCATTCCAATCACCACCAGAGTTACGTTTTATCAGCAGATCTAGATGCAAATCAGGAATTATCGGCGATTCCATTAGCACCTGTACCCATCCCATAGTTGCGCTCTTATTAACAGCCACATCAACGACCTCAAAAGTCTGGCCACCGTAATGCTCAAGACCTTCAAAGGCATAGCGCACTAATGTGTTATCCACCGCCCCAATTAGAGCCTGCCTATCGGATGGTTTCAGTCCAATAAAGCGTGCCTTACCGATAAGTGCACTAGTCGTAGAAGAAGTATCCCAAAGTGACCTCACATTGGTATCAAGAAAGAGGTTGTAAGCGGAGGGGTCCATCAGATAATGCGCCTGACGCGTCGATAACTGGTCGGTTATTGACGCAAACAGAGGCACAAAACGGCTCTCTACAAGCTGCTCTTCGCTTTGCAGCTTCTTTTCCTCTAATGGCGATGCCAACAGAGCGTCGGTTAGCACCAACATCATTGCGCAAATAGCAAGTATTGTCCGAGATTTATAAGTCATCATGAGGTGTTTCAGCCCTGAAATCCGCTGACCGGATTACTGCCCGAGCAGCCTATAAAATAAATAAAGTACCAAGCCAGAACAAGGTTTCTGGCGCCTGTCAGTTTAGCCTGTTTGGTATTGTCTGCAAGCGACATGTGGTTAATTGATCTGAGAAAGCAAAACATTGGCAGATCATACTCAGAAGCTATTGACTCCTTAACACAAGGCTCATAAAATGCGCGCCACTACAAAGTTACACAATTCCGACTTAGCTCAGTTGGTAGAGCAAATGACTGTTAATCATTGGGTCGCTGGTTCGAGCCCAGCAGTCGGAGCCATATCAGATAAAGGGTCGCATATATGCGACCCTTTATTGTTTCTGCAAGTACCTTTTTTAGCCCCTAATTTAGCCGGTATTACCCGCTACCCTTCCCTCAAAGCTTTGATTGTTTGTCCTAAAAAGGTACCTTAGAGACGTTTAAAAGCGCTATTTCTCTCTCGATGGCCATTTTCTCGGACGACCTAACAACCATTGCGTGAACTAGCAGACATATTATTTGCCGATGCAGTTTTGTTACACTACGCTTCCCAAGAGTTTAATGCCTCGGTAATTGTTGCGGCTTTAAACAGGAATATATAGGCATTTGCCGACACAGGCGAAACCGGTATAAAAACCATTGGTTGTACAGGGAGTACGATACCATGATGCAATATTTACCATCCATCGTCGGCGTTGCGATTCTAAGCATTCTG
>ENA-OQVM01006469-OQVM01006469.1-marine-metagenome-genome-assembly--contig:-NODE-6469-length-10639-cov-3.393675_pt1 | contig 10639 bp, 10 predicted proteins | sample MGYA00237776_ERZ505498 | MGnify/ENA primary metagenome ERZ505498 (study PRJEB26159, sample SAMN06265151) | marine metagenome | isolation source: Helgoland LTER site | place: Germany:Helgoland, sampling... | reverse complement strand
CTGTTTTTGATTCATCTGGCATTCTATTTTCCTGATATTGGGCTTGTTGTGCCAGTGTCTACTTCGTTTGTTGTTTTGGCTTTGGTTTTGTTTTCAGATTCAAACTCGTATTTTCTAGTTTCTAATTCTTTAAGAAAACTATTATTGTACTCGTCGCCAAAACTAGCATCTAATTTTTCATCATCGTACTCGTTAGCTAATACTGGTTTGTACTCTTCTTCTTTGGTGTTTGCAGCTACTTCTCTTGCTATTTCTTCGGGATCATTTTTATTAATTACAACTTTATCTTTTCTGAGTTTATTTAAAACAAATCTACAAGAATTAATTGGATTAATAAAAACAGTTTTTGTATTTCCTGCGACTGATTGATTAACTTTTAGATTCGTAATATTTGTATTTAAAGACTTTATTTTTATTTATTCTTTATCATTTTTCTCGAAATTATTTGAGTAAAATAAATTTGTGCAAAATAATTAATTTGAAACATTTCTTCAAGCTGTTTTTCTGAAGTCATTTGAAAAAGTGAGTTAAAAAGAATACCAGCATTATTTATCAATACATCCAATCCCTCTAACTGCTCAACACATCTTTTGAATAAATCAGGTATTTCATCATGATTTCCTAAATCAAACGCTTCTGTCAGAATGTTTGGGTATTTTGCTTTTGTTTTTTCTAAGTTTTCTTTATTAGATCCAATAATTAAAACCTTAGATCCTATCGCATAAAACTTATCTAGCATTGAAAGACCGATACCTCTAGATCCTCCTGTTAAAATTATTTTTTTATCTTTTAAGTCTGAAAATGTCATAGCTCAAGGTCCTCTCTATTGTTGTAGTTTTTAATTTCAATTTCTTTTTTAAATCTTTTAAGCATGCCACTAAGTGCTTTGCCAGGTCCTATTTCTAAGAAACTGTCATTAGAATTTTTAAACATATACTCAATGATCTCTCTCCATCGTACTCTTTTATAAATTTGCTGTATCAATAGTTGCTTAACTTCATCAGCCTGAGTAACAGCTTCGGCAGTTACATTGGAAACTATGGGGATGAGAGGATTCTTCATGCTTAAATTCACAATCAAGTCTTTAATTTCTTCCGCTGCAGGTTTCATTAGCTGGCAATGAAAAGGGGCAGACACAGGAAGTGAGATACTTTTTTTGGAAAGCTTTTGCTTAATACCAATTAAACATTCATCAACTTCTGATTTTTTTCCACTTATTACTATTTGGCCTGGACAATTATCGTTAGAAATTTCCACTGTTGAATAATTAGATTCTTTAATCAACTGTTCTAAATCCTTAATCTCTGAACCAAGAACAGCTGCCATACTACCCTCCCCTGGTTTGACTGCACTTTGCATTGCTTGACCTCTAGCTCTTAATATTTTTGCAGCATCAGCTAAACTTAAAGATTCTGCGCAAACAAGAGCTGTATATTCGCCTAAAGAATGGCCAGCGCAAAAAGAAAAGTCTGTTATTTTAAGGTTATTCTTTTTTTGTAATACCCTAAATATAGCAACACCTGTTGCCATAATTGCAGGTTGAGTATTTGCTGTTAGGTTCAGATCTGAAGCCTCGCCTTTAAAGATAATGTCGCTCAAATTGATTTGCAAAACTTCATCTACTTCCTGGTATACCTCTTTAGCTTCCTCAAAAGCTTCATAAACATCAAGACCCATACCGACATATTGGGACCCTTGGCCTGGAAATAATATTGATTTTTTCAATGTAATAAGTTCTTTATATAGCTTGATATGACGAAGATAATATTATATTCAACTGTTTTTTTAAACACTTATAATTATTAAATGAACTACTACGAACATACATATATTACGGTCCCAGAACTAAATGAAGAGGGATCTAACTCTATAAAAGAAAAAATTGAAGAAATTTTAAAGAAAAATGACAGCAAAATTGTCAAAGAAGAAAATTGGGGAATAAGATCTTTAGCTTATTCTATTAAAAAGAATTACAGAGGAAAATATAGTAACCTTTACATCGAAGGAAACAGCAAAGTTATCAAGGAATTAGAAAAATTTGAAAGATACGATAAAAGAATAATAAAATTTCTTTCTATGAAAATAAAAAAAATACCAGAAGAAGAATCTGGTTTAACGGTAACTTCATAATGGTTAAAAGAAAAGAAAAAGGTAAAAAAAAATTCAATAAAGGTGGAAATGCACTTTTTAACAAATCTACGGCCAAACCAAATAAGTCTTGTCCGTTAAGTGGCAAAGGTGCTCCTGAAATCAATTACAAAAATATCAAATTATTAAAAAAATACGTATCAGATACTGCGAAAATTCTGCCTAGTAGAATAACCAATGTATCTTTTGGAAAACAAAGAGCGCTTTCTAAAGAAATTAAAAAAGCAAGAGTTTTGGCTTTAATGCCATACGTTGGTAATTAACATGCAAGTAATTCTACTAGAAAATATAAAAAAACTTGGAGCAATCGGTGAAAAGGTAACGGTCAAAGATGGTTATGCAAGAAACTTTTTATTAAAAAATAAAAAAGCTCTAGTGGCAAATAAAAAAAACACTGAATATTTTGAGCAGCAAAAAAGTGAAATCAATAAGAAAAACGAAATTGAAAAAAATAAAGCCAATGAGGTATTTCAAGTATTAAACAATGCGGAATTAGAAATTTATAAAGAGGCTATGGAAAACGGCCAGCTTTATGGATCTATTAACATTAAAGAAATTGTAACTTTGATCAAAGAGCAAAAAAATCTAGATATATCTGCAGAAAAAGTTGAAACAAAAGGTCAATTGAAAAATACAGGTATTTCAAAAGTCTTCATTAATTTACACGCTGAAGTAATTGCTACTATCAATTTAAATGTAAAACCAAAAGTTGAATAGTCAAAATATTTAACTAACTTCTCCACACACCTATTAAAAACATTGTTGTTGAACCTTTACTATTAGATAATACTATTGCTGTTCATGAGTTCTCTTAAAAATGTCGAAATATTATCTGGATTAGACACATCACCGCAAAATCTTGAAGCTGAACAAACGGTGTTAGGAACCATATTGCTATCCAATGAAATATTTGATGAAATTTCAGATATCAATGAAGATTTTTTTTTCAATCCTATCAATAAAAAAATATATAAAATCATTAGCGACTTAATGGCTAAGGGTTTGTTAGCAAACCCTATTACTTTAAAGAACTTCTTTTCAAACGAAGACGAGTTAAATGAAATAGGAGGTAGCGAGTATTTAGTTAAACTGACAAAGTTTTCAACTTCCAAGCTTCAGATAAAATACTATGCTAATTTACTTCACGATTTAAAGATAAGAAGAAATTTAATCGACATATCTAAAGAAACGCTAGAAGAGTCTCAAAATAAAAACTCTGAAATTAGTGCTGAACAGATCATAGAATCTGCTGAAAAAAAATTATTTGATATAGCTGAGCGTGGTAAATTCAATAAGTCTTACGTTGAATTTAAAGAAGCTCTAGCTGAAACTATTGCTGTTGCATCTTCTGCTTATAAAAATGAAGGTGGAATTGTCGGAGTGCCCACAGGATTAAGGGATTTAGACGATAGATTGGGAGGTTTACATAAATCGGACTTGTTAATTATTGCTGGAAGACCATCTATGGGAAAAACAGCCTTAGCTACGAATATAGCCTTTCATGCGGCAAGACAAATACAAGAGAATAATAAAAAATCTACTGTCACCTTCTTTTCTTTAGAGATGTCATCTGAGCAGCTATCTACAAGAATTCTATCTGAGCAATCTAGAGTAAAATCAAATGACATACGAAAAGGAAATATTAATCAAGATGAGTTTGAGAAGTTCCTTGAAAGCTCAAAGAATTTAGAGAACTTGCCACTCTTTATAGATGACACTCCTGCTATCACCATTTCAACTTTAAGCAATAGAGCAAGAAGAATTAAAAGACTTCATGGACTTGATTTGATTATAGTTGATTACATTCAGCTAATGAAATCTGGAAGCTATAGAAATGAAGGTCGCGTTCAAGAAGTAGCAGAAATTACGCAAGGCTTAAAAGCATTGGCAAAAGAATTAGATGTGCCTGTTTTGGCATTATCTCAACTATCTAGGGCTGTAGAGCAGCGTGATGATAAAAAACCACAACTGTCTGATTTGAGAGAATCTGGATCTATTGAACAAGATGCAGATGTAGTGATGTTTGTTTATAGAGAAGAATATTATGAAGAAAAAAAGGAACCAAGAGTTGGTACGGCTGAGCACGTAGAATGGCAAGAGAAAATGAGTCTAATTCATGGTCAAGCAGAGCTAATAATTGGAAAACAAAGGCACGGTCCTACTGGTATTATAAGACTTGAGTTTGAAAGCGCGTATACCAAATTTAAAGACGCACAGTCATAAATTCTTGGTTACAGAAATAAAGAAATCCTTTATATAAATAGCTTTTAAAGCTATGAAACATTCTTCAGGACAAGTATCTATCAACTTAACATCCATTAAAAATAACTACTTATTTTTAAAAAAATTCTGTAAGCCATCTGTAGTTTCGGCTACCGTTAAAGCCTCTAGTTATGGATTAGGTGAGGCTAATAAAATCGTAGCATCTTTAGTTAAGCTAAAGTGTAAAAATTTTTTCGTGGCCAATGTGAAAGAAGCTTTAAAGATTAGAAAAAAATTTAAATTAATTAATATTTTTGTATTAAATGGACTTGGTATAAAGGAGGAATCTGTTTTTTTTAAAAATAAATTAATCCCTGTATTAAATACCTATTCGCAATTTGAAAAGTGGACTAAATATCTTAAAAAAAATTACCAACGAAATATTATGATACATGTAGACACAGGTATGAATCGACTTGGTTTTCAAGAAAAGGACGTTGATAAATTAAAAAAAAATAAAAAAAAATTATATTTATTTAAAGACATAACTTTTATGAGTCATTTGGCTTGTGCGGATGAAAAAAATAATAAATATAATAATATTCAAAAGACTAGATTTGAAAAGATCAAAAAAGAATTTCCCAATTGTAAATATAGCTTAGCAGCATCGGGTGGCATATTTTTAGGTAAACAATATCATTATGACATGGTTAGACCTGGTATTAGTCTTTACGGTGGTAAAAGAACATTTCACAAGGGTATCAAACATGCAGTTTCTCTCAGGGTTCCGGTTACTCAAATTAATCAAATTAAGAAAGGAGAATCTATTGGTTACTCTAGAACTTTTTATACCAAGAAAAATACTACCACTGCCACTATACCTATTGGATATGCGGATGGACTAAATATTCGCTTAAGCAATAAAGGTTTTTTTCTATTCAAGGGGAAAAAAGTTTCTATTATAGGAAGAGTATCTATGGATTTGATTATTTTAGATGTAACCAAGTTTAAAAATAAAATTAAAGTTGGAGATATGATTGATATATACAACTCTGATTACACTATTGATGACTTTGCAAAACAAACAGGGACTATCCCCTACAGAATTATTACTTGTATGTCTCAAAGATATGATAAAAAATACATCTAGAAAGCTGTTTCTACATGTATAAAAAATTACTTAATTTTCCTAAACTAATTCTATTGGGGCTGATTGTCATACTTCTGGGTTCATTATATTTTTCTAAAAATTTTAAATTAGATGCTTCCGCCGATACTCTCTTGTTAGAAAACGATCCAGACTTAAAGTATCTTAGAGAGGTTAACGAAAGATATGGATCAGAAGAATTTTTTATCTTAACTTACGAGCCTAAAGCTACCATAAACAAAGATTCTATTTTAGAGTTGGAAAAATTTGTTACTAAGATCAACGAATTGAAATGGGTAAGCAAAACTATCAGTATTATTAATGCTCCCTTACTGCAGAGTTCTGATGAACCTTTGATGGAGAGGATCCAAAATCTTAAATACATCACAAGTCCAAATATAGAGTTTGAAACTGCTATTAAAGAGCTTACCAGCAGTCCTATCTATAAAAATCTTATTATAAGTGAAGACTCAAAGACATTTGGCATTGTTGTTTATCTAAAAGAAAACAAAAAATATTTAGATCTTATTTCCAAAAAATCGAGATTGTTGGAGGATAACAATCCTGACGAAAGTGTGCTTGTTAATTTAAAAAGCACTAATGAAAATCTAGATATGGAAAAAAAGATACAAGGCGATTTGATATCAAGTTACAACCAGGAAATTAAAAATTTAATTGCTGAGCAGAATCAATCTGCCACTATTAGACTTAGCGGAATTCCAATGATTGCGGATGACATGATTACTTTTATTAAAAATGATATTGTCATTTTTGGATTTGGAGTTTTCGCATTCATTATATTTATTTTATGGATGGTGTTTAGAAATTTGAAATGGGTAGCTTTTCCATTGATCAATTGTTTTTCTTCCATATTAATAATGGTGGGTTTTTTAGGAGCTTTGCAATGGAAAGTTACTGTTATCTCTTCCAATTTTATCGCGCTAATGCTGATCTTAACTATTTCCATGAACATTCATTACCTAGTTCGATACATTCAGATAAAAAATGAAAATGAAAATGCTTCACCCATTGAACTTGTCACCAAAACTTCTTCTAATATTTTTTACCCAATTTTTTATGCGGTTCTAACCACCATTTGTGCATTTATGTCTTTAGTGTTTAGTGACATTAAACCTGTAATGGACTTTGGATGGATGATGACTTATGGCTTGCTAGTATCATTCGCATTATCCTTTTTGCTACTACCTTCATTAATTCTTGTATTTAATCCAAAGGTATCTGTTCAAATAAAAGAGAAGAAATCTAAATTTGCCGAACTACTTGCTTATATTTCCACTCAATTTCCAAAACTTATTTATTCCTTGTCTGTATTCTTAATTGTTTTTTCGATCTATGGAATTAGCAAACTAAAGGTAGAAAATAGTTTTATTAATTATTTTAGTAGTAAGACCGAAATTTACAAAGGGATGAAAAATATAGATGAAAAGTTAGGAGGAACAACTCCGTTAGAAATAATTTTAAAATTTAAAAAAACAAGTGTTGTAAATAAAGAGGACGATTTTTTAGGATCTACGGTAAAAAAAGATGACTACTTAGGTGAAGATAAACAACAAGCTTTTAATGAGAAGTACAAATATTGGTTTACCAGAGATAAAATAGACAAAATTATATCAGTTCATAAATATCTAGAACAAAATCAGAATATTGGAAAAGTTTTATCTTTTTCTTCCATTTTGGATATTGCTGAAAGCTTAAACAATGGGAAAAAACTTGGATCCCTTGAAATGGGTGTTTTGTATAACAAACTACCAGAAGACATTAAGAAAAATGTCATAAATCCATATATCTCTGTACAAAATGATGAGGCTAGAATTACGATGAGAATTCTAGATTCCAAACCAGACCTTAGAAGAAAGGATTTAATAGAAAAAATCCAATCTGATTTGCAAACAAAGTTTTTGTTCAAACAAGATGAATTTAAGATTACCGGCGTGTTAGTAATATTTAACAATTTGCTTCAGAGTCTGTTCGATTCTCAAATTAAAACTCTAGGAATAGTTATGCTGGGAATTTTTCTGATGTTTTTAATCTTATTTAGATCTTTAACCTACTCTCTTATAGGAACTATACCAAATTTTATTGCTGCTTTTTTTGTACTAGGTTTTATTGGAGCTTTAAATATACCACTAGATATGATGACCATCACGATCGCTGCAATTACCATAGGAATAGCGGTCGATAATAGTATTCACTACATTTACAGATTTAGACAAGAAATTAAAGAACGTAAAAATAAGAATGATGCTGTTTATATTTGCCATCACACAGTAGGAAAAGCAATTATAAGCACCTCAGTAACAATTGTTTTTGGTTTTTCTATATTAGGTTTTTCAAATTTCATACCTACTATTTATTTTGGTCTTTTTACTGGTTTAGCAATGATCACTGCTTTAATTTTGGTTTTAACTCTACTGCCAAGACTTCTTATTCAATTTGCTCCGGAAACTAATGGATAATTTTTTAGATTTTATTGAAGTCTTTTCAACAATTGATTTTATTTTTATTTTTTTCTTAATTTTAAATTCTTTTTTATCACTAAAGAATGGATTTGTACTTAGCCTTTTATCTTTTTTGAAATGGATATTATCTATCATTGCAGTTAAAATTTTTTTACCTATTGCAACTCCGTATACCGAAAATATCATTGAGTCAGAATTTACTCACGATATGGTATTTGGTGGTATAATTTTTATTATTTTTTTATTTCTAACTATTCTGGTTTCAAAGGGAATGAAAAAAACTATGTCCTGGACAGGCCTTGGAGGAGTGGATAAATTTTTTGGTTTTGTTTTTGGATTTGTAAAAGGTTATGTATATTTTGTATCTATCTTTACTTTTTTGAATTTTGTTCATCCTTTTTCTAAATGGAATTCGAATCTAAATGAAGGAAAATTTTTTACATTCATTGTGTGGGGTCAAGAATTCTTAACTGAAAATCTACCCAAAAGGTATGAATACATAGAAAAAAGTAAAGAAAACGTAGATAAAATTACTAAATGACTCTTTATGTCATTTAATGTAATGGATTGCCTGTGCTAAACGATAGATTAAGAGAAGAGTGTGGTGTCTTTGGTGTTTACAACCATAAGGATGCAGCATCTCTTACGGCATTAGGTTTGCATGCATTACAGCACAGAGGACAAGAGGCCTGTGGTATCAACACCTTTGATGGCAAGAATTTTCATTCAGTTAAAAGGAGAGGCCTTGTAGGTGACAACTTTACAAGTAAAAAAATAATCGATCAACTTCCTGGAAATGCAGCTATTGGGCATAATCGCTATTCAACAACAGGACTTCCTATTGTTAGAAACATCCAGCCTTTCTTTGCAGATTTATATTTAGGTGGCATCAGCATTGCACATAATGGAAACCTTACCAATGCCATTCATATCAGAGAGAAAATGGTCAAAGAAGGAGCAATATTTCAAACAACGTCTGATACAGAAACAGTTGTTCAGTTAATAGCAAAATCAAGAAGGACTAAAATTATAGATAAAATCATCGATTCTATTTTTCAGATTCAGGGTGGCTACGCAATGGTTATGCTAACTAATAAAAAGCTTGTTGGTATTAGAGATCCTTATGGTATCAGACCTTTGGTATTGGGAAAGCTTGGTGATTCTTATATTTTTGCATCTGAAACTTGTGCCTTAGATATAATTGGAGCGGAATTTGTAAGAGAGGTTGAGAACGGTGAAATAGTAATTATTAACAAAAACGGGATTGAAAGCATCAAGCCATTTCCTAAACAAAATCCCAGACCATGTATTTTTGAATATATTTATTTTTCAAGACCAGACAGTATTGTGGGGGGCAAAGGGGTTTATGAGTATAGAAAAAACCTAGGCAAACAACTAGCTAAAGAATTTTCTACAGAAGCTGACTTGATATCTGCGGTGCCAGATTCTGGCAATCCTGCAGCCATTGGATATTCTGAAGAGTCTAAAATACAATTTGATATGGGAATAATAAGAAATCATTATGTGGGAAGAACGTTTATTGAACCAACTCAACAAATTAGACAATTGGGTGTTAAGCTTAAACACAATCCAAATAGAGCATTAATCAAAAATAAAAGGATTATTTTAGTGGACGATTCTATTGTTAGAGGAACTACTTCTAAAAAAATTGTCTCGATGTTGTATGAGGTGGGAGCAAAAGAGGTGCATATGAAAATTTCAAGTCCTCCAATTAAATTTCCTGATTATTATGGAATTGATACGCCGAATGTATCCGAATTGTTAGCTGCGAATAACAGTATAGAAGAAATGAGAAAAATTATTGGTGTTAAGACGTTATCTTTTTTAAGTATAGATGGAGTTTATAAGGCCCTAGGGCATGAAAAAAGAGATAATAAAAATCCTCAATTCACAGATCATTGTTTTACCGGAGACTATCCAGTAATTCCTCAGGATTTTAAGAACCAAACTGAAAAAAACAATCAATTATCTTTACTCAGTAACTTTACAGGATAACTCTAGCTAAAGGGATTTTCGTTATTTACAAACTTAATAATTACTACTTTATTGTAAATGCTAAAATGACTTAGAAATTGTTTTAAAAAATAATTTTTATAATCCTTATTGACCCCTTTTAATCTAGTTCCAAATGCTTTTAAAATAATAGGCCTAGAGTTGACTTGTTTTAAGAATTTAATTTTGGGTCTAAAATTTCCTTTTTGTGGAGCTCTATGAGAATTATTAGTTTTTTCTAAAAAAGTATTTAATTTATTGTTACTAATCATAATTTTAGTAGATTGATCTAGGCTACAAATCTTTCTAAGAAACACATCTGGGCTTTTTTCCATGATGGAAGAGAAAAAATGAGGCTTGATCAAAATGTCTGAAAATAAATTTTCAAAGTAATAGTTAAAGTATTTTGTTCTGGTTTTGATTTCATCTTTAATTAAATCAGCTTTGTTAATAATAACAATTAATGTTTTAAATTTATTTAAAATCATTCTGCAAATTTGCTTGTCATTTTTAGTAAACTTATCGTTTGCATCCATCATAAAAATAACGATAGAAGAATTATTTATAGCAGTTAAGCATTCCTTAGTAATATAGGATTGATTTTCATCTTTAGACTTAGCTTTTTTTTTTAGTCCTCCAGTATCGTGAA
>ENA-OQVM01006468-OQVM01006468.1-marine-metagenome-genome-assembly--contig:-NODE-6468-length-10641-cov-7.925786_pt1 | contig 10641 bp, 10 predicted proteins | sample MGYA00237776_ERZ505498 | MGnify/ENA primary metagenome ERZ505498 (study PRJEB26159, sample SAMN06265151) | marine metagenome | isolation source: Helgoland LTER site | place: Germany:Helgoland, sampling... | reverse complement strand
TATAGCATTTGAAATAGGTCTTAAAAATATATTTATCGAAATTGATGAAATAAAAAATAAGAGGTATTGCATAAATTCAAACTTTGATGTAATATTGCAAACCAAATTTGCTTCTTTAGCTCAGTTGGTTAGAGCATCTGACTGTTAATCAGAGGGTCCTAGGTTCGAGCCCTAGAAGAAGCGCACTGAGAATGAGAGAGTTACGGCTATTTTAGTTGTAGCTCTCTTTTTTTATATATAAATGACGTATCCAAAATATATAAAAATCTTAATTTTTTAAATTAATATGGGGTTAGTAAAAGTTTTAACTTTTAATTTAATATAGCTTAACTAAGGCTTAACTTTTTTGAAAAAAATATATTCCATATTTGAATATAAAAAATCTAGCTATCAGTTTATTAATTTCTGTAATTGTCATAAGTCTTATTATTATCATTCTATAGAATGAAAATTGTCTCTAAGTATATAATTTCATATTATGATTTATTAGAACAAAAAGTTGATCATTTAGCAGATTCTACGCCTGAATTTTTATTTTTTTTAATCTTTTTTGTGAGATTATTCATTTCATTATCTTTTCACTTATTATATATATTACCAATTTATTTATTATTTTTTTTTAATAAATGAATTTGAAATTTAGCAATTCCTCCTTTGCTTTCTTTTATTGCTTTATCTAATTTGGTGAAGTCCGTTAGCTATTAATAGTTATTTTTTATATGTTTATAACATGCAAGAATTTTATAAAAACAACTATCAAAAGCGCTGGTTTAATTTGTTTGTCTTTAACAATAATCTTGCTAAGAAGTATGGCAGAAAAGAATTTACACAACTTCCATTATGGAGACAACACTTTACATTTTTTGGAGTTTTCTTTCTATTAATATCTCTAGTTTTATATTATTTAAGTAAATTTTTTTTATAATCAGACCCTCGAATCAACTCCTGTTTTGTTGTATTTTCAGGATTTATAAACTATGAATATAAGTAAAGTAATAGACTATTTTATTCCTAAAAAACATTTGGAAAATGCTGAATTGTATCGAAAATCTCAATTCATTGTTTGGTTATTTTTTGTATTTATATTGGCGAATCCGTTTTTTGCTATAATATCTGGTAGTGATTCTACAATAACTTTATACATAGGTTCTTTCATAGAAATTTTATTGCTAGGTCTGCTACTTTTCTTCAAGTACAGGGGTTCATTTGTATTCATTACTCACGCTATTTGTAGTGCCTTTACAATTGCTATGTTTTTTATACCATTAGAAACTGGAGGTCTGTTTTCACCTGATCTGCCTTCCATATATATTTTTCCAATTTTTGCTTTAATTATGGGAGGAATTCGTATTGGTCTTTTTTATGTCTTTTTGAATATATTAATTCTCGTTGGGTACTATTTTTTGGCATTAAATAATACTCCATTTTATCTTGGAACATTAAATAACATATCTAACGAATATTTCTTTTCTAATGTATTAATGAACTTTTTAATAATCATTTTTTTAGTTTTTAGAAATGAAAAAAATCGTCAAAAATTATTAGTAGCGTTAACCGTTAAAAACACTTTAATTACTCAAAAAAATAATGAAATTCAGGAAAGTATTCATTATGCTAAACGTATTCAACAAGCTATACTTCCTCCAAAAGATCTTGTAGATGAATATCTGCCGGACAGTTTTATTCTTTATAAGCCTAAAGATATTGTTGCAGGTGATTTTTACTGGATGCAACAGAAAGAGGAGAAAATTCTTTTTGCAGCAGCAGATTGTACTGGACATGGAATTCCAGGAGCACTAGTGAGCGTAATTTGTAACGACGCTCTAAATCAATCAGTTGAAGAACACAACCTTATTGAACCTGGAAAAATTCTTGATAAAACTCGTGATATTATTGTTCATGTATTTGAAAAAAGTGAAGAAGATGTAAAAGATGGTATGGACATATCTTTATGCGTTTTAGACAAGGCACAAAATACATTACAATGGGCAGGAGCTAATAATCCAATTTGGATAATCCGAAACGGTGAAATCCAAGAAACAAAACCAGATAAACAAGCAATTGGGAAGATTGATAATCCCCACCCGTTTAAAACACATAATTTTAAATTAGAAAAGGAAGATTTAATTTATGTATTCACTGACGGATTTCAAGATCAATTTGGAGGGGAAAAAGGAAAGAAATTCAAACTTGCCAATTTCAAAAAACTAATTATGAGTATTCACAATGAGAAAATGAAAAAACAACTAGAAATGATTAACACTTCATTTGAAGATTGGAGAGGAGACCAAGAACAGGTTGACGACATTTGCGTAATAGGTATTCGAATTTGAAATCAAAACAGAACTAATCTCCCTTACTTTAGTAATTAATTTATATCTTTATTTTTAATCTCTAAACTTAAATATAAAATATGCACCAAATTGAACATCTGCTACACATTAACGCACCACTTAACAAAGTATACGAAGCTATTAAAGACGTTGAAAATATTAAACAGTGGTATACCACTGATATTGTGGATAACTTGGACAATACCAAAACTTTTAAGTGGGGTGAAATGTTTCTTATTGCAAAATGTAATGAAATTGAGAATGAGAAAATTACTTGGGAATTTTTAGAATCTTCTATGCCTATAGAATCGCTTTTTATGACTTACGAACTTAGCGAAAATGAAGGCAAAACTCGTATAAGATTTACTTACGGTAATTTTTCTGAAAAGTCCGATTTTTATGCCAACCAAAATTTTAGTTCTGCAAAATATTTAGAAAGCCTAAGACAATTTTGTCAAACTGGAAATGGAGAAGCATTTGGTTCTGGTTCTTATAGGTCTTAGATTGATTTTTCTGAGAGCATCTAGTTTTTAAATTTAATTGTATTTAATTCAAAAAACAAAAGGGCATAGTTTTTGGAGATAGTTATTTAATATTTAAATGATAACTCATTAAATCTATTACTATGATTACATATAATAGAAACCTTTTATGTCTATTAATATTGATTTCTAAAACAATTGTAAGTCAAGAAATATTACAGCCATCTGCCACTGAGACATTACTAATTCTTGAGGTTTTGAACCCTAACGATTCGCCCTATGAAAATAAAATAGTAAAATTAATAGATGAGAACAAAAATGAATTTAAGTCTACTACAAATAGTAAAGGAGAATTAAAAGTTTTAGTCCCTAATGGACATATCTATTTTACAAAATGTGGGGAATTAAAAAATGAACGTATAATTAATATTGGAAGCAGAGGATATTCTACTTTTTCTAGCAAAAGATATACTTACAGATTTACAGAGTTTACATTACAATTTATCAACTACCAAAACAAACCAGTAATTGGGGAGGAAATTCTAACTCTTCTAGCTTCTGGAGACTCATTAATCAAAAAAACAGACTCCTATGGAAAAGCAAAGTTCTATTTGCCAATAAAAGAAAGTTTTGATGTAAGAACGAAATATAATCTAATAAAAAAGTTTGAAATACCAGACAAGGGTTATCAGTCAGTAGCATACGATTTTAGATACCAAGGCCAAAGCACGAAAGAATATGAAGATGCAGTAATACAAAATAAACTAGCAATGATAGAATATGCTAAGCAAAATAGAATTAGAGATTCTATTCAAAGGTACAATGACTCTGTTCAGTCTACAAAACCTACTATGGTAATATTTTTTGCATCCGATAGAGAGTTCAAACATCTAGGGGAAATAAGTGTTTTCGATGGAAGTAAAAAAGGTAAGCTATTAGGAACTGTGAATTCTGTATGGAGTTGTCATTCTGGCCCATCAGAAGAAAATGCAGAAGTAAAATTTAAAAAAATGAAAGGCAGTTATACTTATTATGCAGTAAGTACTCAAGGTTATGAATGGGAAGGATCTTATAATATAAAAGGCGGAGGCTGGGAGAGAGTAATTTTAGAAATTGAAGACGGTAAAAAAATGCTTGATTAATTACAATTACTTTTTTTAAACCCATGAATTAAAAAAGAACTTAATTAAAGAATGCAGCTATAGTTTGTCAGAGACTTTTCTTGCTGTTTTCTTCCTAGTTTGAGAAGCATCTATGTGAGGATCTGAATTTTTCGCTTTCCTTTTTTTCGTTTCCTTTTTAGTCTTTAAAGAATAATTTGTTTTGGAAGAGTTTTCATCCTTCTTTTTCTTTTTCTTCTTTTTCTTCTTTTTCTTCTTTTTTTCAGAAAGTCCATTTTCTGATTTTTGAGTCTTTTTATAGTCTAATGTGCTGGACTTTTGATTTTGAGAAAAAACTGAGAAGCTTAAAAAGCAAATAAAAATAAGTAAGATATTTTTCATTATTTTAAATTTTAATGTGAAAATACATTTATTCCAATAATTCTACAACTCCTTGGTCTACTTATTTTTAAGTACTCTGTCCTTAATAAATTCTAAGTGCTTTTTCTTGAGAATGCTTCTCTTATTAATAGAATATTCTGTAAAAAAATGATGGGCTTGTAAGAATTTAATCTGTATTTCATCCCAATGATTTTTATTTTTAACCACCCCGTAACCTTTTAATTCTTCATAAAAATTCGATGAAATACTTAAAAAATCTTTCCTCCCTAAATAATCTAAATCTGCATCACATATTATTCTTTCTAAATGGTTATTTGGCTTTTGAGGAACTTTTGTAGATAGTATTAAATCACATATTTTAATTACTTGAGATGGATTAAAGCCATATTTAGGGAGTATTTCACGTGCATAATCTGCCCCAATTGTTTCATTATCTAAATATTTATCTATATAGCCAAAGTCATGAAATAAAACTGCAGCTCTTAACAAAATAAAGTCTTCTGGACTAACTTTTTCATTAAATGCAATTTTTTCTACTGCATTTAAAACATCTTCGGTATGGTGTGGCCCATGATAAAATAGATTTTTTGCCAATTTTTTCGTTAGAAAATTAAACGCATATTCTTCCAATCCATAGTAGTCAATTTTAGATTTTGCAGAAAACTCCTTATAGTCTCTAAACCAATCACTAGAACTAAAAGTACCGTAAGAAGAAAAAGCAGGGTCGATTCCTTTAACATAGAACATATATATATCCCCAGTATTTTTAGTAGATATTTTACCTCTAGAAGAACAATTAAAAAAAGTCTTAACTACTTTATAGGTAGATTCAGAAATATTTACTTTCCATGGCTCTGAGTTACTTTCAATTCTTTTAGCAATATTTACAGTGTTGCCAAAAATATCATAGGCTATTCTCTTAGTTCCAAGAACTCCTGCAATAACATCTCCATTGTGGATTCCAATTCGTACTTCCCAAAATTCTTCCTTTTTAGAAACTGCACTTTCCTTTAACTTATTCATTAGCGATTGTATCTCTAAGGCTGCAGAAACACAGTTTATAGAACTCAATTCAGGATGGTCTCCAAAACCTCCAACAGCTAAGTAAGCGTCTCCAATAGTCTTAATTTTTTCTAAATTGTATTTTTCACTAATTGAATCAAACTCTGAGAACAAATTGTTTAATTTGTTCACCAAGTAAGTAGGCTTGTTGCGCTCTGCAATTTTAGTAAACCCAACAATATCTACAAAAATCACTGAAACATTTTTATAGGATTTAATTTCTGCGTTTCCTTTAGACTTTAATTCTTCTACTATATTTTGAGGGAGAACGTTGGAAAGAAGTTCATCAGATTTATCTCGTTCTAGCTTAACAAGTCTATTTTGCTCTGCAATCCTATCTTTTTGTTTGGATATAGTCTTTGTTCTTTTCTCTACTAAAAAAGCCAATTTTCTTTTGGTAGACTTTATTTGTTTTACTCTAATTATATAGCCTATTATTAGAATTAATAAACAAAAAATGATAAATGGAAAATAATATTCTGGCGATTTGAGCGAACTGAAAATATGAAAAAAAGAGAATTTGTTGAAAATAGATGCTATGTAAAGCATATTTAATTAATCAATTTCGACTGCAAATATTACTATGTCATCTACCTGCTCATGCTCTTCCCCCATCCATTCTGCCAATCTATCTTCTAGTAACTTTTTTTGGGTTTCCATGGAATTATTAACGGTCTCAACTAGAAGTTCTTTAAACTTTTTATACATGAATTTCTTACCTCTTGGTCCTCCAAACTGATCTGGATATCCGTCGGAGAAAGCATATATTTTATCCCCCTTTTTTAAGTCTAACTCAAAATTTTCATAATTATGTTCTCCATAGGTAAAGGAACCTATGGCAAATCTGTTGGTCTTATAAATTTCCAGTTCGCCATCTCTCACTAAATATACTGGATTGTTGGCCCCAGCAAATCTTAATTTCATTTCTTCAAAATTAATCGAGCAGAGCGTAATGTCCATTCCATCTCTAATAGAATCGTCGTTACTTTTATTTAATGAATCGTTTGCATATTTATTTAAATCATCTAAAATAAGACCTGGTTTGGTTAGTTTATGTTCATTAAAAGCACTGCTTAATCCATTTGCTCCAACTAAACTCATAAAAGCTCCTGGAACACCATGCCCGGTACAATCCACTGCTGCAAACATATATTCATTTTTCTGTTTACCAACCCAGTAAAAATCACCTGAAACTATGTCCTTTGGTTTAAACAACACGAAGGAAGATGGGAAATATTTTTTAACCAACTTTTCTGGCGGAAGAATAGAGTCTTGAAGTCTTTTTGCATATCTTATACTATCAGTAACATCTGTATAAAGTTCTTCAAGTTTAGATCTTTGAGAATCTATTTCATCCTTTTGCTTTACTACTTCTTCTGTTCTTTCTTTTACTTTTTGCTCCAAAATTCTTTCCGTTTCTGCGAGCTCGTCCTTCATCTTTAGAAGTGCGTGTCCTAAAACATCCTCATCGCTAAGTGGTTGGTATTCATAATCAAAATTACTTTGTCCAATTTCGTGCGCAAATTGAGTAGTCTCTGTTAAACCAGTTACCAAACTATTCATAGCTTCAGACATTTCTCCTATCTCATCATTACTTGGTTTTAATTGACTTTTAGGGAAAATTCCTTTTCCTAATCCTAGAAGTATTGACTTAAGTCTTTGTACAGGCTGAGTGATGCTTATAGTGGTAAATATCGCTATAGCTATTGTGCCAATAACTATTATTATAGATATAAATATGATACTATTAATTAGGCTGGAGAACCTATTATTGGTTTTTATCTGCTGAGCATCTGCGATATCCTTTCTTATTTCACTTAACTTATTAATGGCCTCTAATAAGATTTCATAGCTAGCGCTTATCTCCTCAAACATAAAGTCAGCATTGAATTTTAACGCCTCATCTTGGTAACTATCTACATCTACAAAAATATTTCTCACTTCCAAATTGTAATTTTCAATTAAAAAGGAAACATCTGATGAAATATTTTTAAACTCATTTAACCCGTTGTCAAGAGAGTCTTCAATTGAAATCCATTTTGAGGAAAGTTTTTCGAGAGTATCTAAATCAAATTTTAATGTTTTATCCAATAAAATTTCTGCCTCAATTTTCCATTGTTCATCAGGTCTAGATTCTTCAATTACCCATTGCTGCATGTAGGTGTGGGTTTGTGCTAAATCTTCTTTTAACTGGTTGATTAAAAATAGGGAGGGTTGATCGACTTTTAAGAACTTGTCGTTAGATTTAATGGCAACATTGACTACAGAAAAAGTATATAGGAATACAACGAGTAATAAAATTACAACAACACTAAATCCTCCACCAATTTTTTTTCCTACGGTAAATCTCAAAATATTATAATTGATTTATTCTGCTGAATTTGACTCTAAATCTTTAAGAATATTCATATATTCTACATGCTTTTCCATATCGTTCAAGCTGTAATAAACTGCTGCAATTCCCTGAACAATAGAAACTTCTTGAGGTTTCATCTGGTATACTTTCTTAAGATAAGGAAGGGATTTAGAGAAGTATTCAACTGCTTGCTCTTGCATTAGTATAACCATTTCTAGATCTGCATCAATATCTAATTCTTCCATGATAATATCTACACCAAGGTTGTGGTACATAATACCTAAGTTATAATTAGAAGAATATTGTTCTGAATCAATTTCTAAGGATTTATTAAAGTAATTTATGCAAGAATCTAACAAGCTCTTACTATTGGTTTTATCCTTCTCATATCTCATTTTATAAAGCATTCCAATACCAAAATAAAAATCTACTTCTTTTTCACTGAAATCATAATCTGGATGAGCTATTCCTTTTAGTTTCTTAAAAGAATTATAATAGGAAATAGCATTATCTTGATTTTTTACATCAAACTTTTGGAGGATTTTTACTGCGTCATTGTAATAAAAAGTTGAAACGTAATCTAGCAGTTTATTATTTAAATCAAAATACTTTTTCTCTACATCTAAATTTATAGACTTTATAAAACAATCGGCAGCCTCTGCTTTAGTTGTTGATCCAGCCTCTTTATTTTCAACAAATTTGAATATATCCAAATTTATAAATCCACAAACATGCCAAAAGTAAGGGTCTTGGTTCTGATCTGGACATTGAGACAAAACTGTATCAATATAACCTCTAGCGTTTTCATATGCTTTGGACTTATATTTTTGCAGTAAAAGCATTTTCTCAGGGCAATAAGTAGATTGAGAGAACATGGTGGAAAAAACCCCAAATATAAAAACTGCTGATAATATGTTTTTAAAGAAACTCATATTGTTGAATAAGCTAATTTAGTTAAAGTTTGTCCTATTTTAAAATTGTTTTTTTCTGCTTCAGATTTATTTAATTGAAACTTAAGTCTACTTTGTACATAAACAAAATTAATCATAGAACTGCTAGAGTTAGATATATCCGTAAGCTCTGTAACTAATAAAGTTTTTTCGTCCAAGACTTTTTTAACCTTTGAAATAGTATTGGTTTCATCTTTTCCAACAAAGAGCATATGACAGTCAGAAATATCAGAGGTAGATTCGTAAAAGTCAAAAATTATTTTTTGACTACCTGTCATCTTTCCTTTAAAGTTGGCACTAAGCTGGTCAAATAAGTCTTTACTTCCGTAAATTCCAATTGTGAAATCTCCAGTGTTATATGCACTTGGCCAATATACATTTTTAGCAAATGAATAGAGGTATATCCCCTGAAGCTTCATTCTTGATGCTTTTGCAGGATCAGGCTGAGAAAATATACTTGTGGAAGTTAAAAGTATAATTAATCCAAATAAAAACGATATTTTTAATCTGCTAGACACTTTATAAAGTTAATGTAAAAATAGCAAAGAATTCTAGACTCTTGAAAAACTTTATTGTTATTTCACTTTTTTTTCATGTATTTAGTCCTACTCTTAATGGCCTTTTTCTTCAAGCTTTCCTTGTCGTATTTATTGCTGTAGGCCATTTTCCTGTGTTTGGCAGTAAAGCTATCCTCTTCTATCCCAGTAGGTTTGTAAAATTTCTTGCCTTTGAATTTAAAAGGATCGTGGTCCAAGCCAATTATACCATTGTTTTTTTTTACATTAACAAATGAGTCCTTTTGTTTTTTAGAAAACAAAGACTTTGTAGCATAAATCAACCCAATTTTATTTCGTTTTTTTATGTTATTTCCTTTTCTTTTTTCAGTGAAAGGATCTCTATATTGAGAAATAATATCTTGTTTTTGAAAAAAAAACAGGAAAAAGGATAGGAATATGAAAAATATTCTTTGAATCATAAACCTTATTAAAGTTCTGGCTCCTGAGGCATTTCTTTGGTTAAATCTCTATCAAAAAGATATAGACCTGCTTTATCATTGCCAATCATATTAAGTCTATCGATGATGGTTCTTGCCAAGGCTTCTTCTTCTAATTGCTCTGCAACATACCACTGCATAAAATTATGGGTTGTAAAATCTTTTTCGTCTAAACAAAGTCCTACAATATTATTTATGCTTTCAGTTACATTTAACTCATGTTCTAGCAAAGATTCAAAGACATGAGTTAAAGATTTAAAAGTCTTAGGTGGCTGTATCAAGGCTGGAATCAAGGCCTTACCACCTCTTTCGTTAATGAATTTTACCAATTTTAACATGTGTTGTCTCTCCTCGTCGCTGTGGTGGTATAAAAATGAAGATGAACCACTTAGCCCTTTTGTTTCTGTCCAAGAGGCCATAGATAAATAAAATTGAGAGGAAGATGCTTCTAACTCAATTTGCTTATTTAATGCTTTTTCAATAACTGCTTTTAACATAATTATTTTTCTGCAAATATAACTCTTTTCAAATTCTTATAAAATCTCTATTAAAAACAGCCTCTTATTCCTTTTAGTGTACAGTATATATATTCAATTATAATTCTAATTATGGAATTAATTTATAATTTCGTCTTGCATGGTATTTATTACAAAGTTGATTAAACACACATTCATACTATTTTTAATAGCTAATTTTTTAGTTATTAATGCTTTTTCTCAAACAAATATTAACGGGAAGATATTTGATGAGGAAACCAATGAAGAACTTATTGGCGCATCAGTTAAAATAGTTAATTCTAGCTATGGATGTGTAACAGATTTTAATGGTGATTTTGTAATTAAAACAAATATTCCTTTGCCATTTAGCATAGAAGTTTCCTATATCGGATACGATTCTAAAGTTATTGATTTGATTGACAATCAAAGATTAAAAGTTGGTTTGAAAAGCAAAGATTTACAGCT
>ENA-OQVM01006466-OQVM01006466.1-marine-metagenome-genome-assembly--contig:-NODE-6466-length-10643-cov-3.190611_pt1 | contig 10643 bp, 7 predicted proteins | sample MGYA00237776_ERZ505498 | MGnify/ENA primary metagenome ERZ505498 (study PRJEB26159, sample SAMN06265151) | marine metagenome | isolation source: Helgoland LTER site | place: Germany:Helgoland, sampling... | reverse complement strand
CGGTGACACCTCGAAACTGACCGAATTTACAGATTTGTTTGAATCATTCCCGCGACGTTTCCCGATCATGACACCGCGCCCGAACTAGGCGTGCGGGCTGGTGGTTTTCCAACGCCAGAGCAAACCCGCCGCCGCAAAAACAATACCCCCAAATAAATGGATCGTGTTATCCGGCCCGTGCGGCAATGCCAGTGTCAGATCCGGTAGCGCAATGGCCAAACCCGCGAAGATCAAACAGAACCTCAAACCTGCCTGTTTCAGATGCCCCACAAGCGGCAGGTACGCCTGCAATGCTCCCGTGATGAGCCAGATACCGACAAGCGCCTCCACAACGGCCTGCATCGTACCCAGCACTGAACCGGCTAATATAAAACTCGCATCTAATACAAAAATGAAAGGAATGACATAAATGACACTGCCTAAACGCATGGCTGCGAACCCTGTTTGCAGCGGGCTCGCGCCCGCAATAGAGGCGGCAGCATATGCACCAAGCGCAACCGGCGGTGTGATATAAGACAACATTGCCCAATATAAAATAAACAAATGTGCCGACAACGGCGCCAAGTTTTGGCCCACCAGCGCGGGAGCCAATACCACGGCAAGAAAAATATAAGCCGCCGTGACCGTCATCCCTATCCCCAAAACAAAACTGGTCAGCGCGCCCATCAATAACAACAAACCCACATCATCACCAGCCAGACTCAACAAGTCATTCACTAACGTACCGCTTAAGCCGGTCATTGACAGCGAACCCACAATCAAGCCAACGCCCGCCAAGATGACCACCAACTCGATCAATAACTTACCCACGCTATACAGCAAATCCAAGGCGCTCTTGGGGGTTAAACGATTACTCTTAGACATCTGATTGAGAATGAGCAAAACCGCTGTTGCATAATACGGGGCAATAGATTCTCGCTGTAAGAAGATCAATAAAAATATCAGTAGCGCAAACGCGCCCATATAAAACCAACCTTCAACCAGCGTTTTTCGAATGCTGGGAATGTCCTCGCTGGCCAAGCCCTGTAACTTGTTACGCCCTGCATAGGCATCAATCTGCATATAAAGACTGACAAAATATAGAACCGCCGGCAGAGCGGCGGCAACCGCCACATCTATGTAGGCAATGTCTAAAAGCGTCGCCATAACAAATGCGGTAGAACCCATAATAGGCGGCAACAGAACACCGCCAGTAGATGCGCAGGCCTCTACGCCACCCGCTATGTGCGGTGCCATACCCGCTTTGCGCATGGCAGGAATGGTCAACTGCCCTGTGGTTAACACATTAGTTACCACGCTACCGCTCATAGAACCCATCAAACCACTGGAAACAATGGCAACCTTGGCCGGACCGCCGCGTTGCTTGCCTAGCAATGCAAAAGCCAAATCCAAAAAGAACTTACCGCCGCCGGTATGCTGAAGTACAACACCAAAGACAACAAAACCAATAACCAAGTTAGCAAAGGCGCGGAACGGCAAGCCGAATATACTTTCGATAGACAGCACATGGTAAGCAGCCGCCTCTCCCCACGTTGCGGGCAGACCGTTTAGTGGCCCCGGCATGTACTCGGTAACAATAGGCAATACCGAGAAAAACCCAGCGATTAAGCACAGTGGCCAACCGGCGGCCCTGCGCAATGCTTCAAGCAATATCGCCCAAAAGGCTAATGAGGCATAAATTGCATATTCGGGCGCCGCAAATTCCCAAGCTTCATCTAACGCTTGTTCAGCGGTGACAAAAAACAAAGCCAAGATGCCTAGAGCAATAATGACCAAAGGCCAGTCTATCCAAGGCTTGGACGGAAACGTGATGTAGGCCCAAGGCGCCAGCAATGCGAGCAAGGCATAAAAATACTGAGTCTCAACTTGAACAAGAAATCCCAGCCACTGAGAACCCCCAAATAGGCGCAAGGTATCCATAGCCAGCACCAAGGCAATAAGCGCCAAACCGGCAACAAGAGATCGAATAAACGGATGAGGCTGGGGTGCCATGGAGAATTCCTATTTCGTCAAAACCATTTCAAAGCAAAGTGCGCTCGCAATACTACGTAGCACCCACTAGCGCCAAACTGGATCAAAACCATTGGCATCAAGTGCCGCAACCCGCGCCTCAAGCCAGGCCTCAGCAAAGCCCTCTCTGCCCGAATAACTGGCCTTATGTAACTGCCACGCTTGAGCAAGCACGTCTTGCCTTTGTATCAGGCGGTCGTTGTGGGCTTGGGTTGCATCGTCCCAAACGCCAATAGATTTGAAGTAGCGTACGGCACCTTCATGAAACGGCACCACCCAGCGAAACACCTGTCTGTCCATTGCCCAGCCAATGCTGCCGGGGTCGGCGGTTTTATATTCGTCATAGTGAATATGAATCACCTTGGCTAGATCGTGTACAAGGTCTGCATCGCGCTCAGCCAGCGTAATCAATATCGGATAGGGGTATGTTGCGCCTTCGTGCGGATTAGTCTTAGAAATTCCTGCACCACGCGTGGCCATGTGCGGGGTAAAAAACGGCACAATTTTAGCCATGCGCGCCCAGCATTCCGGATCATCATGAGGTGCAGGCGGCCAGAAGATACCGCGAGGAGAAGCTTCTAATTTACGCGTTGGACCAGAAACAGTGGTGGCATAGGCGGCGTCCACTTGGTCATTAACTACTCCAGTCCACATGGCGCTGTAACCGGGAAAATCTACGCGTTCCACGTCGTCCCAAGTCAGGCCACCACAGGCCAAAAACGCCTCGGTGGTGACGTTTAATGCTGGCGCGCCACGCACGTAAGGTACCCGCTTACCGCGCAGATCACTGTAATTTGCAATGCCCTTATCGGCTGCCACACCCAGGGCTTGGTTACTTTCACCGTTAGACGCCATAACAATGCGCAGTGGCATAGGGCCCCACTGTTTTTCCGCAAACTGAAAAACACCTTCTTGAGCAAAGTACGTGGCCACGCCATTGGCAGAAAATTGCACCCGACCACGCTGCAAAGGCAACAGGCGAGAAACATCGTTCTTACCCGGCAAAACACGCAGATTGGTGTCGTAATGATCTTTGAGCACTTTGCCAATAGCCACTGCTTGGTTATAACCCGTGGTGCCTAGGTTGTAGGCACTCCACGCCATAGTTGAAGGGAACTCTATGGGCTGTTCCGTGTGCGGCTCCTGTGCCCAAGCGGCACTTAGACTGCCCACAACCAATAAACCCCACACCAGTGATTTTGCAAAACTCAATCTATTCCCCTTCCCTTAACTACCAAAACTCATAACTCCTGCTGACATGATAGCAATCAATGACGAGCGCATGTAGACACTATGCACTATCCAACGAGGCCCGACGGCAAAATCTAATTTTAAAAGAGGGTGCAAATCAGGTAATACTGGGCGTCTGAACCCGCTTTAAATGAGCGACGAACAAATACGGGGAGCCAATACAATGGAAACGAGCACAATCACTGCACCATGCGGACAAATTCAAGGGCGCGAAAAAGAAGGCGTATTACTATTTTGCGGCATCCCTTACGCGCAGCCGCCCATCGATAATCTACGCTTTAAAGCCCCACAACCATTAGCCGCTTTCAGCGAACCCTTTTCTGCCCTCAAATTTGGCCCAGCAGCACCACAACTTTCTGGCGGTGGTATGACCGACAGCGCTAGCGTGCGCTGGGATGAAGACTGCTTAAGCCTCAACATCACCACACCAAAGCAAGCGGCTAACCCTACAGACCAAGGCAATCGCGCAGTTTTAGTCTGGATACACGGCGGCGGCTACCGCACAGGTCAAGGCGCGATCCCTTGGTACAACGGCACTCGATTTGCCCTCAACGGTGACATTGTGGTGGTCTCTATAAACTATCGTCTGGGTGCTCTAGGCTTTGCAGATCTGACCCACTTGGGCGAAGAATTCGCCACATCTAATGTCAATGGCACGCTGGATCAGATCGCAGCCCTGCAGTGGGTGCAAAGGAATATTTCAGCCTTCGGCGGCGACCCTGCAAAAGTCACAGTGGCAGGCGAATCCGCAGGCGCCTTCAGTGTCGGCACCCTACTGGCGTGCGAGGCTGCCCAGGGACTGTTTCACCAAGCCATCCCGCAAAGTGGCGCTGCCCAACACACGCTACCCAGTGAGGCGGCAGCCAAAGTCACCGAACGCTTTTTAGCCGACCTTGGCGAGGAGGATGCCATTGGTTTATTGGCAGCTTCGCCAGAGCAAATTCTGCAAGCCCAAGCCGCCACATCTAGCCACTTTGAAACTGGCGCAGGTGTGATGAGCGAACTGGGTACCACGGTGGCACCCTTCTACCCAGTACACGGTACAGCGCTTTTACCCACAGATCCGCTGACAGCCATCAGCCAAGGCATGGGTAGCCAAGTCGCTGTGCTCACCGGGACCAATGCCGACGAAACCACCTTATGGAGCAGCGGCAGTGTGAGCGAGGAAAAACTTCAACGTATCACCCAAGGTTTAGGTGCAGAAACCGCACTGGCAACTTATAAAACAACAAGACCTGATGCTGACCTTGACGCCCTTTCAGTCGCGTTAACCACGGACCACATGTTCCGCATCCCAGCGATACGTATGCTGGAAGCACGCACGCCTCATAACACCAACAACTGGCTGTATCAGTTCAATTGGTGCTCACGGGCATTTGGCGGCAAACTCAAAGCCACACACGCACTGGAAATACCCTTTGCGTTCGACAACTTAGACCGCGCTGGCGTAGACGTATTTATTGGGCCGGGAAAGAAACCCCAGCACGTAGCAGACACAATGCACCGCGCGTGGACACAGTTTATTAACGAAGGTACGCCAGGCTGGCCCGCCTACAACTTGGAGCAGCGCGCAACCATGTGCTTTGATGATGAGAGCGTTGTACAAGACAATCCGGGGCAGATTGAGCGAGAGGTTTGGGGCGGCTTAAGATAGCGCCAGATATAGCAAACAACATATCTAAGTAGCACTAGCATCGACCAACTTGAGTAAAGCAAAAGAACAGCGGAAGCCCAGTAGTTACTGGGCTATTTCGTTTCGATACTCTTAAATACTTTTTTAGCAAAAACTGCGCGCACCAAATTTTAGGTCGTTCAACCCGACATCACCATCAGTTCACCCACTTCCAAAGATCCGCCCATTTTCAAAAACGGGCAGGCTTGAGCAATTTTCATTGCCTCTTCCATAGAGGCTACTTTAATGACAGTAAAGCCTGACATTTCCGAGGCGCTGCCTTTCGCCATGCTGCCGTCAGCGGAAATGGTTTGAGTGTTCTTTAATGGATTGGCTGGGCTAACGGCTGCATCGCCAAGTGAGGCCATCCACTCCCTGTACTCGTTCATGTTTTGCGCGCCTTCTTCGGCGTTTGCAGGTGGGTTGCCACCAAAATAGGTAATTACATATTCAGCCATCTTGCGCTCGTCCTTATATTCAAAAGCTACTCATTAAAAACTATCAATCAAAAAACCATAGATCTAAAACCATAGATCTAAACTCATAGATCTAAATTCATAGATCTAAAACACAGTTAATTTTGCGCTAGCGACGCGCTAGGCAATGGATATATGCAGGAGAATTTGGATACGAAGAAAACACAAGAGGCGAGAACCCATAGGCTACCTAATTTCTGACAAAAGGTAGCATTGAGCTGGATTGCGGAGTTTATGGCAGAGTTTATATAAGGAATTCTTGGGCGTTGAGGTCTAGTGCATGACGAGCGTGACGGCGCGCCATGGTGGCAAACATTTCATCACCGCGCTCGGTCCGCTGGACCAACATTGAGGCAATAACAGTCACCGCAAAGCCTGCAAATGCGCCGCTGCGATAATTTTGCCAGCAGGCTTCCCAGCCGAAATCTTGCACGCCGGCGTTCACTAAATCTTGGTAGTAACCTTTCACAAGATCCTCTTCTACGGGTCGCCTAACTTCTGGCTCGAGACCGGCGCCTATAAAATAGGCCACATCATTCATTGGCGCACCTAACGTAATGCTTTGCCAATCTAGGGCCGTGATCTTGCAGCCACCGCCACTACGATCAATCATCAGGTTGTCCAACCGATAGTCTACGTGAATTAAAGAAAAGGGTTCTGGGAAGCTTGCCGTAAATGGAGAATTTTCTACCGCGCCTACTTGCTTAATAATCCACTGCTCGTCTTCAGTAAGGTGCGGGGCAAAACGCTCAATGAACCCATCAAGCTGGGCGCGATACATATCCATAGTGGCAGAACTTTGGGCGAGTTCTTCGTCGCGCAGCCAAGTCAGCCCGCGCAAACTTTGATCACACCAACTTGGGGCATGTAGGCCAACTAATTCAGTCAGTGCTGCTTTTGCAACGACTGGATCACAGCCGAGCAACTGATCGCCCTGCTCCCCTGGCGCCAAGTCTTCTAGCAAAACGAAAAACTCTGGGCCTTGGTCAATGATTTCAGCAAAGTAGCACTTGGGCGTTTTGATCTGCAACCGATCTTGCAGCTGCTGATAAAAACGCACCTCTTTAAGAAAGTTTTGCAACGCCACACCCGTCATGCGGCTGCTTTCGTCATCAGCAGGATACTTGCCGATTACACTCAGCGGCACATCCGGAGTTTGAGCCTCCACGTTTTTCAGGTCGAAACTGTAGCGAATACATTTACCAATTTGTCCGGTACCTATTTGCTTGGCCGTAAACCCAACAACCTGAGTTTGCAAACCCAAACTGGCAAAACATTGGTTGAACCAATCTACACTGATGCTGGCTTCTGTAGGTATAGCTAATGGTATTGCTGACATTTCATCTCTCCCGGCCATTCGTGGACAAGTTGCATTCGGTACAGGTGCCTTTAACGAGGCATTAGTCGACGATCAAACAATGGCGGCTGTATGTCTACGCTTTGTTGGTGTTCCGCCGCCGCAGCCAACAAATCAGCCATCACTTCTGGGTATTTTTCTGACACGTCAAAACGCTCAGACGGATCGCGCAACAAGTGATAAAGCTGCGGAATATTATGCTTTGTACGCTTCTCGCCCTGGTCGTAAGCCCCTTCAGTAATAAAGTGCATTTTCCATGGCCCTTTGCGATAGGCGTACAAACTCCCCCCGCGATAGAAAGGCATTTCTTGTCTTGGGCTCGCCGCCTTCTCTAACAGCGTTGCAGTTAAATCAAAGCCATCAACCCCTGTGGTTACATCCACGTCTTCTGGCATTTTAGTCAGCGCCATGACGGTAGCAAACAGATCTAAGGTTGAACCAATCTCGCTGACCACACCGCTGGGCAGAGTGCCCGGCCAAGAGAACACTGTTGGCACGCGCATACCGCCTTCAAACGTTGTGCCTTTTCCGTGTCGCAGTAATCCAGCTCGGCCACCCTCTTCATGCATCTTCAGCCAAGGGCCGTTGTCACTGGAGAATACAACTAGGGTGTTTTCTAATACACCCGCTTTCTTCAATGCGTCTTGAATAGCGCCAACGCTCCAATCAATTTCTTCCACCACATCGCCGTAACGTCCACCTAAACTTCTGCCCTCAAATTCTGGGCTTCTGAACAAGGGCGTATGCGGCATGGTGTAAGGCACGTATAAAAAGAAGGGTTCATCGCCACTTTTGTTGATGAACTTAATCGCCTCTTCTGTATAACGTTTGGTCAGCGTACTTTGCTTAGCTGGCTGTTCAGTGGCGTCCACAAATTCACCGGCCTGCTTTGTACTGGTGATCAAGGGCGCTTCCCAATAGGTCTCTTTTGGCGTCGCATACTTAGCTGCGCGACGTGCAAAATACATGGCCTGTTTTTCAACATCACCAGACATGCTCAGTTTAACCTACGCTTCAAAATCAGGTTCACCGACCCAATTCATATCATTGGAATACGGCACGCCAAACCACTCATCAAAACCATGCCTAGTGGGCAGTGCATCGGGTCCGTCGCCAAGGTGCCACTTACCAAACATGCCGGTTTTGTAGCCACGGTCTTGCAGCGCCTCCGCAAGGGTGACCTCGCTGCTGGGCATGCCCCAAGGCTCATCTGGGAAATAAACTCTAATGGCGTTACCGTAAATGCCGGTGCGCACTGGCAAACGCCCGGTCAGCAAAGCACCACGGCTGGGCGAACAAACCGAGGACGCCACATAAAAATCTGTCCAGCGCTGACCTTGTCGAGCCAACTCATCAATCTCTGGCGTGCGTATGTAAGGGTGGCCATAAGAACTGAGGTCTCCGTAACCCATGTCATCGGCGAACAATACGACTATGTTAGGTTGTTGGGCAGGCGTCGTTTCACTCGAGTTGGAGGCTTGAGGTGCGCAGGCTGAGGTTGCGACTAATGCCGCTAGAAACAGCCCGAGTTTGGCGCAGACAGTCACTGGCGCTTTAGTAACCTTTGAAAATAGACCGCCGGCCTCCGCTAAATTTTCAGCGTTAACTTCAACCTTCACTCTAGCCATACTCTCCCCCAAGATTGCATACCATTGATTAGTTTCTAAAAAAGTTTAACGGGCGTTTCACGACCGCCTAATGATTAGTCGGGTTAGCATGCCACGCCGCGTCGACGCCGTCAGCCCACCCTGGAGAAAAAGAAATGCAAAAAGGCACCATGCGTTGCCCAGCAAAATAGCCGGCGCATCACCAACACCTCACCAACACCTCGCAAACACCTCGCAAACAAATCACTCAGCAACTTAACCTGTGATAAGGCCTTCCTAGTCGCTTCTTAGCAAATGCCTAAGTAGGTCGTTTAAAACACTTCGTTGACGCTTACGTACACGCCTTTGTCGCTACGACCAAAACCTACATCAAAGCGTAAATTGATTTTTTCTTTAATGCGCAGGCGATACCCCACACCGATTGAGGGCAGCCAACGCTCTTCGCCTAAATCAGATATGTCTTCGGCAAGCGTACCAACGCCCACCCAAGTCACCATGCCGTGGCGTCCGGTCAACGGCTGGCGCAACTCTACTTGAGCCAATACCTTTTGATGCCCTCTATATCGACCCTGCTCATAGCCGCGCAATTGGCGGCTTCCGCCCAACAGTGTCAGCCGGTCCCAAGGCACATTGCCCTCGCTAAGATGGCCTTGTACCTGCCAAGCCAAAGTCGCCGTGCGCTGATTCAAAAAAGTGTCTATTGGGCGATACCCACTGTAGCGGAACTCAAGCTGATCAAAATCTGTATCTGAAGCAAAAGATTCATTAAAGGTGGCGTAGTCGAACTGCAGCAACCAACCTTTAGACGGATTGTCCTGATGGTCACGGCTGTCGTGCAGCCAATGCCCGGTAATGCCCACACTGGTGCTGTCTGTGAGCACAGTCGCTGCGCCAACATTCGCTCCCCGAAAGTCTTCTGCCTGGTTGTCGTGGTAACGCACTCCTAAGCCCAAAAAGGTATCACCAAATACCCGTTTCAAGCCGTGAGCTTGGAAATTTTGACCTTGGTGATTATAAATCAGCTCATTCGCTTCATCTTGGCTAGGCTCAATGCCTAAGCCGTAAAACACTTCGGGCGTATCCGCAAACTCAAGGTCCACATTCAAACGATAGGCATCTGCCCTGAACAAGCTGCGCAAGTTGGTTTCAAAACCCTTAGCCCCATTGGTTGTACCAAAACCCTTAAAGACGATTTGGCTCGGCTTTACGTTTTCTACATTCAGACTTTCTTCATCTGCCACAAACAAGCCAAATACCACCAAACCTAAGCCCAGCTTTTTCTCGGATGAGTACACGGGATTGGGCACATAGCCCCAATCTATGCCATCAGCAGGATCAAACTCGTCGTCACCACCGGCTCGATTAATTGTCCCTTGAAGCCATTTGTTGCCCCAAGCCCAAGGTATAATTTTTTCTTTGGCCAGTGGCGCGGATGCCTCATCGGACGCCTCTTGCGCTGTTAACTCAGATGACTCAGATGAATCAACCTCATCAGTATTTACTGCCGCAGCGGTAGCGTAACCGGCGGCTTTTTCAGTATCTGCGTAGACTGCGGGCATAATTGAACATACAGACAGCAACGCAACCATGCCTGCGACTCTATTTACCAAGGTGTGTTTAGCAATAAACTGCATTAGGAAACATAACCTCCAAGTTGGGTTTTCAGCGCGTTAAGCAAACTTTTCACACAACCTGCCATGATGACAAACTCCGCATCGTGCTTCGCCAATGGATCTTCCTCTGGCACATCGTCCATGTCATCCTGACCCAACAAGCGCACTTTGCGGAAAATTAAATCTTCGTCCATCACCAAACTACACACCTGGTCAAAGGTCACGCCAAGCCGGTCAATTTTCAGACCCTCTGTAACGTGGCGTCTTACCGCAGGATCTGACAACTCCATGTCCAGCCAATTTACCGACGCTTTGGTGTCACTAGGGTCACGCATACGGCATTCACGGCCCAGGCGTAGCGGCGGCTGGGCATTACCCAAAAACAGTTTGTTCATAAGATCCAGTGGCGGCTGTTTATAAGCCAGAGGCGAGTATTGCAAACCCACCATGGCGCGCTTGAGTTGATCAAGAAAGTACTCTGCAACGGTGTCTGATGCAGTACCCATCACCAACAGGCCTTCCTCGCTGAGATAAAACGCCTGCACACGGTCAGATTTAAGCAGCGCAAGCGGCAGCAACTGGGAGTAAACCTCTTCCTTCATATCGCGTCGCTCAGCGCGATTAGGCTCAGAATTCATACGCTGCTTAAACGCTTCA
>ENA-OQVM01006463-OQVM01006463.1-marine-metagenome-genome-assembly--contig:-NODE-6463-length-10647-cov-11.915516_pt1 | contig 10647 bp, 12 predicted proteins | sample MGYA00237776_ERZ505498 | MGnify/ENA primary metagenome ERZ505498 (study PRJEB26159, sample SAMN06265151) | marine metagenome | isolation source: Helgoland LTER site | place: Germany:Helgoland, sampling... | reverse complement strand
CCCCAAAACCCCAAAACCCCAAACACATGAATTTAAAAATATGTTATCTAGCCTTTTACAAAATGATGTTTGTTTTTTAATAAGGCTTATGTGTTCGGCTCAAATTCAATCAAAATCCCCGATATCAAATGTTTCAGGGAGACGGTAATCAAGAGTAAATCTTAGAATGCTACCTAAATCATCACCAACATCATATAACCTATTGGTGACGTCCTCCGCAGCCGTTTCTCTCTTATCTCTTTTCCTAGTGGTCCATGCTATTTTAATGGAGTTGAAATATTTAATGCAACTTGGGATTTAAATTCTGCAATAAGGTTTCTATATCCGGAATTATCAAAAAATAATTTTCTACCAATTCAGGACTGGAAATTATCTGTCGATAAAAACGAAATTCTGTCAATTCATATTTTTCAATTTAATTTAAATGATTATGAAGAAATTTATTATTGGAATTATTTTAATAATACACTAATTAAAATGAATAAAAAAATTTTATGATTATTATAAATTACTATTAATTTATTATTTACAATGTCGTTATATGTCTTCTTGACTGTAAAATTATCTAAAATTAATCCGAAGTTGACTGAGATTTATACCGTAATTGGTGGTGGTCATAAGGATTTAAATAATTTTGAGTCTTATCACAAAATGTTGGACGATATCCTTAATAGTGAACCCAAAATAATTGATTTAGAAACTACTAGTATTAACGTTATTCATAGTGCAAAAAAGACTAAAAAGAAGGCTTAAAAGAACAGTAACTGTTACAGTGGCAATATATCTTATGATTGGAGCTTCATTATATTTTTTTCAAGAGAAGTTATTATTTCTTCCAACAAAATTAGAACAAGATTACAAATTTCAGTTTAATTATCCTTTTGAAGAATTATTCCTTAAAACAGATGAAGAAGCTGTTATAAATGCAATACATTTTAAAGTTAAAAAACCCAAAGGTGTTATTCTATATTTTCATGGTAATGCTGGAGATTTAAGCCGTTGGGGTAATATTACAGAGTATTTTGTTGATAAGGATTATGATGTACTTGTTATGGACTATAGAACATATGGAAAAAGTACTGGTAAGCTGAGTGAAGATGCATTTTATAAAGATGCTCAGTTTTGTTATGATTATTTACTAAAACAATATTCTGAAGAAGATATTTCGCTTTATGGTCGTTCTTTAGGCACTGGGATAGCATCTTATCTAGCTTCAAAAAACAATCCAAAACAACTTGTTTTAGAAACGCCATATTACAGTATTTTAGATGTTGCAAAAAGTAGATTTCCTGTTTTTCCTGTGAAACGCTTACTTATGTACCAATTTCCAACCTTTAAATATTTACCAAAAATTAATAACTCTGTAACTATACTTCATGGAACAGATGATAGTTTGGTGCCCTATTCATCAGGTAAAAAGTTAGATGAACTAGCACTTAAAAATGTAAATTTTGTTAATATCAAAGGTGGAGGGCATAATAATTTAATCGAGTTTAAAGAGTATCATAAAGCGATTAAATCTATATTATAAAAAAAGGCTTCAAATTGATTTGAAGCCTTTTATTTATTTATAAATCTTTCAGATTACTTAGGGTCTAAAATATTATTTACACGCTCTAAAGCATCAGCAATGTGAATTCTACTCATAGAATCTCCACCTCTTGCACCTCTCAACTGAGAACGAAGTGATTTTAATTCTGCTCTTACAACAGCTCTAATATCTGATTGACTAACATTAACCGAAGTTCCACCAAAGAAACGTCTGAATTGTGTAGGAACAGGAGGTTGCTCATTTTTCATGATAAACTCCATACGCTCAATATATGCACGTTGAAGATTACGTCTGTAGATGTCAATCTTCTTACCATAACGTAATTCACTAAATAAACCACCACGTAATTCTTTCATCATATCATAAAGTCCGTAGGCTTTTTCTCCATTAATAGATTCGTTTTCAAGAAGACGTTGCATTCTTCCAAAATCCATAATATTTCTTAGCGTTCTTGTCTGCGTGCCTCTAATACGTTCTATATGGCCTGCGCTTTCAATTTTGTTAAAGATATTATTGTCCAACATCCAATCTGGAGTAGTAAACAATTGTTCTTGTATAAATTGCATCGCTTTTTTCTGATGATCATCTGCTACATGTGTGTACACAGCACCTTCTTGGTCGTATGTTTTATACATTTCATAAACACCACCAATATTAGAAGAAACATGTCCCATGTATCGGTTAAATTGTCCTAAGACTTGTCCGTACATAGTTCCTAAGTCATCATAGTTTTTACCATCTTCAGCAGTCCACTCTATCAATTTCGGAACGATTCTCTTCAGTTTCCAATTCCGCATAGATAGGATAAATGTTCGATTCACCATCAAGATTCATTAACTTTATTAAATTTTGAACGTTAGGATTTTGCAAAGAAGCTTTTTTAAAGTATAGGGCTAGCTGCCTATCTTTGTTCTCGTCCATAATGTATCCAAACTGCAAGTCAGCCCTTTCTATGGCAACCATTGCCGCTAAAAATTCGTCAAACTTTTTAAAATCAGGGGCAATAGCTGGTGTTGGACCTGAAGCTGTGTGGGCATTATCAATACCATTTATGTTGTTAACAGTTAAGTTTAATATACGATCCATTCTCCAGCCTGATCTGGATAGGAGCATTAACATATCGACATCTACCGGGCTCAGGACTTTCTTAATAAAGTCTCCTCCTTTCAAAGGTAGATAGGTAATGGTTGGTTTCTCTGTGTACCTTGCTGCACCGCCAATACCTGCGTTGTTTGCGTCAGGCCCGCCATCGAAAATTGTTAAGGCTAAGCTTCCACCCCGTTGCCATTCAATTGATGTTGACACACTACTTACCTCTAAAACAGATATCGAATCACCATATCTTCTCTTAACTAAGTTGAGTAATGATTGCGAGTCGTTAGTATCGGAAATAACTTGGTTAAATTCTCCACGTGAATCTTGAACGCTATCTGGTCCGATTTGAATGAACTCATCGAAAACAGAACATCCCCCTAAAAGGAGAGTCAAAATTAATGGGAGTATTTGCGTGATTAATTTTTTATGCACTTAAAAACTTTTTATTTTTAAAAGAACATAATGATAAATTATTTTTGTTAATAATTGAAGTTTCTTTTGAAGTGACATGAGTAGCCGTTAGGGTTTTTTTCTAAATATTTTTGATGAGATTCCTCAGCAGGATAAAATTTATCAAAAGCAACTATTTCAGTCATAACTTTTTGATCCCAATGCTTTGATGCATCAACTTTTTTAATTACATTTTCAGCTGAAGCCTTTTGGTTATCTGAGGTATAAAAGATGGAGGATCGATACTGTGTTCCAATATCATTTCCTTGTTGGTTGGGTGTTGTCGGATTGTGAAACTTGAAAAACTCTAACAGTAAGTCTTCGAAAGAGAGTTGATCTTGATCAAACTTAATCATGATAGTCTCTGCATGTCCGGTATTACCTGAAGAAACTTCGTTATAAGTAACATCATCAATATGACCTCCAGAAAACCCGACAACTGTTTCTTGTATGCCTTTGATTTGACCAATTAGGTTTTCAAGTCCCCAATAGCAACCCCCCGCAATATATGTTGTTTCTAGATTCACTTTATTTAATCCTTAATATAAAATTTACAGACAACCTTGTGTTAATTTAATTTACTTTATATTGTAATATTAAATAAATAATTTTAAAAAAAAGGAATATAAGAATGTCTGTATCTATGCATGAAATATCAGTCCCCATGTTTATTAATATGCTTGAAAACCTATCTTCAATTTTAAAAAAAGCAGAGCGACATGCCGAAAAAAGAAAAATTGATAAAGAGATATTTATTAATGCGCGTTTGATTGCAGATATGAGGCCACTAACGAGTCAAATTCAAATTGGAACAGATATGATTCGGTTGGGAGTGGGTAGATTGGCAAAAGTTAAAGCTCCCTCATATAAAGATAACGAAAAAACATTTACTGATTTAATCAAGAGAATTAGTAAGACGATTACTTTTTTAAAGAAAATTAATCCAAAAAAGATGGAAGGCTCTGAAAATATGGAGATAAATTTTGCAATCAGAAGTAATGAATTTAAATTTAAATCAGGTAAAGACTACTTAACCAAATGGATGATCCCTCACTTCTTCTTTCATGTCACGACCGCCTACGATATTTTAAGATCAAATGGTGTTAATCTAGGTAAAAGAGACTACATAAAATTTTAGTTAGGGAATAAAAATAATGAAATCAATTGATAATATTTTGAATGCAATTATGAGTAATTTTTACCACCTTGCACCATGGCTCCTCCGACTGGGACTAGGTACCTCCTTTATATTTCATGGACTAAGCAAATTTCCCCTACCCCCACAAAAGTTGATTGACTATTTTGGCTTCTCAGCCGAACTTGCTTCTTTTGTTGCCATTTCTGAGTTAGGGGCTGGCATTTTATTAATCCTCGGTGTTTTTTTAAAAGGCCATGTTGGCAATTTAGTAACTCGATTTGCTGCTGGGGTCATTGTCATTGTCATGACATTTGCATTTACATTGGCTCATAGTGATTGGTTTATTACACCTAAATTATTTATGAGTGAACAGATATTTTTGATGATTGTAGGCTTATATTTTTTTATAAAAGGTAATCACTAATTTTTTTTCTTAGATCCAAAAAGTGACACTACTCTACTTATCATTACTGCGAGAAACATAACACCCATCATTGCCTCAGTGATTGACCACATTTTCGCAGTATATGAAACGGGCGTAATATCTCCGTATCCTAATGTAGTTAAAGTTGTAAAGCTAAAATAAATCATATCTATAGACACCATTTCTGGATTGAAATTTCTAATATCAAATGAGTCAGGGTCAATCATTAATAGAAACATAAATAGTAAATACCAAAAAATTCCAACTAGAACGTAAATTGATATAGCTGAACTAATTATGTGGGAATCTATTATTTTTGTTTTAAATATCTCTCTAAACAATTCAACTATCGTGATGCTCACAATTAGGATTTTTAAAAAATACTGAGATACGCTCTGGTTATTATCAAAAAATAAAATATTAATCAATATAATGATTAACGAAGCGACTGTGACCTTAAATAATTTGGAGTCATGTTGATGAAGAAAAATACTGAAAATTAGGATGACTAAAAAAAGTATTTCAAGATTAACTATTGAAAGCAATCCATAATCGAAGGCAACAGGACCTATAAAAAAAACTAAAATAATTGATGCTAAAAGATAATGATTGGCAAATTTCATGAGCTAATTTTAGCTTAAATATGCATATAAGGTAAGAATCCAAGTCGGAGGGTTATGTGTAGGTCTAAGAAATCTCAACTTAATTTGTCATCAGCAATATGATACTTGGGGTCCTCAAGCACATTTAGCTCGACCATACTTTTTGCGCTATCAAGTACGTCCATGCAGTCTGGACTCAGATGTACTAAATGTAATTTTTTCCCCATAGCTTTATATTTGTTCGCTAATGCATCAATAGCCATAATTGCACTATGGTCTGCTACTTTTGATTGTTTAAAATCGATAATCACTTCATTTGGATCATCTTTAATTTTAAATAAATCATTAAAACTTTTTACCGAAGCAAAAAAGAGAGTGCCTTTTAACTCATAAATCTTCCAACCTCTTTTATTCTTAGAGGTAGCTACCTCTATAATTTTTGCATGCTCCCAAGCAAAAACCAAAGCTGAGACGATAACACCTAAAATTACAGCGATTGCTAAATCTGCAATGATAGTAACTGCACCTACAAGCAGACCCACAAAGATATCTTTTTTAGGGACCTTACCAAACAACCGGAAACTGCCCCACTCAAATGTTTTTTCTGCTACAACAAACATAACACCTATAAGTGCAGCTAAAGGAATCATTTCAATCCACTGGGAAAGAAATAAAACAAAAGAAGCTAGAAATATGGCTGTTGCAATTCCTGATAAGCGTTTTACAGCTCCATTATTGATATTAATCATGCTTTGTCCAATCATTGCACAACCTCCCATACCACCAAAAAAACCAGTCACAATGTTAGCAAAACCTTGTGCTAAGGATTCCTTGTTTGGTCTTCCTCTTGTATCTGTCATATCGTCTATTAAATTGAGCGTAAGAAGTGTTTCAATCAGACCAATTGCTGCTAAAAGCAACGCATAGGGTAGTGTGATAGTGATGGTCTCAAGAGTCAAAGGCACTAATGGAAAATTAAATTCTGGAATTCCGCCTGCAATTGAACCCAAGTCCCCAACTGTTCTAGTATCTATAGAAAAGAAATAAACGATACCTGTTGTAAAAATTATGGCTGCGAGAGTGGATGGGATCATCTTAGTAAGCTTTGGAAAAAGATAAATAATTGCCACGGTTAAAAATATTAGGCTAGCCATAGCATAAAGGGGCACGCCACTCATCCACACTGACAAGCCTTCATCATTAAGAATTTTAAAGTGATTAAATTGCGCAAGGAAAATGACAACAGCCAGTCCGTTTACAAAACCAAGCATAACGGGGTAGGGCACCATACGAATAAATTTACCCAATTTAAATAAGGCAAATATGATTTGTAATAAGCCCATTAAAATTACTGTAAGAAAAAGATACTCTGGGCCATGCTGGACTACTAATGAGACCATGACAACCGCTAGGGCTCCCGTTGCACCCGAAACCATCCCAGGCCGTCCACCAAAAACTGATGTAATAAAACAAACTAAGATAGCTGCATATAAGCCAGTAAGCGGAGAAACTTGAGCAATCAGAGCAAATGCAATTGCTTCAGGAACCATAGCTAGAGCAACAGTAAGGCCACTCAATAAATTTGTTTTTACTTCAGGAAGATTATGCATATAAATTTCTACTTTATTAAATTAGGTTAAATAAACGTGCCAATCTAACATATTTAATTAACCAAAAAAAATTGTTTTCTAAGAAATGAAAGACAGAACTAAAGAAGTTAGACTGGATACTGTCTTTTTAAGCAATATCTATTAAAAATTATTGCAAAAATTACCAAAAAAATTGAGCTAGACATTGAGGATATGAGTGCAGTTTCAAATGTAATATTGTTTAAAATAATTATTATTGGACTTGCTCCAGCGGGAGGATGAATTGAATTTGTAATCATCATGAGCGATGCAGTTAATCCAACTGCTATTCCAAGAGAAATATATGAGGAACCTAATAAATAGTTAATAGTAAGCCCTACTATAACGGCAATAAAGTGACCTAAAATAATATTTTTTGGTTGGGCTATTGGCGCAGAATGGCACAACGTAACAAGCATAATGGATCCACCGAAGGGGGCTAGTAACCATTTATCATTACTAATATCATAGTTTATATTTAGGTGAATGTAGGACAACAATGCTATTGTGAGAGCAATAGTTAATCCGATTATTAGTGGTGGAAAGCTAATAATTTTTTTTATAAATTTGACGGCTCTCAATTAATTTTAATCATTAATTCATTTCTTCTAAAAAAAGGCAATGTCCATGGAGGATTATACCTAGCAATTTTTATCTCACCTGAGGTCTTAAGTTTTTTTTCTTTAATAAATTGATTAAGTAATTTTTCTTTCTCTAGGTAACTAGATTCTCTAACAAGACCAGAAAAAACAATCACAGCATATTTCTCTTTTGGTAAGCTAAGAATTTTTATGCTTTTATTGTTTGGCTTAGGAAGTGTCTCCAATGTGAATTCATTCGGCATAATAAAAGACACGATCCAGTTATTGTCGTTACCTTCAGTCAAAACAGGCTTAGTCATATTAATTTTTTGAGGCAATGGCTCCATCTCAACAGGGGCGGTCATTTCAATTCTTGAGTTCCCATCGGTACTGGTATTATTGCCAAATATATAATCGGCTAAGATCTTAAAGCCTTTTGATGATGCATCATCAAAATCACCAAAAACTTCTACTTGCGCAATAATTTTGGAAGCATATTCTCTAATCTCAAATTTATCTTCTTTAAGAATAAGATTAAAATCAGGTTCATCAGTTGCCATAATTGAATTTGATATAAGTATAAAAATATATAAAAGGTATGAAGTTTTCATTTTGTATATGATTGATTTTTTATGAATAGTGGCGGAGAGCGAGGGATTCGAACCCTCGATACAGGTTTACCCCGTATGCTTCCTTAGCAGGGAAGTGCTTTCGACCACTCAGCCAGCTCTCCTATTTTTCGTAACAATACTCTTATATTTTATCTAAATCAAAAGCTTTATGAAGAGCATTTACAGCCTTATCCAATGATTTTTCTTCAAGGATAACTGATATCTTTATTTCACTTGTCGAGATAGTACTAATATTTACGCCTTCTTCAGCAAGTGTTCTAAACATTTTACTTGCTACACCCACATGAGATCTCATACCAACTCCAATTATTGAGAGTTTAGCAATTTTATCGTCTCCCTTAACCTCTCGTGCTTTTATATGATCCTTTACTTTTTCATTTAAAATTTTTAAGGCCCTCTTTAAATCATTTTTTTGAACAGTGAAAGTAAAATCAGTAAGTCCATCTTGACCAAGGTTCTGAATGATGACATCCACATCAATTTTTGCCTCTGCAATTGGCCCTAGAATTTGATATGCGATACCTGGCATATCTGGCACGCCGAGAATATTTACTTCAGCCTCATCTCTGTTAAAAGCAATACCTGAAATAATTGGATCTTCCATATTCTTTTTTTCCTCAAAATTAATTTCTGTACCTTCATTGTTTGGTGAAAAGCTTGATAAAACTCTCAACTTAACTTTATATTTACCTGCAAATTCAACTGACCTTGTTTGTAGTACTTTTGAGCCTAGGCTAGCCATTTCTAACATCTCTTCGAAGTTTATTGATTTAATTTTTTTTGCCTCAGGAACCACTCTAGGGTCAGTGGTATAAATACCATCTACATCCGTGTATATCTGGCATTCTTTAGCTTTAAGAGCTGCCGCAAGTGCGACAGCAGTCGTATCAGAGCCACCACGACCTAAAGTGGTGATATTGCCTTCTTTATCTACACCTTGGAAGCCTGCTACCACCGCAATAAAACCATTTTTCAAATCTTTCTTAAGATTTGTATCTTCAATATTTACAATCCTAGCCTTGCTATGCGCGTTATCTGTTTCAATTTTTACTTGGTGGCCAGAGTAACTTTTTGCTTTAAATCCCAAATTAATCAATGATAAAGACATGAGACCACTCGTTACTTGTTCACCAGTTGAAACAATAGAGTCATATTCCCTCAACTCAGGACTTGGCATCATTTCCTCACATAGTTTTATTAATTTATTTGTTTCTCCCGACATTGCAGAAACAACAATGACGACTTGATAGCCTTGGTTGAAAGTTTTAATAGCAATATTAGCTGCCGCCTGAATCCTTTCAGGGTTAGCAACTGATGTACCACCAAATTTTTGTACGATGATGCTCATTTATATAGACTCTTTAACTGCTAAGGTTTGTTTGAACGAGTTTGAACGCTTCTTGGACTAGTTTTGTATTTGTTCCACCTGCCATTGCCATATTTTTCCTACCCCCGCCTTTGCCTCCCACTTTTTCACCAAGTGTTTTAGCAATGGATCCTGCATCAATTTTATCTGTTAGGTTATCCGTAACGCCCACAGCAAAAGTTACATTAGAATCTTTCACTGAGGCTAATATTATAACTGCTGTTTTAAGTTTTAGCTTCAATTTATCAATCATATCTCTCAATTCATTAGGCCCTTGATTATCAATTACTTGGCTTAAGTATTCAAAATTATTTATTTTTGATGTTTTTGAAAGCATCTCATCAGTTTGATTCAATGCTAATTCTGATTTTAGTTGGTTTTGTTTTTTTTCGTTCTCTTTAAGTTGTGAAAGAAGTGAGGATACCTTTGTCGGTATTTCTGATGGTTTAGTGTTCAGGTCTTTGGAGACTTTGGTTAATATTTCTTCTTGATCATTTAAAAATTTAATGAGATTAAGTCCAGTAACTCCCTCAATTCTTCTAACGCCCGAGGCAACACCTGTTTCAGAATAGATTTTAAAAAGGCCAATATCGCCTGTATTACTTACGTGAGTCCCCCCACATAGCTCGATACTATTTCCAATATTTAATACGCGAACTTCTGAATCATATTTTTCCCCAAAAAGCATTAATGCGCCAGATTCTTTTGCCTTATCAATTGACATCATTTCTGTAGTGGTCACTTTATTAGTCAAAATTTCATTATTAACAATAGATTCTATTTGTTGAATTTCATCGTTTGAAATAGGCTTTGTATGAGAAAAATCAAAGCGTGTTTTAAGGTTATCTACGAGAGAACCTTTTTGTTCAACGTGGTCACCCAAAATAATTTTTAATGCTTTATGAAGCAGGTGGGTGACAGAATGATTTCGCTTTATATCATTCCTCCTATGTTCATCTATTAATGCCTCAACTTGTTCATTACATTTCAAGGAGCCAGATTCAAGAACTCCAATATGACCAAATACGTTTTTTTTTATTTTTAACGTATCTTGGACATGAAATTTTGCATCTTTGGTTTTAATGTAACCACTATCACCAACCTGCCCTCCTGATTCAGCATAAAACGGAGATTTATCTAAAATAAGTATTGCTTCATCACCTTCTTTAAGCTCTTTAA
>ENA-OQVM01006460-OQVM01006460.1-marine-metagenome-genome-assembly--contig:-NODE-6460-length-10650-cov-2.590750_pt1 | contig 10650 bp, 8 predicted proteins | sample MGYA00237776_ERZ505498 | MGnify/ENA primary metagenome ERZ505498 (study PRJEB26159, sample SAMN06265151) | marine metagenome | isolation source: Helgoland LTER site | place: Germany:Helgoland, sampling... | reverse complement strand
CACCTGACTGATGGCACCCAGTGCCGAACCGGCGGTGGTTACCGCCGTACCCACACCCGTCGCCAGCTGCCCCAGGGATGCACCGGCGATGCTCGAACTGGATGAGGCAAACGGCAGGCCATCGACTACCCGCTCCGGGTTGGTCGCCCATTGCACACCCAAGGCATCGCCGTTGCTGCCGGTCACCTCGACAATGGCGGCTTCGATCAGCACCTGATCGCGGGTCACATCGAGCTGGGCGATAATAGCTTCAAGCTCGCTCAGCTCAGACGGTTCGGCACGCACAATTAGGGCATTTTGATCTTCATCGGCAAGAATCGATACCGGCTGGCTCGGCGGCTCACCCTGACCGCCCTGCGCGCCACCCGGAGCGGCGATACCTTTAAGGATTTCAGCCATTTTCTTAGCATCGGCGTTATTGAGGAAAATCACCTTGTAAGAGGTGTTCTCTTCAGAGGGGGTGTCGAGTTTTTGGATCAGTTCAACAATCTGTGCGCGAGAGTCGGATTCACCCTTGATAATAATTCGGTTGCTGCGCTCATCACCGACCAGCAAAACGCCTCGGTTAGAACCGGAACTGGAGCGAGCGCCCTGATTACCAGCCACCACGGCCGCGGGTGAGATCCGTTCTAACAGGGTAATCATGCCACCAACCCAAGCATGCTTGAGATTGACCACCTCTATTTCTTCGCTGCCGGCCTTATCAAGCAGGTCGATGATTTCTGACAAACGCTCAATATTGGTGGCCCGATCCGCGACGATCAGCACATTGGCAGACGGCACACCCGCCAGATGGCCATATTTGGCTACCATGGGCCGCAATATGGGCACCAGTTCCATGGCCGACGCGTTTTGAATGGGGAATACTCGTGTGATAATGTCTTCACCGACCCGTCCACCCGTGGTTTCAACGTCGATACCGGCGGATTTAATATCCGACTGGCCGATAATTTTCACCACATCGCCCGCCACCACGGCGGAGAAACCGTAGACTTCCAGCGTCGCCAAGAAGGTTTCATAGATCTGTGACTCGGTCATTTCCCGTTCCGAGACCACCGTCACCTTGCCGCGAACGCGCGGGTCGATAATAAAGGTCTTCCCGGTCACCTTAGCGACCAGGTCGATCACTTCCTTTATTTCAGCATCCTGCATATTCAGCGTGTATTTTTGCTCGGTGGCGGCAAATACCAATGATGCCGAACAAAGGCAGCAGACTACCAAAGCCAGTCGAACCTGAGCGAGCAGAGCCATGATCTTTACCTTTTAATAAGTCGGGATGGTTTGATAGATAGTAAAAGCTCGGGAACCACGACGAATTTGAATTTTAATTTCGCCGCCCACCTGCAGTACCTGATTCAGTAAAGCTTGGTCATTCTGGATATTGCCAACGGGCATATCGTTGACCGAGGTCACGATGTCGCCCGGCCGCAACCCCACCATTTGCAGTTGCCGAGCTTGTCGGGTTACCTGATAACCCTCAGCAGAGGGTTCCAGACCCATTTCAGCCACAAACCCTTCTGGGTCTTCATTGGCGCGTCGATTCACATATTCGACCATGCCTTGCACCTGGGCTTGCAGGTCGGCGCCATTGGCCACATCGGCATTGGCTTGGGACAGGGCTTCACGGAAGGATGCGGCGGGTGCAGGTGCGTTATTCGCATTGGGATTAACCGATTCCAATATAGCCTCGGTGGCGACCTTTTCGTATCGGAGAATTTCCAACTGGCCGCGACGATCGAGAACGATCCGATCACCAAACACTTCGGCCAACACAGCCTGGCCGAACAGATCTTCTCCCACCGCGAACACCTTCCCCGCTCCGCGGCCTTCGCCGATCACGGCAAAGCCTTGGCCATCCCCACGCGCCATCACACCCTGAAGGGTTAAGTTGAGTTTTGTTTCCGGTACTTCGACAGCCTGTTTTTCGACTGCTTGGGCGGCAGCAGCGACCGCGCCAAAAAATTCCCGGCTGCCGATGGAGCGACTGATCTCCAGCCAGTCTTGACCTTGACCCGTGCCATCCTGAACCGCCGGGACCACTTTGGGCGCCACCAGCGGTGCAACGGGCAGCACCGCTAACCAAGTGATTTTCGCCAAGCCGACGCCGCAGGCGATGACCAGCAGCGCCACCAACCAACCCTGCACCGGGCGCCAAAAGTTGATCAGTTGGGCTTTAATATCCATTAAAACACCTGCTGGGAAATATCGAACAGGGTCGTGCCATTGCCGGGCACCCGAATCGCCATATCCTCGGCTAAGGTGCGCTGCACAGTCAGGGTTGCCAGACCGGCCGGCGTCAACGCTATATTTATATAATCTTGTTGCCGCTCGCCCTGCACCCTGAGGGTCCAGCCCTGATCGTTTGAGGCCAACTGCCCAAACAGCATCGGCACCGGGTAATGCTGCACTGTGCGACCCATGGGCATGCCGACCGGCCCCCCAGACCAGGTCAGGGAGCCATTCAAGCCACCCAATTGTTTGCCCCAACCAACCTCGGCAGAGACTGAGTCCAACTGTAACCGACCGGAAAGGCTTGCCTTATAGGCGCTGTAAATGGGGGCAAACAGGGTGTCATCGAGGTAGCCGGTTAGATTCTCGATCGCCAAGCCGGCGGGCTTGACCAGTAGTCGACCCGTTACCGCCATTTGCGCATTTTGCACACTGACCTGGACCGGCAATTTAAGGGACAACAGACCAAGCAACTGAACATCCCAGTCGACTTTGGCATAGCCGTAGGATTTTAAGCGGACCAGTGCTTCACCTTGCCATAAGGTGCCGTCGGGCTCTTCCAGCGTCACACCCAAACTGGCCAACCTCGGCCCGGCCAATGGCAACAACCACTGCAGCGGCGCGAGAGCGGCCAAGGCTAAGCTGTAGCTGATCACTAGTAAAATGACCCATTTTATTTTAGCTACCTTCATGAATAGAGTGCAATTCCATCGCGTTAGATCGGCTGACAGTCTATAGGACCACTGGGTCCATCACAATTGGTTTACATCTCTCATACGAGTGAATATTGGCGGCCGGTGGAGCGGCCTGATCTGAATAATTTTGTCCACCCAGAGATTGGTGGCAATCGGGGGTCTGCACGATTTTGGGCTTATACTCCGTGGCCCTCCGGCTTCCAAGCGCAGGCCCGAGCAGTGTCTGACTTTAAAGGAGGGGTCGAACAGATCAATTAGCAAGCTTAGTACAAAAGCCTGGTAGGGTGTTTTGCTCAGGCCTTTGCCGTCGACTCGCGCACCACCAAATGCGGTGCAATAAGCCAGCGCTGCTTACTCGGCCAGGGAGAGCCGATTTCTTTGACCAACATTCGAGCAGCCTGTTCTCCGATCTCTTGGAACGGAACCGACACCGTGGTCAGGGATGGATTCACAATGTCAGCCATGGGCATATCATTAAATCCACAGATCGAAATGTCTTTAGGAATCTGGATATTCAATTTGCGACAGGTTTCAATCGCACCGATGGCCATTAGATCGTTTGCTGCAATCCAGCCCGTGGCTTTGCCACCCGATTCTAGGTAATCGAGCGCCCCCACCCGACCGGCATCGACACTGAAGGCAAAGGTTTCATCTTGATCACAATCAATAATATCGAACTCGATATTATTTTGCTGGCACAACCACTCGAAGGCTTGGCGTCGCTTTAAGCCCTGTAAAATGGTATCGGGACCGGCGAAGTGGGCCAAGTGACGATGACCCAATGAAATCAAGTGGTTGATTGCCAACTCCATGCCATGCTGATCATCGCTCAACACCTGATGCACCAAATGACCTTCTTGAATTGACCGATTGGCCAAGACGAGCGGTATTTCCTGCAACAGGCATTCGCTGACACTACGATCATCTAAGAATGCACTCCCCAGGATCAGGCCATCAACGTTACGCATCGCTAGACGGCGAACCTCTTCCAAGGCCTCCTCTTGGTTATTATTACTAAACACAAAAATAGTGATATAGCCTTGGGTAAACAAGTAGCTTTGGATGCCCTTGATCATGGGCGGAAAGACCGGATTGAGAATATCGGGAATGACCACGCCGATAACATGGGTTTTTTGATTGCGTAGAGCCGCCGCGGCTAAATTGGGGATGTAGCCGAGCTCACGGGCACAGTCTCGTACCCGTTTAACCTGGTCCTTACCCACCATATGTTCGGTCTCTGGGTTTAATGCCCGAGAGACCGTGGCAGTGCTTAAGTCCAGTTCCTTTGCAATGTCTTTTATTCGGACTCGCCCATATTTCGACATCTTAAGCTCTACTCCAAGTTATAAATCCGTAAGGCTACCTAACGCTCTTTCTGCCGCAAACGCAATGGTTTCAGACAGGGTCGGATGCGCATGGATGGTCAGTGCTAAATCCTCTAGCGTTGCACCCATTTCAATGGCTAAGGTAACCTCCGCCAGCAACTCACCGGCATTTTTCCCAACCAGTGAGCCACCCAATATCCGCCCTGTCGGCTCGTCGTACACCAGTTTGGTCAGGCCATCCTGCCCGCCCGAGGCGAGATTACGGCCGCTCGCCAACCAGGGAAAACTGGACGATTTAGCCTGATAGCCAGCTGCTTTAGCTGCTTCTACACTGAAACCTATCCAAGCGAATTCCGGCGAGGTATAGGCAACCGACGGAATCAGCTTGGTATCAAGCTGAACCTTGTGTCCCGCGATCACTTCGGCGGCGATCTTGCCTTGATGCGTGGCTCTGTGGGCCAGCATCGGCATGCCCGTAACATCCCCTATAGCAAAAATATGCTTAACCGTGGTTCTGCTTTGAGCATCGACATCGATAATATCGCCGCGGCTAAGGGTCAGACCTGCGGCTTCAATATTCACTTTTCCGGCGTTGGAGCGTCGACCAACCGCAGAAATAACAATATCCGCTTCAATCGTCGTGTCTTTTGATGTTGTTAGGCGGATCCCGGCGCTGCTGGTTTCAATATCAACAACTGCAGTGCCAAAATGGAACTCACAGCCCTGCTGGACCATTGCCTTATGTAAAACCTTCGCAGATTCAGCATCCGCATCGGGCAGCATTGTATCGGCTAACTCTACTAGAGTCACCTTACTGCCTAAGGCAGCGTACAGGGTTGCCATCTCTAAGCCGATAATACCGGCGCCCACAATGGTCAACCGCTTCGGTATTTCAGGCAATTCCAGCGCTCGGGTCGAATCCCAAATACGGGCATCCACTGGCCAGTTCGGTAGACTGACCGGGGTCGATCCGACCGCGATAATGACGTGGTCGAAATCAATAGTTTCACCCTCGACCGACACACTATTGGGGCCGGTAAAGCGTGCTTCCCCTTGATGCACGGTGACCTTGCGTCGACGCGCGATTCCACCCAGACCCCCGGTCAGCTTACCGACCAGCGAGTCCTTATGAGCGCGCACCTTATCCAAGTCGATCTCAGGCTCGGAGAAGGTGATCCCGAGTTCCGAGGCATGCTTGGCTTCGCGAATCACTTCAGCAACATGCAGCAGTGCCTTGGAGGGGATACAGCCTTCATTTAGACACACGCCACCGATGGAGTCGCGTTTGTCGACTAAAACAACATTAAGCCCCAGATCTGCCGCGCGAAAGGCCGCCGCATACCCGCCAGGACCACTGCCTATTACTAATAATTCTGTTTTCATCTCGCCTTACACCATCAGTCGTTGAGGTTCGGTCAAATATTTGCAAATTTGACGTGTGAACCGAGCCGCATCTGCTCCGTTAATAACCCTATGGTCGTAACTGAGATCCAGTGGTAAACGCAATTCCGGCAAAAACTCGGTGCCGTTCCAAACCGGTTCCGTGACCATGGGCGTAACACCCAGGATAGCGACCTCGGGCGGATTGACGATGGGGGTAAAATAGGTGCCACCGATATTGCCCAAGCTGGTGATCGACATCGATGCGCCACCCATCTGCTCGGCTTTCAGGCGCTTGGCTTTAGCTGCCAACGCTAGGACATTAATTTCCTCAGCGATGGCCACAATTCCCTTTTGGTCTGCATTGCGAATCACGGGTACAACTAAGCCATAGTCGGTGTCAACGGCGATGCCGATGTGCACATAGTGCTTTTGGATGAGCGTTTGACCGTCTGCACTTAGTGAGGTATTGAACTTGGGCATCTCTTGCAATGCCTTGGCCAACGCCTTAACCAAAAATGCCAGCACCGACAATTTCACACCGCGCGCCTGCATTTCGCCTTTTAGGCCCTTGCGAAATTGCTCCAGCAAGTCCACAGAGGCTTTGTCGCCATGGGTCACGCTGGGAATCAATTGGATCGATGCTTGCAGGTTGCCAGCCGACACCAAGGCCATCTTGGACATCGGTACTTCAGTCACCGCACCATACTGGCTGTGATCGACCTGCCAATATTGCTGGCCGTCTGGCGTCGCCTTGACCGAATGACCGGCAAAGCTCCGCGCTCGTTGTGACGGAGACCCGTCCGGTATCATTTTAATCATTGCGCTCACCAAACCGTCGATATGTATTGAGTTTCCATAAATTCCATCAAGCCTTCGTGGCCGCCTTCGCGCCCCAGTCCAGACTGCTTAACACCACCAAAGGGTGCCGCGGGATCCGAAACCAAACCGCGATTTAAGCCAACCATACCAAACTCAAGCTGCTCGCTGATGTGCAGACCTCTTTTTAGATCCTCGGTGAACACATAGGCCACTAAACCGTATTCGGTATCATTGGCCTTGGCGATAATCGCCTGTTCATCGGTAAAGGTTTGAATCGCCGCAACCGGTCCAAAAATTTCATCATCAAGGCACAACGCATTGTCGGGCACATTACTCAGTACCGTGGGCGGATAAAAATAGCCCGGCCCGGTTGGTAACACCCCACCGACTTCAATTTTTGCGCCCTTTTCAACCGCGTCACGCACAAAGGCACTGACCTTGTCTCGCGTGGCGGCATTGACTAGCGGACCAACATCGATGCCCGCTTCCAAGCCGTTGCCGACGGTTAACTTGCCCATTGCTGCGGACAGTTTTTCGGTAAACTCAGTGGCTATCGATGCGTGCACGTAAAGTCGATTGGCCGCCGTACAGGCTTCACCCATATTGCGCATCTTGGCCAGCATGGCACCTTCAACCGCCACATCGATATCGGCGTCGTGCAGCACCAGTAGGGGCGCATTACCGCCTAGTTCCATAGCAGGGGTCAGTACCTGATTGGCAGCCAGCTTCAATAGGTTGCGACCAACACCCGTTGATCCGGTGAATGACACCACGCGAACCCGAGGATCATTCATAATAACTTCGGAGATTTCCGCGGGCTTCTGCGACGGCAGGATATTGACCACGCCGGCCGGTACGCCGGCTTCTTCCAATAAAGCCGCCAAAGCCAACAATGACAGCGGAGTTTCACTCGCAGGCTTAACAATAACCGTGCAGCCGGCGGCGAGCGCCGGTGCTATTTTACGAGTGCCCATTGCTGCTGGGTAATTCCACGGGGTTATTAGGTAAGCAATACCGGCTGGCTTCTGATGCACCAGGATCCGAGCACCACTGGCAGGGGCCATGGTAAGGTTGCCATCGGCTCGAACCGCTTCTTCGGAGAACCAACGGAAAAATTCGGCGGCGTAGGTCGCCTCGCCCATTGCATCGGTTTTCGCCTTGCCATTTTCAAGGGTGATGAGCTCAGCAAATTCCGGCAAACGGGCCGTCATCAGATCAAAGGCTTTGCGCAAAATCACACTGCGTTGTCGCGGCGTCATACCGCGCCAGACGGGTGCGGCATTGGCCGCCGCGGTCAGCGCGTCCTGTGCATCGGCAACCTCGGCCGAGGCACATTGGCTTAACACCGACTCGTCAAACGGATTGATGACATCAAATACCGCGCCTGAGGCTGAATCTCGCCACGCCCCGTTTATATACAATTGGTTCTTAAAGTCTGTCACAACACTAATCCTATAATAATTGACGCAGAGGCTGGGAGAAACGCAGCACTAATTCTGACAGCAGCGCGACGGCTTGCTTGGCGTTTATTACCTCAGAATCGTAGTTCAGGTCCACGGTCCATTCGGATTTGCCGAAGAATGCGATACTGATGCCAGCATGATTGTCATCTGAAAAACTGGCAATCGGTGAATCGGTGAAATCCCACAAACTCACTGTACTGTCGACTGCAGAGGTTATTAACTCAATACCGGACAAGCCCGCGCGATCTGGATTCAGAATGCTGGTCTCGTCAGCGGCCAAGGTCACATAACAGTCAGAATCGGACTCAATGGCCTGGGTGAAGCGCAACGCGCCCGCGGTCATAACGGCTAATAATTCTGCTCGAGTGATGGTAAAGCCTTCTGCGCCGAGCCACTGCTCCATCGCAACCAATGCCTCGGGTGCAACTTTCACACTCACCTTCGAACGTGACTTCGCAGTCGCTTTCATAGGGACATAATTGACGACATCGTGCGCATGGAAGGGTTGCGCTATGCCAGAGGATGCGATATCCGCCAAGGCGATATTGCGTTCACTGGCCAAGGCTTTTGCCTTGGGTGACGCAAGTATCTTACCCGTGCTGGATTGCTGGATCGGCACGGGTGCTTTCGGTACATCCGCTACGGCGGCAATAGGAGCAGGCGCTGCTACGGGCTTTTCGACTGCCGGCACTGGCGCGGCACTCACGGCCGGGGCCGCACTCGCCGAAGCGGTGCTTTCCTCAGGCGTGGCGGTCAGTTGCGCAATAACATCACCAACCGGTACCTCGGCGCCCTCTTCGTATTTAACGTGCGACAAATAACCCTCATGACGCGTTTCGATATCCTGGACGGCCTTATCCGTTTCAACGGACAAGACTGCGTCGCCAGATGACACCCACTCGCCGGGCTTCTTCAGCCATTGCGCGATGATGCCAGTGTCTTGATTCATACCGAGCACCGGCATGATAATCTCAAAAGACATTACAATACCCCTGTGACTAACTGAATGGCTCTAGCCGTAACACCTTCAACGGTAGGAACTGTTAGATCCTCTAAGGCCGGCGAGAATGGGATCGGAACATCCATGGCGCCAATTCGAGTCAGCGGAGCGTCGAGGTAATAGAACGCCTGCTCGTTCAGTCGTGCGACAATTTCCGAGGTTACGCCAAAGCTTTGGTGGCCCTGATCGACAACGATCGCTCGACCGGTTTTCTTAACCGAATTCACTAAGGTGGCGTCATCGAGTGGCGAAATCGTTCTAACACTAATGACTTCAGCACTGATACCTTGACGCGCTAAGGCGACGGCCGCGGCTTCACAGACTTGGACCATCGACGAGGTTGCGATCAGGCTGATATCGTTGCCCTGAGACACCACGTTGGCTTGGCCTAATGGGATGATGTATTCCTCTTCCGGTACCTCACCTTTCATCTGGTAGGACAACTTGTCTTCGAAGATGATCACCGGATTGTTGTCGCGGATCGCAGCCTTCATAAGGCCTTTCACTTCGTACGGCGTAGACGGAATAGCCACTTTCAAGCCCGGTATATGCGCGACCAAGGCTTGCAGGCTCTGACTATGCTGCGCGGCGCTGCGGCGCGTGGCACCCATATTGGTCCGAACGACCAATGGCACGGTAAGAGTGCCACCGGACATATAATGTTGCTTGGCCGCCTGGTTAGCCAATTGATCCATAATCAGGTAGATAAAATCACCAAACATCAGATCGACAATGGGCCTCATACCGGTCATCGCCGCACCCACGGCCATGCCCATAAAACCAGGCTCTGAGATAGGTGTGTCTAACACGCGTTGCGTACCAAATTCTTCAACCAGACCTGAGGTGACTTTAAACGGGGTGCCGGCTTCAGCGACATCTTCACCCAAGATAAATACACGCTCGTCACGGCGCATTTCTTCAGCGATGGCTTCGTTCATTGCTTGCGACCAAGTAATAGTTCTCATGCTAATTCTCCACCTTACTGTCTGCAAACACATGCATATTGACTTCAGACTCATCTGGATACGGCGCGGCTAAGGCATAAGCAACGGCGTCTTCGGCTGCTTTCTTAACGTCGCTATTGATCGCATCCAGCTCGCTCTGAGCAACCAGCTTTTTGGCCACAAGGGCCTGAGCTAGGATGCTGATCGGATCGCGATCTTCTTTCCAATGCTGCTCTTCTTCTTTGGTGCGATAATAGGCCCGGTTAATGTCGCCCACGTGATGACCATGATAGCGGTAGGTTGCTAATTCGATAAAGAATGGACCCTCACCGTTACGAGCGCGCGCGACCAACTTTTCGGACAACTCATTTACCGCGACAAAATCCTGGCCATCGACTCGATGCGCCTCGATGCCAAAGGCTTCGGCTCGCGCGGTAATAGCACCTGCGGCCATTTCATCGACATGGGTATATTCGCCGTAGAGATTGTTTTCACAGGCGTAGATCACCGGCAGGCTCCACAGTGCGGCCATGTTCATCACTTCATACAGAAGGCCTTGTCCGAGCGCGCCATCGCCAAAGAAACAAACCGTGACATCGTCCTTACCAAGCATTTTTGAGGTCAAGGCGGCACCCGTTGCAATACCGGCACTGCCACCAACGATGGCATTCGCGCCCAGGTTGCCCATGCTTTGATCGGCAATGTGCATTGAGCCACCCTTGCCGCGACAGTAACCTTCTTCTTTACCGAGCAGTTCGCAGAACATCAGCTTTAAGTCTGCACCCTTGGCAA
>ENA-OQVM01006459-OQVM01006459.1-marine-metagenome-genome-assembly--contig:-NODE-6459-length-10650-cov-3.609761_pt1 | contig 10650 bp, 19 predicted proteins | sample MGYA00237776_ERZ505498 | MGnify/ENA primary metagenome ERZ505498 (study PRJEB26159, sample SAMN06265151) | marine metagenome | isolation source: Helgoland LTER site | place: Germany:Helgoland, sampling... | reverse complement strand
ACTATTGATACCTCTTATTCTACCTGCATTGATACCAATACCTGCTCTCTGAGCAACATATCTACCAACAGCCATATCACTTGAAAAAATACTAGGTAATGTATCATCACTATCAACTAAAACACAACTAGCAAATTGTCTAATAGGTGTTCTCACACCTGCCATGACAGGAGTAGGAATGTTTATCTTAAACTTACTGATTGCGTCATAGTATTTTTTAACATATGTTAATCTTGTTTCTTTAGGATACTGAGCAAACAAAGTAGCAGCAATCATCATGTACATAAACTGTGGTGTTTCGTAGATATCACCTGTGCTTCTATCTTGTACAAGATACTTATCCATAACTTGTCTTAGACCTGCATAAGTAAATTTAAAATCTCTCTCGTGTACAATCCACATACCCATTCTGTCTACCTCAGATTCAGTATATTGTACCAGTATATCTTTATCATATACACCTTGTTTAATACAAGTTTTAATCTGATCTATAAACTTAGGATGTTCCCATAGTCTATGATATAGTTTTTTTCTTAAAGAGAATAATAATAATCTGGCAGCAACATACTGATAGTTAGGATTATCTAAACTAATTAAATCATTAGCAGACTTAATTAAAATTTGTTGTATATCATCTGTATTAATACCATCAAAGAATTGTATACCACTATTCATTTCAACATGAGAAGCACTAACACCTGTAATATCTTGTGTTGCATAACCAACCATTGAGTGAATTTTGTCTATATTAAGAGGTTCTTTACCACGACCGTTACGCTTGAGTACATTAATTTCTCCTGTTGTCATTTATATCCTTTTCCAGTTGTTGATTTGTTGAAGTGCTGCTAGTCCGCAATGAGTGTTATTACTTATAAGAGTTTGCACTTCTGCAGCTGTTTTACCAGCAATTATTATATCATTAATATCTTTATATTTCAATGACTTTGGCCATACTGCGACATTAAATTTTTTATCAACAGCATTTATCATTCGTTTTACAATTTCTTTATTACGAGGTTCATTATCAAAGATCATAGTACATTGTTGTGGTTGTATTTTAATGTTAGCGTCTGCACCTGCAAGAGCAATAGCGTTATCTAAAAACAAACTATCAATAGGACCTTCTGTAATCATCACAGGTTTATTTAAATCTAATCTATCAAGACCATATATCTTTTCTTTTGTGTCATCAAACTTAATAGTGATATACTTAGGTTGTTCTTTACCAAAGGCACGACCTTGAAACGCAAAGAATTTACCTGATCTATCATAGAAAGGTATTACAACTCTAGGGTGATCATGTTTTAGATCAGGAAACTTGTTAGGTACAATAGTATTAGTCCATTCATAAAATTTAGGACAAAGAAAAAACTTATCCCAATGTTCTTTAGGTATAAATCTTTTAAATACAAATTGTTTTGCTGGGTGAGTTTGTACTAGTTTATCAAATGATTCTAATTCATCTAATAACTTCTCATCAGCAGTTCTAGTTTTCAATTCTTTTGATGGTGTAAAATCAAATTCAGGTTTATCTTTAGTAGGTTTACCATCTTTAAATCTTTCAAAGATATATTCTTTATATAGATTAGGATCAAGAAACTTAATTAGATTACCTAATGATTGACCTACACCACAGTTGTGGCATTTAAAGAACATATCATTTTTCTTCTTATAGACAAAACCCCTAGCTTTTGATTGTGATTTTTGAGAGTCACCACAATGAGGACACCTAAAATTAAATAGATATTCTGATTTTCTTTTAAACTTTGGAAGTCTTGCTGATAATAGATTGATAAATTTAGTATCTATATAACTTGACATAGATACATTATAACAAATGAGTGGCAAAAAGTCAAGCGATTAACTTAAAAACTCCCATAGATTACCACTAGGATTTGACATCATCAAGCCAATAATGATTGATCCGCCAATAATTAACCATCTCCACTTCTCTAATACACCAACTCTTTCGGATAGTTGTGTCTTCATAGATCGAAGTTCACTTAACATTGTATTTTCTGATTGTATTTGATGTTCTCTTAACTCTCTAGTATTAGTAGTAATTCTGGAATGTAGTTCTTTAAGATCGTTATCCCATTCTTTTCTACGAGATTCTAAGGTGATGAATATATCTTCATCTGTTTGTTCGGCTTTTACTAACTTTTGTTCTTGTTGAGCAAGTATACCTTTTAAAGATACAGCACATTCAGACAACTTCTCTATTGCCTTTTCTAATCTTTGATGTATTGCTTCACCTGTCTTGGCGTCTTTTTCAAGCAATGCTATCTTTGTCTGTATCTTATTTAAATCTTCTGACATATGAAATCTTTGTAATTATATTTATCTAATTATATTATTCCATAATCAAAGCTTTAATTGACCATGAACCGTCTATATTCTTCTCAAGCTCTGCCTTAGATTTTAGGCATTGATACCTAACACCTTCTGAATACTGCCTCTCTGCTGTTCTTTTGCCTTTTAAACATTCTTTAAGACTAACTTGTATTCTATGTTCCTTGATTTCAGAATTGACAATCATTAGTAAAGCAACAATTGTTTCTACCATACATTTTAATGTGTACCGTTTCCGTTTTTATACACAATCTCCCTATCAGCATCCTTTAACTTCTCAATATCTTCTAACATTTTCTCTACTTGTTTTTGTAAAAATTCTATGTTGATTTTATTATTCATCATGTTGTCAATGTGTTTTTCTAATTTTTCCACACTACCATACAAGTCCTCAATTAACATATATTGTTCCGAGTCAGCAGGTAATGTACCCATTTCACCTCTTGGCCATTTTATTCTAAATTCTGTATTCTTTGTTAAATCAGCTTCTAGTCTTTCAACGTGTTGATTTAAATCTTTTTCTGCTAGTTTACTTGTCGTTTCTAGCATGGTAATTCTTTCTAATACACCAAAGTATGCCCACACACCCATTGATACAGCAGCAACTATAGCAATTAAATTTTTCATAGGCATAGATATAGCAGTTGAATCTGATATCTCTAATCTATTTTTGCTCATCATCTTCTCCTTCATAATATTCTTTATAGTTATCTAATAAATCATTTGTAATCTTTAATTGATTACGAATTCTTGCAAAGTTTTTTGCTAACAATTCAAAGTCTTTGTCTGTTAGTCCCCATAGAACAGGATCAATACCTTGTTCTTCTAGTTTCTTAAATACTTCTTCAGCATTTTCACTAGTGATTATAATCCATCTTAAATTTTCTAGTTCAAGTGGTGTGGGTTTATCTAAATTTAGATTTTCTCTAGGTACTTCTTTCTTAAATATCTCTAAAGTTTTTACACCAGCACAACTAGTAAGGAACGTAGTTAGGATTAGCAATACTAGGACATTCAGAATTGATTTCTGACTTCTTTGTAGCATTTTTCTCTTTCTCCGTTAATGGTGATCCACTCGCAATCTCAATACATCTTGTAGCCAATGCACTTGCACCGTTTGTTATTCTCTCAATAGATTTTGTTTTAGCAATTGCAAGTTTGCCTACATCTCTATTTTTTTTATTAAATCTTTTATCTAAATCTTCAAGGTCTTTTTTAAGAACACTTACTAACTCATTCATCTTCTTGTTAGCACCTAGTATTTCTTCAAAGTCTTTCTTCTGACTTTCTAAAAGTTCCTGTTGATCAGCGACTGCTGATTCTAATTTAAGTTGATTTGCTTTTAGAATGGCATTATCTGATCTTAACTTCATTACATACATACCAGCACCTGCGATACCAGTAATCAGAATTGCCACCATAGCAATCTTCAATGATCCAAACATAATATTACTTCCAAAATTTTAATAGTTTAATACCAGCAGCAACATCTTCAAACTTCTCGTTGACATACCATCCTAGTATAAAACCTATAATTAGTCCTATTGTTAAAAACATTATTTTTTACCTCTTATTTTAGTTATTTCTACTTTAAGTTTTGCAACCTGATCCTCTAACTTATCTATCTTTGTTGTTAGAGCAGGAAATTTCTTAATTTCTTTTTCTTCTTTTGTCAATACATCTATGTCGTATCTTTTAGCAGCCCAATTATAACAAGAATCCATCTTCTTGTAGAACCACATACCCATTTTAGTTTTCTTAAACCATGTGTTTGTAGATTGACCTACGATAGCACCGACTATTGATTTAACTAAAAAGAACCACATTATATATTCTTCTCGTTAGGTATGATTGACCATCTACCAAATAGATCAACTGCTTTCCAGGCAGAGTATATTTTCCAACCTGATACTTTAGGTTCTGCGTCTTTCATTGCTAAAAGAAATACTTTATCAGACGCCTTCTTAGCATTTTTAATTAATTCTTTATCTTCTTCTATCAAACCTTTTTTCCATCTATATTGTCTTATCGTTTTATACAATAGATCATGTACGATAGCTGCTCTTGCAACATCAAATGGTGCTATGAATGCCCAAAGTAATCTTGGCGTGGATGCTAGATCAGTCATAAATTCAGTAGGTACTGTAATACTTACAGGACTTATATCTGTATCTATCTTTACATCTACACCTACATCTTTCAATGCCTTAATTTCATTACCATAAAGATCACTCGTAGTATATACTAAATCTCTACCTAGTTTCCACTTTCTAGGTGGTTGAAATTCTGCTAATATTTTATTTGTAAACTTTCCCATAACTCTCCTAAGGTTTTGATAAAAACGCTTTCGATTTAAATTTTGTTTTTGCTCTTGCTATTTTTCTGTCTAAAACTTTACCTTTAAGTTTATCTGATACTTCATTCTTTTTCTTTAATGGTAGTATAGGTGCAGGTGTTTCATCACCGCCTGCTGTATTCATTGAAGACATTTCTTTCTTCGTTAGTTTATTTAAAGAACCAACGCCTTTTAAATAACTTGTAGAGGGTACTTGAAGACCCATAGAATACTCTTTAACAAATGCTTTATATGATTTAGGCATTAAGAACCTCTTACTTGCTTCGCCAAATCTTTATCTGCTTTACCCCATGTACCAGATGATTTAGTTGTAAAAGAATTTACTCTTGCAAATGCCCATTGTTGTGGTGTAGTACCAGGTCTATGACCACCTTTCCATGCAGCCATACCTCTATCATATACTTTCTTTAGTATTGAATAAGGCATACCTGATTTCTTTGCTTTAGTTTCTAAACCTTTGATCTTCTCATTTAGATAATCTTCACCATACATCTGTTTAAATTTGTTAGTATGTTTTGAAGGTTTTGTTTTTGCTTTCTTATCAGCAGGTGATTGTTTGTAAGCAGACTTATCGTCATCAGCCTTTTTACTACCTTTTTCTAAATGTTTATCATGTGCTCTCTTATCTTTATCAGATAATCCTGATACATATTTTTTAGGTTGATCTGTATCTTTGTCTTTAGGTACAGCAGCACCTTCTGATACTGATTCATTTGCTTTTTTCAAAGCGTCTTTTACTGAAGAATTATTTGATAAACCTTTTTCTAATTTTTCTATTTCTTTTATAGCACCGTTCATATTACCTGACATTTTTTTAGCAATGTCTTTTGCTTTTTGAACCATTGCATAACCTTCAGGAGTTTCACCTAGAGCAAGTTCTTTTAATTGATTTACTCTTTCTCTAATCTCGTCTTTAGGATATTCTAAATCAGGTATTGTTCTATTGATTGTTTCTGTAATACCCATTCGTGTCATCAATTTTTTCTGTAATTCTTTCTTCTTCTTAACAACAACAGTCGAAGAATCATCTCCTGTACCTGCAACGGCAGTACCAGTTGCGTTTGCTGGAGCTTCTTCATCTTTTTTAAGAAACTTAAAAATCATGTCTTTAAAACTTAATTTAGCCATTTAAATCCTCGGTTGTTAAATATACGTTGTTATATTTGAATACATCATAACCCATAATAGGTTGTGTGTCTTCATAAAAATCAATTACCTCTCCACTATTTATGATTATATCACCTTCTAAATCGTAAATATCTCGTTTTACTATGTATTTACCGTATTGTATAGGGTCACCATAGTTCTCATTTATGTCGTATTCGAACCCTTGTTCTTTAATATACTTGTAAATATGTTTTTCTATGATTGGATTGTAATCTTTTTCTTCTCTAAAAAATGCAATTGCAGCTGCAGCTGCTGAACCTAAAGGTCCTCTAATACCGACTTTAGATAATAATCTTTTTAAATTGAATACGAAACGAATAAGCAATGTATATGCTTTTCTTGCTTCTTGTTGTTTGTTTGAGGGAAATGCTCTTTTAAATTCTTTTGATTTAATTAATACTTTACCTTTATCATCAATGATACCCATTTGATATGCTTTAGTCTTTTTAAAAGGTGTTACTAATATTTTTAATACTCTATAAGCGACTAGGGCGTCTATAATTCTTCCCATTTTATATCCTTTTTAATTCTTCCATTACGTTTTGATCTATTTCTATATCAATCATTTCGTCTTCTGGCATATAATTTAAAAAGATGAGAATTGTTTTAAGTAAGTACCAGTGTTGTTTATCTATTTTAAAAAACAATAGCGTAGTAGCAGCGTCAACACCGAATACATTTGCCAAGACTATTATATGATTGATAATTAATCTTGACTTGAATTCTTTAGATGTATCATACTTTCTAAATAATCTTTTTAGATATTTAAAACGCTTTAAATCATCTTCAAATTCTTCTTTACTAGCACCACGATTGTCATAATGCCTTAATGCAAATATGTCAATAGTTTCAGGTGTTAGTATCTTAAAATCAGCCATAATTTATTCACTTTTATTAATGTAGTAGTAGTATATTATATTAACTTGGCAGAAACAGCAAACTGATTGTTGTTTTGTTTTTCCCAATTAAATTCTATTTTCAAACCGCCATCTTTTTTATGAGATATTCCGTCACCGTTTTCAATTTCTGTACCTTGCGACATAGGACCATTTGAATTTTCTGGTGTCTTACCATATCTTCCACCAAATTGAGTTAAGTCAACACTTGCGTTTCCTTTATCAGATTCGATTTTAGGTTCTACAAAATTTAATCCCATAATATTCAACTTGTTATTAAGTTGTTTCATAGCAGCGTCAGGTTGCATATACTCTTGTTGAGCAATTGCACCAACGAAACCATTTAATCTTTGCATTACTTTTTCATCATGTATGTTAAAAAGACCTAAGTTGTCATCTTCAGCAGAGTTAAGAGCAACAGTATGACTTTCAAATTGTTTAAAACTTTTCATTTATTCGTCCTCTTCTATTGAATCGTCTTCATCAATCTCAACTTCTTGATTAGGATTGATAGTTAGAATTTCAGAAATAACACCATGTTTATCTTCATAGGCTTTTCTCGCTCTAGGAGACAGTCCATTTAGTTCTTCGTTAGTTAGTTTTGTCATTGTATCTCCTTATTATGAAGTTGCAATATTTAATGCTGCTTCTTTATCTCTAGGCATTGGTGCGTCTTTGTCTTCAAGTTCTTTTAAAAACAAATCACATTGTTGACTAGCGCCAGCCAAAGCATTCAAATTGTTCTTCATACTTTTAATTTTGTTTTCTTGTTCTTCTATCTGTGTCACAAGACTGTCAAAATCTTTTTTGATTTGTTCTTTTCTTGCGATCAGTTGTTCTTTTGATATAGTCATTTTTTCTCCATTATTTAATTGTGTAGAGGGGGCGAACCCCCTCCACATTACTGATTATTAGTCAGCGAAAGCAGGTGCAGTATCAGAAGATACAAAACCAGTTATTCTCCATACAGTAGAAGAAACACCAATACACTCTACGTCATAGTGACCAGGTACATTGATCTGGAATAACTCGTTAGAGTTACCATCTGAACCAACTACTGAATTAGCATTACCATCGATATCAAGGAAAGAAACTTGTCCTTGGAAAAAGATAGAATTACCAGTACCAGCAGAAATGATGAAATCGTGTCCGTCTTCAGCAGCAGAAGCGATATTCGGTCCTACAAATCTGAAATGCATACCAGCGATAGGCGTTGGTAAAGTCATAGTTCTATCAGCAGTTAAGTCGTTACCAATCAAAAGTCTACCAGCGTGAGTAGCTTCTGTTAGGGTTACAGCATCATCAGCTAAAGATACAGGCGCCATAAGAGCGTTTGCAGCTTCACCAATAGTTACTTTTTTGTTAATCGGCGTTCCAGAAGGATCATCAACCAAGTGAAGTAAGTCTTCTCTTGCAGTCGCTGTTCCTAATGAAGTTAATGCCGTGATTTTCTTGTCAGCCATTTTATTTTCTCCATTTAATTTAACCCCTTATGTATTCGGGGAATATTAGCCCATACATTGATGTTATCTCGTAAGGGATCAAAGTTATAGTATAGGGTTTAGATGTGTTTACACAAGGAACCCTATACTAGTATTTATAATAGTTATTTCTAACTAGAATTATGTAGTAGTCACTCCGTTAAGTATAGAAGCACTTCCTGAAGTAGATCCAGTCTGTGTTACTACAATTAAACCAGAAGCGTCTGTTGTAAAGTCTTCAGCAGAGAAACCGTCTGTTCCGTCAGTTTCATTGATAATCTTATCATCTGAATCCTCTAACATCATTACTCTTCCAACTTGCGTATCAACACCAAAACCAGTTCTATATGCCTGAGTTCCGATAACACTTGTAGCGCCATCGGCACCTTCAGTAGTCATTGAAGCAGCATTTAGTTCAGGTTTTTCACCACCGTCAGTTGAGAACAATAAGTTAATATCATCTGCAACAGTAATTTCTTCTGAAACTGTAAATGAAGTTTGAGAAGCAACTGCCGTGATAGTAAGTTCATTGTTTGTACTAACAGAAGTCACATTTGGATTTCTTGAAGTTGCAGTAATTGAAGCGGCAGGTGTAGAACCAGCACCGTTTACAGTCACTACTTGACCTACAGCGATTGTTCCTGATACACCGTCAACTGTAACCGTTCTTGAATCAGATACAGCACCGTTTACAGTACCACTTGCACCAGCTGAAGCGTCCAATAGAATTGAATCATCAGCAGTTTCATCTCTAATACCTTGGATAGTTTCACCATCTGGGTCTTGCATAGTAGCAGATCCGTTTAAGTGAATAAATCCATCAGTAAATCCTAAGTAACCAGCGTCGGTAGTATTTAATCTACCTCTAAAAGTTAATGTGTTTGTTCCTGTTCCTGATTGATATTGACAAGCAACGGTACTATCTTCTACCATGTCAGTCGCACCCAATTCAGATAATAGGATAAACGCCTTGTTTGTAATTGTTTGGTTAGCAGTTGCAGCCGCACTTGTGACTGTAATTGCTTCGTCAAACGTTAGTACCAAATCAAAATCAGCAGCGTCAGCGTAAGCGCCTGCTGTGTAATCGATTGATAATAAGTTTGCGGATTGTGTAGATACTGATAAGTTTCTAATACAAACTAAAATTTCTGGAGCAGCGCTAGCATTATCATTCCCAGTTGCAGCAGAAGCTACACCAGGTTGAAAAACCCATCCTTTTTTATTTGCAGTAACAAACTCACGAGAATATCCACTATTAGAATCCATAGGTAAACTCTTAGGTCTACTTTCTGCATTACTAGTTTTTCCCCATAAAGCCATTTTATCTCTCCTTATTAATAAGTTTTAATCTTGTTTTGTTAATTAACATTACTATTTATCAAAATCCTAATCTCTTAAGCTCTGAAATTGTCTTTGAAGCACTAGTATGATGTATACCAATACCCCCAGCCGCCTTGAATTCATTTATATTATTCTTAAAATCATCAATTAGTATTGCAGGCTGTCTGTTCCCACCACTTTTCATTGCAAATTTTTGCTTATCTCGTCTTCTTACCAAGTTAATATTACTTGTAGATATACTAACATTTCTTCTTAACCAAGTTCTTTTACCTGGTTTGCAATTAGGATCTTCAACAGTATAAGCAGATAATATATGTGGTTTATATTGTTTAATATAATTCCATAGTTGTTGTCCACCAGGCATCCAAGGCATATTTGCCCAGAATTTAGGATACTTTTTAATTACTTCCCAATGTTCTTTTGCTTTATCTTGTGTAAAGATAACGCCAGTCGCCTTCTTTGCCTGTACTATAAAGTCACAAAGAACACCGTCCATATCACAATAGATACGAGGTTTATCACCTTTTGCTTCTCTATAAAATTCTTTATAATCTCTCACTGGAGAGTACCTCCATTAAAAATTGTTGTCTATCCAATGATTCAAACTGTAAAGTCCATAGATACATAAACCTATTACTAATATTAAGTTTATAGTATCATAATCCATTAGTGTAGGTTGCCGTTATTAGTTCTCATACCACCAGAGAAATTACCAATGTCTTTGTCTGGATTAATTTCTATTTTAGTTTTTCCACCAACTTTTATTTCTTTTTTCTTTGTGCCTTTTTTTAGTACATCATCTAAACTAGGTTTTTTAGTTAAATCTTTAGCAGTTAGTTCGTCTTCTGTTAATGGTTTAAAACCTTTAAACGATTTAATTCTGTAAGAAGTTGTTTCTTCTTTAACTGATTTTAAATCTTTTAATATGTCTTGTATAGCTTCTATTGAGCCATTTACTTTATGTGATTTTGTATAGTTATCGTGATCAGCATTATCATCTACACCAGTTACTTTGTAACTAACACTATTATAGTTTAATGCAACGTTAAGATTATCC
>ENA-OQVM01006457-OQVM01006457.1-marine-metagenome-genome-assembly--contig:-NODE-6457-length-10650-cov-82.256408_pt1 | contig 10650 bp, 9 predicted proteins | sample MGYA00237776_ERZ505498 | MGnify/ENA primary metagenome ERZ505498 (study PRJEB26159, sample SAMN06265151) | marine metagenome | isolation source: Helgoland LTER site | place: Germany:Helgoland, sampling... | reverse complement strand
TCCTCATTGAACAACGTATTAGAAAGCGGCAAAATCCCTTCCGTACTTTTTATTTCTCGTTTGTAGTTGCTTAGTAAGCCGGACTGTCCTAGGGTATCGGCTTTGAGTACTAAAGGGGTAGGGAACTCAATAACGTAATCTGATAATAGCGTTTCATCATTTAGTGCGCATGCATAAGCTGTATGTCCACCACAAGCAAAATGCATAGGATTAACGTCATTATTTTCTATATGATAAGCCATATTTAAACGATTATCATCGAGTGTAAACTCAACCTTAAATAAGAAATCGAAAGGATATTTTTTAAGTGTTTCTTTAGAACTTTTGAGTGAAAAAGAACACCTATTCGGAGCCTGTTGATCAAAACTAAGTTGATTGTTATTTCGAATAATTCCATGTTTAGGCATTTTATACTCTATCCCTTTGTAGAAAATTTTATCTTCTTTTATTTTTCCTATAGCAGGGAATAACACAGGCGAGCTACTGCTCCATACGGATGGATCTATTTGCCAAATATATTCTTTGTTGGTAGTCTTGTTTTTTAGAGAACGTATTTCTGCACCATTGGAGTCAATTGTGCAAATGAGCAGTTCGTTTTCTATTGTATGTAACATCTATTATATGAATTCTATTGTTTTCAATATATTTAGTTAGCAATATACAACTTGTTAGTCTGCGTTTTAATGCACCTAATCACTTTTTAGAATAGAATGTATTTGGCAGCGACTATAGACGTTTTCATTGATATTTTAATCTATTTTTTAATTAGTTCTGTTAAAATACTGATTTATCCCTGCAGAGTCAAATTTGTAAGCAGTATTGTTTTCCGATTTATCCAGTTTGTTGTTAATGGTTAATCCCCAAAGCACCAGCTCCATACAAAAGGCTTGGTCTTGGCCGTTTAATTTACCAGCATGGTCTTCAATAAGGGCCACTAGGGGTTTTATAGATCTAAGGCTTGAAAAGAATTCATCGTCCGTATCTGTATAGTTTAACTCAATAAAGTTGTTGTCAAACCACTGAATCAAGTCTGTATAAGGCGTTTTTATTCCTTCTTTTTCAAGTTTAGAAACGCGAGGAAATAGGTTTTCAAACTGCACCATCACAGCACTGTCAATAAGCAATTTAGCAACTTCATCAGCACCTTCTTGTTCCCCTTCATATACCAGTTCAATTTTGCCCGTTATGGAAGGGATTATTGACATAAAGTCAACCAATCGAATGGTTGTTTTTTCTGACTCCGTTTCAATCAATCGTAATTTTGCAGCGGCCATCAGATTTTCCATTGCACTGATTGTAAGCCGCGCGCTCACCCCGCTTTTAGCGTCTACATATTCGCTTTTTCGCGCTGTAAAAGCGACTTCTTCCAAAAGATCTTTAGCTAAGTTTGGAACTAGGATACTCGCTTTGTCTTCTTTGGATATTTTTGCTTCTTGTTCTGTGATTTCACGAGCAAGTGCGATTGATTTGGGATAGTGTGTAAAAATCTGTGATCCAATTCTATCCTTTAAAGGGGTGACTATGCTTCCTCTATTGGTATAATCTTCTGGGTTCGCAGTAAATACAAATTGAATGTCTAGAGGCATTCTAAGCTGAAACCCCCGTATTTGAATGTCTCCTTCTTGTAAGATATTAAATAAAGATACTTGTATCCGTGCTTGTAAATCTGGCAATTCATTTAGGACAAAAATAGACCGATTTGCTCTTGGAATCATCCCGTAATGTAAAACCCGTTCGTCAGAGTAGGGTAATTTTAAGGTCGCTGCCTTGATAGGGTCAATATCTCCAATTAAGTCAGAAACGTTCACGTCTGGTGTAGCTAGTTTTTCAAAGAAACGTTCAGATCTATGTACCCATGATATAGGGGTTTTGTCGCCCATTTCAGTAATTAAATCTCGTGCATATTTCGAAATTGGTTCATATGGATTGTCATTTATCTCAGACCCTTTAACAATCGGTATGTATTCATCGAGAAGATCCACCATGCTTCGTGCAATCTTTGTTTTTGCTTGTCCTCTTAATCCTAATAAGTTGATGTGATGCCCAGCAATAATAGCCTTTTTTAATTGAGGAACAACCGTGTCTTCATAGCCATAAAGTCCTTCGAATACTGGTTGCTTGGCTTTAATTCGTGCAATTAAATTGGCTTGAATCTCTTGGTTAATTGTTTTGTTCTCATAATCAGAGTTTTTCAACTCTTTAAATGTTATATCTTTTCTCATATTCTTTTAGTTCTATTTTTTTCGTAATCTTCAAATATCATTTCTCCTAAACCGGACAATCCAGTTAAGAACGCTTTTCCTTGGTTTTGCGCTGTAAAAAGTTCTACAAATTGTCGTAGATACGGATCTTGAGCAATCATAAAAGTAGTAATAGGTATTTTTAATTTCCTTGCTTGAGCTGCTTTATTCAAACATTTAGAGACAATCATATCGTCCAACCCATTACTGTTTTTGTAAAACTCTCCAGATGGCAGCTTAATACAACTTGGTTTTCCATCGGTTATCATGAAAATTTGCTTATTTGTGTTTCGTTTTCTACGCAAAATATCCATTGCTAATTCTAGTCCAGCAACGGTATTGGTATGGTAAGGTCCAACCTTTAGATAGGGAAGATCCTTCACCTTAATTGGCCAGGCCTCATTTCCAAATACTATAATATCAATGGAGTCTTTAGGATATTTTCGGTGAATTAGTTCTACCAGCGCCATCGCTACTTTTTTGGCAGGTGTAATCCGGTCTTCGCCGTACAAAATCATAGAGTGACTAATATCAATCATAAGCACAGTACTCATTTGTGCTTTATGCTTTGTTTCTTCAACAATTAAATCATTTTCTGTCAGTCGTAAATCTGAAATGCCATTGTTAATTTGTGCATTTTTGAGGCTCTCAGTCATATTTACGGTGGACAAGTCGTCACCAAATTGAAAGGATCTATTCTCGCCATCTCGCTCATCGCCGACCCCTACTTTTGTAGTCCTATGATTTCCTAGACCACTCTTTTTTAACTTTCCAAAAATTTGGTTTAAAGCATAGTCTCTCAAGGCCGACTCTAGTTTTGCAGTAAGTATGTTTTTCCCCTTCCCTTTTCCGTTTCCAGATTTGAGTTGGTCAGGATCGATATTTTCTTTGATATAACCTCGTTTCTTGAGATCCTCTTCAAAGTTCTCTAGTGTGTAGTGATCGTTAAAAATATTGTATTCGTCGTCCAGTGTATTTAGCCATTCAAAAGCTTCTTCGATATCGCCTGATGTATGTGTTAGGAGTTCTTTAAACACACCAAACACACGATCAAAGTCCGAAACGTCTTTTGCAGTATGCTTACTAAACGTAAACCCCTTTCCATAATTAAAATCTATTTCTGTCATCATCACAAATATCGTAATATAGAATTCTTAAATGCGTTAAGGAGTTATTAATCTTTAAGATTATTAACCACCTAACGTTTAGATTTTGTTATGGTTTTATAATTTCGATAATCTTTTTTCTAATTTGAGTGCTCTGTTATTTAACGGCCTTTATTTGTTAATCGAGAATACTTGAAAGCACATTGTAATATCGAGTCGCTATAAAATCAGCTCCAGAATCATTATAATGCACATCATCGGCTAACATAAGGTCTGTAAATCCAGTGTACATATCTATCGCTATCACTTGAGACGAAGAGGTAGATTGTTCAGAAGCGATTGCTAACACTTCTTCATTTATTTGGTTAAAATAGCTTATCAACTCTGAAGTCATTATATCAGACCTTCCTGGAGCCAATTGTTCGATTAGTATGGTGACATTTGGATTGGTTTCTTGAAGTATGTCTATAATCGCATTAATATTTATGGGGATCTGTGCATACGGCAAGCTTTGCAAAGCATCATTACCGCCAGGTGAACTAAAAAGTACAATATCTGGAGTTTCTGTTTCTGTGATCCATTCATTAATGCCATCTAAAATGTCTTCTGAAGTCCATCCACCATGTCCCTCGTGATCAGTATCAAAATTTTGGTTATTAAATGCGGGATAATTAGAATTATCAGATTGTGTTCCAACAAAGTCAAAAGTCCAGTTATTCTCTTTTAGTTGTTTCCATAGTTCATATCTAAAACTTTCGAATTCTGGTCTATTGCCTTCAACTCGTGATGCCCCTAATGCCATGATTTTGTTTACATAATCATTTTGGGTTTCATTGTCGGATTCATTAACAGACTCATCGCTTTTGCAAGCACAAAAAATTAACATAGTTAGAGTAAGAAGTAATACGTTTGGGGATAATTTCATCTTTTTAATTAAATATAGTTTTTTATTTTTTAAGTATAATATCTGTGAATTTTTTTAAGTTATTTACCCCGTGCTTGGTCACGTGTTTTATAAAAGCACTTCCAATAATAGCACCTTTTGCATGTTGCGTTGCTTGACTAAAGGTTTCGTGATCTGAAATTCCAAACCCAATTATTTGTGGGTTGACAAGTTTTAGATCGGCTATGCGTTTAAAATAATCAGTTTGATTTTTTCCAAAACCACTTTGGCTTCCTGTTGTACTGGCACTACTGACAGTGTAAATAAATCCTTTTGAAATGCTGTCCATATATCGGATGCGCTTTTCACTTGTTTGTGGCGTAATTAAAAAGATATTTAGTAAGCCATAACGTTCAAAAATGGTCTGGTACTCCTCGTGATATACTTCCACAGGAAGGTCTGGAATAATCAATCCATCAATGCCTACATCTTGACATTTTTTACAAAATTCTTCTACACCATATTGAAGCATGGGATTAAAATATCCCATTAAAATGAGAGGAATAGACACTGTTTTTCTGATGTCTTTGAGCTGATCAAACAAAACGTTTGAGGTCATGCCATTATGAAGTGCCTGTGTAGAGCTTACTTGTATGGTTGGGCCGTCTGCCAAAGGATCACTAAACGGCAATCCGATTTCAATCATGTCCACCCCATTTTTCTCTAAATTTTCAATCGTAGTCAACGTGTCATTTAGACTGGGATATCCTGCTGTGAAATAGATGGATAATAGTTTTTTATCTTCTTGTAACTTTGCTTGTATTCTATTCACAATATTAAAGTTTAAAATAATCAATATAGGTATTCAAATCTTTGTCGCCACGTCCGGATAAACTAATCACCACCACGTCCTCAGGTTTGAATTTTTTATCTTCAAAAATAGCCAACGCATGAGAGGTTTCAATCGCCGGAATGATACCTTCGAGCTGCGACAATTCCAGACCCGCTATCATGGCTTCATCATCAGTCACCGAAATAAATTCGGCTCGTTTGGTTTCATATAAATGGGCATGCATAGGGCCAACGCCTGGATAATCCAAGCCTGCCGAAATAGAATAAGGTTCTGTAATTTGTCCATCATTGGTTTGCATGAGTAAAGTTTTACTTCCGTGGATCACACCTTCTTTTCCAAGGACGGAAGTTGCGGCGCTCTCGCCGGTATAAATTCCTTTACCAGCAGCTTCCACTGCAATCAGTTTCACGTCGGGTTCATTCAAATAATGATAATAGGCGCCCGCAGCATTGCTACCGCCTCCTACACAAGCCACCACATAATCGGGGTTTTCGCGTCCTTCAACCTCTTTTAACTGCCATTTAATTTCCTCAGACACTACCGACTGAAAGCGCGCTACCATATCGGGGTAGGGATGTGGTCCCACTGCACTTCCTATGATATAATGGGTGTCTATTGGGTTATTAATCCAATCTCTTATCGCTTCGTTAGTGGCATCCTTTAGCGTACGGCTTCCTGAAAGTGCTGGGCGTACTTCCGCTCCTAGCATTTTCATTCGGGCTACATTTGGTGCTTGTCGTGCAATGTCAATTTCACCCATATATACAATACACTCTAGACCTGCTAAGGCACAAACCGTGGCCGTCGCCACCCCATGTTGCCCAGCGCCGGTTTCGGCTATAATACGAGTTTTTTTGAGACGCTTGGCCATCAATATCTGTCCTATTGTATTGTTGATTTTATGCGCACCCGTATGACACAAATCTTCACGTTTGAGATATATGTTAGTGTTGTATTTTTTAGACATACGTTTTGCAAAATACAAAGGAGTTGGTCGGCCTACATAATCTTTCAGGAGTTGATCGAACTCCTTTTTGAAATCAGGTTCTGCCATTACCTTCAAATAGTTTTGACGTAATTCTTCTACATTGGGGTATAGCATTTCTGGAATAAACGCCCCTCCAAACTGGCCATAATAGCCTTTTTCATTCACGTGATAACTCATAATAGTTGTTTAAATTTTTCTAAACTTTTTTTATCTTTTTTGGCCGGAGCCACTTCAAATTTACTGTTTACATCTACGGCGTAGCAATAGCTTGCCGCTGTACTTTTTTTGAATTCTTGTAATTGATCGACGTTTTCTAATCCAATCCCACCACTTAAAAAATAAGGTTTTGTAGACGGATAATTTTTTAAAACAGACCAGTTAAAACAGTAGCCATTTCCACCTGATAAAGGCCCTTTGGTATCAAACAAATAAAAGTCACAAACTGTTTCATAGGGGGATAGTACATCAAAATTAAGTTCATTTTTAATAGAAAACACTTTGATGACCTCTATATTAAATGCTTGCAGAGATTTGCAAAGTTCAGGCGTTTCTTCGCCATGCAATTGAACTGCTTGCAAATTGTGAGTGTTGATTTTTTCGACAATAGTATCAAAGGAAGCATTGACAAAAACACCTACTTTTTTTATGGAAGGATAGAGGGTCGGGATCGACGCTGACACGTGACGCGAAGAGCCTTCATAAAATATAAAGCCCATATAATCTGGTTTAATCGCAGCAATCGCCTGAATATTATCGTCATACCGCATGCCACATACTTTTAGTTTCATGCGTTTAATAGATTTATGAAATCTGCTGCCGCTGCACCAGGGTTTTCTGTTTTCATAAAATTCTCACCAATTAAAAATCCTTTATAGCCGTAGGGCTGTAGGCTTTTGATATCTGACACAGAGCGAATGCCACTTTCAGAGATTTTCACAAATTCTTCAGGGATGCGTCCACTCAAAGTTTTGCTCGTTTCTAAACTAACTTCAAACGTTTTAAGATTTCGATTGTTGACGCCAATCATATTGAGGGAAGGCATGATTGATTTATCTAATTCTTCTTGGTTGTGTACTTCTAATAAAACTTCCATCCCTAAACTTTGAGCCAGAATTGAGTAGTGTTCAATTTCTTTACGGCTTAAGACGGTTGCGATAAGTAAAATCACATCGGCACCATAGGCCTTAGCTTCTGTTATTTGGTAGGGGTCAATTATAAATTCTTTCCGTAGCAAGGGTAGTTCACAGCTCGCTCTAGCGGTCAATAAATCTTCTAAGCTTCCACCAAAGTATTTCATATCCGTTAAGACAGACATGCCACAAGCTCCAGCGTTTTCATAGCCTTTCGCAACATCTTGGATATTCAAATTTTGATTGATGCAGTCTTTGGATGGTGAGCGGCGCTTATGTTCTGTAATTAGTCCTGAAGCACTTTGCTTTAGTCGCTTACTAAGAGACGGCGATTTGCGCTCAAACAAAACGGACTGTTCTAGTTGTTTAACAGGGATCAGTTGTTTTCGAAGTGTAACCTCAAGGTGTTTGTCAGCAACGATACGTTCTAATATACTACTCATGATAAGGCGATTAGTTTAGTGAGACATTGATTTGCTTTTCTAGAGAAAAGGGCTTCTTTGGCCAGTTCGTAGCCTTCAATATGGGTCAGCTGTTTGGCGGTTGCAATCGCTAAACCAGCATTGGCACACACCACATTATTTTGTGCTTCAGTCCCCTGACCTGCTATAATTGTTTTAAAAATTTTGGAGGCTTCTGCCACTGAGTTTCCACCAAAAATTGCTTGTTGGCTGTTGTTTTGTAACCCTAAATCTTCTGCTGAAAAAAGAACTTCCGACTTATTGGAGACAATTTTAACGGAATTTGTTAAAGATATTTCATCATAACCCCCTAGGTCATGAACTAGGCTGTAATTTTTATCGGAGTCTTGATAAAGGTAGGTGTAAAGGCGCAAAAGTTCTAAGTTAAATACCCCTACCATTTGGTTTTTAGGAGCCGATGGGTTTACCATTGGTCCAAGCATATTAAAAAAAGTTTTAACCCCTAATTCACGTCGAATAGGTGCTACGTTTTTCATCGCTGGATGAAACAAGGGAGCATGTAATACGCAAATACCTGTCGTAGCAATAGCACGTTCTAAAAAGTCGACATCATTTGAAAAAGTCACACCAAGAGATTCTAGGACATTTGAAGATCCACAGGCAGAAGATACGCCGTAATTTCCATGCTTAGCAACAGGTATGCCTGCGGCAGCCGTTACAAATGAGGAAAGTGTAGAGATGTTAAAGGTGTCTTTACCATCGCCCCCTGTACCGCATAAATCTATGGGGTTATATGCCGATAAATCCACAGGAATACAGAGTTCTAAAAGCGCATTTCTAAATCCTTTCAACTCTTCTAGAGTGACACTTCGCATCATAAAAACAGTAAGAAAGGATGCGATTTGACTCTGGTTATAGTCTCCTTTAGAGATATTAATCAGAATCTGTTTCGCTTCTTTAGCTGAAATAGTTTCGTGATTAATAAGTCTGTTTAAAATATGTTTCATTTGTTATTATTTATCAAATTAGGAGTTAATCCAGTTTTTCAATAGTTGTTTTCCGTTTGGAGTGAGTACTGATTCTGGATGAAATTGCACTCCTTTCACATCGAATATTTTATGCCTTAAAGACATTACCTGTCCATTTATGTCAACTGATGTAGCTTCTAAAACCTCAGGTAGAGTTGCGTCTACCACCCATGAATGGTAGCGCCCAACCTGAAGTGTTGGTCCAATTTGATCAAACAGAACTTCATCTTTCACTATAACAGTAATGTCTGTATGAACTCCGTGATATACTTCCTCTAAATTTACAAGTTGACCTCCAAAAACATCTCCAATAGCTTGTTGTCCTAGGCATACACCTAGAATACTTTTGGTAGATGCATAGCGTCTAATTACAGCATTTAATAACCCCGCTTCTTCTGGAATCCCAGGGCCAGGGGAGAGGAGTATTTTATCAAAATACTCAACGTCATCTAATTCAAACTTGTCATTTCTAAGAACCGTTACTTCGCAGTCTAGGTCTTCTAGGTAATGCACCAAATTAAAGGTAAAACTGTCGTAATTATCGATGACTACTATTTTTTTCATATTTATATTGTTTCAGCGAGTTTAATGGCTTTGGTTAAAGCACCTAGCTTATTATACACTTCTTGAAGTTCATTTTCTGACGTAGACTTTGATACGATTCCTGCCCCAGCTTGCCAATGCAGTTGATAGTCTTTACTTAAAAATGTACGGATCATAATGGCATGGGTATAATTTCCGTCGAAATCCATAAAACCTATAGCCCCTCCGTAAAAGGCACGGCTTGTTTTTTCGTATTTTTCAATGAGTTGCATTGCTTTGTGCTTAGGAGCACCACTAAGGGTACCTGCTGGAAATGTATCAGCTACAATTTGCATAGTTGGTGTGTTTTTTTTGACGTCTCCAATGACTTTACTGACCAAATGAATAACGTGTGAGAAAAACTGTACTTCTCTGTATTTTTCAACAACAACGTCCGTACAATGTCGGCTTAAATCGTTTCTAGCGAGGTCTACTAGCATGACATGTTCGCTATTTTCTTTTTTATCGGCCACTAGTTTTTTTGCTAATTCAGCATCTTTTAAGTCATCTCCTGTTCTCGCAAAAGTACCAGCAATAGGGTGGATTTCTGCCTTCTGATTTTCTACAACAAGTTGTGCTTCTGGTGAGCTTCCAAAAATCTTAAACTTCCCATAATCAAAATAAAACAAAAAGGGTGAGGGATTAATGCTTCGTAACGCACGGTACACATTGAAATCATCACCTTTAAAATCTTGTTGAAATTTTTTAGATAACACTAACTGAAAAACGTCGCCGCGATTACAGTGTTTTTTAGCCAAATCTACATTAGATTTAAAGGCTTCGTCTGTTAGGTTGGAGCTGATTGAACCTATGGATTTGAAATCATAAGATGAAAAACTCTGCATTTTTATCAAATGATCAATAGCCTCTATATTGCTTTCAGTTTCATAACAATGTGCAAATATATAGGCCTCATTTTTGAAATGATTAATAGCAATTATGTTTTGATACACCGCATAATACATGTCTGGAATTTCAACAGAACCGTTTTTTTTTGAAATAGTAATGTCTTCAAAATACTTGACCGCATCATAGGCTGTAAATCCAAACATTCCATTATTAATGAACTTAAATACTTTATCTTTTTGAGTTTCAAATTGCTTTGTAAACGCATCAATTTCTAACGTTACCTTATCATGTGATACAGTCTTGATTTCTGTAGTACGATCAGGGTAGGTTTTAGTAATAACGCTAGCCTCAACTTTTATGGAAGCTATGGGGTTACAGCAGATGTAAGAAAAACTATTATCATTGCCGTGGTAGTCGCTGCTTTCAAGTAGAATACTATTGGGGAATTGATCTCTAATTTTTAGATACACACTCACAGGCGATATGGTATCGGCAAGTATTTTTTTGTAATGTGTTTTTAACTTAAAATTTTTCATAAAAAAAAGGCTTGTCGTGAATGACAAGCCTTG
>ENA-OQVM01006456-OQVM01006456.1-marine-metagenome-genome-assembly--contig:-NODE-6456-length-10652-cov-14.890686_pt1 | contig 10652 bp, 8 predicted proteins | sample MGYA00237776_ERZ505498 | MGnify/ENA primary metagenome ERZ505498 (study PRJEB26159, sample SAMN06265151) | marine metagenome | isolation source: Helgoland LTER site | place: Germany:Helgoland, sampling... | reverse complement strand
ATCGATGGATTGATTAATTTAATGGGCGGAAAAGAAAATTTCATCAAACAATTAGATGGTGTTTTTACAATGCCACCAAAATATGATGCCTCCTATTACGGAAAGGTAATTCACGAAATTAGAGAAATGGAAGTTGCAAATATGGGCAATTATGCGCACGGAAATCAACCCATACAACATATGATTTATTTGTATAATTATGCAGGTGTTCCATACAAATCCCAAGATAAAATTAGAACCGTTTTAACCAAATTATACACACCAACTCCAGATGGTTATTGTGGAGATGAAGATAATGGACAAACCTCAGCTTGGTATGTTTTTAGTGCATTAGGGTTCTATCCTGTAACGCCAGCGACTGATGAATTTATTATTGGAAGTCCGTTGTTTAAAAAAGCAACATTAAATTTAAGAAACGGAAAAACCTTTACCATTGAAGCAAAAAACAATTCAAAAAACAATTTTTATATTCAGTCTGCACGTTTAAATGATTCTGATTACCAAAATAGTTTTATTAATTGCAGTGACATTCAAAAAGGAGGTCTTTTAGAATTTGAGGTCTCTAATACTCCAAATAAAATTTGGGGAGGTAAAGCCGAAAACCTGCCATTTTCTTTAAGTAGAAAAAAATAAAATTAATAAATATTTAAACACAAATGAAACATAAAACCATCCTTTTTTTATCCATTAGTTGTCTCTTTTGGGGGTGCTATTCATCGAAATCAAACGTTGAAAAACAACACCTATTAGAAAATAATCAAAGGCCAAATGTTATTTTTATTTTAACAGATGATCAAGGCTCTATGGATGTAAATTCTTATGGAGCAAACGATTTGGTCACTCCAAATATGGATTATATTATAGAAAACGGCGTTCGTTTTAATCAATTTTACGCCTCACCTGTTTGTTCGCCTTCTAGAGCTTCTTTATTAACGGGTAAAACACCTCAAAGAGCAGGTTTATCAGGTAACGCTGTGCCAGATTCAAAAGTAAAAAAGGGACTTCCTGGAACAGAATATACCATGGCAGAAATGTTTAAAGATGCAGGCTATGCCACCGCACATATTGGAAAATGGCATTTGGGAGATGCTCCAGAAATGACTCCAAATGCTCAAGGGTTTGACCATTCGTTTGGACACATGGTAGGCTGTATAGATAATTATTCGCATTTCTTTTATTGGAATGGACCAAACAGACACGATTTATATAGAAACGGAAAAGAGGTGTATTATGATGGCCAGTTTTTTCCTGATTTAATGGTCAATGAAGCTTCTCATTTTATTGAAGAACATAAAAAGAATCCTTTCTTTATGTATTTCGCTGTGAATATGCCGCATTACCCCTATCAGGGAGATGCTAAATGGTTAGATTATTATAATGATAAAGGGGTTTCATATCCCCGAAATTTATATGCTGCATTTATTTCAACTTTGGATGATAGAATTGGTGCAATACTTAAAAAACTAGATGAATTAGGGATCAAAGACAATACTATTATTGTATTTCAGTCTGATAATGGCCATTCAACAGAAAAACGGGCGCATTTTGGTGGTGGAAATTCAGGGCCTTATAGAGGTGCAAAATCGAGTTTGTTTGAAGGGGGTATTAGAGTTCCTGCAGCCATCAATTGGCCAAATAAAATTCAAAAAGGCGCCATTAGAAATCAGTTTGGAGTAAATTCAGATTGGATGCCAACACTTGCAGAATTATGTGGGATTAAACTTGATTCGCAAGATTTGGATGGTAAAAGCCTCGTCTCCATCATCCATAATGAAAAAGAAAAAACTCGGCATACAGAAGGCTATTGTTGGGAATATCAAGATATGTGGGTGGCTCGTAAAGGTCACTGGAAATTATTAGGAAATCCCAGAGATACGAGCAAGAAAACATATAAATTAAAAGAAAAAAGATTCTTGGTAAATCTAGATGATGACATTGGTGAAACTAAAAATTTGGCTAAAAAATACCCCAATAAAGTTATTGAATTAGAACAACAATATAGGAATTGGTTAAAACGCAATAGCAAGTAAATAATAACGTATGATTTTAGCAACTAGATTAATATTAATATTAATATTCGTTTTAAGTAGCATGCTAACGAATGCGCAAACAAAAATAATTGCGCATCGCGGATTTTCAGGGATAGCTCCTGAGAACACGCTTATTGCATTTCAAAAGGCTATTGACTGTAAAGCGGATTATTTCGAGTTGGATGTTCATAAAACAAAGAATGATTCAATTGTTGTTATTCACAATTCATCTGTAGATGAGACGAGTTCCAATGGTTTTAAAGGGGAAATTGCCGAAATGAATTATAGTGACTTAAGGGCTGTTAAAGTTGGTTACAGTCGTAAATTTGGTGATAAATACGAAAATGAAAAGATTCCAACTTTAAGAGAAGCCCTTGCATTGGCAAAAGGGAAGATTAAGGTCTGTATTGAAATAAAGGTTTTTGGGACAGAGAAAGAAGTTCTTAAAATTGTAAATGACCTTGGAGTCAAAGAGGATGTAATTATATTTTCTTTTAAGTACCCCGTATTGGCTAAAATAAGACAACTGGATACGGATATTTCAATCCTTTGGCTCATTAATAAAGCAGATAACATGACCCTAGAGTATGCTAAAATTATTGAATCGAATGCTATTGGAGTGGGTCCTGAAACTACGATTACAAAAGAGTCTCTAAATTTTGCGCACGAAAACGCTATTGAAGTGTGGAAATGGACTGTAAATAAAGAAGATGAAATGCAACGATTAATTGATCTTGGATTGGATGGGATAATCACTGATTTCCCTGATAAAGCTTTAAAGAAACTAAGCTCAAAATAAACGCCATTAAAGCAGGTGCTTATTCAAAACGTTGTGTGCAATCCCCCATAGAACTCAAAAATTTTTCAGTAAGTAGGCCAACTTAAAATTGAAATTGAAAATTCAAGAAAAGGTGAGAAATTTGAACATTTTTAAACAGCTGATTTTTTTGGAATATAATTTTATGTAAGCCAGAATTTGAGAAAAAAAATTGCTTGAATACCAATTTTTGGTATATTTGAGTAAAAATATTTAATTCTATGAACAAAAACACATCAATATCACTCGGGAATTATTTTGACCAATTTGTTCAAAGCCGAATAAATGAAGGAAGGTTTAAAAATGTTAGTGAAGTTATACGTGCTGGATTAAGACTGTTAGAGGAAGAAGAAATTAAAGTTGTTGCTCTGAAAAACGCAATACAAGAGGGTATTGACAGCGGAATAGCTCACGATTTTGACCCTAAAAAACATCTTGAAGACCTAAAAGCGAAAAAGCAGTCGAATGGCTGATTATAAACTGACCAACAAAGCCGTTGAGGATTTGTCAAAGATTTGGGATTATACATTTGAGGTTTGGGCTGAAAAGCAAGCTGATAAATATTATAATGAACTAATATTTAACTGTCAAGAAATTGCTGAAAATCCAGATTTAGGAAAAAACTACAAAGGAATATCAAAGCAACTTCTCGGAATGAAAGCAAATCGACACATAATATTCTACAGGACTTTAGAACACGATTACGTAGAAATTACGAGAATATTACACGAAAGAATGGATTTAAAGAATAGAATTTCCGAATAAAAACTGCACACAACAAAAAATATAGTGCCTTTGGCAGATAGTGGTAAAATTGAACATTATAGCAATAAACATAGTGATAAATTGAAAAATTGGAGTGTTGAAATGCCAAACGCAGCATATTCGGGACGCTGTTAAACCCATCAATAGCAATGTTTAAAAAAAGAGATGGTATTTGTAGTTTTTCTAGCTTGCTGACAATTAATATATAAGTATTTTTTTAGAAAAAGATGTTCCTGAGGATTTTCCTAATAAAATATAAACGCCTGTTTTTAGAGAACTTACATCTAACGATTGCGTTTTAGCACTATTTTTAACATCCATAATTCTCGACCCTAAAATATTAAATAATTCCACAGATAAAGGTTCATCCAAGTCATGGTTTATTTCGATGGTTTTAAAAGTGTGGTTAACATAAATTGACACTTTTGATTTTAACATACCGTCTAATGATAATACGAGTCCAGAGTCCCACGATCCAGCATCGTTGCCATCAGATCCGAAATCAATAGGACTATTTTCGGTAGAAGCTACAGCACTATATTCAACAAAGCCTGTAGCTGCGTTAAACATTAAATTTGATGCTGATAAATCTGCATCAATTATAGAGGTTGCAAATACATCTCCTGAAGCTGCATCTAAAGCTGGTTGTATGTTATTGGTAATTGAATTTGTTAAACTAACTACTGTATTTGGAGTCACACCTATATTTGAAACAGCTGTTTCACTTCCATTATCTACAAAGTTACCATAGATCAAAGAATTCGAAATTGTGAATGGTCTATCCCCTTCTAATCGTATTCCACCGCCTTTAGATTGATTTAATGTAGCATTTATGACCGTATTATTAAAAATAGTCGTGTTTGTAATACTACTATTCTCATTGGCACCTCCTAAATATATAGCTCCTCCGTCATTTCCTGTCGCTATATTATTTACAAAAGTACAGTTGCTCATCACTAATTGTCTGCCTATTGTTGTCACAGCAATTGCACCGCCTCTACTCCCTGAGTTGTTGTTAAAAAGAGAGCCTGAAATGGTTAATGTACCCGTACTCCCCGCTAAAATAGCACCTCCATTAGCAGAAGATGTATTGTTTTCAAAAACACAATCTGTAATTATTAAATCGGAAGCTTGCGTTAAATTAAAAACAGCCCCCTGTAAAGTAGTAGTTACGTTTTGAAATGTGATGTCTTCAAAAGAAATACTAAGTCCCCCAGCAGAAATATTGAACATTCTATCAGTCGCGGTAACCACAGCATCTGATTGCCCCTTAAAAGATAATGATTTATCAATTTCTAATACTCCAGATTGATTAAGTGCTCCAACTAAGATGATTGTATCCCCATTAGAGGCTGTTTGAACCGCAGTGTTTATGGTTGTAAAAGCTGTAGCCTCTGTTAAACCATCCGAGCCATCTCCATCTACTTTTACATAGTAAATGTTATATGTTTCAGCATAAAAATCATTGGTTTGTATTGTATTAGACGCTGGAGAAGTCCCTATTGTGTTTGTGGCTTTTAACCTGTAAAAATAGTTCGCTTGTTGCAAATCTGTATCTGTATATGTTTCTGTATCTGCAGGAAGTGTTGCTATGGTCTGAAAGTTTACTCCATCTGGTGAGCGTTCTAAAATATAGTTGTCTTCTTCCATAGATACATCATGCCATGTCAGCTCTAAATAATGTTCAGAATCTGTAAATACATAATTATAAGGGAATAGTCTTCCTGGTGTATCTGGTAATATACCATGTGTCGTTCTATCTTCAAGTTGTGCTAAATATAAAGATTGTATTAAAAGGTCTTCTCCAGTTCCTTCAATGTATCCTGCTGGATGATCAAAAGGACCATCTCCATTAACAGTGGCATCACAACCAACAGCATAATTTTGACCAATAGGTGGTTTTTGAATTGCGATTTGATTAGAAGGTGCATCAATATTCCAAGCCACACCGTTCGTGACTGTCCAACCATGCCCCGTTCCATAACTCCCTCTATTGTGCAAGCCTAAAATACCACCAGTTGTATTGGTATTTGTCCAAGTAATATTATCCCAAAGTATGCCTTGCCCCCAACGTCTATGCGACTCAGAACGCGTGTAATCTCCCGAAGAGGAGCAATTTGTAAACACAATTCCATTCACATCACTGGCTCCATTGGCAACAAAGGTATGCCTGCCATTAGATGCTACACAATTTTCAAAAAGAATATTGTTACAAAAGTCCGTTACTTCGAAATTGTATCTCCATCCCCCAGAAATTGGACCGTGCATATCGAGTACTTTGGTATCTATTACAGAACAACGCGTTGCCTCATCGAATTTAACGCCTTGGTCACTCACTCTTAAAATGGTGACGCCTTGGACCCAAGAATTATCGACACCAATCATGTTAATGCCTACTTTGACATGGTCTCTACCTGTAACTCCTGAAGATTCTACAAATATCCGTAGGTTTTCAATACCACACTCTTTTAATTGACTGTTCCCATTGTAGGTATATACATAGGATTGCGATAAAGACCGGTCTAATACATCATAAATAGGAGTTGCCACCTGAATTTTGTTGCCTTCTATATTCGTAATATGTCTATTGAAAACTAAATTTATTGTATTGGGTTCCCACGGAGCGTCAGTGCCTACACCCCCATTATCTACGGCTTCTATCCATGCTGCTGTGCTCGGATGTTTGATGATGATATTATCACCAATATTATAAACGGATGCATCTGCAACTTCAATCGTTCTGCTACCCGCTGGAATATAAGGACTCACAATATCTTGTCGAGTTCCTGCAACTTGCCCGCCGAAACCACTTTTGTTATTCGTACCAATTCTAATTAGTGTTCTTTCGTCTGGAATGTTCCCTACTCCTTTAATAATTGTATTTGATGTGGCCTCTTCACCATCGCCAGAACCCCGAAGTACAACGCCACTTCTGTTTATGATGAGTTCACCACTAACAGAATATTCTCCTGGCAATAATAACAAGGCGCCTCTATGTCCATTTGCGTTTAGTGGTAATGCTTCCACTTCGTCAATTGCAGCTTGAATATGTGCTGTATTATCTCCAGATATAGGGCTTATTTCTAGTACAACTGCTACATCTGGCAACGCTTCTTCGCCATTTTTATACCCTACATAACTGTAATCAGGGATATGGTTTCCATCACTATCGGAGACATACACCAATTGATCAGAGTTATTGTGGAAAAGGATAGATGATTCGTATTGCGCCTGTATGGAATTTGATACGAAAATTAGAAAACAAAGGGTAGTCATCTTCAAATAAGCACTTTTTTTCATAATTTATATTTTAATGTTTTTTTACAGAAAAGTTTTTAATAAAAATAATTTAACACTTCTTAAATTCACTTCTTGATAACGTTTAATTTTTTGATTATCTAAACTCTTAAACTCAATAGATATACAAATTAAAAGGTATTCATTAATTTAAAATTAATATTTACTTAATATGAAACATTATTGAGATAAACCGACTCTAAAACACAACATCGCAGCAGCGCAGCTAAAGAAAATTTTAAAAAGATGAAACCTGGGGATTCTACTAAAGATAACGGAAATACGCTTACCATTGAAGTAAAAAAATAAATTAAAAAACAAACACTTGAGGAGACTTAGATACTCTAAATAAAATTGTCCTTAATATCATCCCAAATAATTGAACTATTTCATTTAAATTAAGTATTATTGATAAATTAAATCTCATGACCAAAAATATAATCACATTATTTTTATTCTCATATATTATCTTAGTATCGTCCTGTGATGAAAAAGGATCAAAAAATACTGAGACTACAATGACCCCTCCCAAAGGAATGGTTTGGGTAGAAGGAAAAACATTTTTACAAGGCGCAAAATCTTCAGATCGATTTGCAATGGAAAGAGAAAAACCGGCCCACAAAGTTACTGTAGATGGTTTTTTTATAGATATTACCGAAGTCACCAATAGGCAGTTTAAAAATTTTGTGGAAGCTACAAAATACACCACCATCGCAGAAAGAAAAATAGATTGGGAAGAAATGAAAAAGCAGTTACCTCCTGGCACTGAAAAACCACATGATTCTATTCTTCAACCTGGTAGCCTCATCTTTAATAAAAACATAAACGCTGTAGCTAATATGAATAATTACCAGCAATGGTGGACTTGGAAAATTGGTGCTAATTGGCAACATCCAGAGGGACCAAATTCTTCTATAGATGGAAAAGATAACCATCCTGTCGTTCATATTGCTTATGAAGACGCAGTAGAGTATTGTAAATGGGCCAACAGACGTTTACCAACAGAAGCTGAATGGGAAGCCGCAGCTCAGGGAAAGACTGACGACGCTATTTATACTTGGGGAAATAATCCTTCGGTTTTAAATGCAAATGCTAATACTTGGCAAGGAATTTTCCCTGTTAAAAATGAAAGTATTGATGGGTTTGAATTTATTGCTGACGTAAAATCTTATCCACCAAACAGTATCGGGCTTTATGATATGTTAGGGAATGTATGGGAAATCACCGGAGATTTATTTAATGTTAATCATTATAAAGAAATAGACAATTCTAAAGGTCTTGTCAATCCAACAGGAGCGAAAAAATCTTACAGTCCAAATAATCCTTACCAAATAGAATATGTAATGAAAGGCGGTTCATTTTTATGCCATGCTTCTTACTGTGCCAGCTTTAGAATTTCTGCAAAAATGGGAGTAAGCTCAGATTCTGGATCAGATCATATGGGGTTTAGAACGGTCGCAACGGCAAAAATGCTCAAGGGTAAGAATTAATTTCAAACAAATTTCCTTCAAAATAGTTCGAGTTTAGGCACTTTGCCTCCACCCTGAAAACCCTTCTTAATTGAGGGTTTTTTTGTTATAACTGCAACAGCCTATAGAGTTAGTATAGGCTGTTACGGATATAAAAATGGACTTCATCTTCTGTAAAAGTGACGATTAAAAAAACTAAAATAAGAGTGTTTTTCTCATTTAGTATTTAACAAACCTTTTCGTTGATGATTTAACACCATCTGAAACCTCAATAAGGTAAATACCTACAGACAAAGAGCTTACGTCAATGGCATGTGTGTTATTGGCTTTTAAAATAATTTGCCCCAATCTATTATATACTTTTAAATCATAATTATTTAAACCTTTAATATGAGGAGTTTTTTATAAGGTTTAATAAGTATTTTCTTGAAAATAGGCACAAGTATGACATGTTTACAAGATCCCCCTTTGAGCTAACGGGGATTAAATTAAAAAAAATGATTTTGTCCAAAATTATAAACTTTAGACATGATTCAATTTTTGAAAAGGTTGATTATTCAGAACGTTATTTTATTTACCCGATACACATGCAGCCTGAGGCGAGTACGTTAGTGCAGTCACCGTTTCATATAGACCAGAAAGCAGCCATAATTAATATTAGTAGATTGTTGCCTCTAAACACGATTTTGTATGTTAAAGAACACAGAAGTGCCTTAGGAAAACAGAGTTTAGAGTTTTATAGAGAATTAAAACAACACCCTAATATTAAATTAATTTCTTATAGAGAAAATATGTTTGAGTTAATAAACAATTGTGTAGGAACGATAAACTTGACCAGTACTGTAGGACTTGAATCGTTGTTTTTTAAAAAACCATCTATTGTGTTAGGAGATGTTTTTTATAACAATACTGGCTTAACATTTAGAGTAAATTCTTTTCATGAATTGGGAAAGGTCGTTGAAACCGTTAATCAAGATGGCTTTAAAGTAGATGAATATTTCGAACAATATGATGCTAAATTGGCATACTACATCTATTGTTTGAATAAAAAAGCATACCCTTTTGAGTTTAATGTCGCTAAGCTTGATACTAAAGAAAGAGTGTTGAGAAAAGAAAATGTGGAAGGCTTTGCATATTGTATAAACGCTATTATAGAGAAAAATTATAATAATTTGTAAATTATATGATTGTTGCTTTCTCAGTATATTTGTTTTATGTATATTTTTTCTCAAATGAAAATATAGTAAATTTAAATACCCTAACTTTATTCTACATACTATTATGTGTCCTAATTGGAGAGTTGGAGAAGGACTATAAAATCAAAGTCAATTATGTTGCTATTTTAGCAGATGGGACTATTGACTATAACCATCTTGAAACGTTGTTAGAATCCACAGATAAAACTTTAGTTTCACTGATGCATGTCAATAATGAAATAGGGACTATTTTAGACCTTCAAAGAGTAGCCGATTTATGTAAGTCTAGGGACGCTCTTTTTCATAGTGATTCTGTGCAATCTGTTGGACATTACCATTTAGATTTACAAGCCATTCCGATTGATTTTTTAGCTGCCAGTGCTCATAAATTTCACGGACCCAAAGGGATTGGTTTTGTGTTTATAAGAAAAAACTCAGGGCTCAAGCCTTTAATTCACGGAGGAATGCAAGAACGAGGTGTTCGTGCGGGAACTGAAAGTATTCATGATATTGTGGGCTTAGATACTTCCTTGGCATTAGCCTATGAGAACTTAGAGTCTGAAATGGCTCAAGTAAAGTCATTAAAATCCTATTTTGTAGAACAATTAAAAACTCAGATAGAAGGCGTCAAATTTAATGGATGTTGTAGCGATTCTGAGAATAGCACTTACACACTAGTAAATGTGTGTTTGCCGGTTTCAGAAGCGAATGCGCCTATGTTTCTATTTCAATTGGATTTGAAGGGGATTGCCTGTTCTAAAGGCAGTGCTTGTCAGAGCGGAAGTGCTAAAGGCTCTCATGTATTGACACAAATTCTTTCGGAGGACGATCTCAAAAAACCATCCATACGGTTTTCATTTAGTATTTATAATAGCAAAGAAGAGATTGATGCGGTTGTTGAAACACTTCAAACACTCATCAACACAACAGCTTCTTAAAAACGCATTCCTAATCTGACATTAAATACACGTGGTGTCAAATAGTTTGGAATTGAATATTGACGTTTAGAGTACACATCTCTTACCCACGTATTTGTAATGGAGTTTTGAACATCAAACATGTTAAAAATTTCCAAACC
>ENA-OQVM01006453-OQVM01006453.1-marine-metagenome-genome-assembly--contig:-NODE-6453-length-10661-cov-3.556028_pt1 | contig 10661 bp, 6 predicted proteins | sample MGYA00237776_ERZ505498 | MGnify/ENA primary metagenome ERZ505498 (study PRJEB26159, sample SAMN06265151) | marine metagenome | isolation source: Helgoland LTER site | place: Germany:Helgoland, sampling... | reverse complement strand
TCGACATTATGTTGCTAGGCATGGGTGAGGATGGTCATTTTGCCTCCCTATTTCCACCTCTAATCAAAACAAACCCTAACTATTTTGATCCTTCATCAATACCAGAGATTATATATACAGAAGCCCTGGGTAGTCCCTGTCATAAAAGAGTTAGCATGAATCTCTCTATGATTCTTCAATCCAATAAAATATTTTTATTAGTTCCAAATAAAAAGAAATTAGATATCTATGAGGATGCTAAAAATAATAAAAAAATACCTTTATATTTTTTACTAAACCAGATCAAAACCAAGATAAATATTATTACTTCTTAAAATATATATATTTTTACAGTAGAAAATTTATTACATTTTAGTCACTATAAATAAGTTTTTTTTATTTACATACACATTAATATGTAAACTTTTTACAAAAAATATGATTTTTACATAAAAACTTGCATTAATTTACATATCTGTGTACTTTAGTTTTCACTATATTTAGATTAGCTAAATATATACATCACTAATATATATGGGGGAAACATATGTACACAAATAGAATAAGCTCGAGAAGAGATATGGTCCTGTCTGGATTGGCTCTTTCTTTAGCATCCATTCCAGTAACAGCTCAAACTGCTGACGAGTCAGTAGAAGAGGTTGTTGTTCTGGGCTCTTATGCGCAGAGTTTAAAAAGTGCGTTAGATAGAAAAAGAAATGCTGACGGCGTTGTTGACGCTATTACAGCTGAAGATATTGGTAAATACCCTGATACTAACTTAGCTGAATCATTAGCTAGGATTTCAGGTGTATCTATTGATAGATTTAACGGTGAAGGTTCAAGAGTTACTGTTCGTGGTTTAGGGCCTGAATATAACCTTGTTACTTTAAATGGAAGAAGTATGCCAACTGTTGGCGGAAGATCTTTTGACTTTGCTGATATCTCTCCTCACGGAATTGCTGCTGTTGAAGTATATAAAACTGGTAATGCTGCTATACCAACTGGTGGTATTGGTGCTACTGTAAATATGGTAACAACAAAACCTTTAGATAATCCTGGTTTTATTGGAGTTATAGATGCTTCAGTTGTCGATGCATACAATGTGACTGGTGATGACTTCAATCCTCAGATCATGGGTGTATTTAGTAATACTTTTGCTGATGACACAATTGGTGTATCTCTATCAGCCTCTTCTCAAGAAAGACACAACAGAGAGCAGCAAGCTAGAGTTAATACTTGGTTACCTAATTTTAATACTAGTGGTATTGATCCTGCTGTTTGGACAAATAATAACCAAAGAGCTGACGGAACTACCTGGTATCCTCAAGATGCAGACTATAAATGGAATGATAACCAAACTGAAAGAACAAATGCTCAGCTTACCATCCAATGGCAAGCAAGTGATGATGTAAGAGCAACTGTTGACTACACGCACTCAAAAAGAGATTTTTATGGTGATAGACAGTCAATTGGTATTTGGTTTGTAGGTGGTGGTAATGTTGCTAATGCAGTTACTAATGAGAATGGTACATTTACAACTGTTACTGAAAATGGCGGTGATTACGCTGCTAATATGGGTAAGGGCGGTTTAATTAATACCAATGATTCATTAGGTTTTAATCTTGAATGGGATGCTACTGATAACTTAACTGTAACATTTGATGTTCATGATTCAACAGCTGAAGGAAAAGGTCAGCCTGTTGTAGGCAGTGATACATTCCTAATTACAGGTAATACTAATTTTGGTGGTACTGCAAATATCTTAACTAAAACTGCAACATATCCTAGCTCAGGTGTTCATAAATTCAACTTTACAGTTGATGGAAAAGATGAATTTGAACCTAGTGATATAGGAACTTTATTTGGTGCTTCAAGTGATTATTACTCAGAAAATGATATGAGCCAAATGCATTTATCAGGTTTGTGGGAAAATTCTGACAGTGATAGTGCTCTAAAGTCTATTACTTTTGGATATGCAAATGCTGAACAAGATTGGTTAAATCAAAACAGATACTCCGGTCAGCTTCCAGCTGGTTGGTGGTTATCTTCTGCAGATTATGCTGATGATGCTATGTGGACTAGAAAGAGTGTTGGTAATATTCTTGATGACGCTGCAAATAGCGGACAAGGACCTACATATTACTTGGGTACAACATGGGATCAACTAATAGCGTTCTATGAAGGCTTTAATAATAATGGTCCTGATGATTGGATATCTTGTTGTAATGTTGTTTCATGGGGAGCAGATTACAAAAATGCAGATGGAACAGGTAATATCAACCCTGGTCCTATAGACTCAGACGCAAGAGTAAAAGAAGAGACTTCATCTTTGTATGTCCAATTTGATTTTGAAACTGAATTTAATGGGATGCCAGTAGATGTAATCACAGGTTTAAGATATGAATCTACAGATGTTACTTCATCTGGGCTTGAAACTCCTGTAACTAATATTGCATGGGTTGGCGGTAATGAGTTTAGTTATGTTGAAGGCGAAAAGGGCTTTACTCAAGGCTCTGGTAGTAATAAATTCTTCTTACCAAGCTTTGATGCAAAAATTGGAATTTCTGATGAAGAAATTGTTAGATTCTCATACAGCAGAAGTATTTCTAGACCTGGAATTGGTAATTTAAGATCCACAACTGATTTTGTTGGTAACCCTCAGGTTAATCAAAGAAATGCTGTTGTTGGAAATCCAGGACTTTTACCTTATGTTGCTGATAACTTAGATCTAACCTATGAAAATTACTATGCTGAAGGTAGTTATTTTGCTATTGGTTATTGGAGAAAGATTGTTGATAATTTCCTTCAAACTAGAATTACTCAAGAAAGTGTAAACGGAATTCGTGATGTTTATGCTGGTCAAGCTGCTGAGGCTTGTAGAGCAAGTGGAAAAACAGCCGATTTAGATGTTTATAACTGTCTAACTGGTGGTGTAAGTGGAACTGATTTACTTCCAGACGGAGATGATCCTTTAGCAATCTTCAATATTTCAAGAACTGTCAACGAAGAATCTGGGCTTTTATATGGTTTTGAATTCGCAGGACAGCATCTTTTTGGAGATGGTTATGGTGTTACAGCAAACTACACATCTGTAAATGGTGATTTAGAGGCTGACAGAGATGCGCTTAACGTTCAATTCGCTTTAACTGGCATGAATGATTCAGCTAACTTATCTGGTTTCTATGAAACTGATAAATACTCTGTAAGACTTTCATGGAACTGGAGAGATGAATTCTTGGGTGGATTCGATCAACATTCCTCACCTGTATACACAGAAGAGTATGAGCAGTGGGATTTAAATGCTACTTACAATGTCAATGATAACTTTGAAGTGTATGCCCAAGGTTTAAACCTTACAGGCGAAACAGTTAGAACTTATATTAGATATAAGGAACAACTATCTGCACTTGGTCAATATGGAACTACTTATATTGTAGGTGCTAGGTATAAATTTTAATTAGAGACTCCCCTCTTTAATTAAATTTTGAGGCTGCTTTTAGTATTTAAAAGCAGCCTTTTTTGTATAATAGGTTATGAATTTAGAAGTCTTAAGTAATACAACCCATTCTAAAGTAAAAATTAACTCATCTTATAGAGTTAATAATGGTTTTGATTATAATTTTTGTCCAGTCTACCCAATTGAATACACTTCACTTCAGTCTGATTACCCAATTTTTTTTACAAAAAATAAGGAAAAGGATATATGGCAAACTGTAGCTTTGCTTGGTTTTGGTGATAATGAAAATCTATTTTTAGGAAAGGGTGTCTGGATTTCTAGATATGTTCCACTAAGCATTCAAAGGTTGCCATTCTATATTGGATCGCAAAAAGAAGTAGTTAATGGCGTACCTACTGAGAATAAAATTCTACACATAGATATGGATCATCCTGGCATTAGCAAGGAAAATGGTAATGATATATTTTTAGAACATGGAGGAAATTCCGAATATCTTGATTACGTTAATAATATTCTTTCAACAATAGATAGTGAAGTTGTAATACTCAATTCTTTTTGTAAAGAGCTTTCAAAATTAGATTTACTTAAAAGCACAGATATTAATATTGATTTAAGTGAAGATGAAAAACATGAACTAAAAGGTTTGTATGTTGTAGATGAGGAAAAGCTCAAAAACCTAGATAAAGAAGAACTTTTCAATCTTCATCAGAATCAATATCTTCAGCATATCTATATGATCGGAGCATCTATTGGGAATGTTAATAAATTAATAAGTTTAAAAAAAAGTAGGTAATAAACTTGGACTACAAACCTTTGAATGAAATCAATGCTAATGACTTCTCGTTGGATGTTTTTACCTCTAATGAGCCATTGGTTATTAGAGGTATTGTTAATGATTGGCCTATAGTAAAGAAATCTTCAGAAGATATTCAAAAAATTTCCGAATATTTGCTTTGTTATTACGAGAACGATCGTATTATTGCTTTTGCAAGTAAATCTGAACTCGGAAATAAATTTACATACGGCCCTAATGCCAATCAAATGAGCTTTGAGCAACTAGAGAGTACTTTAGATTTAGTGCTAGAAACTATAAATGAATCAAGTAAATTAGATAATCCTGGTACTGTTTATATGGGTTCTACTACACTTGATTATGTGCTGCCAGGCTTTGATAAAGATAATAATTTCTCTATTGGTGATGCAAGTCCACTAAAAAGCATATGGGTCGGTAATCAAACTATTGTTCCTCCTCATTATGACGTGCCTGATAATATTGCTTTTGTATGTGCTGGAACTAGAAAATTTACTCTTTTTCCACCATCCCAACTTAAGAATATGTATGTTGGGCCATTAGAGCATACCCCAGCTGGACAACCTATAAGCCTTGTTGATATTGATGATCCAGATTTGACGAAATTTCCAAAATTTGAAGAGGCAATGGGCCATGGTCTAAGTGCAGTGTTAGGGCCTGGTGATGGTATCTTTATTCCAAGTTTATGGTGGCATCAAGTCGAAAGTTTTGGAAAGCTCAATATTCTTGTAAATTACTGGTGGAGAGATGTTCCAAGTTTCATGGGAAATCCTATGGATGCTTTAATGCATTCAATCTTGTCTATAAGGGATTTACCTGAGCATCAAAAAGAAAATTGGGCAAACATGTTTCAGCATTATGTTTTTAATAATTTGGATGAAAACTTTAATCACATTCCTGATAATTTAAATGGCTCTCATAAGAAAATAAATGATGAGCTAGCAAAAAACTTAAGAGCTTTATTACTAAAGAACCTTAATAGATAGAATAACTAGACCCTAGTTTTTTCTATATTTTTAATAACCTCATCCTTTCTGCTATCAAAAACCTTTCCGAATCTTGCTTGAACCGTTGCAGATAAGATATCAATAATAGCCAAATGAGCAAGTCTAGATGTCATAGGGATATGAAGATTATTTTCAAGATGGGTATGAATATGAAGAACTACGTTAGAAAGCTTTGCTAGGGGAGAATCTTCTGAGGTAAGAGCAATTGTCTTGACCTTATTTTTTTTAGCAATCTTAGCAGTTTCTACAATTTCAGTTGTTCTTCCTGTAAACGATATTAAAACTAACAAATCGCCTTCTTTCATCATTGAAACTATCATTCTTTGATTTATATAATCAGTATGCGCTACAACAGGGACACCAAATCTAAAAAACTTATGTTGCGCATCTAAAGCAACTGGGCCGGATCCGCCTAAACCAAAAAAAGTAATACTGCTTGCATTAGCCAAAAGGTCTGTTGCTTTGTCAATGGATTCTGGATTTAAATTTTGACCCACATTTACAATTGTTGATTGAATATCAGCCATAACTCTTTTAACAACTTCAGGAGTGTCCTTATCAACATTAAATCTATCTAATAATTCATTGGTATTAGTAATTTCTTGCGCAACTTGAATTTTAAAAGAAGGATAACCATCGAATCCAAGCTTTTTACAAAACCTATTGACTGTTGGAAGGCTTACACCTGCTTCAGCAGCCAAAGAGGTTATGGATTGATTGATAACTTTTGATGGATTATTTAATACAGAGAGGGCAATCCATTTCTCAGATTTGCTTAATTTAACCTCACCATTTACTAATGTGTCTAAAATCATTACATAATTATATATATTTGTAATTTATTTACAATATTTAAGATATCTACTTAATATTGTATATTTTTAACATAATCTAAAGTAAAATTAGATTCATAAAATTTGATACATATATGATACCTGAAGACAAAGATCCTATAGAAACAAGTGAATGGTTAGAAGCTATAGATAGCGTTATTGAGAAAGAGGGTGTTGAAAGAGCATCATTCTTAATGACAAAACTCGCTAAGAAATTAAATGAAGAGGGAGCAATTCCTTCATACAACCTCACAACACCTTTTAGAAATTCAATTCCAGTAAAAGACGAGGCACAGATGCCTGGTGATTTATTTATGGAAAGAAGAATTCGTTCTTTAATAAGATGGAATGCTTTAGCTTTGGTCTTAAGAGCAAATAAGAATGATGATGATTTAGGTGGACATATATCAACCTTCTCATCAGCTGCAACTTTGTATGATGTAGGCTTTAATTATTTTTTTAGAGGTTCAGAAGGTCAGCTAGAAGATTTAATTTATTATCAAGGCCATTCATCTCCTGGGATATATGCAAGGTCTTTTTTAGAAGGGTATCTGCATGAAGAAGATTTAGATAATTTTAGAAGAGAGGTTAAAAAGCCAGGTTTGTCTTCATACCCTCATCCTTGGCTGATGCCAGATTATTGGCAATTCCCAACAGTCTCAATGGGTCTTGGACCAATCATGGGTATATATCAAGCTCATATAATGAGATATATGTCTGCAAGAGGTTTAGTCCCTAGAAATGATAGAAAAGTATGGGTTTTTTGTGGTGACGGAGAGATGGATGAGCCAGAATCAAAAGGTGCAATAGCTCTTGCTGGAAGAGAAAGCTTAGAAAATCTAATTTTTGTTATAAATTGTAATTTACAAAGATTAGATGGCCCTGTTCGAGGGAATGGAAAAATTATTCAGGAGCTAGAAGGTTCTTTTAGGGGCGCTGGATGGAATGTTATCAAAGTCGTTTGGGGTAGAAAATGGGATCCAATAATGGCTAAAGATAAAGAGGGCAAGCTTCAAGATATTATGGATGCTGTATTAGATGGGGAAATGCAAAATTTTAAAGCAAAAGGTGGTGCATATACTAGAGAAAATTTCTTTGCAAAGGATCCGGATGCCCTAAAAATTGTAGAAGATTTAACTGATGAGGATATATATAAACTAAATAGAGGTGGTCATGATCCTTATAAAGTTTATGCTGCTTATCATAAGGCAGTTAATTCCTCTGGAGCACCTACGGTTATATTGGCATTAACAACAAAAGGATACGGTGTTGGTTCCAGAGAAGCAGACAATACAACTCATCAGGTCAAAAAATTATCGCTTGATAATATCAAGTCATTCAGAGATAAGTTTAATATTCCAGTAACTGATGATGAGATTGAAAATATTCCTTATGTCAGACCACCTGAAGATTCTCCTGAAATGCAGTATTTAAAAAATACCAGAGCAAAATTAGGAGGACCAATCCCTAGAAGAAGAACAAAATCTGAAGTTCTTTCAATGCCTGATAACAAAGCATTTGCTAAGTTATATTCAGGCTCAGATGAAAGAAAAATTTCTACAACAATGGCAACTGTTAGAGTAATAACTGATTTACTAAAGGACAAAGAGATAGGTAAAAGAATTGTTCCAATAGTACCTGATGAAGCAAGAACATTTGGAATGGAAGCTTTATTTAGACAGGTTGGCATTTATTCTTCAGCAGGCCAAAACTATGAACCTGAAGACGCTGATAAAGTAATGTGGTACAAGGAGTCAAAAGAAGGGGTAATGCTTGAAGAAGGCATCACTGAGGCAGGCGCTTTTTCTGCCTGGTCTGCATTAGCAACAGCATACACTAACTATGATTACCCTATGATTCCTTTCTATCTTTTTTATTCAATGTTTGGTTTTCAAAGAATCCATGATCTAGCATGGGCAGCAGGCGACTCACAAGCTAAGGGCTTTTTAATTGGGGCTACATCTGGTAGAACAACTCTTAACGGAGAAGGACTTCAACATCAAGATGGTCATAGCCATATACTTTCTTCAACAATTCCAAATTGTTTGTCTTATGATCCAACTTTTTCATATGAAGTTGCTGTAATTATTAAAGACGGCATTCAAAAAATGTTTGTTGAACAAAAGAATTATTTTTATTACATAACAACCATGAATGAAAATTATGAACATCCTCCAATGCCAAAAGGTGCTGAAGATGGAATTATCAAAGGAATGTATAAATTACTACCTTCTAAAAAACCATTAATCAGGCTTTTAGGTTCTGGTTCAATCTTAAATGAATCAATTAAAGCAAAAGAAATACTTAATAGTTTTGGAATTGAATCAGAGGTTTGGAGTGTAACAAGTTTTAATCTGCTAAGAAAAGATGGCATGGAAACTGAAAGATTTAATCAATTAAATCCCACAAAAAAAGAGCAAAAAACATACGTTGAAGAGTGTTTTGCTGATAGCGAGATCCCTGTAATAGCATCCACTGATTATATGAGAGCTTATGCAGAGCAAATAAGGCCATACATTAAATCTGATTATGCTGTTTTAGGAACTGATGGCTTTGGAAGAAGTGATTCCAGAAAGAATTTAAGAGAATTTTTTGAAATAGATGCTAACAGTATAGCAAGAGCATCGGCATATACGTTATTTAAAAATAACCTAATCGATAAAAATAAATTAAAAAAAATATACGAAGATCTTGAAGTCGATCCTCTTAAACCAAATCCTTGGGAAGTTTGATGCAAGATTTAAATCTTAATATTCCAGATCTTGGCGATGTTGAAGAGGTAGAGGTTATTGAGATTTGTGTAGAAGTTGGACAAAGTGTTGAAGCTGAAGATTCAATAATAATTCTTGAAACAGATAAAGCAGCCATGGAAATTCCAACTACTAAATCTGGTATTGTTAAGGATATTCTTGTTAACGTTGGCGACATGGTTCAAGAAGGAACTCCATTTGTTCAAATTGAGTTTGAAGAAGATAAAAAATCTAATATAGAAGAAAATAGTAAAACAAAAACTCAAACAGAAGAAATTCAAATACCTGCTGAAAAAGAAGATATTGATATTAATGAAAATGAAATAGTTTTAGCCAAACCCTTGATTCCAGATCTTGGCGATGTTGAAGAGGTAGAGGTAATAGAGATATGTGTTGAGGTTGGCCAAAATGTTGGAATAGATGATTCTATTATGATACTTGAAACTGATAAAGCCGCCATGGAGATACCAGCTTCAGTTGAAGGCAAAGTTACTAAATTAAATATTAGCCTAGGCGACATGGTAAAAGCCGGCATGCCATTTGTAGAAATTGAGTCAAGTGTGGTTGTCTCAAAATCATTAAATAAAATTAATGAAAACGAAGATTCAATTTCTATTTCTAAAAATGAACATATTACAAAACAAGAAGAAACAAATAACAACAAAGAACAAGCAAGCCAGCCTTTGAGCTATAACAATGCCTCAGTTCATTCAGGACCAGCAACAAGGAAACTTGCTAGAGAATTTGGTATAAACTTATCTGAGGTTAAAGGCTCTGGTCCAAAAGGAAGAATATTAAAAGAAGATCTTCATGCATTTGTTTCACAGCGCTTAAATTCAAAAACTGGAAGTGGATTTGAATTCTCTCAACCAGATATTGATTTTTCAAAATGGGGTCAGGTAAGCTTTGAAAAGCTATCTAAATTTCAAAAAACAGCTTCAAAAAATCTCCATACTTCTTGGATCAATATTCCTCATGTTACTCAACACGATGACGCAAATATTACAGACTTGCTTGCTTTAAGAGCTGAGTTAAATAAATCTAATAAAACCAAAGTTTCACCTTTAGCTTATATCATTAAAGCAACAGTTGAAACTTTAAAACTCTACCCTCTAATGAATACTTCTCTTTCATCCAACTTAGATACAGTTGTAATGAAAGATTATTTTAATGTAGGTATAGCCGTTGATACTCCTGAAGGTCTTATTGTTCCTAACATAAAAAATACTGACAAAAAAACAATTTTAGAAATATCAGATGAGGTTTTTAATCTTGCTAAATTAGCAAAAGAAAGAAAGTTAAAAGTTGATCAACTCAAAGGTGCATCTTTTACAATAACCTCCTTAAGTGGTATTGGCGGTAAATATTTTACCCCGATAATAAACCCTCCAGAGGTAGGAATTCTTGGTTTATCAAAACCCTTTGATAACTTATTTTTAGACGGTAAAAATATTGTTAACCAAAAACTCTTACCAATTTCACTTTCTTATGATCACAGGGTAATTAATGGAGCATATGCAGCCAGGTTTGTAACAGATTTATCAAAACAACTTAACGAAATAAACTTTTTAAGGGAATCATTTAATGGAACTTAATACTTTTGATCTTTATCTATTTGGCGGTACCGGTGATCTTTCAAATAGAAAGTTAATTCCTGCTATGTTTCGACAAGAAACATTAGGAAATATTGATGATGCCAGCCAGATTATTGGCATTGGTTCAAGAGACTTATCAACTGAAGAATATATATCAATGGTCAATGAATCATTGACTAAATATTACATTGATTTTGAACAACAAAAAGATGCGTGGTTAAAATTTGCT
>ENA-OQVM01006452-OQVM01006452.1-marine-metagenome-genome-assembly--contig:-NODE-6452-length-10661-cov-5.847789_pt1 | contig 10661 bp, 12 predicted proteins | sample MGYA00237776_ERZ505498 | MGnify/ENA primary metagenome ERZ505498 (study PRJEB26159, sample SAMN06265151) | marine metagenome | isolation source: Helgoland LTER site | place: Germany:Helgoland, sampling... | reverse complement strand
CTCGCCATCACCGACAATTGGGTTGGTTGAATAGTTCTTCAAGTGAGATTCTTCAAAAAAGGGAAAATAACCGATCAATTCATCCGATTGATTGGTGTAAAAGCTATGCTGTTCCTGCCAGCGTAAATACCCGATTGAATTGGGGCTGGGAAATTTACTTAGGTCAGGAGTTTTAACTGGTATTAATTCCCCGTCCGAAAATTCGGTGGATTGCCCTTCAAATACTGAAGATAGTAACTCACTGGATTTTGGATTCCTTGCATCGACCTGGCCATCGATTACATGTAAAGTACTCGATCTTTTTTCACCATCCACCGAGATGGCAAATTCAGTGCCACGATCTTCGTAATCAATACTGGGAGAGGAAATGGTAAAACCTTCGGCACCGGCAGGGACAATTGCCCATACATCTCCATGATCCAATCGGATGTTAGAGTCATTCATAATCGCAAAAGTAGCTGGTGCTCTCATCACAGTGTCTACTCCGTTGCTAAACCTTAAATGAATGACCCCATCATCCAATTGGTAAAACCCCTTCTTGAATCTAACTTGGTCTGGACCTGCACCATCCGCAAACCCCGCTCCGGCTTGATCAACCAGCAAAGCATAAAAAGGAGTTTGAGGGGTAGAGACTTCTAATTTTGGAAAGTCAGGTGTTGCTTCAGGTTTTAAAAATGAAAGCACCGCAACAATAGATGCCGCCAAACTTATGAGCCAAGGAACATATTTTAAGGACGGCTTGGTTACATTGTTTTGAGGATGGTAGGAATACTCGCTTAAACCTTCTGAAACGGTGGCTAAGAGTTTCAACCTTTCACATGCCTCATTGTCTTTTCGCAAAAGATTATTGAGTTCTGACTTTTCCTCTTCCGAAAGCCTGCCATCGAGATATTTGTAAAAAAGTTTATCGTGTTTGTTCTTCACTGGGCACCTTTCATTGACATTTCCTTCTCAATACAATCAGCCAAAACAGACCTTAAACGGGACAGGGTCTGGTAAACAGCATTGGGCTTTCTCTTCCTCTGCTCAGCCAGTTTCTTGATAGACATATCGGATGCATAGGCTTCCTGCAGAAGACTTTGATGATCTTTCTTCAATTTCTTTAAGCAGGTACTTAAACAAAGCAACCATTCCGACCGCGTCGAAAAACTATCTGAGGGTTCATCTAGGAGTTTCTCCGCCACATCTTCGTCAAGCACCAAGCGGTCCCTCGCCTTGGAACGCCTAAATTTCAGGATCTCATATCGGGCAATCACAGATACCCAAGGTCCAAATCCAGTCTCAGCATCCTCCAGGTCAGAAAACTTTTTCCAAGCAATCACACTGACATTCTGCATCACCTCAGCGAGATCATGTGGATCCGGCAAGGAGGCACGAACAAATGCCCGAATGCCGGGATCATGCTTCGCCCACAATCTGGGAAATGCACCTCTTGGATCCGTGTTCAATTCATCGCTCATTTATTATTAAACTCCCATTCCATTGATATTCTTACAAAACTTTTCCCATTCAGTGATCAATTTGCTAAGCAATAGGATGTATTTTGCTTCAACATGCTTCCATTCACTTTTTTTAATACCATGAAATTTTGCCTCTCCTTAATCGCGTTGACACTTTTTTCAACGAGCAAAGCAAAACATCCGCACGACAGTAACTTATCAGTAGAAGGAGACACCCTTCTCTTCCGGATCGAAATCCCAGCAGGCACAAAGCAGAAGTGGGAATTCAATTTCGAAACCGGTGAAATGGAAAAAGATTACAAGGATGGAAAAGAAAGAATTATACAATTCCTACCCTACCCCGGAAATTATGGATTTATTCCGGAAACCCTGGCGGGAGACGGAGACCCCATCGATGTGATCGATCTGGATGAAGCCGCCCCGAGGGGGGAATGCCGTCAGGTTCGAATTCTTGGCTCGATGGATTTTCTCGACGGCGGAGACGAAGACCTCAAGGTGATCGGCATCGACCCCGAGGGAATATTTGGCGAGGTCCAATCGATCGATCAACTTGCATTAAAAAAGCCTGCAGTTCTGGAAATTCTTAAAACCTGGTTTTGCAATTATAAGAAATCAGGCAAGATGGTCTTTCGTAGGTTCATCGATCGTGAAGAGACGGAAGCAATCCTTTAAAAAGCCCAAGTTAGGTGGCAGGCAACATCTCGTAAGGAACCAAAAAAATGATCAACATCTTCCTTTTTGCGAACCCCGCACTCATTATAATTTGTCTATTTGCTTCGGAGCTCTTTGCCAGAGGGCCCAGTTCAGACGGGCAACTTTTTTAAAAGCAAACTCCTTCCACAATCTTTCCGGTTCCATCATCCCTGAAAAATTTCATGCCCAGCAGGCACCTTGAAAATTAAAGGAAGCCAAGGAAAGAGAGATCGATCTGGTGATGATTCGAGACTCCATCACCCATACCTGAAAAAGACAAAAAATATACCAACCCACTTTTGGCCGTTTCAATCTCCTCAACCTTGGTTTTGCCGGGAACCGTACCCAAAATGTATTGTGGCGGATCCAGGATGGAGCCCTCGATGGCTTATCGCCGGAAAGTGGTCACTCTGATGATTGGGACCAATCATTGCCACGACCCTAGAAACTATATCCGGCCAGACAAAGCCGAGGATGTACTGATCGGGATCAGGGAAGTAGTGCAGGAAATCAGAAACCGACTACCAAAATTCCAAGCTACTTCTCTTTTCCGTCTTTCCTCGGGCACCCGAAAGCACCAATGACCGGGTACAAACGATCAATCAAAGGTTACCCAAATTGGCCGATGGGAAAAATATTCACCACTTTGATATTAGCCCAACCCTCATCGATAACCAAGGTGAACTGAAGCAGGAACTCTACAACCGGGATAAACTAAACCTATCGCCCAAAGGCTACCAGGCATGGGCGAATGCCCTGCTTCCAATTCTCTCCAAGTTTGGGTTCGAAGATTGAATAACTTCAAGTATGTCTACAACGATGGTGAAAGTTCGATCCATCTGATTCAGGAAGCACGAAATAAATTAAAGCCTACTCCTCACGGAATCCACCATTGAGACCGTCATCTCAAACATCATCTTCTCTCCGGCCTCTCCCTCATAAGGTATGGTAATTTTAGCATCCGGCTTGATTTCTTTCATGAAAATAAGTTCTCCCTTGTCCAGAAAATGAACAAAATTGAGAGGTTTATTTGCACTTTGGGCACGCAAACCAAGCCATGCTCTGTGTCCATCCTTCTCAATAAGTACGGATACCTCGGAATCGCGGAGATCGGCTTCAATTAGCTTGTACCCCGAAGACGTCTCCCCTTCCTTCAGCCAAAAATCACCATGCAGTGTAGACAAGGCAACATGAGCCTGGCCTCTTACGCGAAAACATCCGGTCACCTCCAATTCATTGGCCCATTCCGGCTGGCCAGCACCATTTATTTCAAGTTTCTGCTCATCAAATAAACCAAAGATTCTAGCCTGTAATTCGGCTTCGTTGGGATCATACATTCCAATCAATGCATAGCCCTCAACCAAAAGACCATTCCTCGACTCAGTAACTTTTATCTTTAAGCGGAAACCTTCCTTTAATCCACTCCCTGAATTTTCAACTTGCACCATCGCTTCCTGCCCCAGCGGGAATGTAAGTCGAGGGCAAGTCAGGGTATCCGCTGAAGCAACTTCCCAAACTCTCGATTTTATTGTTATTTGTTTTTCTATGTTTGGATCAGCGAAAGCTACGGTGAGCCCCAAAATGGCAATCCATCTAAATACAAGTCTCAATGAAATAAATTATTTAAAGATGAACTGGAGCGGGTTCATTATTCCTCGTCGTCGTCTTCATCCCATTCCTCCCACTCCTCCGGCCAGTAGAAGACAACTGCATGATCATCTATGCGAATCTCAAAGCCTCCTATCTCAGCTACATAATGCAGGAAATCATAAGCTGGAATGTTGTGAAGTTGGAGGGTAATGACATCCTCTTCTTCTCCTAATAGATTGATAATGTTTATGGGCTCAGAACTAGAAGCACGGGCAAACCTCATCACAGTTTCAAAATTGGCTCCTCTAAAATTAACCGTTTCAATAATGGTCGTTTTTAAACGGGAAACCAGAGCTTTTCTCGCTTCACTTTCTTCCTCAAGAATGAGTTTTAACTCAACATCTTCGACCTCTATTATTTCCCCATTCACCAATTCAAAGGGTCCGTATTCCTCTTCGTTCTCAAGATTGAATAGTACGATTGAGTCAGCGGCCAGGGCTACTTTGGAAAGCAACGACAAGATCAAGAAAAAGACAAAGAGGTTTATTTTCATAATGGGCATAGGTTTGAGGAGGTGCGTAGCATTTAATTGGACCACTGAATTCCAGCCTTAACAAGGGAAATCATACCCAACTAGATCCAACAAAAAGGGCGAACCCGCTAACGAGCCCGCCCCTTTTTGAATTGATAGGAATGGTTTAAACGCGGTGGTTCAAGGCATGGACCACATTGGGGGCGTCTTTTCCGATCCGTTCCATCTCGTTTAAGATATCCACATAGATCATCTCTGCCTTAAGATTTTCGGTCTCCTTCATCCGCTTGACTGCAGATATAAAATTCATCGGAGTAAGTCCAAGTGGCATCTTTGGAAACATACAATCCATTGAACAACTATTATTGGAGAAGCCTGCCGTTCTGGAAATTCTGAAATCGTGGTTTCTTAACTACAAGAAGCCAGGCAAGATGGTTTTCTATAGATATATTGATCGGGAAAGTTCGAGCCGGTTAATTGAAAATGCCCGGAAGAAGTGGGAAGACCGATAAATCAAAGTGCATATGGTTTTAGGAAATTGCCATGATATAACCCATCTAGGCCCTTTTCTAACGGGAACCCTCAAGAAACATTTTTAGTCTGTTATTAACCTTATGTGGAGCAAGCATCAGCCCCCCATGCTTTTGTTCCACATAGTTAAGAGCATTGGGGACATACCCATCAAAGCATTTCTTTTCCACAGTCACGAAGTCGACCGACTTCTCACCGATATTAAGAAGCAGGTGATCATCGCGCTTTGCAAAGCGAGTCCCCGTGGGGAGCTCCTCGGCTCGCTTCCCCCCCTTGGTGAAATTTCCCTGGTCGACCAGATTCATGATCATTTGAAAGGTAATGCGGTTGCCATCGATCTGAAGGAAGGAGTACTCATCCTTTAGTTTTTGGGTTATCAGATCAACTGTTCCCTGGGTGTAAGCTCCCTTTGTCTGTTTGGTCACTTCCTGCTGTAATTCCGGAAGATGAGCAAGCATTTGACGCCTGATCACGGTATTAATCAATGGAATAACCTTAGAAAGATTGGAAAGTCTCATGGTCTGGGCTCCACAGAGCTTGCCCGCCCCATCCTTGAAAAACCCAATGTTTTCAACCTCAACATTTTTTAGTAGTGCCTCGATTAGATCCTGCTCCGGTTTGGCGAAGATGCCATTAGGATTTCTCTGAAAAAGCTCCTGTAACATTTTCGGTAAAGTATTTGGGGAATATTCAAAAATCCAGTTAGTAAAAAAGAAGGCTCTATTTTGCTCGAGGACGCTTTCAACTTGTTTGATCTGCTTTCGATTGAGCCTGTCTTTGTGCGGTAAATCTTCTGCATCTTTTTTCTTGGACTCAAACCCTTCTTTTAAACTCCCAAATATACCTTCGTAAACAAGAGTCAGCCTAAGCTCATCCTTATCATCATCGTGGATGTAAGAAATCTCCTGACGCTCAAATTCAATACAGGAAGAAAAGACCAGAGAAGTAGTTACAATCGCCAGCCTAATTAAGTTCATGCTCAAGATTTAGCTCACCCCATAAAAGAGATGTTATGGATTAATCCTCCTCGTCTTCTTCTTCCTCGTCCTCGTCCCAATTTTCTTCCTCTTCACACTCCTCTTCGTCCCAATACTCTTCCTCATCTACGAAGATAACCACCGCATTTTCATCGACGCGCACATCCAGATGACTGACCTCTACCAGGTAGCGGATGGCATCGTAGAGAGTAATGTTCCTTAATTCCAAGCTCACCTCGACTTCATTGATGTACTCATCAGGTACCACGACAATATTGAGCCATTTTGCTTTGGACCGGATATAGCCAATCGCATCGTAAAAAGGGGTATCCCGAAACATAATCTCTGGGATGATTAATTCTTTTGCCTGCTTGAATAAATGCTTCTGCGCATCATTTGATCTGTTCTTTTCTCCGGCAGAAAGAACTGAGCAAGCAATAAAGAGTAAAAGAGAGAGAAGTGTGGGTAATTTCATACCCATACTCTGCTCCTTTGAGCTAGTTTTAGGCAATCAGATTATTTGGCTGCGAAATAGAGAACGACCCCATAGAGCACTCCGACCACGACCACAATAAAAGGAGCGGGCACTTTCCTGCCCATGAGCAGACCAAGGGTTAGAACAAAGGCCAATGCATTCTCCCGAGCCCAATTCATATTTATCAGGATCTGAACAAGGACACCGGCAACCAATCCACCTGCCACTGCATTCACTCCCCGCTGGGCTTTCGCCGCCCATGGGTATGATTTTAATTTCCCCCAGAAGGGATAGACAAAAAATAAGAGTAATGTACCGGGTAGGAATATCGCCCATCCACCAATCATTGCCCCACAAAACTGGCGGATCCAACCACCACCCTGCTCACACAATCCACCGGCATAAGCCGCAAAAGAAAACATCGGTCCGGGCAATGCCTGAACCAAACCGAAACCGGCAAGGAATTCATCCTGGCTCATCAGCTTGGCCGATTGAACCAGTTCGCCCTGCATTAGCGGAACCACAACCTGCCCCCCGCCAAAGACCAAATACCCATATCGGTAAAACCGCTCAAAGGTTTGAAAGAGAGAATCTCCAGAGTAAACGGACCCAATGACTCCGAGGTAAAGAAATCCGATAAATAACCCGAGCACTACCCAAGGGGTTGATAATCGAATCGAAAAAGATTGTTCGGTAGGTTTAGTTTCTCGATCCAGAAAAACGGACAATCCACCCCCGGCAACAAATGCGAGCGGAATCGCCCACGGGCTATCCGCCAACATGACGACCGCAAATCCGTGGGACCATAAACCAAATGTCAAAAGATCAATGGTTACTTTTCGGCCAAGCGTCCATGCCGCCCAACCCACAAAAGCAGCCGCTAAGGGGGCAAGGAAGCCTAACCACTGCGGTAGTCCCTCCTGCCCCAGCATTGCCGGAAGCATCGATACCACACTCATAAACAGGATTACTGGCAGGGCCCAGACTATTAGGGTGAGCAAGGCGAGGCTACGCCCTCCCCGCTCCAGTCCAATCGCAGTAATTACCTGAGTACTGGTAGGCCCGGGAAGAAAACTGCATAGGGCCATCCATTCAAGCAGGGCTTTTTCGGTGAGGTATTTTTTCTTTTGGACCAAACGTTCAAGAAACACCCCCAAGTGTGCCTCTGGTCCACCAAAGGCAACAAGGGAGCAAAGAAATACATCCTTTAAATACTTCCCCCGGGAAAAGGAATCCTCACCCTTTTCCAACTTTGTATCCGATGCGGGCATTTACCGATTTTCGAAAAAATTCTTATGCAGGGTGTAAGCAAGAATGGCTCCGATTACCTGAGCGATGCAAAAATGTAGAATATCGCTTGGAGATATTCCTGCAAAGGTGTTGGAAAAGGACCGGCCTATGGTTCCTGCGGGATTGGCAAAGGAGGTGGATGAGGTAAACCAGTAAGCTCCCCCAATGTATGCTGCCACCGTCATGGCAACTTTCTCTTTCGAGGAAAGAAGGATGACCAGAACCAACCCAAAAGAGGCAAAGATCTCGCTGACAAACTTGAAAGTACCCGAGCGGTCTTTGTCGGAGAATTGGATAGGTTCGATTCCAAAAATGTAGTTGGCTAGGATGACTCCAAGGATGGCTCCCCCAATTTGTAGAACCGAGAATTTAATCAGGGTGGCGGAGGAGATTTCCCCACGCAAACGCATCACCAACGAAACCGCCGGGTTAAAATGGGTGCTGTGCTCCATAAAGACCGTAATCAAAAAATAAAGGGCAAAGACGGTAGCAAAGGTATTTCCGAGCAGGGCAATCGCATCATTCCCCATGCTTAACTCCGCACCCATAATGCCAGAGCCAACCACCGCACAAAAAAGAAAAGCGGTGCCTAGAAATTCTGCGAGGTATTGGGCTGGCTTGGGTTGATCTGTTGGTTCTGTCTCACTCATATTTTAGTGCCTCTCGTTTAATGGTTGTCCAGAGAACCCGGAAGGGTTGCCACAAATGCCCGGATCTCATCACGTACCTTGCGGTAGCATTCCAGCTGTTCTTCCTCAGAAGCTCCACTCTCTGCAAGTTCCTTCGCCATCTTGGGAGGATCTGGGAACCCCACATGGACCACCTTGCAATTGGCTGGAAATACGGGGCAGGTTTCATGAGCATGCCCACATACCGTGACCACCACATCGAGCTGGGTATCGGCAAAGTCCCGTATGTTTTCCGACTTCTGCGATTTGACATCCACCCCCGCTTCCGCCATCACCGTAACCATATGCGGGTTAAGCCCGTGCGTTTCAATCCCGGCGGAGTAGGCTTCGATTTGATCGCTCTTAAGGTGACGGGTCCATCCCTCGGCCATTTGACTACGGCAGGAATTACCCGTGCACAAAAAAAGTAACTTTAGTTTCTGATTCATAGTTTTAAGAAAGGTTTGAAAAAAAGTGTTTAACAACAGGTCGTTGCGGCTTCCCGTTGGCGCTTACGCAGCTCGACCGGCGGACAAGCCGTTACTGAATTTAGCTTATTAAGGTCATCCAACAGTTCCTTGTCTGCTTTCAATTGCCGACGGATCCAATTAAAAAGAGAGCGTAGATTCGTATCCTTCCGATTAAGGCGATAATGTACCCAACGCCCATCCTTTCGACTGAGCACCAACCCGGATGCGACGAGGATGCCCATGTGTTTGGATGCGGTGGCACCGGTTACTCCAAGCCATTCATGGATCTGGCAGGCACAAAGCTCTTTGCTCTGCAATAAGGCCGCTACCACTCGCAAACGGTTACGGTCGGACAGGGCTTTAAAGAGATCGTCAGGAGTCGTCATATTTAGGCAGATGACTAAACATAAAAACTCAAAACCCACAAAGCAATGAAGTTGTTTAGTTCAGGGTGCTTCGTTGCAAAAAAGTTACAAAGTACTCGAAATTTCGGTGCAAACATCCCGTATCCTCGAAATGTGCCCAAACCTTTGGGTACAAATCAAAAAAAACAAAACTAACTGAATCTAAACCTCAAATATTATGAAAACTCTTAGTTATACCCTATGTGCCGTCTTGGCTGCAGGCTTTGCCTTTACTGGCGATGCTCAAGTTAAACCCAAAAGCAAGAAAGTCACCGAACTCAAGTTCTCCGGTCGCATCCAAGGACAGTGGGATGCAATAGAGTCAGATGCACAAGATGGTTCCAAAGAAGATCGCAATCACTTCTATTTTCGTCGTCTCTTCTTAGGCGGTCATGCCAAAGCGGGAGACAACTGGGGTGGTGACATCGTTCTAGATTTTGCCGCTTCTCCTAACAGCGAAACTTCCTCATTCGACGTTGGTGGCGAAAGTTATAAAACAAGTGCAGATCAAGTTTTCATTGACGGTGCTTCTGTATGGTACAAGCATTCAGACGCCTTTAGAGTAGACTTAGGACAGAAGAAAGTTCCTTTTGGACTAGAGGAAACATCTTCTTCTTCAAAAATAAAAGCAATTGAACGCTCCGCTGTTAATCGTCAATTTGCTGAACAATTAAAATTCAATGCAAGACATACTGGATTATTTGCAAAAGGAAGCTTTGACGGAGGTTTCTCTTACGCTGCTGCTGTTGTAAATTCCGGTCAAAACCATAACTCAAAGGATAGTAAACTCAAAGGCGGTGAGTATGGTTATGATTCAAACGAATTATCTTACTACGGACAGCTTGCATATGCAAACTACGATGGAGACATCACCCATCGCTTTGGTGTTGCAGCTGGTGTAATGGAGCTCGATGAAACTTCAGCTCGTGACAGTGCTGACGATATTACTGCATTTAACATTTTTGGCTCCTTAGGTTTTGGTGCCTTTGTTCTAGATGCCGAGTACATGACTGCAGATGTTTCTGGTGCTAACCACGATCACAAAGGTTATTCAATTCAAGGATCCTATGCCATCAATAATGCACCTTTAGGATCTTGGGAATTAGTATACAGATATTCAACTGTCGAAAATGCCAACGGATTAGTAAGTGCTAAAGAAATCGTTCGTAGGGCAAACATTGCAGAATCAGAGGTTGATGAATTAGACCAACACTATGTCGGCATTAACTACCTCTTTAACGGACACGACGCAAAACTTATGCTCGGTTATGAAATGAACGAACTCAGGGATTCCCAAGGTGACAGTACATGGAATGGTACTGAATCGAATGCTGACGGTTTCCGTGCCCGTGTTCAGTTCCTTTTCTAAACACTGAATTTTATCACCGAACCTAAATCATAAATAATTATATTAAATGAAATACACTAAAATACTTTCGATTGCCACTGCGGCACTCGCCATAGCTCTGCCCGGCTTTGCCCAGGATAAGCTCGTAATCAAGGGTTCCGATACCCTTGGTGCGAAAATGATCCCGAAAATTGCGGAAGCTTATGAAAATAAGAACCCCGGC
>ENA-OQVM01006451-OQVM01006451.1-marine-metagenome-genome-assembly--contig:-NODE-6451-length-10662-cov-5.534341_pt1 | contig 10662 bp, 9 predicted proteins | sample MGYA00237776_ERZ505498 | MGnify/ENA primary metagenome ERZ505498 (study PRJEB26159, sample SAMN06265151) | marine metagenome | isolation source: Helgoland LTER site | place: Germany:Helgoland, sampling... | reverse complement strand
ACTGGCGTCAAACCAACCTATATAATTACGAAACAAATTTTACATCAGATATTTAATTAATAATACATTATGAGCACGAATTCTAACACCCCCAACAACTCCGAAGAAGTTGATTTAGGACAACTTTTTAAGCTTATCGGAACTATTTTTGATCGTTTTTTTAATTTTATATTTAATATTTTCAAGAATCTGTTTTTGGCGTTTGTTTGGGTCATTCTCATTGTAAAGAAACGGATCATTATTCTTGCCCTAGCAACGATTTCAGGGCTTATCATTGGGGCTTTAAGCAAAAAAACCGTCGCTGCTAAATATGAGTCTTCAGTGACCGTGGTGCAAAACTACCCAACGGGGGAGAATCTATACAACTCAGTAGGTTACTACAATGACTTATTAAAACAAAAAGATTATGAAACACTAGGAATTGTTTTAAACTTAGACCTAGAAAGAACGAAATCTATTTTAACTTTTGATGTGGAACCTGTTGTAAGTGAAAATCAAAAACTCCTTGCTTTTAATAAGTATATAAAGCAATTGGATTCTTTGGCAGCGACTAAAATCGAATATGAAGATTTCTTAGATAACAATGAAGACCATACTCATAAATATCAGCAAATTAAAATTGAGTCTTCAGAGCGTAATAGTTTTAAATCTGTTTTTGAAAACATTGTGGAATCGATTAATTTAAATCCATTTTTCCTAAATGAGCAGCGTAAAGATATTGTCGAACTCAACAACACCAAAGAAGCTTTGAAGCTTGCTTTAACTAAGTCGGAATCTCTTCAAGAGACTTATAAGAGAGTTTTGGAACAAGGCATAGATGCTGATGAAACCTCCAAAACTTCTGAAATTGGAATCACTTTTGAAGGTTCTAGTGAAACTGATAAAACCAAAGAATACGATTTATACCAGAGTGATTTAGAATTGAGAAGTCAATTGGTACAAATAGAAAGAGATCTGTTAGACAAGCAATACATTGTTGAAATGATTTCGAACAAACAGGACTCGGGGTCTGCGAGCACTACAAATACACTTTTTGGAATAGAATTGAACACGACCCTGTTTCTAGGTGTTTTAGCACTTTTAGTTGCTATGGCTGTTTTATTTGGGATAGAGTTTTTAAAGTTTATAGAAAAGTTTAATAAGAAAATCAACAATTAACAGGCGTCCCTTAAGTTGTAAAACATGAAAATTAGTGATACCAGCCTTATCGATTGTAAGACCATTTCTCTTCAAATTCATAATGACAGTCGCGGTTATTTTTCTGAAACGTATCGTCAAGATAAACTAAACACTGCTTTAGGTTATGAAGTTAATTTTGTTCAGGACAATGAATCGTTTTCTTCCAAAGGCGTCTTAAGAGGCTTACACTTTCAAACCGGAGATTATGCCCAGGCTAAATTAGTCCGTGTTGTTAAGGGAAAAGTCTTAGATGTCGTCGTAGATATGAGAAAAGATTCCCCTACGTTTTCTAAGCACTTTTCTATTGAATTATCAGAAGAAAATAAAACACAACTTTTTATCCCAAGAGGGTTTGCCCATGGGTTTATAGTCCTTAGTGATACGGCCATCTTATCTTATAAATGCGATAATTTTTATAACAATGCTCACGAAGAGGGGATTATTTATAACGATAAAGACTTAAATATCGATTGGAGATTAGATGAAAAAGAATTTTTGATTTCCGAAAAAGATGTATTATTACCAACCTTTTCAAAATTATTCCTATGAGAAATGTTTTGGTAACAGGGAGTGGCGGGCAATTAGGAAGCTGTATTAAGGATATAGAAAAGCAGTATGAAGGTTTAAATATTATTTACACCAATTACCAAGAGCTGGACATTAGCGATTTGAGCCAGATAGAAGTGTTTTTTAAATCCAATCAAATAGATTATTGCATTAATTGTGCGGGCTATACAGCTGTTGACAAAGCAGAAACAGAAGCTGATAAAGCATTTGAAACAAATGCAACTGGGGCAAAAAACTTAGCGAGCATTTGTAGTGAACAGGGTGCTGTTTTAATTCATATTTCTACCGACTTTGTGTTTGATGGACAAAAGACAGAACCATACAAAGAATCAGACATCCCGAATCCGATAAATGTATATGGCGCTTCAAAACTGAAAGGGGAAGTTGAGATACAAAAAACTTTAAAAGAACATTTTATCATAAGAACCTCTTGGTTATATTCTGAGCATGGTAATAATTTTATGAAAACAATGTTAAGGCTTGCGGAAACACGCGATGAAATAAGTGTCGTCAGCGATCAAATAGGAGTGCCTACAAATGCGAATGATTTATCAACATTTTTAATTGAAATTATAACGTCTTCTTCAAATAATTTTGGAGTTTATCATTACAGCAACGAAGGGCAAACTAGTTGGTATGGGTTTGCAAAAGCGATCCTTGAACCCTACAAGCGCCCAATATTTGTAATCCCAATTTCATCTAGAGAGTATCCAACAGCAGCAACGCGTCCTAAAAACAGCGCCCTAAACATTGAGAAAGCCAAAAAAGAATTTAACATACAGCCTCCCAAATGGGAGATAAGCTTAAAAAAAGTAATTGAAAACAGATAATACAATGGAACAAAAAAAAGTAGCACTTATAACAGGAGTCACGGGGCAAGATGGCGCATACTTGAGTGAATTTCTTCTTAAAAAAGGATATTTAGTTCACGGGTTAAAGCGTAGAGCATCCTTATTCAATACCGCTCGAATAGATCATTTATACCAGGATCCTCATGTTGAAAATCAAAACTTTTTTCTTCATTATGGAGATTTAACAGATAGTACAAATCTTACCAGAATCATTAAAGAAGTACATCCTGACGAGATTTATAACCTTGCAGCGATGAGCCATGTTCAGGTTTCTTTCGAAATGCCCGAGTACACTGCAAATGCAGATGGTATTGGTACCTTACGGTTATTAGAAGCTATCAGGTTTTTAGGCCTTGAAAAAAAGACCAGAATCTATCAAGCTTCTACTTCAGAATTATACGGGAAGGTTCAGGAAGTTCCACAAACAGAAACAACTCCATTTTACCCAAGGAGCCCTTATGCTGTAGCAAAAATGTATGCCTACTGGATTTCTGTTAACTACAGAGAAGCCTATGGTATTTATGCATGTAATGGGATTTTATTTAATCATGAATCTCCTGTAAGAGGAGAAACCTTTGTCACTAGAAAAATTACCAGAGCGACATCAAAAATAGCGATGGGACTTCAGGATAAAATTTACTTAGGTAATTTAGATGCTCAAAGAGATTGGGGCCACGCTAAAGATTATGTCCGAATGATGTGGATGATATTACAAGCAGATGAAGCGGAAGACTGGGTGATCGCTACAGGAAAAACAACTAGCGTTAGAGATTTTATTAAAATGTGCTTTCAGCATGTCGGGGTTGAATTAGAATTTAAAGGCGAAGGAATAGAAGAAAAAGGATATATAAAATCTTCTAACAGTGAAACGTATTCACTTGAAATAGGCAAAGAAGTTGTATCTGTTGACCCTAAATACTTCAGACCAACAGAAGTGGAATTGTTAATAGGCGACGCCACTAAAGCGAAAGAAAAATTAGGATGGGTTCCTAAATATGATCTAAAATATTTAGTAGAAGACATGATGACCAGCGATCTGAAGTTGATGCAAAAACAACAATATTTGAAAGATGGCGGCTATGCAGTTAAAAACTATTTTGAATAATTTATGGATATAAATGCGAAGATATACGTCGCGGGCCATCGCGGTTTGGTTGGAAGTGCGATTATTAAAAACCTCAATTCAAAAGGGTATTTTAATATTGTTACCAAAACACACAAGGAATTGGATCTTACGGATCAATTAGCCGTACAAGATTTTTTTAAAAATCAACGGCCTGAGTATGTGTTTTTAGCAGCGGCTAAAGTTGGTGGAATAGAAGCAAACAACACCTATCGCGGTGCTTTTATTTATGAAAACATGATGATTCAGAATAATGTGATTCATCAAAGTTATGTTCATGGGGCTAAAAAGTTAATGTTTTTAGGAAGCACCTGTATTTACCCTAAGGAATGCCCTCAGCCGATGAAAGAGGAGTACTTGCTAATAAACCCTTTAGAATACACGAATGAGCCTTATGCAATTGCTAAAATTGCAGGAATCAAAATGTGTGAAAGCTATAATTTACAGTACGGGACTAATTTTATTTCCGTGATGCCTACTAATCTATACGGACCAAATGATAATTTTGATTTGGAAACATCTCATGTATTGCCTGCGCTTATTAGAAAAATCCATTTAGCAAAGTTGTTAAGTGAATCAAATTATGATTTAGTTTTAAAAGACCTAAATATAAAATCTATTGAAGAAGCAAAAGAATATTTACTATCTTTGGGAATCACTAAAAATAGCGTTGAAATATGGGGGTCAGGAAAACCTAAACGTGAGTTTTTATGGAGTGAAGATATGGCAGACGCTTGTGTTTTTATTATGGAAAATAGAGACTCTTCAGACACATACCAAATAGACGACAAAGAAATCAGAAACACACATATAAATATTGGAACAGGTATAGACATTTCTATAAAGGAGCTAGCTGAAATTATAAAACAAACCATAGGTTTTAAGGGTGATTTGGTATTTAATACTGAAAAGCTAGAAGGGACTATGCGAAAGCTTACAGATGTGTCGAAATTGAATAGTTTAGGGTGGAATCATACTGTTGAGGTGAAAGAAGGAATAGAATATTTATACAATTGGTATAGCAAAAATTAAATGAGTTATTTTTTGTTATTAAGTTAACTTATTAAAAGGTAAATACACAAATGAATATTTTTATATTAGGAGGAGGCGTATTTGGAACAGCAATTGGGAATCAATTATCCAATAATCCAATGAACAAAGTTGTTTTATTAATAAGGAACAACATACAGGAATTAGAAATAAATGAATACAATACTAATAAAAGGTATTTCCCTAATAAAAAATTAAATAAATCTTTATCTGCAACAACAGAAAAAGAGGAATTATTAAAGGCTGAAATAATATTTATTGCTATACCATCTAAAAAAATCGTAAAAGCTTTAGAAAATATACGAGAGTTCATTCCAAAAGAAGCCCTGATCGTTAATCTTTCTAAGGGGATTTTTAAAAAAGGAGTTACCATAGTCGAATATTTAACAAAAGAACTGAGTACTACTAACGTTGTAACAATGAAAGGTCCCACTTTTTCATCTGAGTTGATAAATAATGCTCACTCAATTTTCACCTTAGGTTTTAAAACAAAAGATCATTACACGAAAATTGAACAAGTTATTTATGGTACAAATATCCATATCGATTATACAACAGACGTAATAGGAGTGGAGTTGTTAAGTGTATTGAAGAATGTCTACGCAATCTTAATAGGTATTATTGATGCAAAATACAATTCTCCTAATACACGATTTATGATTTTAACCAAATCTTTTTCAGAAATTAGAACGTTATTAAAAGAACTTGGAGGAAGAGAAGATTCATTGTTTTTATCTTGTGGATTTGGGGATTTTGGAATTACATCACTAAATGATTTAAGTAGAAATAGGACCTTAGGTTTATTGATTGGTAAAGGTTTCTATAAAACAGAGTATAAACGAAATAAAGTGGTTTTAGAAGGTTTAAAAACAATAAAGGTTATTAATAAACGGTTGCCTGCCGAAACAAAAAAAAGATTGCCTTTGTTTTCTAAGTTAGAATCTTTTTTTGCAAATAGAGATTTGACATCTTTTGATATTCACTTTGACTCCTTAGTTGATAAGAAAATGAAAACAGTTTTGACTTATGGAACTTTTGACTTATTGCATTATGGACATTTAGAGATTCTTAGGCGAGCAAAAGAGCTTGGGGATAGATTAGTTGTTGGTATATCCACTGATGAATTTAATAAAATAAAGGGTAAAAAATGTCAAATCTCATATCAAAAAAGAAAAGAATTTTTAGAGGCAGTTGATTATGTTGATTTAGTTATACCAGAATCTGAATGGGAACAAAAAGTACAGGATATTAAAAATAATGAAATTGATGTTTTTGTAATGGGTGATGACTGGGAAGGGAAGTTTGATGATTTGAAAGAATATTGTGAGGTAATTTATTTGCCTAGAACAATTGGGATTTCGACCACAAAACTTAAATCTATTATTGATAAATGATGATTTTGAAAAGAATGATTTCTTTAATATTAAAAATATCTCGATTTTTTATAAGAACAGATAGTAAATCAGTCGTTTATCATAGTTTTCCTGATGTTTCAGATAATAGTTTTGCATTATTTATACACATAATTAATCATCATCCTAACTACAAGAATATTTGGTTATTAGATGATTATAGTAAAAAGCTACAGTATAAAAAACTAGTTTCAAACTTTACTACATCTTTAAATTATATATTAATTAAAAAAAACTCCATAAGAGGTTTGTGGTGTTTTTTTAAATCTAAATATCTCGTACATACACATGGTTTATTTAATAAAATAATACTTGATTCTAATCAAGTTAATATAAATTTGTGGCACGGAATGCCATTAAAAAAAATTGGTCACTTAGATAATAACAAGATTGTACCTAAATCAGACTACTTAATAGCTACATCTGAAATTTTTAAAATAATTATGTCAAACGCCTTCAATATAGATATTAATAAGGTGTTTTTAACGGGGCAACCAAGAAATGATTTTTTGTTTGAAAGAAAATTTAATTTATATGATTTATTAAATATTCCTCAAATCAAAAATAAGAATACTATTTTATGGATGCCAACGTATCGTAAATCTGAAATAGGAGATATAAGGAGTGACGGAAGAACAGACAAAATGAAAGATTTTTTTGGAAATGAGAGTTTGTATAAATTAAATAAATACTTGTCAAAAATTGAAACAACATGTTTTGTCAAACTTCATCCTATGGACTATATGGATATAAATAATTTTGAGGGTTATTCTAATATTTATTTTATTAATGAATCTCATTTTATTCAAAAAAGCATTACATTATATTCAGTATTGGGATCAATAGATTTACTTTTAACCGATTTTTCGTCCATCTATATAGATTATTTATTGCTAGATAAGCCTATAGGCTTTGTGTTTTCTGATTTTAAAGAATATTTTGACTCTAGAGGTTTTGTTTTTGATAAACCTTTAGATATAATGCCTGGAGAGATAATTAATTCCGTAGAAGAATTACAACTTTTTTTAAATAAATTATTTATTGAAAAACAAGACTATTATATTGAAGAAAGGAAAAGCGTTAAAGAAAAATTTCATGAGAATACCTCTGATTTTTCAAAAAGAGTATTTAATAAATTGATTCAAGTAAATGCTTAAAAAAATTAATCAAGATCATTTAATTATTTTAAAAAACCTATCTTATTTAACTTTGATGAGGTTTTTTAATATTGGATTTAAGTTTTTGCTTGTCGCCTATTTAATTAGGGTTTTAGGAGATAAGAATTATGGGCTAGTAACTTGGTTAGATTCTATAATTCAATATTTTTTAATGATTATAAATTTTGGATTTAATATATATGCTGCCAAATATATTGTAGATTTTAAAGACAAAAAAAACAAAATAAATGAAATAGTATCATCCATTTTAATTATAAAATCAATTCTGTTTATTGGATCAATCATCATCGTTTTAATTCTCTGTTTTTTTGAAGATTTTAGTATTTATAAAGAATTGTTATTGCTTTTTATTTTTGCAGGTTTAGGAGAAGTTTTATTTCCTGTTTGGTTTTTTCAAGGAAAAGAAAATTTAAAGCCTGCAACATTAATTGTTTTTTTTTCGAGACTTTTTTTGGTCTTAACAACTTTGTTTTTCATTACAACAAAAAACGATATAACTACTTATATATTAATTAACGTCGTTTCTTCTATTATTATGGGAGTTTCTGGGGTGATTTATTTATTTAAATATTATCACGTAAAGTTTATTAAAGTACCTTTTCCAAAATTATATTATTATGTAAAGGAATCTTTCCCTTTTTTCTTAGGCAGATTTTTGTCTTTGGTTTTTAATTTTGGAACAATCTTCCTGATTGGCAAATATTGCCAATTTGAACAGGTAGCGGGTTTTGATTTAAGTTTAAAGGTGTTATTTGTAGCTATAATACCTTTCGAGATGCTACAGCAGGCTGTTTTTCCTACATTAACAAGAACTAAAGATAAAATATTACTTAAGAAATTACTTTATACAGCTTTTTTCGTTGGGAGTCTAATTGGGTTTATATTGTTTTTGTTTTCAGATGAATTTATTGTTTTATTTGGAGGAGAAAATATGCTTGAGTACACGAAAACTTTAAAAGTTTTAAGTGTTTTAGCTCCATTTGTTGCATTAACATTTATTTTAGGATCCTGTGCATTGGTTGCCTTTGGGCATTTTAAGGAATATAACATTTCGTTAATAGCAACATCAATAGTATATCTTTTAGTTTTAGTACTGTTATATTTCTTTAATTGGTTAAATTTTTGGAACTTAGTCTATCTTAGAGTTCTAGGAGATGTATTAATGTGTTTGGTTAGAGCGTATTTTGCTTTTAAAAAAAATGTTTTAAATTAAATTATGGGATTTATCTTTAATGTTTTTTGCCTTTTATTTCTGTTGTATATTACGTCAAGAATCATACGCTTTAATAAGTTCAGCCCTATTTATATTTATATTATTTTTCACGTTATTGTAGTTTTATTGTCTACTGGCTACTTTTATTTTTATAAAAATAAATTTTCTTTATATAATTTAGATTATGTATCATCTGAGGATTTTTTAAATGCAATAGATTATTATATTTTAGGGATTAATTCATTTTTAATAGCGGTTATTGTATGTTATGATTTATCGTCTAAGCCAGATAAAATACTTTTATCAAACCGAATAAGCACTAAAATAAAAATTAATATTTCTATTAATGATAAATTAAAAAACATTACAATTGGTTACTTTTTTATTTTAGTTGTTTTTTTTCTTTTAGTTTATGGCAAGTCTTTATTCATTAGGGAAGAATATGTCTCTTTTGAGAAATTTAAAGGAATGATAATAATCATTAAATTAATGTCTTTTTTAGGGTGTGTTTTGTCTGCATTAATTTACAAAGAAAACAAGATGTTGAGTGTTCTTCTTTTTTCAATATTGTTAACTCTTTATTTAGGAACTGGATCAAGAATATGTTTCATCTTTTTGGTTATTTATATTTTAGTTACTTATTTTCTTTCTAAAAAATTTAATATTTTGAGGAAAATTAAATTATTCATTATACTTTTTCTGTCTTTTTTGTTTTTAGCATATGTAATGCAATTAAGGTCCCTAGAAGATCATGGTGTTATTCCATATATAACATATTTTTTTATGATGGGAGATGAAGTTTTAGAGGCTTTTATGTTTAATATTTACTACATATTGATTTATGGTGTTTTTGTAACCATAGGTACATTAAAAACTGCCACTGCTGATTGGAATATAATATTAACAAATATTAGTCCATTGCCAGGATTTTTAACCAATTGGTATGAACTTGCTCCTAAAAGAAGGATAAATTTATACGCTCCCTATTCAACGCACGGGGAGGTTTTTAAGATGGGGAAATGGTTTAGTTTTATTTTCTTTTTTTGGATTGGAATTATGTTTTCTTTTTTTGAAAAGAAAACAAGAAGAATTTTAACAAAAGGAGGTTATTTTAAGGTATTTATATTGATAATCCTTTTAATACTCCATATCTTCTATGCTTACGAATATAATATGAGGTCTTCAGTAAGATATATCTATTACGCATTTGTTTATCTTTTTACTTTAGACATTTTTGATAAAACATTCAAATATAAAATATAACATGTTTCCAAAACAAAACTCGTATTATTCTTTTTTTTTATTTAGTATTTTCTTTTTGTTTGGATTATTTCCAATTTTGACTTCCGATTTGAAACCAATAGCCATTATTGTTGCATTAGTTTTTGGTCTAATTACTTATTTAAACAATAAAAAATCATCATTTTCGAAATTACATTTTGTTAACATTATTATTTTCGTACTCTACATCATTTCAATTTCATATTCTACCGACAAATATTATGCTATTAAAAAATTAGAAACCACTCTTTCTTTAATTTTAATCCCTCTTTTTTTTATTCTAATATCCTCGATTAATCCCAACTCAAAAGAGTTTAAAATTGCGGAAAAACTATTTTATATAACCTTTTATTTTTCTAGTTTTTTGTTTTGCTTATTAATGTTTTTTTATATCAACGACCTAGGATATTTTAGGAGTCAAGTCACGTATGATTATTCAATATCTTATATAGAAAAAAAGTTATGGGGGTTTAATGAGCACCCAATTTATATTTCTATTTTCCTTTCTCTTTCTGTTATATTTTCTCTCAAACTGTTTTTAAATTTTAAAAACTTATTTTTGAAAAGTTCAATATTCTTAATTAACTTATTGCTGATCTGTTCATTAGTCTTTCTTTCCAGAAAAGGCGTATTAATAGCCTTCATGGTTTCAATAATTTCTTTAGTATTTGGAGTTTTGAAATCAGTTAAATTTAAAATATTGTTTTTATCATTTATTTTTTTCTTATTTATTCTGCTATATTCAATTATGCCATCTAGTCTTTCTAGAATTAATGAAATTTTTGATTCAGAGGTTTATACTGAAAAT
>ENA-OQVM01006448-OQVM01006448.1-marine-metagenome-genome-assembly--contig:-NODE-6448-length-10666-cov-7.297951_pt1 | contig 10666 bp, 2 predicted proteins | sample MGYA00237776_ERZ505498 | MGnify/ENA primary metagenome ERZ505498 (study PRJEB26159, sample SAMN06265151) | marine metagenome | isolation source: Helgoland LTER site | place: Germany:Helgoland, sampling... | reverse complement strand
CGGTATGTTCACGATACCCGAACGGATTCCTCCCGACAAAGTACGGCAAGTCATTACGCCCGAAATGTACTTAGTACGGTATGTTCACGATACCCGAACGGATTCTTCCCGACAAAGTACGGCAAGTCATTACGCCCGAAATGTACCTAGTACGGCATGTTCACGATGCCCGAACGGACCCTTCCCGACAAAAGTACGGCAAGTCATTACGCCCGAAATTGAAAGGATTCTTCTCTGTCTTGCCACCCGGCGTTGCTGTCTTGCCACCCGGCACTGTTCTCGTAGGTGCGCTGAGCTCTCTCTCGCCGCTGTTCTGCTCTCCGGCGGCGCGACTGACGGCAGCAAACGATCCTGAATCGCCTGCGCCAGTCGCGCACTCGCCGTCGTGCCCGTCGACTCCGTTCTCCTCGACCGTCGTACTCTGGGAGGACTATGGTGGCGTGGGCACGTTCGCACATGCACATGCGCATCACGGCGTTCGTCCTGTGAAGATCTCTGAGAACAACTCGCTCAAGCAGCGTGTTCTTCGGCATCGCTTCCCGCCGCCAGTTCAACTTGTTGAGCACGCAGGCTCCTCTGGCAGCGACATTCAGCAGCCGTCTGTCCTGATGGCGATCGGATTGCCGTGCCAGCCCTTTGCTCCTGGCGGCGGTCGGCTCGCTGAGGCTGACCCGCGCGCAGTTGAGGCGATGGAGAGTGTTCCACGAGCTGTGACGTCGCTCGGCAACCGCTACATCTCTGTCGACATAGAAGAGCATGCTGACTTTGCGCTACGAGGCGCCAAAGTTCTCAAGCATATTGACGAGCGACTGGCTTCCAATAGCCCGTCCCTTGTCCGCTCGCCTGCGTCGCCTTGCATGTTCGACTCGGTCTCCTTCGGCGGCAAAGTTCTGCGTCGCAGAGGGGCATGGCGCTGGGAGCTGGCGTCAGTCGTCGCCCGCATCGGGCTCGCACCGCCGCTGCGTCCCATGCTCACAGTATCGTCGTGCATTCGCGACATCGCTCTGCCCGACGCTGACATCCATGCAGCACAGTACGTACCTGGCGTCCTGCGCCTCGTCGACCACTGCGTCAGCAAGACGGAGCCGACCGTGTCGGCGACTCTGACCTTCGGCGGCGACGGCGTTCCCATTGGCCTCGGCTCGCGTGTCCGTCACCCAGCGTACGACTTTATCTTGGTCGTCGTAGCGTTTCCTGACGACGAGCGCCTGCCCATCTCGCTCATGCGAGATGTTCGTGGGCGCGTGGCCTACTTTCATGGACACATGCGCACTGAAGCATTTGTAAATGTTGCAACAACTTTCGACGTCTTTTCAATGGACGGCATTGCGGCGTCGTTTACGAATATGGCTGTGCCGCCGCTTGGCTCGGCAAAGCAATTGTGGCTTCGCAACGGTCGTGCGTATGCGCCCGACTACCGTGAGCTCATTCGGCTTCTTGAGTGTCACGTGGACATCCTCTTTCCGCTCTCGGTCGACGCTGGCCTTGCAGCTAAAGACGTCGACTCGGTTGTGGGTGATATGCTGAGTATGCAATTGGCTGAAGCTCAAGCTCACCGCAGTGTGTGCCGAGAGGCGCAGTTTCGCACTGCAATCGCACTGGACGTTGCTAAGGCACGTGGCTGCGACTCTCTCGAATGTCGAGCTGCGGCTTCGTTTTGCCCGGTGGCTTACGGCTTGCCAAATGCCGTGTTCGTGGTCCTCGTCACGCAAGACGATGACGGCAATATGCGCGCTCTGGTGTCAGACGACAATCGACAGCTCCCCATGCTTCCCTGTGGTGGAGATGGCCGGTCGGCACGTCAGTCTCGTGTCGACATTGCTTCTCGCTTCTGCGCAACGCTAAACCTGCCGTGCGGCTTTGACCCGCACTCGTTTCTCGTATTCGACCGGCCCTGGCTCTCTGTCGTGGCATGTCCACTGCTTGACCTTGTACCTGGAGCTGCTTACGAATTCGCGGCGTGGCGTACGCTGGCTGAGGTGTCAAACTGTGATGTCTACCTTCCGATCATCGCCGCTTTGTCTCGAGTGGCGTCCCACTGTCAGCGTGGCACCCCCGTCTCGCTCAGAGACGTGTCGGATGGGGCGATGCGTGCACGGCGCATCGTGGCGTTGCCGTATACACCGTCGTCAGTACCGTCTGCGTGGCCATCACAGCTGCATTATCTCGAGGCGGTGGATACGCATGCTCGGCGGGTGCTCTCTGCGGTTGCGAACACGCACCCTCACAAGCAGTATCTCACTGAGTGGATTGATCAAATTGATACGTCGCCAAACGCCGACATTCCGCCGTCTTTACGGGGCGTCGCTATGACCTCGGAGGAGGAGTCTGCGTTTGTTGACGTCGAGTTCTACGACCCTTGCCCGATCGAGAAAATTGAAGCGCCGACCTTTCCGAAACCGCAAGTCACTAAGCATCGCCCGAAATCGCTTGATGAAATCCTTCTCGCCTGGGCGATCCGTCAGCTCGCCACTGGGCTACGACCGATCATTGCGGTGATGAAGCTGCAGAGGGCAGGTCTGCCGGTTCCTCGTGAGCTGCTTGCTCAGTGCAAAACGATCGTCATCGGGCAAGACGGCTTTGTCGAGGCTGCGCGAGGTATCATCTGGGATCTGCGGCGTCGTCACCCGGATGGGTACTTCATGCCGCTGGATTTCAACGCCCCGCTTAACACGCACCTGCACACGCAAGCGATGTTCGATGCGCTTGGTGACGACTTTCTTGACCAGAGCCTTCGACACCAAATTCTGCGGGGCGCATTGTTCTTTGCGAAGCTTGATCTTCAAATTGTGATTTGTCCGCACATGCTTTCGCTCGGCGATGCGTTCACTGCCGCCGAAGCAGATCTGACTCGGCTCTCAAGCCTTGGTTATCTCAGTGTGGTCTCTACCGAGCACGAGGCGCTCGGTGATGACGAGCTCATCTGTGCGCTTGGTATTCTCCCGGTGCGCTGCACGTCGCAGGGCACACGGTGTCGTAAACTCAAACCGCAGTCGCCTCGGCGCATCTCGAACGCCGGTGGTCCGCACAAGAAGCTCGGCAAGTGGCTTGTGGATGGTGACGGCGTCCCGGTGCTTCCACTGAATGTGGCTATCGGCTTTCGGTCCGTCGTCAATGGCAAGCCGAAATTCGGCAAGGAAAACAAGCCTCATGCACCTGGCGTCATGAGTGACATCTGTGTCCTCAGAGTCCCGGCTAGAATCTTGGGCGAACCAATTCTGCAGTTCAATGACGACAGTTCCGATGCGTTCAATCAGTTTCACTTGCATCCGAGTCAGATTTACATGACTAGTATCCTTTGGCTCAAGCTGCATCAGATTGCCTCCAAGTGCGAGTATTCTCACATCCTCGAGCACTCGTTCGGCTTCGGGTACTCTAATGCTAGTTACTTCTGTCAACGTTTTGGCAACGCCCTGCTGCACATGGTGACTCAGCGCATGCGTCAGTTAGAGGCGCGTGTTAAGGCAAAAGTCACGGACCCGTCGCTCCTTGCATGGTACGCAAAGCGTGAAGCGCTCGGGCCCAACCAGGGTGATCTTTTCCGTATGTGGGTCTTTACCGACGACCCCCACTTTGTTGCGGTCGGCTTCGACCGATGGGTCCGCCTCCTCTGTTGCTGGCGGGATGTCACCCTCATGGTAGGCTTGCGCATGGCTCAAGCGGCAAAGCGACAAGGCGGCACCAGCATTCTCTGGGTGGGGCTTCGATTTCATGGCACATTCGGTGCGGTGGTCATTCCCCCGCCGAAACGTGCCCGTGCTGTGTCCCAACTTCGTCGCATGCACCCAGGAGATGAGTTTACGCTTGAAGACGCCATGTCGATTGCGGGTCTGCTCGAGCATCTTACTCCGTTTGCGAGTGAACTGCGCTCGTCTATGTATCACATGTACTACCCACACAAAGCGTTCCACAAGCATGGGATGCAGTTCCGCTTCCTACCGCCTCCTTCAATGCAAAACCAAGCGCGCAAGTGGATGGAGCGGCTTGTGCAGCGACCCGGTATTGCGTGTACGGCCGTGCTCATTTCTGCGCGAGAGGAAGGGGGTACAACCTTGGTGATGTCATCCGACGCAGCCAAAGATGGCACGCCAACTCCGGGCGTCGGGGGTCACATGCATGGCTTTTCATGGTACCTTCCCCTCCTGCCAAGCGACGTCGTTGGACCGTTGCAGCTTCCCATTAACTGGCTTGAGTTCTTAGCCGTCTATGGCAATTTTGAAATCTTCGGGCCGTCAGTCCCTCTGCTACATTCGCGGTTGCTACAGTTGACCGATTCGTTGACGTCAGCGATCGTGCTCACGAGGCACTCGGCTAAGTCCGAAGGAATGCAGCTAGTGCATCTTGCACTCCTCGAGAGCTCGGAGTTCGTTCGGCTGGCCGCTATCACTGACGTCGCTCACGTGTTTGGGCCCGGCATGGTCTTCGCGGATGCAGTTAGTCGCGGATACTTCGACATCGTCAAGCAGCTGTGCATTCAGTGTCATACAGCTCACCAGTGGCTCGTTGTGCCTGCGTCAGTTGTCGCACTCTTAGATGAGCTTCGGGCGCTTGCTCGTAAGCTGGCCGGCGTCTCCGACCGGCTCACTCAACGACCGTTGTCGAAGAAAGAGCAGTATCGCTCTCGCTCCCAGCGAGAGGCAAACAAAGGCTCGTACGGTCCAATGGAAGATAAGCGGCCGTCGCAATTTCCATCGTTTCGAGATCGCTCGTCGGCAGCTACCCCGCCAACTCCGCGATTCGGCTCCCCGGCCTCTGCGCCCGTTCAGTTTGTCAGCTTCCGGGCACCCTCGGCGTCAGCTTCAATGTCACGCGTTCGAGTAGTCTCCCCTCCGCCGGCTGTGGCAATGCAACAGACGTCGGTGGTTCGTCCGGTGGCGTCGCCGCCTCGGCAGCCAAAAGCAACGCCGTCTTCTCCGCAAGGCGCGGCCAGCGACGCTCGCTTGTTTGCTCTGAGACGCTCGGGACCGTCAGCGTTCCCGCGTTTCACACAAGTGGCCTCGCCGTCTCTGCGACAAGCTCCCCGCAGAATGAGCTCGAGTCTCCATTTCGGCCCGGCGCCTCCGGCTGTGGCGTCTGTGCGCTTCACAACACGGCCGTCGTCGGCGTCGCTGCCTGTCGACCACACTTTTCACATCATGCCGGCTCCGCCAACAGGGCGTCCCTTGCCTTCGTCTTCTTCGACTCCAGCCGGCAATGATGACCTCTTCGAGGCGTTGCAATCGGATACCTCGAGATTCGCGCTGTGTCCAAATGATCCAGGGATGCTACGTGGTTTGATTCGAGACGTTGGCGCAGCGGTCATGCGCTCTGCAAAGCCGAACACGGCGCGCAAGGACCGCAGTGCCTGGCGCAAGTGGGTTGCATTCTGTCGGATGCTAAACACACCGGAAATGCGCACCTGCGTTGATGCGCATTCCGGCGTGGATCCGTTTGGTGCTCGGCGTGAGCGCTTCATGCAGGCAGCATTCTTTCTTTACGCTTTTCGCACGATGGTTCCGAAGAACCGGGCGCACAAGACGGCTAAGCCGGCCAGTGCTCGCGCCTGCTTGGATTGCGTGCGCCGCGTTCACAAACACAGTGATATTGCCATGTGCCCGGCGCCGTCTGTTGCGCTGATGCTGCGCGGGTTGATGGACGAGTATGTTCATATTCACGGCGCTGAGTGCCTGGTGCCTCGGCGGCGAGAGCCGCTTACTAACGAGCAGACGCGCGCCATTCTCACTATTCCGCCTCGTACTAAACTTGGTACGCGCGTCGTTGACTGGAACTGCCCTCTGTTCGTCAACTTCGCGGCTTTCTTGACGACGTTGCGTCAGTCGGGTTCGCGTAAGGCCGACCTACTTTCAGTTACGCCGGAGGAGTTCGATCCTGCGTCAATGTCTCGGTGGAACCTGAAGTGGTACATCAATGGTGAGATTGTCGACTGTCCGACGCTTGCGCAGCTGCGCGCGCTCAAGCCCGGTGATGCCGCCGTCATCATACCGGGATGCACGAAAGCCGACCCGTTCTCCATCATGTTTGGGGACAAACCGATTTACCTCCTCTTTGACGCTAGCGACGTCTGTAATGCGGCGTGGCGCCTGCGCGAGTTGGAGATTAAAGAGCCAGTTCCGGCAGAGCATCGTCGGCAGGTGCCTCTGTTCTGCTCCGACGCCGACAACACGCCGCTCTCGCATGCGCTTGCTGATTCGATCTTTAATGCGGCGTGCCTCTTGTGCTTTGGTGCGCAAGTTGCAAAGACACTGTCTCTTCACAGTGGACGCGTTTGGCTGGCGTGTGCGCTGCTGGCGGCGGGTCACAGCACCGCCACTATTCAGGCCATGTGTCGGTGGCTCTCGCCGGCAGCGGTGCGCATATATGCGCATATGAATCCGGAGGCAGCGATGTCGACGCTAGCATCGGCGATCCAAGCACCGATCACGTCTCGCCTTGTGACGAACTTACCGACGACGGATGCTGACTCGGATGTGCGTGAGATCGCCAACGATCTCTCTGGCAAACAGGTCTCGCCGGCTCTGTCCTTGGCGGGCCGTGCTCGGTCTCAATCCGTGCCTGCTCTGTCTTCCACGGTTGAGCACGACGACGACGACGGCGACCTTGGTGCTGACTTCGACTGTCAGGTCGAGTCGGCCGGCATGTGCGACGGTGGTTCCCTGCTTGCAGATGCGCAAGTCACTGTTGGTGCATCCGTGGCTGTGCCTTTCTCCCTTGGTAGTCATCAAGTGCACTTCCAAGGCACTGTCTCTTCACTGCGGTCGTCATCTGAAGTGTACGTTACCTTTCCTGATGAGCGACCGTGGTTGGTCGCCCGCGACCGCCTCTATGCCGTCGTCGCCCTGGGCGATGGCGCAAATGGTACGCACTGATCAACGCACTGTGGTGGGCTTGCGATCATCATCTTCGATGAGTCTCACTACTGTGCTCGTTGATTCGTGGGCCTCCGGGGAGTGGCGTCATATGACGCCACTCCCCATCATAACCAACTAAGCCCAGCAGCAGCCTCACCGAAACCAGAGACTCGTTGTTACCGCAGGTAACTGCTTGTCTCTAGCTAGGGAGACAGCTGCGACATCACAGGGTGATGAAACTCCGTGACATCACTGGCGAAACTCGTGACATCACCATCCTTCCTTCCCTGTGATTAGCAGCGCACGGGCTCCTGTGAGGCGCCCTGCTCTGCTGTCCCGCCGGCCGAGCCGGCGTTTCTTCTTTTTCTCAGGATTTGCGCGAGTCGTAGGCGAGCTCATCTCGGTTTACGAATCCTCGTCTTTGCTCTTCAACTTCCTCGCTCTGTTTACGGTCTTCTCGGGTGCTTTTATTCGCGTCTGAGTTGGATCTTCTTGAGGGGCTTGTGAGCTGCGCATCTTCTGTATCTCATCATGGAGCTTCGCAAAATCCCGGGGACGTGGTTTGATAGTCGCTCGACATGGCTGGCTCGCACTGAGCCTCGTCGTGCTGCGCTGCTTGCTCACTGGAATGTCAATGATTCTAGTTTTCCCGTGCGGATTGTGAATGCTGCTCTTCAGCCGTGGCTTCCCTTTCTTGGTGCTACGGTGGATCCTTCGGATGCTGATCAGCTGTGCCTGGAGCAGCACCACTTGGAGTTTTACTTTCTTGGTGCTTTTGTTGCTTCGGATGTGAATGTTCGCCGTGTGGAGAATGGTGCTGCGTTCGTGCTTCCGTCTCGACTAAATGACGCCTTTGAGGCTCTTGTCACTGTCGGTCTTGACTTGACGCTTGATAAGCGAGTGACTAAGCTCAATGGCCTGGGTCCGACAGTCTTCTTGTCCCGCATTTCTGCGGCTATTGCTCTTCTTCCACAGTTGTTGGAGCTGCGTCTTGATGATCTGATTAGTATTGAGGAGTGTGATCCGATCGTCGATGATGATACGTGGCCGTCTCACATGGCCATTGGTGGGCTCCTGTGTCCTACTACCGAGAGCTTGCGGCCGTTCGCTGACTTGCGGGGACTTCAAGGGTTCTTCTTGGGAAAGGATCTTCGTGAGCATGCTAGTGATCAATTTCATGCTTCAGCTACTGCTATTGCTGATAAAGTGATGACGAATAGCCTGAAGTCCCTGGACGTTGTACATTATCCTCGGCAAGTCTCTCGGTGGATGTGCAAGACCCTGTGGGCTTCGTCGCTTGCTATCGTTCGTCTCCAATGGCCTGATGTCTTGGAAGAAGTTGATGAGCGGTCTGCGTTTCAAACAGAAGATGGTACTCAGCGTGCGGTGGTTATTCGCAATCGATTTGCGGTGCTGCTGCTTTCGTTACCAAACCTTCAGCACTGGGTGTCTGGAGGTACCTCTGCTCAAGAGTATGAAGCGGCTGTCTCGTTGGCTCAAGAGTTGCTGGAGGCTTCAGATCATCGGTCAATTTCTGCGTTCCGCTCTCTGGAGTCCTTTTTGTCGGGCTACAGCGCTCTTCAGCTGGTTGTGGGGATGACTGCCTCAGTCTCTGCCGCTGACCGCTGTACTGCGCTCGTCGCTCGCATTCGAGACGAGCGCAGGAACCGTCCGGCGGGCCGTGACGGTGGATCTCATGATCCGGCTCCAGTTTCGCAGGGCGGAGGCTCAACTGAGAGTGTAGGCGCCATTTTCAACAATCTGGCTTCATACGGTGATGTCATTGAGGAGTTCTTGCGTTCTCCAGATGTCACTGGCAAGCTTGAGATGAAGTCATTTGTCGATGATGAAGGTGTTGAGAAGGAAGAGATCGACACTACTAAGTCGGGTCTACTTGCTCTCGTTTCCCATCGTGACATTCGAAACAACAACAAGGAGATCCTGCAAGTGGCATATCAGCGCTACTCTCAAGTTATCAATCAATTTTTGGCGACCAAGCGTCACTATCGCAACCCACTGTTTGGCGTTCTTGCGACAGCACGGGAGCAAATGGTCGACTTCATCACTCATGCGCTGCTCTGTGATGACAAGGGAGACGTCCGTGATGCGGACAAAGAGTGGAAGGTCAGCCAATCTTACTGTGATGCAGTGGTCAAGTCTGGGTTCGATGGTGTTAACCATTTCAACGAGGTCATCGTCTCGCTTGAGACTGAGCGGTCGAAAGACAGCGCTCCGGCACCGGTCAACTCTCTTCTCGATCAATGGACGCAAGAACGCTCTGCTGAGCTGGCGGTCTACGTCGACCGTCTTGCGAATGCTTTTGGTGCTCCTCGCAATGACACCATCTTCGGCTTCTCCGCCTTCTTTCGTGACGTTGATCTCTTTTTGAAGCGCACACCTAATGCGATCAACAAGGGATACCACAAAGGCAAGATGTGCCAAGAGGCTCTGACGAAGCCGTCTGAGCGGTGGCGGCTCATGCTTCGCTCGCCGCCTCCTCAGAAGGGTGCTCCGGCCATCGTGCCACGCACCTTCTTGCGTCGTACGGATCCCTGTTTTGAGCAGCTGCGTTCGCGTGATCAGGCAACTGAGGATCTGATGAAAATCGACAAGCTCATCCCAGGCGCCTTGAATGCTATCTCGAGCATGGCTTCGAATCCACGCTCGCCTGGTCCCCCTAACCCCACGCCGACCCCTCCTCCTGGTGGCGGTGGTGGCGGTGCTGGTGGCGGTGGCAAGGGCAAGGGTAAAGGCAAAGGCGCCAACAAGCGGAATGCAGATGGGTCACCCAAGACCGATGGGCCTCCGTCGCCTCCGGGTAAACAACGGCCGCAGCAGCTGATTACTCCGGGCACCTTCGCGTCAAACTGCTCATGGAGTGCTCAAGTGCTCACGATCAAGCGTGAGACAAAAGACCCGAAGACGGGCGTGCTCAAGCCCCTCCCATCGGGCATTTTTGACGTCGGCAAATTCTGCTCGGTGAATGGGATTGCATTCAATGACTACTGCTGGGAGTTTGTCTGCTCATACTGGATGTCAACTTTTGATAAGGCAAACAGAGTCTTCTTCGACTTAGATCAGCGAAAGGCTGCTCAGGCGCTGCGCCTCGCGTGCGTTGGCGAAACGGATTACGAGAGGGCCGTGGCGACGCATAGTGATACTCGTGATGAAGAAAATAATTTGCAGTTGGGTATTAATGCCAAGAAATATGCCAAACTATTTTCCCCTAAAAAAAATGTCATAGCTATAACGTCTATAGTCGGGAAAATCTAACATGCAACGGTTGGAAAAGATTGTTTGGTTGGAAGGTATTTTCAATGAGGAGACTGTAGTTAGTGCCAGGGCTGTTAGCCCTGCAGCAAACTATTGGCAACTTCAATTTATTCGCGCTTTATTAAACAAAAATATATCAGTAGACGTATTGGGTTATATGCCAGAGCCATTATGGCCTCGCGGCAAATTATGTATCGGTTCGAAAGATGCAGGTTTACCGAAAAACATACATGGGAAACTCATAAACTATATCAACTTTCCGATCTTAAGGAATTATAATATTTCCGAGGCTTATTTGAAGAGTGTTAAAACTTTAGTAGGGCTTGGTGAAAAGATTAGTAGCGTCGTTACATTTAATGATTCTCCTGCAAATAAAGCAGCGTTATACTTACAAAAAAAATTCAATATTCCTTGGATTTGTATTGTTGCTGACGGTGAGGCACCTCATGGTGCAGATGGTTACTTATATCTTACTTGGGGGTATTATAAATCCACAGATAATTTAGGGCATAAAATACATATCGGCTGTGGAGTGCCATGTGTAA
>ENA-OQVM01006438-OQVM01006438.1-marine-metagenome-genome-assembly--contig:-NODE-6438-length-10681-cov-5.784515_pt1 | contig 10681 bp, 7 predicted proteins | sample MGYA00237776_ERZ505498 | MGnify/ENA primary metagenome ERZ505498 (study PRJEB26159, sample SAMN06265151) | marine metagenome | isolation source: Helgoland LTER site | place: Germany:Helgoland, sampling... | reverse complement strand
AAACTCGTCAACCAAGGGATGTCGCTTGGGGAGTTTCAGTATATCTTCTTTTGGGAATATTTACACCGCGTACTTGGCCGGGTCGTAGGGCTGGTCTGCCTGATTCCTTACCTATGGTTTCTGCTTCGTGGAAAGCTCGATCGTGGATTGAAGTTAAAGGGTGGCTTGCTTGTCCTCCTAGTCGGTGCTCAGGGTTTTATGGGTTGGTATATGGTCAAGAGCGGATTGGTGAAAGACCCAGAGGTCAGTCATTTTCGGTTGGCGGCCCATCTTAGCCTCGCCTTCGCTATTTTTGGATTGGCATGGTGGGCTTCTCTTCGATTATCTCAACGAGCCGAAACGGGTAGAGTCACCCCTCCTCCATGCTACCGAAATTGGGCTGTTGTATTACTTGCTGTTTTGTGCCTGCAAATTATCTACGGTGCTTTTACTTCCGGGATGAAAGCCGGGTATGGATTTAACACTTATCCCCTAATGGGGGGTGAACTAATGCCACAAGCTCTCTTTTCAGCAACTCCGTATTGGACGAATTTTGTTTCAGACAAATTTACTGTGCAATTCATTCATCGCTGGCTTGGTACCTGCCTCGCTTTGGGCACTCTTTTCTTTTGTTGGTATACCATAAAGTCGGAAAAGATTAATCTCTACGTGTCCCAATGGACCAAGCGTTTGTCTGGATTGGTCGTAATTCAATTCCTTCTAGGAGTTTGTACACTTTTGTGGATTAAAGACTACCCGGTGATCCTTCCGTCCATCCACCAATTCATGGCTTTGCTCCTTTTTGCTTCCTTGCTCGCATTGATACATCAATATGGCGAGACAAGGATTGAGGAATGAAAAGTATTTTAGCCCTTGGAGATATGCTTTGGGATTTATTCCCAAGCGGAGAAATATTCGGCGGTGCAGCGGCTAATTTTTCCTGTCATTCTGCTCGTCTAGGGGCAAAGGTTTATACGGTTAGCGGAATTGGCAGTGATGATCGTGGTAAGCGAGCTCTCAAAGAATTAAAGAATCATGGAGTCTGTACAGATCTTGTTCAGCTTATTCCTGATGTGGAGACTGGTTATGTTTCAGTAGATTTCGATTCATTCGGGCAACCCAAGTTCACCATAGGTCCAAATGCAGCCTGGGAAAATTGGAAGTGGAATCAAGAGATCGAAAGAAAAGTAAGCCAAGCAGATGCTTTATACTTTGATACACTTGGGCAGCGTGGTGAATATGCCCGTTCGGGCATCCTCAAGGCTCTCGAAATTGCCAACCGGGAAGGAGTGTTGCGTGTGCTGGATATCAATTTGCGCCCACCCTTTTACGATTCAGTTTTGATCGAAAATTCCCTCAATTCCTGCGACTTGCTAAAAGTGAGCGAAGAGGAACTGGGAGAAGTGTTGCGAGTCTGTTGCCTTACTAAGCCACTCGATCCGATTGAGGGTGCAGATAACTTAAGAAAAAAGTATGGGATTTCTATGGTTGCCCTGACCCGGGGTGAGCGGGGGGCGGTCTTCTTATCTGATCAAGTAACAATCAATCAGGAAGGATTTCCCGTTGAGGTCGTTGATACGGTAGGGGCGGGAGATTCTTTTATCGCCTCCCTTACAGTTGATTTGCTCAATGAGTTACCATTAGAATCCTCCTTGCGAAGAGCATGCAAATATTCATCTCAAGCGTGTACCCATACTGGGGCAATTTCAGAATTTAAAGTGTAAGAAGATTAGCGAGGTGGGGCAGTTTACCAATTGTCGGTTCGAAAAGGTGAGGCAGGTAGACCTTCCTTGTTGTAGAGGTTGGCGTCGGCTGGGTTCATGGTAAAAGCGTATCTTGCCGCTGTTGGACTGATTACTTCCTTTGAACTTAGCACAACTTTGTCTCCCACAATTTGAGCGTCTGCCCAGTGCCATTTCTTATCAGCACCGGCGATGGAAAAGTGCTTGAGCGTTCCATCTTTAATTTGCTGAGTTGGGTCAAGTCCGACCTTTTTTCCGACCATCAAGCCCTTGCCCGTATTTTTGAAAGATAGTTGGATTTGATTCCCCTTGATTTCATATCCAGAGTAAAGTGGGCCTGAAGCAACAAGCTCTTTTTTGTCGTAAGTCTGATGAAGTGCCCACTGGGCAAGACGCCAGCCTACATCCTGTTTGTTTTTTGGGTGAATGTCGTTTGGGTTGTGGGCATCGGCAAGGTCGATGATTACTGCCATGCCGGTATGTTTGAGATCAAGGGCCTGAGTCTGTGCTTCGCGTAATTTAGCCCATCCGTCCCCACCACCAGGAGTTTTACCAGGTTGTTTCCAGTTACAGAGTTGTACCCAGTAAAAGCCAAGGTTTGGATTTTGGAAAGCTTTTCTCCAGCCTTTTACAAGAGCGTGTTTCTTTTGGTAGTATGTAGTTCCTTCTTTTCCATTGGATTCACCCTGGTACCAAATGGCTCCTCTCATGGCGTAGGGCGTGAGGGGATGAACCATTGAGTTGTAAATGGCAGAGGGTGTACCTCCTTTGACTTTCGTGTCCTTTGTATAAGCAGCAACACTTTTGGCCTGATCGGAAAGTTCAGGGACTGATTTAAATCCATCAAGAGTGGTCCAAGGTTCGATGCGGGTGCCTCCCCAGTTCGATCCGATAAGACCAATGGGGACATTCAATTCCTTGAGCAATCGACGTCCGAAATAATATCCAGTTGCACTGAAAGATGAAATAGAAGCAGGTGTACAGACCTTCCAGTTTCCATTGCCTTTTGATTGGGGAAGCGGGTGGACGGTGTGGCCGGGGACATCAAAGAGCCGGATGTTGGGATGCTTTGCATTGGCGATTTCTTCTTGCGGGTTTGCACATCTACTTACCTGCCATTCCATATTTGATTGACCTGAGCATATCCAGACTTCACCGACCAAAATATTTTGCAACTTGATTTCGTTGCTACCTTTAATGGAAAGAACGGCTGGCTTGAAGTTGGCAGATAGTTTGTCGAGTTTAACCATCCATTTGCCTTGAGTATTCGCCTTCGTTTCTTTGGTCTGCCCGGCAAAGGAAACTGATACTATTTCATTTGGCTCGGCCCATCCCCAGATTGGTACAGGGAGATCTCGTTGGAGAACCATGTCGTTGCCAATAACATTGGGTAGAGTGACAGCACTCCATGTTGAAGTAACTAACAGTAAGGAGAGTACAATAAGGCAGCTTTTTTTCATGAGATTGATGGTTATCGGGACGAAAGATTTCTGGCAAATCCGAATTCATCAATTTTTGAATTTATAAACCATTAGGTTTATTAAAGTATTTTACGGAAATCTAACAACGAGTCAGATGTTTAGCTTCATCTATTTTGGTTTATTCTGTACTTAGTGCACAAGATAAACCTAGGATCAGATTAATGAAACTACGCCTATTTATTCGAAAAATAATGCACAGGATTGGAAACCGTTTGGTTGCAATGTCAATAGATGCAACTTCTGCAGTAGTTCCACGAGATTTCCGTTGGAATGATCCACAGAACGAACAAGAGGCTGAGGAGTTTTTAAGTAAGCGAATAATATCTTCAGCAAAAAATCTAGGAGTTGCTAAGATAATCCTCTTAGGAGGAAAAAAAGATTTTAGAAGCAATTTAGCAGAAATTCTTCAAGAAAGTTTTACGATTTCATCTTTTGAATCTTTAGAGTCCATGATTGCTGATGCAGATTTGGATTTAAGTTGCACTGTTATTGGCATTACCACATTGCAGGCAAATGAAATCCATCGCATTGGAGAAAATCTAGTCAGAGAACCAAAGACGAGCAATGTCGCGTTTGAATATGTTGTTATTCCTAAGGTAGAAAACCTCGCAATCAATAGAATGTACGAAAATTCAAATGATTTTATTTCTCCACTTCATTTGCAGGAGCCAAATTTTTCAAATTTGTATGAAGAATCTTGCAAACTGTTTGAACCCAAAACTGGGATAAGGGATTTTATGGATCTTATTCAAGGGGTTAATCATGTATTAAATACAAACCTACAGGGCGACTTGGCTGAGTTTGGCTCGTTTAAGGGGCAAAGCGGTTACTTAACTGCTCGATATCTTGAGGCTAGAAAATCACCTAAAACCCTTTTTATGTTCGATGCATTTGAAAGTTTCCCTATTGAATCAAACGGAGTCGATCATTTTTGGAGTGATACTCACAAGGTTAATTTTGAAGAGATAAAGCAAAAATTCAAACGGTTTAATCATGTTGACCTGGTTAAGGGAGACTTCACTGAAACATTTAATCAATCGGCGTGCAAAAAGCTTTGTTTAGCGTTTGTAGATTGTGATTCTTATCGTGGAACAAAATACTTGATTGACGAAATTTTTGAAGACCGTCTAGAGGTCGGAGGATTAATGATTTTCGAAGATTATGGTCACGCCAGTCTTTTAGGTAATCGATTAGCCGTACACGAAAAATTTAAAGGAAAGAGAAATGCGTTTTGTTTTTTCTCTCAATTCAGCGGTTCCTTTTATGTATGTAAGTTGCAAGCCTAATGGACAAAAAAGATATTATTGAGGTTCTTGAGCGAATTGGGACGATGCTTGAAATTAAAGGGGAGAACCCTTTCAAGATTCGTGCCTATTTTTCCGGTGCTCGCACCTTACAAACCATGGAGGAGGATCTCGGCGAAGTAATTGGCGAGGGTCGACTTGGGGAGATTCCCGGGATTGGTAAGGCTCTTACCGAAAAAGTTGAGACTTTGTACACGACAGGGGAACTTGAGTTTTATGATAAACTGGTTGCTTCGGTCCCTTCTGGATTAATGGATTTATTGGAAGTTCCTGGCTTGGGAGGGAAAAAGATCAAGGCATTGCACGAGCAACTGGATGTCGATTCAATCGACTCGTTGACTAAGGCATGCAAGGAGGGAAAAGTCGCTGAACTTAAGGGATTCGGTGCCAAGACTCAGGAAAAGATATTGTCGGGTATAAAAAACCGGGAGGCTTATGCCGCTCGTCATTTGTGGTGGGATGCCCGGGCGGTGGTTGAGCGTATTCTACCTGCTTTGCAAGCTCTTCCTGACGTGGAGCGTGCAGAAGCCGCCGGGAGTTTTCGCAGGGGCATGGAAACGGTGGGAGACTTGGACTTTATTGTGGCATCTTCCAACCCTGTTCCGATTATGGAATGGTTTGTTGGAATGGAGGGAATTACGGAGGTTACAGCTCATGGAGAGACCAAGTCGAGTATTCGTTTGGAGGGGGGCATGCAGGCAGACTTGCGAGTGGTGCCAACCGAACAGTTTTATTTCGCCCTGCACCACTTTACCGGTTCCAAGGATCATAATGTGAGGATGCGACAAAAGGCTCTTTCTATGGGGCTTAGCCTGAGCGAATGGGGCTTGCGTCCGGAAGAGGAAAAGAATGCCACCCGCAAGACAGGTCCGGTTTGTGCAAGCTCGGAGGAGGATGTCTTTAAGGCATTGGGTCTTTCTTATGTTCCTCCAGCTCTACGTGAAGGAATGGGCGAGGTAGAGGCGGCAGAAAAGGACGAGCTTCCAAAACTTCTCAATTTCGAAGATTTGCAGGGTTGTTTTCATAATCATACCACCGCATCGGATGGAAGGAATTCGTTGAGGGAAATGGCGGGGGAGGCTGACAAAAGAGGCTGGGGATACTTAGGGATTGCCGATCATTCAAAATCAAGTTTTCAAGCGAATGGACTGGATGAAGAAAGACTCCTCAAGCAGGTGCATGCGATCCAAGCCATTAATGATAGCGGAGAATTTAGAGTACGTTTGTTCTCGGGTTCCGAAGTCGATATCTTAACAGAAGGCCGTCTCGACTTTGAAGACTCTGTTCTCGAATCTCTCGATTATGTGGTTGCTTCGGTGCATAATGGGCTGACCCAGGACGAAGCTACGATGACCACTCGTTTAATTCGAGCGCTTGAGCATCCGCAAGTTACCATGCTTGGCCACTTGAGTGGTCGTCTGTTGCTTCGTCGGGAGGCGAGCAAAATGAATGTTCAAAAAATAATCGATGCTGCCTTGGCCAATGGAAAAATACTTGAGCTGAATGCCAATCCCATGCGTTTGGATATGGATTGGAGGCATTGGCGAAAAGCAGCTGATCGGGGTTTGCTTTGTTGTATCAATCCCGATGCTCATGCACTCCATCACTTTGATTTTCAATATGCCGGTGTACTTGCCGCCCGTAAGGGTTGGCTCCAACGGGAACAGGTTTTCAATACCAGGACTCTGCCCGAAGTGCTTACATATTTGGGCCTGAATTAAGCCTTTATTTTCTTATGGCACTTTTAAGTTACAGAAATTTAACCGTATCTTTTGGCGGTCCCTACCTACTCAACGATGTGGGTCTTACCATAGATAAAAAGGAACGGATCTGTCTGCTCGGTAGAAACGGGGAAGGGAAGTCCACCCTTTTGCGCATTCTTGCCGGTCAGGTGTCACCAGATAAGGGGGAGTTTGAAAAATTGCCTGATCTTCGCGTCGCCAAACTGGATCAGGAAATCCCTCAGGGTGTTGAGGGTACTGTGTTTGATGTGGTGGCCAAGGGATTGGGCAAAAAGGGGGACTTGCTCAGGGCTTACAATGAGGGAACTCGTGAACTTGCTGAAGACCCGGATAACCAAGAAAAGATTGAATTGGTGGATCGATTACAGGATGAAATTGATCAGTCGGATGGATGGAGCCTGGACCATCGCGTGGCTTCAGTGATTGATCGTGTGGGCTTGCAACCAGATGAACTTTTTGAGGTTCAATCCGGCGGAAATAAGAGCAGGGTCATGCTTGCCCAAGCTCTTGTCGGGGAACCCCATTTACTCATTCTTGATGAACCAACTAACCATTTGGACTTTGCGGGGATTCGTTGGTTAGAGGAATTTTTATCCAAGGCCGAGTTGGCGGTCGTATTTGTTTCGCATGATCGAGCCTTTTTACGTTTCGTTGCCACTCGTATAGTCGAGCTTGACCGAGGTAGGCTGACCTCCTGGACATGTGGGTATGAAAAGTTTTTAGAGCGCAAGGCTGAGGTTCTTGCCGCAGAAGAGAAAAATAATGCGGTTTTTGATAAGAAACTAGCGGAAGAAGAGGTGTGGATACGCAAGGGCATACAGGCGAGAAGAACCAGGAATGAGGGGAGGGTACGGGCTTTGTTCAAACTTCGTACAGAAAGGTCAGAACGTAGGGAATTGCAGGGAAAGGCAAACCTTGGTGCCAATAGTGCCCAAACTTCCGGTCGCAAAGTAATTTCGGTTAAGAATCTTTCCTATGCCTGGGGGGAGAAATCAATTGTTTCGAATTTTTCCACTACTATTTGGAGAGGAGATAAGATTGGAGTGGTCGGCCTTAACGGTTCGGGGAAATCGACCTTCCTTCAGTTGTTGCTCCAAAAACTTACTCCAATGACCGGCGAGGTGAATCATGGAACCAAATTAGAAATTGCTTATTTCGATCAATTGAAAGCTCAGGTAAGGGAGGACTGGTCAGTGGCTGAGAATGTAGCACCTAACGGGGATTTCGTGATTTTTAATGGAGAGAGAAAACATATTCTTTCCTATCTCCGGGACTTTCTTTTTTTGCCGGAAACCGCTCGGGCTCCCGCCAGGATGCTGTCTGGAGGAGAGCGGGCCCGACTCCTGCTTGCCAAATTATTTTTGCAACCAGCCAACCTTTTGGTAATGGACGAACCAACCAATGATTTGGATGTCGAAACGATCGAACTGCTTGAGGAAAGGCTACTTGAATTCGAAGGTACCTTGCTTTTAGTAAGCCATGACCGAGATTTTCTTGATCATGTGGTAACTGCTACCCTTGCCCTCGATGGAAAGGGAGAAGTTGGCGAATTTACCGGTGGATGTTCCGACTGGATGAACCAAATGCTGGCGGGCAATTCAAGCAAAGGAAGCCCGGCAAAATCAAATAATCAAAACTCTGAAAAGCCTACTGCCAAGGCGCGCAAACTTTTGAATAAGGAACGGGAAACCCTTAAGAACTTGCCTGGAGAGATTGAACGGATGGAGACTAAGCGGAACCAAATTACCTCAGCTATGCAAGAGCCCAGTTATTATAGGGATCCAAGCAATGATCCGCAAAAAGACCAAGGTGAGTTAGAGGAGTTGGAGAAGGGCATCGCTTCCGCCTACCAACAGTGGGAAACATTGGAAGCTTTAAGCTGAGTAAAAAAATCCCTTGAATGATTGATTAATGAGCCTGGTAAAAACCTTGATTGATGCCGCCTTGTCTTTATCCGCTGAAGTCAAGGCCCTACAGTTTGCCGAACCCACTGCCTATATTTACAACCCTTTGGAGTATGCCTGGGAGATTCATAAGCATTATTTAGAGCTTGCTGGGCAGAGCCAAAAGAAGGTGGTGTTTCTGGGTATGAACCCCGGACCTTTTGGGATGGCCCAGACTGGAGTTCCCTTTGGAGAAATTCAGGTAGTAAAAGATTGGATGGGTTTACGGGGTGACGTCTCCAAGCCTGACCCCGAACATCCTAAACGCCCTGTGGATGGATTGTCTTGCAACAAGAGCGAAGTTAGTGGTCGTAGGTTATGGGGTTTGTTTGCCGAGCGTTATCCAATGGCAAAAGACTTTTTTGAGGATCATTTTGTGGCTAATTATTGTCCGCTTGTTTTTATGGAAGAGGGAGGACGCAATCGTACGCCTGACAAATTACCTTCCGATGAACGAACAAAACTAGAAGCGATCTGCGACCGTCATCTTCAAAAATTGGTGGAAATTCTAAAACCCGAATGGCTTGTGGGGGTGGGTGGTTTTGCCCGCAACCGGGCAGAAGTAGCGTTGGATGGAATGGATGTTACTATGGGAACGATCCTCCATCCCAGTCCTGCAAGTCCGGCAGCTAATCGCGGTTGGGCTGAAGCCGCCACTAAACAATTATTAGAGCAAAAGATTTGGGTATAAAAAAAAGGCCCTCCAAAGGGAGGGCCTCGTATACTAACTTTATATCGAATTAAACTTTTCAGTATCTATACTAAATATCAGTTCATAAATTAGTGTTGGCAGCCACTGTTTGCTCAACTTCCTGTGGAACGGTATCCCAAGCTACCCATTCTTGTGTGGTGTAATTGAAGAAGTAGCGAGGATCGGAGGAACCAAGCTCATAGTAGTTCCAGCTTTCGTCGTTGTGAGTGTATACAAGTGGGAAGTGTTCAGCATCAGTGAAGATCCATCCGCGAACTGGATCGTAGACCCATCCGTTGATGAAAGGAGTTTCAGCGACTTTTATTGCTTCTTCCAGGTGCTCGTTGATAACGGTTAATTCATAGCTGATGTTTTGGTTGTCTTCCCGAAGGTTTTGAATTTGTCCTTTGAGTCCTTCGTTGTCGGTTTTGAGGGTAGCGACTTCGGTCTCAAGGCCAGTAACTTTTCCATTGAGGGATTTTACTTCCCCCTGCAGTTTCGCATTTTCGGAAGTGAGTTCCCCAATTTCCTTCTTCTTTGCGTCCATTTCATTTTCGCAATGAGCGAGTTTCTTGTCTTTTTCGGCAAGGAGTCTTTTCAGTTCAGCGATGGTGTCTTTGTAGTCTGGGTCCGGTGGGGTGCCTGGGGCGGTTGCTGGGGGCGGGGGAGGACTGTCGCGGTCATCGCTGGGATTGGTGGATTCCAATTTGTAAAGAGCGTGCACCTCATCTTTCGATAAGGCTCGGTCATAAATACGAACATCGTCTATAAATCCAGTAGCACTTTTAGTAGCATCTTTACCATGAGCGTTTTCTCGTGACCCAATGCACAGGTAATTTGACATAGTGTTTAAGATGTTCCCCTTTGAATTTTTTAGGATTCCATCGATGAAAAGCGAAGTCCTACCCCATATTTTGTGAGTGGTGCCTGAGTCATGAGTCACGGTTAGGAGGTGCCAATCATTAAGCTCAACTGTGCCCGAGTTGAAATTACGTTTTGGACCCCAAGAATGTATAGTTACGAGATCGTTTCTAAAAATTATTTCGAAAAGGCCATCTAATCTAGTATTCCCAGTTACTACTAAAGCTTGACGCGAATCGTAGTTACCATGGTCATTTTTTTCTGATTTGAACCATAAAGAAATGGTTCTTTTATCGTTTCCTATGATGGGTAATTTTTTCTCCGTCATAATGTAATCGTTACCATCAAAGAAAAATGCTCCATTTGATTTTCCATTACGATCATCACTTGGTCTCGCACCATTTATTTTTGTATTAAATCCGTTACCTGACATATCAGAAGCATTCCCATCCAGGGGATACCACGCGATTAGGCCGCTTGTAAGGTCTGATTCAGTGTTACTATCTACAGTGAGTGTTCTTCCGAAAAGAGAGCCGGCAGAAAGTAAAAACAAAGTAACTAGGGATATTTTTTGGGTCAGGAATTTATTTTTCATGATTCAGATAAGTAAGTTAAGTAAATATACTAAATACATAAATACATTAATGCAAAATATTTTTAATAAAATTTTTAGGTGTAGTTAATGATGATGTAAGCCTAGGTAAAAGCTGATATTCTAAATCTGCTTTAAAGAAAAAGGGAGGCTCTTGCGTGGAAGAGCCTCCCTTTACCAATTACTTACTTAATTAAACTTGTTAGTATCTATACTAAATATTAGTTTACAAATTAGTGTTGGCGGCCACTGTTTGCTCAACTTCCTGAGGAACGGTATCCCAAGCTACCCATTCTTGTGTGGTGTAATTGAAGAAGTAGCGAGGATCGGAGGAACCAAGCTCATA
>ENA-OQVM01006436-OQVM01006436.1-marine-metagenome-genome-assembly--contig:-NODE-6436-length-10684-cov-4.371170_pt1 | contig 10684 bp, 10 predicted proteins | sample MGYA00237776_ERZ505498 | MGnify/ENA primary metagenome ERZ505498 (study PRJEB26159, sample SAMN06265151) | marine metagenome | isolation source: Helgoland LTER site | place: Germany:Helgoland, sampling... | reverse complement strand
ATTGTTACACCTATGTGCAAAGGCTTTTTTACCGGCCAAAATTCCTTTTCCATTAGTCCACATCGACACTGGGCACAACTTCCCAGAAACGCTTTTACTGCGCGATGAATTGGTTAAACGTTACAATGTAAATCTGCACATTGGCTCTGTACAAGAGAGTATTGACCAAGGCAAAGTAATCGAAGAAACGGGAAAATTTAACAGCAGAAATAGTCTTCAAACAACCACCCTACTCGACACTATAGAAAGCCTGAAGCTCGACGCATGCATTGGTGGTGCGCGTCGCGATGAAGAAAAAGCGCGGGCTAAAGAGCGTATTTTTTCGGTCCGCGATGATTTTGGGCAGTGGAATGAAAAAATGCAACGACCCGAACTTTTTGATCTGCTAAATGGCGCCATTAATTCGGGTGAAAACGTACGCGCTTTTCCCATTAGTAACTGGACCGAGTTAGACGTTTGGGAATACATCCGACAAGAAAAATTAGAAATTCCAAGCATTTACTTTGCCCATGATCGTCCAGTATATAGACGAGAAGGACAATGGATGCCTGTTTGTGATTTTCATTCTATATCCAATGAGGATATCGAAATAAAAAGCGTACGATTTCGTACCGTTGGAGACATGAGTTGTACTGCTGCTGTTGCTTCAAGCGCAACAAATCTCGATGTGATTATTGATGAAATTGCTGCATCCACTTATTCCGAACGTGGAGCTCGAATGGACGACAAACGCTCTGAAGGAGCAATGGAAGAACGCAAAAAAGTAGGATACTTTTAAAAATTAACATGGAATTATTACGCATTGCTACAGCAGGAAGTGTAGACGACGGAAAAAGTACACTTATTGGACGCTTACTTTATGAGACAAAATCGTTGAAAGACGATCAACTCGATCATATTGAAGAAAAAAGTAAAGCAAAAGGACTAGATTACACAGATTTTTCCTTGGCTACCGATGGTTTACTTACCGAAAGAGAACAAGGAATCACCATAGATGTTTCGCATATTTACTTTAATACCCCTAAACGGCGATTCATTATCGGCGATTCACCAGGGCATGTTGAGTACACACGAAATATGGTTACAGGTGCATCGAATGCTGAAGTGGCCATTATTCTACTCGATGCACGTAAAGGAGTCATTGAGCAAACCCAACGCCACTACTCGATTACGCGACTAATGGGGATTGAAAAGGTCGTTTTTGCCATAAATAAAATTGATCTAATCGACTATGATCAAGGCCAATTTGAGGCCATCATAGCATCCATCAAATCCCTGATAGCGCAAACTTCAACTGCTCCTAAAGAAGTTCATTACATCCCATTATCTGCCTTAAATGGTGATAATATTGTTAGTGCGAGTCAAGAAACACCTTATTACAATGGCCCATCTTTACTTGAGTTAATCCATCAATTGCCCATTGAAAATTCCATTCATGACGAAAACATATTGCAAGTGCAGTATGTAATACGTCCTCAATTAGAGGCCTATCACGACTACCGTGGCTTTGCAGGAAAAGTACGTAGCGGTCAATTCAAGATTGGAGACGAAGTGGAAGTTTTCCCTACTGGTCTAAAAGCAAGAATCAAAGAAATTGAAAAATACGGAGAAGCAACCTCAACCATCCGAGAGGGTGAGAATGCTACCCTATTACTCGATAAAGAAATTGACATTTCAAGAGGAAATGCTATTGTTGGAGTGAATTCTCCCATTGAACAAACCAAAACTATTACAGCAACAATTTGCTGGATGCAAGTAGATAAATTAGCTGCAGGGAAAAAATATTGGGTACAAATTGGTGCACAAAAAATTCAAGCTAAAGTAACCAATGTGGTCGAAAAAATACAACTTTCACAAAAGGGAAATATTTCGGCAGACGCGTTAGAATTGAACGATATTGGTACAGCTAACATTCAATTAGCCCAACCTATTTTAGCCCTAACATTCAGCCAAAACAAACAACTAGGAGTATTCATCCTTATAGACCCATTAACCAATAACACTGCCGGAATAGGCTTTACTCAAAGCGCATGAAAAGTTTTAGAACTGAATTAGAAGACCCCATTGTTGAGCAAGATATTGTTGATCTAGAAAAAAAGATTTACGCCTTCAACAACAACGCAATTGATGAAGAAAAGTTTCGAAGTCTTCGCTTGGCGCGAGGTGTTTACGGACAACGTCAACGGGGGGTACAAATGGTTCGTATCAAAATACCCATGGGGCGTTTTACGGCGGATCAATTGCGGCGTATTGCCAGTGTGTCGGACGAATATGGTAGTGGAAATTTACACATTACTACACGTCAAGACATTCAATTGCATTATGTGGAGTTAGATCGAACTCCAGCACTTTGGGCAGAGTTGGAAAAAGACAACATCACACTCAGAGAGGCTTGTGGGAATACAGTGCGTAATGTCACCGCCTCGGCCATGGCTGGAGTAGATCCCAATGAAGCTTTTGATGTTACCCCTTATGCTGAAGCCTTTTTTAGCTACTTCCTTCGCAATCCAATTTGTCAAGACATGGGAAGGAAAATTAAAGTAGCCTTCTCGAGCAGCGAAAAAGACGATGCCCTAACCTTTATTCACGACCTTGGATTTATTCCTAAAATCGAAAACAACCAAAGAGGCTTTCAACTGATGCTTGGTGGCGGAATAGGCTCACAACCCATGCCCTCACAAAAACTATTTTCGTTTATAACCACTGATCAAATCATCCCCTACAGTGAAGCCATTATTCGTCTCTTTGATCTTTATGGCGAACGCAACAAACGCAACAAGGCCCGCTTAAAGTTTTTAGTAAAAGACCTCGGCTTGGCTCCATTTCTTCAACTTATAGAAGAGAAAAAAAACGCTTTATTGCAGCAAAGTCACCCTATAGATCCTACTGAACGTGCTTTGGAGCTAGCGCAATACAACGCGCAAGAAGCTAATCTAGCAACCAATGAAACATTTGAAAAGTGGAAAAATGTTAATGTTTTACCCCAAAAACAAACGGGTTATTACAGTGTGGGAATAGCTGTACAAACAGGAGATATATCTTCTGAAAAAGCCCGCCTTTTAGCTGATCTTATTGAACAGTACACCCGAAATGACAATCGCTTTACCATTACACAAAGTGTTCTTTTACGTGATGTGAAAGAAGAACACCTAGCGTCATTATATCAGGCATTAAAAGAGCTAGGGTTTGATCGTATTGGTTTTCAAAAAACGAACGATATCGTGGCTTGTCCAGGTACAGACACCTGTAACCTGGGAATTGCCAGTAGCTATGGTTTAGCCAACGAATTACAACGTGTGATAGAAACAGAATTCAATCAATTTATCGAAAAGCATGATCTTAAAATTCGAATCAGTGGATGTATGAATGCCTGTGGGCAACACACCCTGGCACACATAGGATTTCAAGGAATGACACTTAAGGCCAATGGAAACATTGCGCCGGCTACACAAATCCTCTTGGGTGGAGGTGTTTTAGGCAATGGTGAAGGACGTTTTGCCGATAAAGTATTGAAAGTCCCTGCTAGAAAAACACCCGATGTACTTCGCTGGATCTTAACAGATTTTGAAGTCAACAAAACGGAAGCGGAAGACTTCTTTGGCTATTATGATAGACAGACAAAAGATTACTTTTATCAAAGCCTTAAACATTACAGCGAAACGGATCAACTAGCACCTGAAGACTTTATCGACTGGGGAAATGAAGTTAAATACGAAAAAGCCATTGGAATTGGAGAATGCGCTGGAGTAACCATTGACCTTATCCAAACCCTCCTTTTCGAAGCAGAAGAAGCCTATAGTTGGGCACTCTCCGCCTTAGAACAAAAGAGGTTTAGCGATGCTGTATATCATGCTTACAATGGACGTATTCGAGCCGCAAAGGCACTCCTTACCTCTGTACAGGCAAAAACCAACAGTCATGCCTCAATCATAGAAGGTTTTGATGAACACTTCCCTGCTTATGCCAAAACATTTGACGAGAGTTTTAAAAGAGGAATTCAGGAATTTACTTCCCAATCAGCCGATCGGGCATTTGCCCAAGAATTCGTTCAAAAAACACTTAACACCATCGCTTGGATAAAAAAAGAACGAGATGAGCAACTGCAATAAAGGAGAAATTATTTTAGTGGGGGCAGGACCCGGGGATCCAGAATTGCTTACCATAAAAGGGTTAAACGCCATCCGAAAGGCAGATGTTATTCTATATGATGCATTGATCAATCCTGTGCTACTGGAACACAATAGTCATGCAGAAAAAGTATTTGTGGGAAAACGCTGTGGTTATGTAAAAAAGAACCAACAAGAAATCAATCAGTTATTGGTTGAATATGCGCTGAAAGGAAAAAAGGTTGTTCGCCTAAAAGGTGGTGATCCATTTATTTTTGGACGTGCAGCAGAGGAGTTAGCTATTGCACAACTTTTTGGTCTTCACACACAGGTTATTCCTGGCATATCGTCCTTTGTCGGAATTGCTGCTCAACATCAAATTCCCTTAACCAAAAGAGCTACCTATGAAAGTCTCTGGATCACAAATGGACACACCCATGACGGAGAAATTTCCTCCGACATTGCGGTCGCTGCCCAATCTAAAGCAACCGTTGTAGTCCTCATGGGGATGGGTTTCTTAAATCAAATCATCGACGAATTTCAACGCTATAAGCCTGCCGATTACCCTGTTGCCATCATTCAAAACGGAACGACTGCGGCAGAAAAAACAATTGTTGGTTCGCTCGAAAACATCATCGAACGCGTAGAGGAACATCAAATTGGTAATCCGGCGAATATTATTTTCGGTCATGCAGTTACCGATCAAGTGGTGCATTTTAAACACTTAAAGTCAGTCGAATGCGTGAATTAAATGAGCTTTATCCCATTTTTTTGAAAGCGTGCAAATTGGAATTTCTGATTGTAGGTGGAGGCTATGTGGCCTTGGAAAAACTGGAATTTTTATTCAAGTCTAGCCCAAATGCAAAGGTGACATTGGTTGCGCCTTTTTTCCGTCCAGAAACAAAAAAGTTTATTGAAGGAAAAGACGTAAAAATCATTGAGCGAAAATTTCGCCTGTGGGATTTACGTAAAAAAAACATTGTTATTGCCACCACAGATGCCCCGGCAATTAACCAAAAGGTACGAAAAGCATGTAATCGAAGAAGAATATTAGTAAATGTTGCGGATACTCCCGACCTTTGTGACTTCTATATGGGCAGTATCGTCACCAAAGGGAATTTAAAAATTGGTATTTCTACCAATGGGAAATCTCCTACCATGGCCAAACGAATCCGTCAATTTTTAGAAGAATTATTACCCGATGAGATTGATGATTTACTCACGACACTTCGGGAATACAGGACAACGCTGAAAGCTGATTTCGAGGAAAAAGTCATTGAAATGAATGAACGAACAAAATTACTATTAGAAGATAAGAAATGATTAAAACGGATATTATTATTATTGGAGCTGGACCCGTTGGGCTCTTCGCTATTTTTGAAGCTGGTTTAATGAAACTAAAATGCCATCTCATTGATGCCATACCTCAAGCAGGCGGTCAATTAACCGAAATATACCCCAAAAAACCTATCTATGACATCCCCGGTTACCCCACTGTTTTAGCCGGAGAATTGATTGATCGATTGATGGAACAAGCCGCTCCGTTTAAGCCAGGATTTACTTTGGGTGAAAGAGCCGACACCATAGAGAAGCAAGAAGATGATAGCTTTATTGTGACCACTAGTGAAGGAACTGCTCATCATGCTCCAGTGGTTATGATTGCAGGAGGCTTAGGAAGCTTTGAACCTAGAAAACCCAAAATTGATTCCCTACCACGTTTTGAGAAAAATGGCGTAGAATACATGGTAAAGGAGCCTGAAAACTTCTTAGGGAAGAAAATATTTATTTCTGGAGGTGGAGACTCCGCCCTCGACTGGGCCATCTATTTTGCTGAAAAGAATGACAGTCCTGTTGGATTAATCCACCGATCGGATGCCTTTCGCGCACACAAAGATTCTGTTGAAAAAGTCCACCAGCTAGAAAAAGAAAGGAAAATAGAGTTCTACACCCATGCTGAAGTGGTAGGCCTCAATGGAGAAAACATCTTGGAGTCTATTGAAATTAAACAAAAAGGAAAGGGAAACAAAACCGTAGCGGTCGATACTTGGTTACCACTATTTGGCCTTTCGCCAAAGTTGGGCCCTATTGGAAATTGGGGACTAGAGATTGAAAAAAACGCCATCAAAGTAGATAACACACTAGATTACCAGACCAATATCCCTGGGGTTTTTGCGATCGGAGATGTCAATACGTATCCTGGGAAATTAAAACTAATTTTATGTGGTTTCCACGAAGCCACCTTAGCCGTTCAAACGGCCTACAAAATCATTCATCCAGAAAAACGATTTACATTAAAATATACCACTGTACAAGGAGTGCAAGGATTTGATTAACTTGCCTATATGAAAGAAGCGTCGTTGAATGTCTTTGGAGAACCCTTAGTTGTTTGTGGAACAGAACCCATGACAGGTGCCTACCGAAATGGCTGCTGTGATACTGGTCCTTTTGATGCTGGAACACACACTGTTTGTGCTGTTGTGACCGCAGCGTTTTTAGAATTCTCGAAAGCAAAAGGGAATGACTTGACTCGTGCCTTGCCGCACTATAATTTCCCAGGTCTTTTACCAGGAGACAATTGGTGTCTATGCGTATCGCGTTGGTTAGAGGCCTATCGTGCTGGAGTTGCACCTAAGATCAAACTCGAAGCCACTCACCAAAAAACGCTCGATTATATTTCACTAGAGGAATTATGTACATTTGCGGATGCTACTACTTGATTACCTCCTTCTCTTCTCGGGAACTTCCTTTTTATTCTTTGGCATAGGATGCTTCGTCAGCGCTCATCTAAAGACTGAATTCATTCGTTATGGATTGCCACAATTTAGAGCACTTACTGGGGTTTTACAAATTCTAGGTGCGCTAGGAATAGGCATTGGTTTTACGTGGCCAGTACTTCAATTGTTGAGTACTCTTGGGCTCACACTTTTGATGCTTCTCGGTTTTAGCGTTCGATTAAAAATTCGGGATACTTTCCTACAATCGTTTCCCGCCTTCTTCTATTTTATCCTTAACCTATATCTCAGCTATCTACTCTACAGCAACCTTTAACGCTTTCTTGGGAAAACATTATAAGGGCTTTAACAGCTCAAAAAACCAGTCTCAACTATATTTGTAGTATAATTTTCATGTATTAGTTAATGATTTTGGTTGATAATTTCCCCCCTTTAGTTCTCATAAACTAAGCGGGGGTTATTACTTTTGTAACCTATTTTAACTTTTATGGCCAAACGCAAACCGCAACCCGACGAAATTGATCTACATGGATTACGCCACAAACCAGCACTGGAATTGGTGCGAAACACCCTGGCCAAGCGAGACGAAAAAGGCTCTTTCTCATTGACCATTATTACAGGGAATTCTACTGTCTTGCAAGAACGCCTTTTTGAGGAAATACTCCATTTTACCAATTACACTTACTATGTCCCTTCTTGGAATTTAGGACAGATCATTGTCGAAAATATCGAGTTATAATACTTAGGCTTCTTTACCTTTACTTATCCCAATAAATATATAGATTATACTTCTATTGACCGACTCTTATTGACTTTAATATTGTATATTTAATGTACAAATTATGTACGAATAAATTAATCGTACACAAATGTACGCATTATGATAACCGTAACTCTTGAGAAACTAAAGTCTAAAAGCACCAAAAAGAAGGGGATGAAATACGCCAGATTCTATATCAAATCCTCAAACTGGACAAAACCAAAGCGACCTTCATATAAGGACATTACCTTTTACAATCGTGCCGATACTGACAACAAGAAGAAGCACAACAAACATAATGAAGCATTGGCAGAAGCTAAACGCAGGGAGTTGGCAGAACATTATGCGGGTGCGCAATTTCAGAATGAAACTTCTGATAACATAACTCTACTTGCTCAATTAGAAGAAATTATTGAACTGAAAAGAGATAAAGCCAGAGCTACAATAGGCGGATACAATAATCTGCTAACAGCTATGAAAAGGTTTTGCGGTGAGAAAGGCTTTAACATAAGGATGGACATTAACAGGTGTAACATTGAATTTGTTGACCAATGGAGGCTATGGCTAACTACTGATAATACCTACGCTCAAAGCACCGCATTTAAGTATTTCACATTGTTAGGCACGGTCTTCAAAACCGCAAAAAGATACGGGAAGATGTTTAGCAACCCTTATGACGGAGATATTGACTACCCTAAGAATGAAAAAATAGAAAAGGTCTTTCTAACACCAGAAGAGGTGTTAAAACTCAAGAAAACTTACACAAAACACGATGTGATGAAAAACGCTTTTTTGTTTATGTGCTATACGGGTTTACGTCAAGGCGACTGTACTAATTTAACTTGGGCTGACCTGCCTATGGCTAACGGTGAAATGAAACTTAACGTTAGAACCCAGAAGGCAAAAACTAATATTTTCTTTAAGATACGTGAAGCTGCCGAACAGTTCCTTCCCAAAAGAATGGGTGATACTGACATTATCTTTCCTATTAAGTTCAGCAACCCTGTAAACAAAAATCTTAGAAACTGGGCATTGCGTGCAGGAGTTGATAAACACATTACTGCTCACAGCGCAAGACACACTTTCGCATATTTTATGCTGTCAGAAAAGAACACGCCCCTTTACACCGTATCCAAGCTACTAGGTCATACAAATGCCAGAACAACAGAAGACGAATACGGACATTTATCTAATGAAAATATAGAGGAAGCAATGTCAAAGGCTTTTGGCAAGTAGACTCTGCCGTACTTTTTGCAGTATGGTAGTTATTACGTAGCTTTCTACCTAAGAAGGATGTTCCAACTGACAAAAAATTATACTAGAATAGATTAATTTAAATAAATCATTGGTTATGGGTTACGAAGAACATATGTACGATTCAGAAGAACAGTATCGCATAAATGATATCGAAAACATAGTAGCTGATAGCGAACTAATATTTCGGGTAATAAATGAAATAGTTGACGAAAGACTTAGAGAACAGTATTTCGAGAAAATTCTACCATTAGAAAGGGAGATTAAAAAACTGGGGGGCACTCTACCAGAAGATAAAAAGGATACTCTAAATTTAGAGGTGAAATTTCTAAAATATACACCACTTGACCCCTTTAAAGAGCAGGACAAACTAACGGAATATTGGAGGTGTGAAGAAAGTGACTATTACAGGTTTTTTAAGGCGCTTTTGAGCGCTTGTATGGAACGTTCTTGGATTATTGTTAATAGCCCTTATACCGTAGAGGATGCTTCGCTATATTGGCTTAAAATGTTTCGCTGCGTGGATGAATATAACATTATTCTTAAAGCATCAACAGAAGAAATTGTAAGACCATTCGAATGGCAAGGAAAGGTAAATTTGTGCATCTACCTGAATGACAAACTTAGAAAAGAAAAATACGTTACTACTAGTAAAAATAATCACATAATTAAGCAACATTTTCTTCCAGATTCTGACATAGCTAATAGTCGTAATCAGGCACAACTAACTAAGACAGGTAAACCAACTGGCTACGAGGAGGTAGATAATATAATATCAGAAATCCTAAACACTTTAGACTAAAGTACTCCCTATTCTTTTATCCCCCTCTAGCTTCCATCTTTGCATCATAACTATTAAAAAAAATGATGCTATGGAACAGAAAATTCTACAAATCGAAGCGAACATCGAACTCATCAAAACTCTACTGATGGGCGATAAAAAGGTGCTTACCATTGAAGAGGCTTGTAGCTATACAGGTTATACAATAGGGTATATTTACAAGTTGACATCTAGTCAACAAATACCACATTTTAAAAGGGGTAAAAAAGTATTCTTTGATAAGGACGAACTCATTGCTTGGATGAAGCAAAACAAGGTTCAGGATATCCAAACGCAGGCGAGAAACCTCCGCTAAATCTAATATAAAACAAAGTAATACTTATTGGTTATTTATGCATTACAGTATTCCCAAAGAGATATAAAAACCTAACAGAATATCCTTTAAGCTGTTATTATAGTAAAGAAAAGGCAAATTACGCTATTACACACGTTAGATATGTGAAGGCGGTTTTGTAAAGTATTAAAAATCAAAGTACGTGAACAGGGCAACGCATTATCCCTGCTGTATTCACTACACAACACAAAGTTTATGAAGCAAAATAACAACTACCGATACAACACAGCCATAGCAGAGATAGCAGATTGGCAGTACACAACCTACATCAGAACACACTACAATATTAAGCCACACACAGCAGATAAGATGGTACAAGGACTTCTAAAACACACAGACCTTATAGATGGTGTTTACTTCACCTTAGAGGATGATAGTGTCATTTATGGCGGTGGTACTGATGATACATTTGCACGTAATATAAGCAGGAACATAAACCATATGCACCTACTGTTTGCACTTAACGAGAAAACAGATGTATCACGATTACGTAAGAAGATAAACCGTAGAGTAACTACTAATGGCATTATAAAAACAGAATCACAGATAGTAACTGGTGATATAGCACTACGGCATACTATCCTGAAAGGTTTGAATCTGAATCAGAAGGCACTAGGGAGTTTAGAGCCTATTAGAGATGATGTAGAGGTAGTGAAA
>ENA-OQVM01006434-OQVM01006434.1-marine-metagenome-genome-assembly--contig:-NODE-6434-length-10685-cov-3.500377_pt1 | contig 10685 bp, 11 predicted proteins | sample MGYA00237776_ERZ505498 | MGnify/ENA primary metagenome ERZ505498 (study PRJEB26159, sample SAMN06265151) | marine metagenome | isolation source: Helgoland LTER site | place: Germany:Helgoland, sampling... | reverse complement strand
TACTTTGATGCTAGTTGAAAAGGGTAGTGGGGTTAAACAAGCATATGCATGATGTACAGGTATGTTGTGAAAAAAATTAATATGTTCTAATCTTAAACTAAAAAAATGACAAACTCTCGAATACCAAATTCTAAGTATGGAATACATCGATTCAGAGAAGGTAATTGTGTCGCATTCGCATATTATACACAATATCTTCTTCACAAAAATGGATTCAAAGGAGCAGTCGTAATTGGTTGTGCTCCACCAGCTCTTTTCAAAAGACCAGGGTACCACTTCATATCACATGCAGCAGTGATTCTTCCTTACGACAGAGGATATGTCTTGTTTGATGCCGCATTTTATTATCCACGACCGGTATATATCTCTTCAAATTTGCGAACTGGAGAATTCAAATCTGACTCGTTGGAAGTAAAAAATGTGTATTCTGGAAATCACGATACTTGGATATTTGATCATCAAGATACAGCTGAGTATCCATCTTCTTCGGAGTATTCAAAAAATCTTGCAAACATTGCCTCTACACCATATATTCGGGCAAGATTTTCAACTGGATTTTCCAGCGACGAATGTCGTTATTATCTTCGAGAATTAAAAAATGCTGATGAATGTGTTACTGTGCATACAAATCATGTAGATAAACGTGTATTTTACTGTAAAGTTACACCAAAGCTTGATATAGAATTATATTATGCTTTTGATTTGAACAATTCATCGAATCCTAGAATGAAAGGACGATATTTCAATCGGGAAGTTCCTTCCATACATATTAGTAGTGATATGCCACGAAAGGATATTTTAAAATGGATAGACTCATTTGGGATAACAAATCCAAAAGACAAACGGTGCATGAAATCGAATATATTGAAATTTTTCGATATTTATGTAAGTACGGATTCGTCAAAAGTGTCTAATGGTTCGAGTTTAATGTAATTAGGATTCGTTTGGAAATACGATTCTCTCTTATCAAATACATATTTTACACTGATCATTATAAATGTAAACGAACAAGATACACAAACTGGTATTAGAATAGGCATTGCTTTGATGTGACTACTATATATTATCATACATATTTGAGATGTTATAGATAAGCTTAACATCCCATACGAAATGTCTTTTGTTGCCTTAGTTCGTATGGATTTGATAATTTGGGGAAAGAGGCGAATTGACCCTAATATCCCTCCGATATAACCAATTGTATCTATAAAGTTGAACATAAATTATTGTATATTATAAATTGATATTATCAATATACTTTATTCTGAAAAATTTTTAAGCAAATTTTGGACATCATAATTACAATCACATAATAAAGATGCTATAGATTTAATTATGTTTTGGCGCTCCGAATCTATTTTGGTGTCTAATTCTTTGAAAAGATTAATTACAATATAAATTCGTGACGTAGACCAGATACTATTCAATTGGTAATATACATCCTTTTTCATAGAAATCATTTTTTTCATATTGGAATCATTCGAATCTATATGAGGTTCCGATAGTTTGAGAAGGTCTTCTAGAAAATTCATTACCGTATCATATTCGTTAATAGAACGATCTATTAAATTAATGTAAATGTTTATCATATTGACAATATCATCATGTAGTTTGTAAGTCTGACGGAGGTTTTTTAATCCAGTAATTGCCAACGAAAATATAGTTTTGATATCCATATAAATATTTTGTTCATTGTTACAAGGTTTCAGAAAATATTTGCATGCATAAATGATGGGTTGATACAATCGTTTCAAATCTTCTTTACGATTACCACTTAGTTTTCGAAACATCCCTTGCGTAAATAATAATTCATCAATACAAATGGACGATTTCCTAAAATGAAGTTTCGTTCCGATTTGTTTGTATTTCAAAAGTGCCAAAATAACGATTATTGAGAGAGGATCGACGAATTCGCCTTTATTATTAGAATTAACACTTACATCATACCAATTCATTAAAAATGATGTGTTATGTAAAATATCTTGAAATGTTTCCATTTTTATGAAGGATATTACATTAATAAAAAGAATTTTGAATATATTATATTCACCGTTTGTTTTTTAATTATTGATTTCAATACTTAATGACTAATAATATTAGAATTGTTTATCGATAAAAAAAATTGATTATTGCGTTTAAAAAGATATACTATTAAAGAAACATCACATTCAAACATCCATATAACTTTCATATTTGAATCTTATTAAAAGTTCGTGATCTACTTTTCGAGCATTTCATTAAAAAATGCCCAATAAATTTAAACAAGAAGCATCATCATCCATAAGAGATTTATTCAAAAACCATACCGATAATTGCAAAAAAACAAAAAATTGCAAGAATGGCAAAGGTAATTGTGATGACGATAAACTTAATGGGAAAACGACATATAAAAATAGACGAGATAAAGATATAAAAGACAAGGTCGAGTCACTCCATACGAGATATGTAGTTCTTCGTAAAAAATACCCGTCAATATTCATTCGTGAAGTTTATTCAAAAGAAGATGTAAATCAAGAGTTTATTCGAAATACTCTTATGTTGCGACTTGGACTTAAAATGAATACATTAGAAAGAATTTTCAATCACTTGAATAAAATGTGTTTGCTTATGCACAATTGTTCTGCTGATAATGACATAAATGAAACTAAATATAAACAAATAAATGGATTTTGTCTATCAAATATAGTTATTAATCCATACGATTTCATAACGGAAGAACAATGTCTATTGAGTTTCTCGACAGCTGAACGTATTCGGGAATTGTTGCAACTTGATATTCCTCTCAAACAAAGGGTATCGTGTTGGATATATGATTATTTGCTTAATCGTGAAAGTAGTTTATATATAACTCGAGGGAAACTACATCGTTTATTGTATGAATATTGTGCCGAGTCAGATGATAAAAAAGAAACTGTCGACAGTTTGATAAAAGAATTGTGTATTGAAGTCGAAATTGATAAAAAAACATATTTGACAATTCCATATTATTACGAATTAGAAAAATCCATGACCAGAGATATGCTTGAATTATATGGCAGTGATTATGGCAGCGATTATAGTAGTGACGACGAAGACTCATTTGATACGGATGACAAAGATGACATAGAACAATTCATTGATGAATATGAATCTGAACATGCATCAGAAAAACTTAAAGTAAATGATAAACAACGTGAAGCAGTGCATAAATGTATTACTAATAAATTTCAAGTAGTATGTGGTTTTCCCGGTACAGGTAAATCTACAATAATCGATATAGTTACCTCATATTTTAATAAAACACGATCGTCACACGATTATACTTATAATATCAGTTTGAGTGCACCGACTGGTTTAGCGATTAACAATTTGAAGAGTAAATGTTCTCATTACAACAAAGAAGCAAGTGGAACGTTACATAGACTACTTTACAATATATTCTATTATATGTCGAAAAAGGATATGTTATCTGGAGTAGATATTAATTCGATTATTGAAAAGAGTCGTACAATTAATTCCACAAACTCTAAAAATAAACTGGTGGAAGAGTTAACAAAAAATGAACAATTGTATATCAAAATCGATAAACTTGTGAAGAGTATTCCTCATATGTTGATTATAGATGAATGCTCTATGATACATATATTGTTGATGAAAGATATTTTGAAATATTGTAAAGAGTTCAAATGTAGATTAATTTTACTTGGAGACGAAAACCAGTTACCACCAGTCGGTCCCGGTGAAACGCTTCGACAGATGCTTGATAACGATGAATTTAAAAACAATAATGTGATTTATTTGACAGATATTATGCGACAGAGTTGTCCTCATTTGAAAAAAAACATTCACAAAATAATAGATCCAGACGATGTATTGATGCAATCCGATTTTGAAAGTGATACAATGGTGTTTAAGAAATATGATAGTATATTGAAACAATCGAAAGACAAGGTAATTGATATTCAAGAACTCAAAAAATTCATACATATGAATGGTTTACAACAAAAGGGCAATACACAATTCTTGACTCCTCAAGAGACATTAGAATGTGGACATGAAAAGTTGAATATAATATTACAAGATATATACAATCCTAAAAACAACACAAACTATATATATTGTTCATGTAGATTTCGAGTGGGAGATTTAGTGGTTAGAATAGTTAATGATTACAGCACAAGTACTTCGTCTAAACGAGATACAGACAATATGGATACGGATAAGGATAATGATAATGATAAGGATAAGGATGAAAATAAAGATAATGATGAGGCTGATATGACTAATGCCGAAGTATTATCTGATGTATTATATGCTAATGGTGATACAGGATATATTGTTGGGGTAGATAATATGGGGAATATAACTATTGAATACGATTGTCACGAAAAACCGCACAAGACACAAATAATAAGTGTATCTGATTTAAACGAGCAATTTAAACTGCGTTATTGTTTGTCTATTCATAAATCTCAAGGAAATCAATATGATAATGTGGTGTTGTTTGTAGGGACACCTCATAATTGGATATGGACAAGTCGTGAAACAAATCCAAAGAAATTATTGTATACCGCTATAAGTCGCACAAAAGATCGTTGTTATGTAATTGGGAATGATATGTGTTTAATCCAATCACAATTACAAGAAGATATTAAGAGACCATCATTGTTTTTAGAATAGACATTAATCGACACCATAATCAAAAAAATAATTCGGAACCTTCTGAAATATCCGTTAGATCGTAAAACATGATATACCCATTCATACATAAATGTTGATGCGATGATTTTGAATAAATTTCTGTATTATTGCATCTAATTGGAATACTATTTTGTTCATGTTTAGAATCTGAACAATTAATAAATCTCGTCCAATTAGATTTTTCTAGAGATTCAGAGTTTATAATATATTCTCCATTATCAATGATTGTACTGAAATAATATGGATTCCATTCTTTCATGTTATCTTTTTTAATTAATTCGCCTACATAATTGCCTAAAAACTGCCCTTTTGATATTTTCTTTTTAGCAAAAATACCTAATCCTGCTCTAGATATAGATGAAAATTTTGTTTCAACAAAATCGGGTATTTCTCGTGTATTATCTATCAAATTCAAATTATATGTTTAAAAAATATTATGTAAAAATCGGTTTAGACATTGTGTACGGTTATCAATTATATGTGTAATATTTTCCTTTGTTGTCTTTTCTAATTCATTTTGGTATTCGTGAAAATGTTCAAGAACATGTTTAACTTTAGATACTATGTCATCAAATTCTGACCAATGTATAAACTCTTTCAAATCGACTAAATCATTATTCAAATTAGGTTCGGATACAATCAATTTGTTAGCGAACACTAATCTTGCACATCGGATGTCTTCGAATATGTTGAAGCAATCAAAATGATGAACATTAACAATAATACGACATTTACTTATTTCACGATCACGATCTCTTCCCCATCCAATTATATTTAAACAATTTATTGTAGGTTCTTGTTGCAGCTTTTCAAATATTTTCGTGCGACGAGATGTGTTCTCACCTGAATCTGTATTTGGATAGGCATTTATAATCCCAACATCATACTCATATTTTCTAGAATGATTCGTAAAATGCAATACTTCTGTATTGTTATATTGGTATGGTAAATGATGAATTTCATGTGGATATGGGATATTATAACACTCAATCATTTTTCTCATAATATGTACATTAGTCAAACTATAGTCGAGTATTTTTATTCTATTTTCTAATAATTGTTGTACTTGATTCGACCTATTTTTTTCAGTCAACATTTCTACATTTATAAAGAATATTCGGTCTAGACAATTTTCAATTTGTAGATAATTATTTTTCAGAAGAGGTATGAACCACATTTGAGTGAAAAATAATAGATTATTTGAGTCATGTAAAGTAGAGTGATCAAGATTTTCAATTTCGATAATAGAATCGAAAAATTGTAACGAATCAATATAATCTTCCAATACATTTATTGATGATGTATACACAATAATGTTTTTCATTATTTAGTATCAATATTATTAAGATTGTTATTTTTATTATGTATTAATTTTTAAAAATTGAAAAAAAGAAATTTGATTTAATTTGATTTAATTTTATATAAAAAAAAACAACGTATCCACAAAATGATGGTTGACCGTTTTATATCAAATAGGTATTTATCTAGGTTAAATGATATGCCATTAGATGACTCATATTGTAAGCGAACATATACTTCATATAATAATAACGTGTATGAGTATGGACATTTAAATGGTAAGATATTAATGAATAGTCTTAAATTTAGTGTAGATGATGCACAAAATAATAAAAATAATAATATGTGTATGTTAGACAAACAAAATAAACATAAAGAGAATATTAGTATATCTTTGACTCGTAGAGCTAATGACATATCAGATAGACCATACAAATCATTAAATGCACCATCATTAAGTAATGATTTTTATACGAATGTTTTGACATGTTCTTCGAAAATATATATTGGCAGTTTCTCTACATTCGAAAAAAGTATATTATTACCAATGTAGTAGAAATAAGTTATTAGACGAATCATCTATATCAAAAGATAAAATTCATTCATTGTCTTGGAATAAGAGTGGAGAAAATTTGTGTATTGGAAGCGAAGGATATTCCGGATATTTAGAATTAGTTATACCAGAAAGAAATATGCAATTATATAGTCAATATTTGATATCAGGAATATATAACAAAGTTAATGTATCTGATTGGAAAGATGATAATATATTTTGTTGCGGGAATGATAATGGGACTGTCTTTGTATTTGATACGAGAACAAGATATCAAATTAAAAAAATGAAATACCATTCACATAAAATAGTTGGTATGAAATGGTCTCCAGATGGACGCTATATATTATCTGGTGGTGATGATGACAAAATCTTGGTACATGATAATTATAATGATAAAAAAATATTTGAATCGAATGAACACAAATCTGCCGTTAAAGCATTGTCATGGTGTCCAGGAATTTCACATAAATTTGTGTCTGGTGGAGGAACAAACGATAAAACAATTAAAATATGGAATTTGAATAAGAACACAGACGATTCTAAAAGTTGTTTATTAACATCAAAAGATACAAATGAACAAGTATGTTTTGTAAATTGGTCTGAAATAAATCCAAATGAGATTATAAGTACCCATGGATATTCTGGCAATTCGATAAATGTTTGGAGATTACATAGTCAAAAGGAAGACAACAACAACAAACACGACATAGAAATATTAAATACTAAAAAATGGACGGGTCATCAAAATAGAATATTGCATGCTATAATGAATTCTTATGGAGATAAATTAATAACAGGGTGTCCTAATGAATCGATACGATTCTGGAATATATATAATTCAAAAAAACATAATATGATGGATAACACTTGTTGGAATACATGTATAATACGATGACTTATACAATGAATATTTTAAAAAATTGTATTAATTACCTAAAATTATTATTGTTTATTTTTTTATATTACAATTAAAAATATTATATACATTACACAATTTACATATAAAAATTGTAATACAATAATAATAGGAAATCCAATAAGATATGCACAAGGTGATTTTAGTTTTGTAGATGATAGAATATGGGGAAAGCGTTTATCGAATGCGTACAATTGTATAAACAAATTAAAGTTATGGGATTTTATAAGAGATGAAGAACCACCTAAACATACTGGATATATGTTTTGGAATAACGCAGATATACAAGAGATAGTTAGTGAGTTGGACTATGATGGTCATAGTGGATCGAGTTTGGCGATATGTTTAAAAAACATGCAATTCATTGCAATTCTTGGTTGGGACATATATGTAGAGACGATACAAGGAATATAATTTAAAAACTAAACAACATTTATTATTTGTCGATGCTATTGTAAAAGACATAACTTGATCATATGCAAAAACGAACAACACAAACACATAATTATGTTGTTACTCGGACGGATATTGAACAACAAAGAGAGTTTATTTTTAGAATACAAAGAGTTTTGTATTAAAGGAAATGTATATGATTTTTTTACGAAGGACGAGATATCGTCTGTAGTCAGGTATGGGAAAGTTCCACCACAATTTAACAGTATAATGTGGATGAATTTGAAAAAATACATTAGAGAATATGTACCAAAATATATATGTTCTTTTCACAATACGAAAGTGACCAGTCGTAATTTGAAACACAAGAAACTAAGAATTGGTGTAGACGACTATGGTGAAATTACAGGAATACCTTATATTGGTAATTTATTTGAAAATCATGAGAACATAGTAGAAGAGGTCGAAAATATCATAGATTTGAATATTAACAAAGTATGTGAATGTATGAGTTATGAAGTAAAATTACAAAAATGTAAAATTGATAAAGATTTACTAGATGATTCTGGTTTGGATATTTCTTTAAATGACTATGATAAAATGAAGAGGAAATATGAAATAGATATGATAAACTATATACATAAAAAAAGAAAATGGGATAAAGATATTATAAAATACAAAGGAAAATTACGAAATCTATTTTTAGATGTAGAATTGCGAGGCGAATTTTTAATGTATTTGCATGAAAATGGTTTACATGAATATTGTACATTTATAAATAATTCTTGTAAAATTAATTATACGACAGCAGATATTAAAAAATATAAATACAACAATAATCATTTGATATATTGGTGTATTGAATTCAAAGAGAATAAAGTCTATGAATTAATGAACAACAAACCAATCAAACCATTGTCAATGAAATTATTTAATACAGAGTACTGTCAAATGACACAATTATCGAATGTGAGAAAAAGGCTAATAAAAAACAATGAAAACATGAATTATTCTGTGTTAGATATAATTGTGAAAAAAAATGATATGGAATGTTCATGTGACGAAATGTTATATTATGATGAAGTGAATTCTACCTGGAAAAACATGAGTAGAGTTATGATAGATGGTATTCCTCGTTGTTCGGATAATACAAAGACACAATTTTAAAAAATGTAAGTAGATACACGGTTAAGTTTTTTCAGAAGAAATTGTTGATAATGCAGATTAGAATTTAGTTTGTTTCGAAGTTTATTTTTTGTTACCAACACATGTTTAGGATGCATTGTATCCGTCGATTCTAGTACTGAAATCTCACGGGAAAGTCTTTTGGATTTTTCATACATTTGTTGATATTCTTTGACATAAGCGTTATAGTTTCCTCTACGAATTTTATTTTCCCACCTCTGTCTTTGTGTTTTATTCATGTTGTCAAACATTAAAAAAATGAACACTATTTAATTAACAAATATTTTGTTTTTTTCAACAACTATACATTATTATTTACAACATTGTTTTATATAGTTTTTTTTTTTATTCATTTTGTTTCTGGAATAATTCCTAATATCTTTTATAATACAATTCATAATACAATTCATAATGTTCGTGAATTCATTGCTACTAATATTCGAAGAACGAATGAATACAGGTTTTACACTCAATAACATTGTAATTACTGAGGTCCCTTAATATATCTATAAGTTATGTATTCTATATTATACACACCTATAATGCTATAAACTAATATATTTAATATATATATATATATATATATAGATCTAAATAGTCATTGAGTACACGACTAGTTTGTTTAACAAATTTATGGATATCAAATTCTTTATTGAAAACATACTATATTCTAAAGATATTCTAAATAAATATATATATAACATAATATAACATAATATAACATAATATAACATTATGAATAAAAAACGAAGTAATAAAATTGGAGGAACTGGTCAAAACCGTAAAAATCGTCACTTAATTGTTATTACGGATCCTTACAGTGATCCATTATGTGATGATCAAATTGCTATTAGATATCTTCACCATTTTAATAAAAAATATAACATATTTGATAAAATTGATTATGTTGTATCAGCATACAATACAAGTCATGATACCCCTGACACACATTTAAAAAATCTACAAATCAGAGCAGATTCGATTAATGTTATTGTAAATGAATCAAACGTATCAAAAGTATCAAACGTATCAAACATACATTTACTTAATAATAAATGTTACTATAGTTCCCGTCCAGATTATGTTAAACCACCTTTTGGAGCAACAGAGAAAACAGAGACAAAAAAGACAATAAATGTATATAAAAAACAAGACAATCAGAGTAAAGGTATCAACTATATATATGGTTTAATCAGTGATCCGACTTGTGATGTGTATATATTAAGTATTGGGTTTCTTACAAAAGAAATTTTAAGTGATATTAGTAATATAAAAAACATAAAGGAGTTTCATTTTCAAGGACCAGGGTTCAATACTGCACCTATGTCGAATATACAGCAATTTATGCAGAATGAATATGTATTAAAAATGTCAAACGTTAAATTTTACTATTCTGATAATACTTCTGGACTGACAATCGAAACAGGTGAAATAGATAAGAGAATGGAACTTTTTAATGAGGAAACACAAAGACAAAGAAATTATATTGTACTTGGATTCTTTTTTACAAGTAGCCCTGCAAGATTTTTTCAGTCACAATTTGGTGGAACGTATGATGGTAATTTTATTAACCCAACAAAATACTTAAAAGCAATTGATGGAGGGGGAAATGGGTTTATATATTCAAAACATGCTAAATATGTATTACAGCTATTA
>ENA-OQVM01006432-OQVM01006432.1-marine-metagenome-genome-assembly--contig:-NODE-6432-length-10690-cov-3.650900_pt1 | contig 10690 bp, 7 predicted proteins | sample MGYA00237776_ERZ505498 | MGnify/ENA primary metagenome ERZ505498 (study PRJEB26159, sample SAMN06265151) | marine metagenome | isolation source: Helgoland LTER site | place: Germany:Helgoland, sampling... | reverse complement strand
CAGGTGATGGAACTACAACAGCTACTGTACTCGCGCAAGCAATATATGGGCACGGCATAAAAAATGTCGCCGCAGGAGCAAATCCTATGGATTTAAGACGAGGTATAGACAAAGCTGTAGCCGCAGTCATTGCCGACCTTAAAAAACAATCTAACAACATTGCTACCAGTGATGAAATCACACAAGTGGCTTCTGTCTCTGCCAACAATGATCCTGCAGTAGGCAAGATGATTTCAGAAGCTATGGATAAAGTAGGAAAAGATGGTGTCATTACTGTCGAAGAAGCTAAGGGTACAGAAACCGAAGTAAAGACAGTAGAAGGCATGCAGTTTGACAGAGGATATCTTTCTCCTTATTTTGTAACTGATACTGAAAAAATGGAGGCTGTTCTTGAAACTCCTTACATTTTGATCTACGACAAAAAGATTTCAAATATGAAAGAACTGTTACCTGTATTAGAAGCAACTGCTCAAACAGGTAAGCCTTTGATGATTATTGCAGAAGATATCGATGGAGAAGCATTGGCTACCCTTGTCGTCAATAAAATTAGAGGTTCATTAAAAGTAGCTGCAGTCAAAGCACCTGGTTTTGGTGACAGAAGAAAAGCCATGTTGGAAGACATCGCCATTCTCACTGGAGGTACCCTTATTTCAGAAGAAAGAGGATACAAGCTTGAAAATGTAACTCTCGACTACTTGGGTACCGCTGATAAAATGATCATCGATAAGGACAATACAACGATCATCAATGGTACTGGGAAAAAAGAAGATATCGAAGCTAGAGTCAATCAAATCAAACAACAGATTGACAATACAACTTCTGATTACGATAAAGAGAAGCTTCAAGAGCGACTTGCCAAACTTTCTGGTGGTGTTGCCGTTCTATATATAGGTGCGGCCACTGAGGTTGAAATGAAAGAAAAGAAAGATTTGGTTGACGATGCACTTCACGCTACAAGAGCAGCCGTTCAAGAAGGAATTGTTGCTGGAGGAGGCGTTGCTTTCATCAGGGCTATTGAGGCAATCAATGATTTGAACTTAGAAAACGAAGATCAAAATACGGGTGTTGCGATCATCAGAGCCGCTATTGAAGCCCCTTTGAGAACGATTGTATCTAACGCTGGTGGAGAAGCTTCCGTAGTAGTTAATGCGGTAAAAGCGGGTAAAGGAGATTATGGTTACAATGCTTTTAAAGATGTTTACGAAAACATGTTCAAAGTAGGTATTATTGATCCGACTAAGGTTACAAGATTAGCCTTGGAGAATGCAGCATCAATTGCTGGGCTATTGTTGACCACAGAGGCAATTGTCGCTGATCAACCTGAAGCTGAAGGTGCAGGTGGTGGAATGCCTGGTGGAATGCCCGGTGGAATGCCCGGTGGAATGGGTGGCATGATGTAATATCATAACTTATTACAAAAAAAGCCCTTGCTCATTGAGTAAGGGCTTTTTTTATATCCTTCCCATTCAAACACCTTTAAATTTCACCGCCCCATCCGAGCCTATAGGCAATTTTAAAACATTCAACATGCGCATGAATTCAGCCTGTGGAGGTGCGTGGATCTCAATCGTGGCTCCCTCCCATTCAAAAGTTAACTTTGATGCATGCAATAACATCGTCATCATATTAAATCTTTCTTTGAACATTTTATTTTGCTTATTACAACCATAAGGTCGATCGGCGACAATGGGATGTAGTATGTGGGCCATGTGCTTCCTAAGTTGATGCATCTTTCCTGTATACGGAAGCAAGCTTACCAGCGAATACCTGCTGGTCGAATGATGGGCAGAAGGAAAATTTAATTCTGTTTTAGCCAGAGTCCAATAATGAGTAATGGCCTCTTGTGTTTTACCAGAATCATTTTTCAAGGGATAATCTATGATGCCTTTGGGATCTGTGAAGCCCCTCACAATAGCCAAATACGACTTTTGAACCGACCGGGACTGAAATTGATTTGATATAAGGGTCAATGCCCTGCGTGACTTTCCAAAAAGTAAAATACCTCCCGTCTTGCGGTCTAACCTATGAACTGGATGCACGGAATGACCCAATTGATCTCTCAAAAGCTGAAGTGCGCATTCTTGGACACCTCTCGCTATGGAAGTTCTATGAACCAAAAGATCATGGGGCTTATTGATGGCGACAAAGTCTGGATGGTTATAAAGAATTTCCAACATAGGTTAATTAAAATAAAATGAAAAGCTTGAAATATAACACAATATCATCATTTGAATCTTCATAGTTATTCAATCATTTAATAAATCATCGGGTAAAATATTTTCATTAAAGCGAAACGAAATCCTATTTTTAACTCGTTAAGATTCGTTAAGAATCCGATATTTTGATTGTGAAATTGTATTTTTACGATGTGAAATTTTTAGTCCTTATTCTAAGTCTACTTTTGGCATGGGGCGGCACGAGTCAAGAGTTACAAGGAGTCGTATTGAATGAGAATCAATCGCCCATGCCCTATGTCTACATAGTTAACATTACCCAGGAAGTAGGCTCCTTATCAGCAGATAATGGAGTTTTCATAATTAAAGCCGCTCCAAATGATACGGTAAGAATGACCTTCATTGGTTACAAACCTCTTGTGGTCATTGTAGACCAAAGTATGATTCTCCGACAAATCACAAGTACCATGGCTCCAATGGACATTATTTTAAGTTCTGTCTGGGTTTTTTCTAATACTGATTATCGCATTCCAAAAAGATATAAAGGCAGGCCCATGAAAATCCCGGGGGTCGCCGAGCCTGGAACAGGTCTTACCCCTCAAGTATCTTTCTCTCCGATGATCAATGAGTTTTATGCACCCGGTGTAGCCATTAGTGGTGCCCTTAGTTATTTCACCAAAGAGAATATAGAAAAGCGAAAAGCTGTAGAAGCCAGGATTCAGACTGAAAAATTCATTACATATGCCAAATTAATAGAGCTTGAACCGATACGTAGTGAGCTTAAAAATAAATTCAATTTATCCGATTCAGAATTAGACAGACTCCTGATTGTCATGAACCTCAATCAGCCTCAAATACAAGAATTGAGGGGAAAAAAAAGCATTATGTCGCAGGTGACTGCCTTCCTAAGTTCCAGAACACAAGGTTCGGTAAATTATGAATATTGATTTAGCAATAATTTAAAAATATAAACATGAATTTTCGCAACCAAAAAATGGTTTCATAAATAACCATTAAAAATATTATAAATTAATGACCACAACAGCAGAAATAATTTCTATTGGAGATGAACTCCTCTACGGCCAAACCCTTGATACCAATGCGCATTGGATCAGTCATAAACTAGATGAATACAACATCAAAGTTTTCCAAAGAACGACCATTGGCGACGATGCAGATCAAATTTTAAATGCCTTCGCCACAGCGGCCGAAAGAGTTGACATCGTATTGATCACAGGGGGTCTTGGCCCTACCAAAGATGATCTCACCAAACCCCTTTTAGCTAAATATTTCGGAGTAGGTATGGTCCATCATGAAGAGGTACTGCGCGACATTACCCTACTCTTCGCTAAGGCGAGTAGAGAAGTAACCGCACTCAATGCGCAGCAAGCTGATTTACCTTCAAATTGCAAAAAAATCACCAATCCTGTGGGTACGGCCCCAGGCATGTGGTTTTACGAAAATAATACCGTGTTTGTAGCCATGCCGGGAGTACCTTATGAAATGAAAAGCATCATGACCCAAGGCATTCTACCCAAGCTACATGAAATGTTCAGCAAAGGCGTATTGCACCATCACATCATCAAAACCATTGGCATCACTGAATCGAGTTTATCAGACTTAATTGAAGACTGGGAAGTGAACTTACCCAAGCACATAAAATTGGCCTATCTACCTACCAAAGGACAAGTCAAGCTAAGACTGACTGGGTCTGGTGATGACCTAAATACCCTCAAACAAGAAATTGATGCACTACAAATGGCCATTATGCCCAAAATAGCCAAGTATGTTTATGGATTTGGTGCAGATTCGTTAGAAGGAGTCATTGGCCAATTACTGAATAAAAATAACCTGACTTTGGCTACTGCAGAAAGCTGTACAGGGGGTTATTTAGCCCATATGATTACCAGCGTACCTGGCAGCTCAAGGTATTTTAAGGGGAGCGTGATTGCTTATTCAAATGAGGTCAAAATAGCACAATTGGGTGTAAGTGCGGAAGATCTCAAACAACATGGCGCTGTTAGTGAAGAGGTCGCTAAAGCCATGGCAGAAGGGGTAAGAAAAGAACTCAATGCCGACATTGCAATCGCCACCACCGGTATCGCTGGACCTGATGGTGGTACGGTAGAAAAACCAGTAGGCACCGTTTGGATTGCCTATTCAGACAAGTATAAGACCCTAGCAAAGAAATTTAATTTTTCACGAGACCGCACCTTCATTGTCCATTGGTCAGCCTTAGCCGCCTTGAATATGATCCGATTAAATGTTGGAGTGAAATAGCAAAATACTATATCTTTGTTTCGTCTTTAACCAATGTATTAAAATATGGCTTCTATTGAAATGACGATGCCCAAAATGGGTGAAAGTGTAATGGAAGGTACCATTTTGTCATGGTTAAAGAAGGTGGGCGATCCTATAGATGAAGATGAATCTGTTCTCGAAGTTGCCACTGACAAAGTAGATACAGAAATTCCCTCCACTCACGCCGGAATTCTTAAAGAAATACTAGCCCAAGAAGGGGATGTCATTCAAGTCGGTAAGCCCATAGCCATCATAGAGCTTTTGACCGATGAGGATGAGCCTCTCACTATCCGACCTACTGAAACACCTGCACCCAAGGAGCAAAAAAATGTGGTCGATGTAGATCAGGCCATGGATCTGAAAAGTCCTGACACCCTCTTGACAAATCCCCAAAAAAGCCGATTCTATTCTCCCTTAGTGCGCAATATTGCAAAACAAGAGCAAATAGATCTCAGCGAACTTGAAAATATAGCTGGATCAGGTAAAGAGGATCGATTGACCAAGCAAGATGTATTGAACTACCTCAGCTCAAGGAACTCGCAATCAGATTCCGTTGATGGGCTCCTTGAAAGCACTATAAATAACACGCCCCTGACCCTGTCAGGTGAGGATGAAATCATATCCATGGATCGGATGCGAAAAATAATTGCTTCGCGAATGATCGAATCTAAATCCATTTCTGCACATGTGACTTCCTTTGTCGAAGCAGACATGAGTCCCATTGTTTCTTGGAGAAATAAATTCAAAGAAAAATTCAAGGCAACCTCGGGTCAATCGTTAACTTTTACCCCCATCATTATTGAGGCAGTAGTGAAAGCCATCAAAGATCATCCCATGATCAACATCCAAGTCCAAGGGGATCAAATTATTAAAAAAAGCCATATTAATATCGGTGTTGCTGTGGCACTTCCTTCAGGAAACCTCATCGTGCCTGTTATTAAAAATGCAGAACTACTAGATCTTAAATCCTTAGTCATGGCAGTGAATGATCTGGCCCATAGAGCACGAACTAATGCGCTGAAACCCGATGAACTGGACGGGGGTACGTTCACTGTTTCTAATGTAGGTTCATTTGGCAACGTTATGGGTACACCCATCATCATGCAACCTCAAGTAGCCATTATGGCCATAGGTGCTATACAAAAAAAACCTGCAGTAATCGAAACCCCCGAAGGTGACTTTATAGGCATCCGCCATAAAATGTTTTTGTCCCATAGCTATGACCACCGTGTCATCGATGGCTCTTTGGGTGGTGGTTTTGTGAGACGTGTGGCTGACTATCTTGAGAAATTTGATGTCAATAGGTCTATCTAGCTTTTTATCTAAATAATCACAGGCTTAAATCTCCTAAATAAATACATCGGTGATACCTACACGCCTCGATAAATAGCATAGGTTTGCGCATTTTTGAGAAGCTAGAGCCTTTTTTGAAAATAAGAAATTGTCCACTTTGTTAAATTGTTGGTCTTTCCTGTTATTTATAGAAGTAAAACCCACTTATCTTTGATCTATATGTACAAAGTGGTTTGGTTTTGCCTATTCCTTCTAGGTCCATGTCTTATGAGAGCGCAAGACACGATAAAATTGTACACCAAAGAACTCAGATTGACCGTTGATAATGATGTATTTACCTCTCTAGAAAGGGATCAGTACTACACTTCTGGTCTTTATCTTGATTACCGATGGCTCAGTAAAAATAAAATCAATAAACATAAAATCATCCATTCAATATCGCTTCATCAACGTATTTACACACCCAGAAGGGTTTCTTGGGATGATCCTAAGGAGTTTGATCGCCCTTATGCAGGCCTCTTGGGATTCAGCTTCACTAGAGAATTTTATTTCAACCAAAAGGAGTATTTAAAAACAAGTGTTGAGCTTGGATTAATGGGACCTCATACACTGACCGACGATTTTCAAATTACCTGGCATACCGTATTAAATATTCCTATACCCGCGGGTTGGAAGTACCAAATTGCCCATAGTCCCGTAATTAATTTTCATGCTTCTTATGCTCGAAGGTTACTAGGTAATGAAATTCTCGATCTCTATTCACAGTCAAATGTATCCGTAGGAACCGTTTTCAATCAATTTTCGGAAGAACTACTGGTAAGATTCAATTTTTTAAAACATCAGGCCTCAACGACTTTGTTCGGGGGACATTTAGGTAGCCCATCGTCTTCAAACCGGACCAAGAAAATAATAGAAAATTATTTTTTTTATGCTCCTGGATTTATCTATAATGCCTACAATGCCACCATTGAAGGTAACTTCATTGGGCCTCAAAGTCTACATACTGAAACAGCAAAACCATGGCTTGTTCAAAATCGCATCGGTTTTGCTCTGAGTTGGCTCCGATTTGACCTGATTACTACTTATTATTTTAAAACCAAAGAAACCCTTGAAGCAGAAGCCCACCAGTATGTAGGTATTACGCTCAACAATCGGTTCTAATGAAAAGAATACCTTTAACTCTTTCTATTATTCTATTTTCCTATGGATTAATGGCCCAGTCCTATGATATAGGACTTAATCCACCCGCTATTCAATGGAAATACATAGAAAACGATGCGGCGAAGATCATCTATCAAGAAGGCATCTATGGCCAAGCCGCTCGGGTTGCCAATGTCATTCAGAAACTCAGTGACAGTAGTTACTTTTCCCTAGGTCCGAAAAAAGAACAAGTGAGTATCATTCTTCAAAATCAATCCATCACTCCCAATGCATTTGTTGCTGTGGGACCTTTTCGTTCAGAATTTTATACCAATCCCCCACAAAATAATTTTGGTGGAGCCATTGACTGGAATGATCTGTTGGCCATCCACGAATATCGACATGTACAGCAATTACAAAACGCCCGGATAGGTATCGTCAACGCAGCAGATATGGTTTTTGGTGATTATTTTTGGAGTTCCTTGGCACATTTAATTATGCCTCCTTGGTTTTTTGAAGGAGATGCGGTTTTCACAGAGACCCTCTTAAGTAATGCAGGACGTGGTCGGATGCCCTATTTCGAGGGACAGTATCGTGCCCTATTGCTGACAGGGACCTCCTTGAATTATGAAAAAAACAGCGCAGGATCCTATAAAAAACTGATTCCCAACATTTATAATATGGGTTATCACCTGACGGCATCCCTGAATCTAGATTATGGTGAAAGCATCATGGGAAACTTACTTCAAGAGGCTGTAAAATCAAGTTTTCTTAAATTTTACCCTTTCAGTAAAAGCTTAAAAAAACATACGGGTATGCGCACCCCTAAATATTATGAAGCTACCTTTTCAAAATTAAAGAAAGAATGGGCGCAAAAAGCAGCTAAAATTAAACTTACAGAAGCTGAAACGATCAATAATAAAGTAAAAAAGACTTTTACGAACTACGCGCACCCCAACTATCTTGATGCAGAAACCCTCATCGCTGAGAAGGCAGGGTTCAACGAAATTCCAACATTCTACCGCATCCAAACAGATGGAACAGAAAACCGTATCACGCGCCCTGGATTTTATGCTCCATCCAATGCCCAATTAAGTATCAATAAATCCTATCTCATTTGGACCGAAAAGGCCTACGATCCCAGATGGGGAAATGTAGAATATAGTAATGTCATTAGATATGATCATACCCTGCAATTAAAAAAGCAACTCACCCTTAAAGCTCGGTATTTTGCCCCCGAAATCAACAAGAGTGGGGATAAAATTGTCGCAGTTCATGCCCCTGCCAACCAAGGGTATGAGCTTCATATCCTTAATGTTCAAAACGGTCATCTGGATGAAAAAATCAATAATAAAAATCAATATCAATATGCATTTCCCACTTGGATAGATGAAACAAGGATCGCTACAATCGTACGGAAATCAGGGAAAAATGCTATTCAAATTATCCATCTTGGCACAGGAAAAAGTCACCTGATCACCCCCTGGTGGAGTGAAAAAATAGCCCATTTAACATCCCACCAAAATTATATTTACTTCGATGGCATCTTCAATGGCATAGATAATATTTATGCCTATTCAATCCAAGATCAGCGCATTTATCAAGTAACCTCTACCCTATTTGGTGCCATCCAACCTAGTATTTCTCCAAATGGAAAAATGCTGGCTTATAGTGCGTATTCAGATATGGGTTATGACATCCATACCACTCCGGTGATCAAAGAAAATTGGAAACCCCTCGAAAGCGCAGAACATTCAATGGTTGATTATTTTGAACCCCTGTTTAAAGATGATATTCTTGAAAATATTTCCGAGCAATCTTATGAAGAGCAATCTTATCCTACTACAGATCGATTACAACTACACAGTCGATTATTGGCTTATGAACCTCCCAATCTGATATTTAATGTGTATGCCGACAACAAGATGAGTAATTTATCGGGTATAGGTGCCTATCAATTTAATTTAAATGAAAAGAGCAGCTCGTGGTCTGCGGGCTTACAATGGGCGAAATACTATCCCATTTTGTCATTAGAAACTTCACGAGAAAACAGGAACAACTACGTGCCCGTTTACTTCGAAACCGAAGAAAATGATGAAATCACTCCTAATCTAGAAACAAGAAATCAAAACTGGACTGAAAACAACCTAGGCCTAGGTATGACACTACCCTTCAACTTAACCGTAGGAAATTTTTATAATTTTGTTGCGCTCAATCAAAATTTACGACAACATTGGGTAAACTATGATCTGAAGGAGACCGGAACAGATGGTTCTTTTACGAGCTATGAATTAGACTTCCAAATGCGTTTTACCCTACGACAAGCTTATCAGCACCTTTACCCAAGATTGGGCATTTTTTTTCAATCAAATTACCAAAAAAGCATGGGAACAACTTCTAATACCTCCCATGCTTTCTTAATCAACAGTAGGCTTTATCTACCCGGCATCTTTAAAAATCACAGCTTCTTCGCTGAAATAGATCATCATTCAGAACCCTTTACCGCCCAATACAAGTTTTTAGATAATTTCAGGTATCCCCGAGGTTATGGCAAACTCATCCATGATCAAATCCGCCGAATCGGTCTCAATTATGCCTTCCCTATTTGCTATCCTGATTTAGCCATAGGTCCCTTATTTTTCATTAAAAGAGTCAAAGCAAACTTCTTTTATGATCACGCAAGTGTGATTTTAAATAATACTGCCATCGATGTGCTGACCCCCCTCACCTCGGTTACCATTAACGGTAGTGTACCCTACGCTGAGAATATGTACGAATCGGCAGGTATAGAATTGACTTTTGATGTCCGGACCCTTCGATTAGTTGATTTTGATTTAGGTGTCAGGTTCTCCTATCCTTTAAATACGACTGAATACAGCCCTAAGGTTGAGTTTATCGTAACGTCTATTGCGTTTTGATAGCATTTGGATTTAACAAAAATTTCATTCCCCTAAATCCTACCTTTTAACTTCATCATTGAATCAGTCAAAAAACGATGACCTAATCATAAATATTTGTTCGCAAGAGCTTCTAAAATAGTGACCTAATTAATTATGAATAATTACAATCGATAGCCAATTTTATCGATTTTTTTGCCCAACGCTATTTATTTCAATCCAATAACCATTTGGATCCTGAAAGTATACCTGTTTAATGCCATCGTTACGAATGTTTATTTTATTGGGTATTTCTCCTATCCAATCAGAATAATTTACTTTCATAGTGTCTAGCCTTTTTATAAATGCATCAAAATCAGATGTTGTTAATGCCAAATGAACCGCTCGAGTAATTTTAATTTCATCATCAGGAAAAGATAAGAGGTGCAGCTCTTTTCCTTCTCCCAAAGACAACCATCTGATTTGGTTATTTTCGGTTTTATTGGTAATTTCTTCAAGCTTTAGGGTCTTTTTATAAAATTCAGCTGATTGATCGGCATCTATTACAGAGAGTGCCAAGTGATTAAAAGTGACAAATGATTCTCCAAAGTCTTGTCCAATTGCGCATTGGGAAAATGAAATCCACAGCATTTGAAAAATGAAAAGTTTCAGATATTTCATAAATATTGAGTTTGCCTATGCTAAAGATGTACTTCACTGACGATAATAAAAAATATATCTCTTATTTGAGTGGCATTAAATGATTGGGGCTGCCTGTCTTTCGAAATAAAAGTTGCGTGCCACTTTGGAACTCAAGTAAACTTAAAATCTTTAAAGGGGGTTCTAAGCATTTTTTTATTTCAAAAAAAATTACTGTTACTGAATCTAATTAAGACGATGAATGAC
>ENA-OQVM01006425-OQVM01006425.1-marine-metagenome-genome-assembly--contig:-NODE-6425-length-10698-cov-6.354863_pt1 | contig 10698 bp, 13 predicted proteins | sample MGYA00237776_ERZ505498 | MGnify/ENA primary metagenome ERZ505498 (study PRJEB26159, sample SAMN06265151) | marine metagenome | isolation source: Helgoland LTER site | place: Germany:Helgoland, sampling... | reverse complement strand
TCTGGTTTAAGATTGACGAAAATACGCATCAATCAGTAATCATTTATTCATCGGAAGCGGACGCTAAAGAAGAGAATGCTCAGCGGCAGGAAATGCGTAAGAAGACAATTTCAGATACGGGTCATTCAATGGTCGAAGAGACTATGGGTGAAGTTCTCTCAATTATGTCTGAAGTATAGTTCTGTTTATTTAGCCACTATGAGAGGTATAAATTACATAAGATATTTACGTGATCGGGAGGCCAGATGGTAATACATCAGGCCTCTCATGATGTTAGAACCTGAAAACTGAGGTTAGTGCTAATACTGACGCATCAGTGACACCATAGTCCGCCGCTGTATAATCCAATCTTATTCCATTCTGTTCAGATAATTCCCACTCAGCTCCAATGCCGTAAGAAAATGCACTGTCATTTACAGAAACTGTTGTTGAACCAACCGTTGCTGATGCTTCAGCTCTTGCCATGCCGAGTCTTGCGTATGGTTTTATCGGCCCTGCTGTTGGTAATGCTAATTTAGCATAGGCTGCCATATGTTCAGTGCCAATTTCAATGTTAGTACTTGCAATGCGAATTGTATCTTTGGATATTGCAACACTCAATTCGCCCTCTAGTGATAAATAATCGTTTACTTCATAGCCAATCAAGCCAAGAATATTAGTAGATCCATATTTATAGCCCGGCTCTTCAGCATTAACTGATGCAAACCCTGTACCAAGATATAGTCCTTCAGCTGATGCTGCGCCTGTTGTCATTGCTGCAATCAATACAGCGCTACTAAGTCTTAACATGTTAATATACCTTTTAAATATTTCCATTAAATAATAGAATCAAAGTATCATAATAATATTATATAATCTATAGAAATTGACCAATTTCCAATTTGATAGCTTACTCTAGTGATATAATTACTATCTAACCATATTCCCACACAACCCCAAGTGGTTTAGTTGTTGAGTTTCAGCATTCTGCAATCAGTGCAGAGGAGAAACTCTCTAGGGAAACCTTTTACAAAAACATGATTTGGGTCGTGGATGGGCGAAGGTTAGAAAGAGATTTCAAAAGGTTTAACGAAAATTTTCGTACTTCAGACTGGAGGCATTGGGGGCCATTTGTTCGCAAAAATAGAATACCTAGTAGAAGCCTCCCAAAAAGTTGGCAGTCTTCTAATAAGCTAGTATTTTTTGATTGGGGCTTTGTTAAATCTGAATATTGGATTAAAGACTGGCATAGTCACTTAATATGCTTATTGCCAGAACCTGATGAATTAGGTTGGCTTCAATTAATAGCCGTAGAACGTGAGCAATTTACTAAAATAGTTGGCAATATCTCTAGTATGGATACAAATTCCCTTTTTTGGTAAATATATCTTAGGTTAAACAACACTTACATGACACCTACGCACAGGCACATGATTAAATGATGTTTATCCAGCTTAATCAGTTACTTCATTGGGGGTAGCGTTGTGGGTAAGTATATATAAATTATATTTAATATAATAAAAACAATTACTTAAAGCCAGTAAGTGGCGGTGTTCTCAGACATATGAGCTTAGGCATCAGTTTAAATTCATTAGTAAAAAGTTAGGTACCAACCAATGGGACGTCAAGCTTGTCTGACAGTGCCAGCTTATGAAAGAGCCTTTGTATCAGCTTTCCCTGTGGCGCGTAGCTCTGCCTCTACATTTGCCCCTGAATTAATTTCGATTTTTTGCGCTACAACTTTACCTGATAAAATTGCTGTTGAGGCTAAATTTACATTTATGGCAGCGATAGTACCATTAAGTTTTCCCTCTATTGTAACTGACCTTGCTCGAACGTTCCCCTCAACATTACCAGTGCCTGTTACAATTAAAACATCTACAGTTAAATCACCTATAATTTTGCCTCCAAATTCAACTATACCATCACTTTGCCAATCGCCTTGAATAACAATACCATCATGCAAAACTGAATGGCGTTGCTCTTTTTTATCTAGGTTAGTATTTTGCGAGACTGTGACATCACTTGTCGAATTAGAAAACATTTTAAGCACTACCAAATTGATTAATTATAAAATCTTAAACAACGAATAACACAAAGCTTGTAAGTTTGAATAGGCATTAGTTCTCTGCGCCACTTAAATTGACCTTAAAGTAAGGACGATCTGGCGTTAATTGTATAGGCTAAAGATGTCCTTAGACATAAGAGATAAGGTATTGGTCACACTAAGCTTTGGGGGGGTACTTATTTTTGCTTCACTGATTAAAAAATCAAAGTATAATACTTTCAAACAGAAAAATAGATTTCATAGAGAATAGAAAATGAAAGATTTATTAGAAGCAGTTAACTTGTATTTTGAAGGTATTCACGAGTGTGATGTATTTAAATTGAAAGAGGTATTTCACCCTGAATCTAGTCTTTTTGATGCAGACAATGGAAATATTTTTGTAGAAACAATTGATGCTTTTTTAGAAGATGTTTCAACAAGAACTTCACCAGCAAGTGTTGGGCAAGTAATGAAATCAGAAGTGCTAATGATTGATTACTTATCTCCTATTAGTTCTACAGTAAAAATTAGAATCCAAACACACAAGAATGTTTTTGTTGATCATTTGGCATTTGTTAAAGGTCAGAATGGTTGGAAAATTGTTTCAAAGGTTTGGCATTTAGAAAAAGAATAGAAAGAATAGAAAACAAATCCTCAAATTACCCTTTGGTTATCCAACTAATTCTTCTTTCATAAAGGAACAGGACATTGACGTGATTAGTAAACAAAATGATGTAATCAATAGTTTATTTATAATAGCTACACTTCAGACATAATTGAAAGAACTTCACCCATTGTCTCTTCTACCATTGAGTGGCCAGTGTCTGAAATTGTCTTCTTGCGCATTTCCTGTCGCTGAGCATTCTCTTCTTTAGCGTCTGCTTCAGAAGAATAAATGATTACTGACTGATGCGTGTTTTCATCTATCTTAAACCAGATGATGTCTTCAGCTTTGGTTTTTGATTTAAGCTCTCTGTGTGCATCTTGCATACTCTCTGCACTTGGAACACCATCAGGCCATGACCACTTTGTATGAATTGCGTATTTTGCCATTTCTATCTCCCATCTATTACTGATACCTCAAGCTAGGGTGTCAAAGTGAGATATGCAAATTATATGTAATATTTAAACCTTTACATGACACCGACGCGCAGGCGCGTGCGCGTGTCTAAATATATCATTTTAGTCAACCACATAGGGACGAAAATGGGGACTTATTTTATTATTATAAATATTATAGTTATAAAACAATTACTTAAAGCCAGTAAGTGGCGGTGTCTGCTGACTAAGTAGATCAGACATCAACTGAAAACACACGCAAAATTTTCTGAATAAATCAAAAAAATCTATATGTAATGTATCCAAACCAAAATGAAATACTCATCCGCTAATCAAATATTTTCACATAGATATTTTATCAAAAATTTATGATTAAATTGACAGTATCGCTGTAACTTCCCGCACGAACGTTCTGGCGCGGTGGTATGCGACCGTAAACAACATGATTTTCATTTGTTCCTGTACCACTGCCACTTACTGTAGCTCCACTAGTAGTAGCATCTTCCCACACAAATTCGCGATTAGCGGCTGTATAGAGATTATAGTTGAGCGTGTGAGTGCCGCTACTCATGCCACGCTGCTCGTAAGTTCCATTGCCTGCACTTAGACCTATAGTGTACCCAACGCCACTAGGACAGTTCACTTCAATATTGCCTGTGCTATCAGATGCGGCATTGCTGAACACATCATAACTGCCAAAGTTCACACCTGTAATATTTATTGTGCATGCGCGGCTCTGTTGCCCCATAATCGTAAACATTATTGCTGTGATCCAAGGCATTAGCCAATTGCGTTTACTTGTGCATGCAAGGTTAATTATCCCACTCATGCAAGCTCTTTGACAAGTTTGGTATAAGCAGAATTTTAAGCAGATAAATACATTCATGGCTCTACCCCTACGCATATATAAGTCCCAAGGTGCGGCAGAGGGTCAGTTGTTTCCGGGAAAGGCAACGCAAACTCACAACTTTGCTCTCTCCAGGTAGCTCTCAACCGATTTTCTGCCTCCAGTCCAGTCAAATAAACTTCACCCCTCATACCGGTGGGAAATAATTCGTTTTCTAAAGTGTTCTCTCCAATAATTTCTACCTGTGCGCCTGCTGGCAAAGGTTCACCATTTTCAAGATCCACACTGAGTAGCGCCCCTCGTGACTGCTTAACCGGAAACTTCAGCAGTAATCCACTTCGAAAATATGGCACGGCGTCGAGCTGTAGTGTATCGATTTGAGAATCAAGTGGTATATCAGACTGTTCAATACGCACCGAGTTCTTTTGATAAGACCGTAGGCCTGTTAGCAATGCATTACCCTTGGCGTCAGTACGTATTGACAGTTGGTTGTCGGCATAGATACCCACGCCAGAATAGCCGGGCACCTGCACCACAGCAAAGCTGTCAGTGATGCGCCTACTGAAAAAAGAACTACCCCCGAGGAAAGCCACACCGCCACTTGCGCTACCCCGAAAGGCTGTTTGACCTTGGGACTGGCCTGCCGCCAGACTATAATTACCAACCCCATTTTGTAGGCTTACCTCTGCCTCACGGCGATCTGAATCTCCCAGTCCAGAAACAAGGCGGTAACCAACCCCACTTCCGGCAGGCAATCTACGTTTTAACTGTAAATTTGCATTATTGCGGCCTGGCTTTGCTGATATATTTATGTTGGCGCTCCTGCGTTTACCAAGGTCCAGGTTCATTGAGAAGTTGAGACCAAATACCGTCTTTGCCTCACCGCTTAGATACCTAGTCAGCGACGCGCTCAGGTTGCCTATTCCAGCTACTTCTTTGACATAGCCGGCACTTACTGACTTGTTCTCCTCCAAGTTACGTAAGGCCTGCTGCGTGTAATTTACAGCAAAAGATCCAAAGTTGTTTTTCGCCATCTTAACAACCATCTGGCTTATATGTCGGGGCGCAAGTTTCTCAGATTGCAACCCTAATTTTGCAAAGTTCTGACTCGCTAACTGGGTGTTCACCCCGACACTAAAATTACCACTCTGGTGCTGGAAACCGAGTCCCAGCAATCCACCAACTCCCTTTTTACTTTTGCTCATGGCGAGGGAGCCTGACAAGATTCCTACAACCGGCGATAAAAATACGCCACCCAGTCCAACAGACTGTTGGTTACCAAGCAGCTCAACATGAACCTCGCCGGTAAACTTTTCGGAGAAACCCAAACGGTGTGTGCCGACCGCCATAAGTCGGCCGTAGTTGTTGCTATCAATTCCAAAATTCCTACGCACAAGGCCTAACTCATAAGAATAACTTTGCAGTCCCTGCTTAAGAAGTCTTGAGCTGGTGAAGAAAGGCTGTGTAATAACCTGCTCACGCCCTAAAATGTCACGTACCACCAATTGTGCATCTCCTTGGCCGTTAATTACTGGTAGATCCTGGATAATGAACGGCCCACTGGGCACTTCACGTCTCATACGCAAAAGATTATCTACATAAAGTTCCACCGTGGAGGGTAGCGCAGATTCGCCAGAAATTTCCGGTCGCGGTGAGGTCATAAAACCTGGCTGGAGAGAAAAATCAGTCGCCCATTGGACGCCTCCGAAACGCACCGCACTGCCCCAGCTGCTCGCACCGCTGATTGCATCGCCAAAAAGAAGCCTAGTGAGTTGCATCGGTTTATCGCGTGTCCATGTACTTTCAAGCCGGATGGCTCGAGCTTGTTTATTGAGGTCTAGCCCCAAAATACGAGTCTGGGCTGAGCCCCAGCTACCAAATCCACTTAAGTCCAACGACCCAGTACTATTGGTTAGCCCCTCTGCATGATTTGTAGACAAACTGTAATTAATAAATCCTCCAGGAGATGCAGCAGAAGGAGCGCTAAAATCAATCTCCTGACCGTTTAAAAATGTGGCTTCAAATAAACGTGGGGGCACTTGCATCGCAAGTATTTGCGTAGATTCATCTAATTTGGATGTCAGGCCCGCTAGGGCATCAAGTGCATAGAAATCTTCGCCATAGAACGTTAGAGGGTTAATATCAGGCAAACGCAAGCGCCAACGTCGTAAATCTTGCCCCGCCGCGAATAAACGATCCTCTTTACGGAGCAAAAGAACTATATCTTTGCGCTGATCATTAATAAACACATCCAAGAAAACTTCTTCTATATCAAACGACGTGCCTTCCGCCAACAACGCAGGCGGATTTAGCATCAACATACTTACCAAAAATAGGCGTACATTTATGAATATACAGGTATAAGTTTTATGGAGAACGGCCATTGCCGTGCCCCTATCAAGGTAAAACCAAGACTTCAGCCTCAATATCACCGGCATCTGTCTCTGCGAAAAGCTGAATGGTAGTACCCGACTTCGGTATGGAGTAATCTGCACTAGCCGGCAGGATCCAATCTAAGCTCTGTCCGATTAAAGCGTAATCTGAGGCCTTTTGGGATATCCAAGGTTGCGCGCTACCCGGCTTTGACAGACTGAAGTTGATGATTTGGATGTGAGCATTACCATCATTGGTTAAGCTTATTTTGAGTGATCCATCTGAAGTACGGACTGCTTGCCAGCGCAACAGTGGATTAGCTGCAACTTTGGGCAATACAAACACTGGAAGGCTGACACGCATAAGCATTTTTGCCCCGTTAAAATCAGGGCTTGGTGGCGGTGGCAATTCCTGTAGAAAGATACGGTAGGCCAACTCGCGCTTCGCATCAGGAGCACCCCGCAGTCCAACTCGAAGTAACTGTGAGCCACCAGCCGGAATGGTGAAAATAGGTGGACTTACAATCAACTCACGGGTGGACGTAAAAACATCTTCGCCTTCCTCTTTTGACCATTTCAACGCTTCCAATTGCATTGGCACTGGATTAGTACCATCATTGCGCAAAGTTATTGTGCCAATCTTCTGCTTATCAGAAAGCGTTACACGCACCGGGCTCACACCAATAGCGGCTGCATTAACTACGGTGGCTCCTACTAGGAAAACAAACAGGCCAAAAACGGCATTTATAATTACTCGGCTCAGCATTAGTATATAAGTGTTATATTGACTGTATCAGTATAACTCCCTGCCACAGCATTTTTTTGATTTTTTGGGATTTCACCATAAACAGTTGTATTCTGGGAAACGCCAGCACCCATCATTTGGACGATTTCCCCCTGAGCTGAGGGATTGTCAGACCATACGTTGCTCCAAGAATAACTTTCGTTAGTGTAAATGTTGTAATTTAGGAAACTAGTTTCTCCTTCATTGGCCATTCGGCGATTACATTTCGAACTCATACAAAATGTGACATGGCTACCCCCACTCATAGTTATAACGCCATTTGTACCTGAAGTGCAGGTAGTTGATATTGTTGCAGTAGCCGTGAGGTCTGCTGTTACGTTTACGCCAGTAGCATCGTAGTCACCGAAATCTAAATCTGTGCTGCTCATGATACAGGACGCGTTAATATCAGCTGAAACATTCATGTCTGCTGTTGTTGTAAAAGCATAAGCTGGCAAGTTGAGATTGGCAGTACTTATTAGTAAAGCTGACAAGACCATAATTTTAAATGTTGTTCGGCTTATACGCATATTCACTCTTCTTAATTTGTGGCATCCCACAAGTGAGATTCAGGCCGCAAGCGGCCTGAATTTTTATAGCTATTAATAAGAAACCACCACAGTTAATGTGTCAGTGTAACTATCATTTGCAGCAGAAGTTTGCCCACCCGGAATTCTAGCATAAACTGTCATTTCCTCACCCACACCAGCAGCGGTAATATCTACGCCTGATGTAGGGTCACCGGACCAGATGGTACTTCGGTCACTATTGCTATAAACTTCATAACCAAGATAGCCTGAAGTATTTGTGCCTACCATACGGCGATCTTCTGTATCAACAGCTACGTTTGCGCCATAATTAATTAATACTTCTCCAGCTGTGCCTATTGTGCAGGTAGTAGTAATCGTTCCTGTAGCATCCAAGTGATCTGTTGCATTTACATTAGCTGGGTCATATGAGCCAAAGCTTATGTTTGTGGTCTCGATTACGCAGTTTTTACCTATACCAGCTGTTACTTGCATGCTTGAGTCTTCAGTATCCGCGAATACAGGCACAGTAAGACCAGCCGAGCCAACTAGAATGCCAGCTACAATCGCTAGTTTTGTACTATTTTGTTTGATATTCATTTTCATAATTTTTTCCTTTTTTTTAAGAAGCAGTTTTCTGCAATGGATAGGAGCAACCATCCACTCGCGTTTGTTGATATCAGTATTGGCAGTCTTCAACTTGAGGTAGTGGGATAGTTATCAAAAAAAAAGTAGATACATTAATCTACTTAAGTATATACTCCTATACTTAAGTAGAGTGTAATAAGAGTTAATAGCTAAAAAAATCTATAAACACATATAGGTCATACAGTGGCATAAAAGGATGATTTTGAACGACCCTTATCTATCATTTTAAGGGGAACCTTTCATTGCACACAGCAAATGCAGACAATCAAACGGACCACTTCCAATGTTAGTCTAGAGATAAATTTTTTAGAAAATGAACGAGTTATGAAAACGAACTTCATCCAAAGCGCTCTTAAACGAGCGATCGTATCAGCCATAACGCTCTGGCTCACTATGCTTGGCACCCAATCTCACGCTGACACGGGCACTTCAATCATGAACGTTAGCGCAACAGTTAGACATTCCTGCTCAATAGACACCACCCCAATGGCGTTTGGAACCTATGATGGTGTTGTCGCCAACGCATCGACCACGCTTAATGCCACGGCTACGATAATTTCAACCTGCACCTCTGGCGCAGCAGCCCAGATCACAATGAATGCGGGTGCTTACGAAGGATCAGGTTCGACTGATGTGCCAGTTCGCCGAATGACTGCTGGAGCAAGTGAGTATCTAGTCTATCAAGTTTATTCAGATGTCTCTCGGAAAACAATTTGGGGAAATTCTGACCCCACAGGTGTTTCGTTTACTGGAACTGGCGCCCCTCAAACCCTTACAGTTTATGGTAGCATTCCTTCAGCGCAAATAGTGCCCGAGGGGGAGTACAGTGACCAGATTATCGTCACAATTACTTACTAATGCTGTTACGAGCATTCAAGCTATTTACTTCTAGGTGAACTAGACAGATACGGACACACGCCTTCATTGGTATCTAGATGTTAGATATATCCAAAGTATTGGCGAAAATTTTTTAAAACTATAAAAAATATTATTGGTTATTAAATCTTATACTTTTTTAATCGATTTTTTCTTATCTTTATGGATTATAAAAACCCAAAACAGTGCAATAATAAACAAGGGCCTAGTTACACTAAATGCAGAAAAGTATGGCCTGTCAGTTAAGTGCATGAATCCAGAGAATAGTACTGCATTATCAATTGCGCTATTGAGCATATAAACTAACATAATTAAACAGACATACTTAAATCCAGAATTAAAATAAGCCGCGATATTTAGGGATATAAGAAGTATAAAAAGCAATATACCTCTGGTGTTTAAGACAGATAAAAATCCTGTATCGAGGAAATTATTATTAATACCTTCAACAAGATTACCTTTTACGATAAAAAACAATACAATAAGTATTAGAGCGTATAAGTTGATAAAACTGAATGTCAGTCTAAAAGTAGAGGATTGAACAACATAATTTTTATCAATTGAGTGCTCATCTGATGCATGCCCCAATATGGTTGAGAATTCAAGATCGTCTACATTTTTATTTTTCATACTATCAATCCACTGCCATAGGGCGGAATACGAGCTCAATACTCATCCAAAACAAGCTGGCAATCATGATTGGACGAAGTGACTGTATCAGTGAAATTAACTGACTTTCCGGGTATTTAATAATTTCTGATAAAACAAAATAATCATCAATGTATATGGCAACAGCCCATGCAGTTAATGCAACAGTAAAATACTTTGCATATTTAAAAAACCTAAATAGGATTATGGGATATGCCACCAAAGCAAATGCTATAATTGCCAAGCGAAAAGTTGCAAGCTTCATAGTCAAGTTAACCTGTATAGTATTATCAAGTTCGAGCAAATATTCTGGAATAGTTGAATATATATACAATGCAGAAAAACAAAAGGAGTAGGCTATGCTCATTGAAAACCAGAATAATTTAGAGACTTGAGGATTTTCAAACATATGTTTTTACTCGTAATACAATATTAATTTATAATACCTTGGTATACATGGCTATTCTTTTTTGTAATTATACACAATACAAAAAATGTACAAAAAATGTACAGATTTTCAAAATAGTCGAAATATTCTAAAGGAATTCTACAAAACAAAAATTTAAATAAATAGCAACACATTCTGACTACATCTATTTTATAATCAAAGATACATAATTACTAAATATTGCCTCCGACTGTTTCGCAATACCTTCAAGACTTCGAATGCGATCAGTTAAATCTTTGATAGCATCTTTTCGGGCATCAACTTCGAGTTGAGCAAGTTGCTTCTCTAACAAGTCTTGACCAAACATAGCTGAGGCACCTTTTAATTTATGAGCAGCCTCCGCCAATGCATTATTATCTTTTCCAAAAAAATCCTGATCACACTGCTTAATAAACTGTTCAAGTTCTTCAAAAAATACCCAACCAACTCCCAAGGCTTTCTCACGACCAAGGGTTTCAAATAA
>ENA-OQVM01006423-OQVM01006423.1-marine-metagenome-genome-assembly--contig:-NODE-6423-length-10699-cov-3.768970_pt1 | contig 10699 bp, 7 predicted proteins | sample MGYA00237776_ERZ505498 | MGnify/ENA primary metagenome ERZ505498 (study PRJEB26159, sample SAMN06265151) | marine metagenome | isolation source: Helgoland LTER site | place: Germany:Helgoland, sampling... | reverse complement strand
CGGCGGCGCCACCCAAGATGTAACGCTTGTAGACTTTGGTGGCGATGTCACTGGCCTGACGAATGCCACCTTCACCGGCGGAGGTCAGTATGTCCTGAGCATTGACAATACCGGCAGCAATGCCGCACGCCTCTACTGGGATGACGCCACCGATGCGGTAAAACTAAGTATTAACGAGACCGTGACCTGGACGGGTGGCGGTGCCAACAATTTGCTCAGCAATGGTGATAACTGGAACGCACCCGACGAAAAAGGGCCCATCGCCAATGATACCCTGTTAATCAACAACGGCGACACCGTCGCCCATGGCAACAATCTATCCTTTAATACCACCATTAACTTGGTCGGATCCGAGCTCACCACGGATGGATCCGTGATACGATTGAACAATTCCACCATCAACGTCGATGCCGGCTCCACCTTGAGCGGGCTTTTCTGGGATCTCGATGATGCGAGCATCGTCTTTGAAGACGGGGCTCAGGCCACGATGACCAGCTGGGAACAGAAGGATCTCAACTCCTTTACCTACCAGCTCGGTGCCTATGATTTCACCACCTTGACTCCTGACAGATTTCTCATCGGTAACGGTGGCCTGACAGGCGATATCGCCAACGCCACCTACATTGCCGATTTCAGCAACTTTTCGAATTGGAGCCTCTCTAATTTAGGAAGCAACAGCATTACCTTGATGGATTTCACCTTTGATAATGAGGGCATGGACAATGCGCAGTTCCAGAGTGCCACCTTCGACTACATCAACATGGGGGCCAACATTGAGGACGCCGCCTTTGCCTGGGATGACAGCCTGGAGGCCATCGTGCTGACCTTTAACATCAACGCCGTGCCCGAGCCCAGCTCGACCGCCCTGCTCGGTCTCGGTGGACTTGCTCTGATGCTGCGCCGCAAGCGCAGCTAATGAGCGATGAATGATAGCCGCAAGGCGGCCGACGAAAAACTTCCAAAAACCCCTACCCTAACACGGTGGGGGTTTTTCTTTTGCATCACAAAGCGAGAACAAGGAACCAAGAACAAGGAACCAAGAACAGCCGCTTGCGGCTCCTACTTCAACTTAAACTGGCCACGCAGTGGCCTACTTAAACTGAATCCGTCTCCGGCGGATTCTCCTCCACCGGCAAGATACCGGACTCATAGGCTTTTCGAATAGCCGCTGGGGCGTTAGATACGTTGAGCTTGTCATAGAGGTGTCGGATGTGGGTAACCACGGTGTTCTCCGAGATACTCAAGGCTTTGGCGATCTCCTTGCGCAGTAAGCCACGGCTGATGAGCTCAAGAACCTCTGATTCACGTGCGCTGAGATTAAAATCAGACAGGCCACTTGGCCCACGACTCTGGATCTGGTCGAGCAGGTACTTAGCCACACTGGGGTCCAGCGTCGCACCTCCCTGCATCACAAGGCTGATCGCCTCTCTGATTTCTTGCATTGAGGATGATTTCAGCAAGTAGCCAGAAGCTCCATGCTGGATGGCCTCAATGACGTCTGCTCGTTTGTCTGACTGGGTAAGTACCACAATCTTGGCGGCCGGAGCGTATTTCTCAATCCAGCTAATGGACTCGAGGCCCTGCATCTTTGGTAGGCCAAGATCAAGCAAGACGACATCGATGTCATTGCTGGTATCTGGTTTCTGCAGCTCGGCGAGGGCCTGCTCAGCGCTGCCGAATTTACCCACCAGCTCATAACCCTCACTGCGCTCCATGGTCATGGAGATCGCACGCCGATATTCAGGATTATCCTCAATGAGGATAATCTTAACGGCTTGAGCGGGTGCAGCGGTCATCAGAGTGAGTTCAGAACCTTATGTTCAATATGGTAAGTTTAAAATGCTTAAGGGGCTATGTTGAGCGTAATGGTCTGCGCTTGATCCCACGGGCGTCCAGTAAGATAGACCTTGTAGAGGTTTTCGCCAACGGTTTCGATCTTGGTGATCTTGCAGTTGGTCGCTCCACCAGTGGTCAGTGCCTTCTTGCTGTGAATGGTAAGCGTTCCTTCTTGGGCACCGGCAGGGTTGAGATCAATGATCATCTTGCTTGGGCTGGTGCGGATGTTGCCGACCTCGGTGGCCCCGATGGAGAGGTGCAGGTTGGAGCCAACCAGCGTTGGGCCACTCTCGCTGAGTGGGGTGATGCGCACCAGTGAAGAGGCATACTGATCCAGAGACACGGTGTTATAAGAACCTGTGGTGGTGGCGATCACCTTGTCCTGCCAGAAGTCATAAACGGCGCACTCTTGGTCAACAGGCAGGCCGGTGTCGGCGAAGTTCAGGTTGATGTGGCGTTTTTGCTCTTTTGCGTTGTAGAGGTTATACACGGCGAAGTTACCGTAAGGACGCTCAGCGGAGAAACCAAAGATGCTGTTGTCCCCGGTCTGGCCGAGGGTGAGCAGGCGGGCGGGCTCAGCAGAACCGGGACGCATGATCTCGAAGTTGCGCCACATGTCCTTGACCTCCGGTGCATCGATGGGGTCACTGATCATGGCGGTGCCTCCGACCAGGGCGGTCACTGCGTGCCAGGTGCGCCACATGCCTTCTCCCTGGGGAGTGCCACCGAGTGAACGCGGCGTGCCGTCTACCTTAGTGCCCGTTGGACTGACATAAGCAACATCCGGGTCATTCTGCCACCAGACGTTGTCGTAGATCTGGAAGCGCAATACGGACTTGAGGCACTTTGCGAAGTGAGCTGGGTGAGAGTCCGGCCCAACACGGGCGGAGTCGATGAAGCCGATCACACCACGGGTAGGAGCACCGAGGCAGGAAAGGATGTAGATCTCTTCACCGGCAGCGTCGCGGTAAAGAGTGTAGAGGTCGCGGAAAACTTGCAGGCGGGTCTTGGTAGGATCCACAAAGCGTGAGCCGATGCCATTGAAGTCGATCTTGATGTAGCCAAAGCCACGCTCACGCGCATCGGAAATGATCTTATGCAGGTGAATCTTGGTGGCCGGGTGATCCGGGTTGACCCAGTTCGCTCCTGCCGGGTGGAAAGGGTTTGCATTCATGAAGGAAGCAATGCCCTTAGCGTTTTTCTGAATGGCATCGGGATGCTCTGTGCAGAAAGGATGCTCAGGGTTGATCATCAGGGGAGCAAACCAGACACCGGGGATATTTCCCGATTCACGGACTTGCTTTGCCACAGCGGCCATGCCCATGGGGAATTTTTTATTAGCACTCCAGTCACCGTCCATCTTCTGGTAACCGTCATCGATCTGAATGATGCCCTTACCAAAGGTGTTCGGGTTATCGTTGATGGTTTTGGTGACATTGAGCACGTGCTCGGCCGTAATCTTGGTGGTGAGGTCATACCAGCTGCACCAGCCGTAAACCGGGCCGCGGTGAATGCGAGCCTTGTGGGTGGCGGCAACCCAGCGAGTCCAGATGTCAGTCGCTGTGGTGGTGGGCTCGAAGCAGACGATCATTTCCTCAGAGCGGCGGCTCTCGCCGGCACGCACCAGCACCCTGTCCATCTGGGCATAGGCTTTGAGTTTCTGATTTTTAACCTCTATTCGGCAGTAAGCCTCGGCAGGTCCCACGGGACCGACCAGCATGCTGCGTCCGTCCTTGTGAGTGACCAGTACCACTTCATTGTAGCCGGTATCGGTCTCGGCAAGAGAAAGGGCTTCTGCATCCTGCATCAGCGGGGTGACCAGCCATTCTGCGGCGTCACCAGTGGCAATAGTTTTAATGTCACCTGCGCTCTGGTCGAGCAGGTCGACGTGGTTGAGATTCACATCCTTATCACTGAGATTGTGGAAGACGCCTTGCACGGTGAAGGCGCGCACATCCTTGAGACGCTTCAGCGTGAGGGTGTATTGATAAGGGGAACCATTTTGGCCGTAGGTAGCACGAGTGACCACGGCTTCGCCAAAGGGTGTAGTACCGGTGCTGGTTTCCACCGAGCCAATGAGCTTGCTGCCCTTGGTCCTGACCGCGTTGTTTTTACCCTCAGCATTGAAAAAGGCGGAGGAAATGGCCTTGGATGGCGCAAAACCTGGAGCATTGATGATGATTTCACCCGTGTCTCCCGAGAGGCTTACCCAGTCTGCACCCGATTGCTGGGCAGAGGCTAATGGAATGGTGTGCGCTAAGGCGCACGCGGAAAGAAGTGAGATGGCAGGTCTTAATTTCATAAATTTGATGATAGTGGTAGGGTAAATAAGATGGGGGTAAATAGGATGGGGGAGAACCTTGAGGGGGAAGTAAACCTGCTAGGTTCACTTTGTTCGTTTGAGTATACGCAGATGCTTCGACTTGGCTATCACCCAAAAAGGGGATATTTCACCTTTATTGTCGCGTCATTGTTGGTGTTGGCGGAAGCGCTTTTTTGCCTAGAAGGCCGCTGCTCATGACTGGCCATAATAGGCATCGGCACCGTGTTTGCGCTCATGGTGTTTGTTGAGGATATGTTCTGGTATGGCTTTCGCGTTTGGATTGAGCTGCCAGGTCATCAGCGCTATCTTGGCACACATCTCAAGCGCGATACTATTATTCAGGGCGTCCTGAACAGACTTGCCCCAGGTGAAGGGGGCGTGGTGCTTGAGTAAAATGGCGGGCATTTCCAGCGGATTGAGACCGAGCTCATGGAAGCGCTCGACAATGCTGATCCCCGTGGCGTGTTCGTAGTCATCGCCAACTTCCTCAGCAGTCAAAGCACGCGCCACGGGGACCTCGCCATAAAAATGATCTGCGTGGGTGGTTCCCAAGCACGATAGGGCAACGCCGGCCTGCGAAAAAGCAGTGGCACTTGGGCTGTGTGTATGAACGACGGCTGCTATGTCAGAAAAATTCCGGTAGAGCTCAAGATGAGTCTTGGTATCTGATGAAGGTCGCAAGTCACCCTCGACCACATCACCATTGAGGTTGAGAATCACCAGATTTGCCGTGGTCAGCTCTTCGTAAGCCACTCCGCTGGGCTTGATGGCAATCAACCCACTCTCACGGTCGATGGCACTAACATTTCCCCATGTCAGAGTGATCAATCCGGATGAAACCAGTGCCTTGTTGGCATCGACGACTTGCTGTTTAAGTTTCTGGTTCATGCTGTCCGTGGTTGTTAGCTTCATTGTTGGCGTTGCTTTTGTCGGATCTGGATCAGGTCTTTCATCACGTGCTCAAGCGAGCCCGACCAGCCGGTGTTTCCAAAGGCATCGTGCAGGGTTTTGTAGAGATCGTAGAGTTCTGCGTATACTACCTGATTCTCCGGGATGGGATGGAAAGTGGTATCGGTAAAGCTGACAACACGCTGCTGAAGCTCTGCCAGCGGGGAGTGCCCGGCGGCCACGGCGGCAAAGAGGGCGGCACCGAGCGCGCAGGTTTGCTCCGACTTGGAAACCCGCATCGGACGACCTAAGACATCGGCATAAATCTGCATCAAGGTTTCGTTTTTAAGTGACAGGCCACCGGTGTTGACGAGCTCATCGATCACCACGCCGTGTTCCTCCATGCGGTTGATGATGGTCAACGCTCCGAAGGCGGTGGCCTCAATGTAGGCTCGGTAAACTTCATGGGCCTGGGTATGCAAGGTCTGACCGAGCAGCAGGCCAGAGAGCTGGACATCGGTGAGGATGGTGCGGTTGCCATTGTTCCAGTCCAGTGCCAGCAGACCGGCGGCACCGGGTGGCTGGTCTTTCATTTTTGCCTCCATGGCCATGAACTTAGCTCCGGCATCCGCGCCGTAGCTATCCGGCACCAGATTGTGCACCAACCAGAGGAAAATATCGCCGACAGCAGACTGGCCGGCCTCGACGCCCACCATGCCCGGCATCACCGAGGAGTCGACCTGACCACAGAGCCCGGGCACATCATCGACATCGCTATCGGCCACGGTGATGTCACAGGTGGAGGTTCCCAGTATTTTGACCAGAGTTCCTTTTTTCACTCCCGCTCCGACCGCCCCCATATGGCAGTCAAAGGCACCCACAGCGATGGTGATGCCCGCGGGCAGACCAAGTTTTTCAGCCCACTCGGCACAGAGAGTCCCAGCCGGAGTATCGGATGCGTGGGCTTCTTTATATAAGCGGCCACGCAAGTCGGCCAATGCCGGATCCAAGCGTGCCAGGAAATCAATGTCGGGCAGGCCATTCCAATCCTCGTTGAACATCGCCTTGTGACCTGCGGCACAGACGGACCTTTTCAGGGTGAGCGGGTTGCTATCGCCTGCGAGTACTGCCGGCAACCAGTCGCAGTGCTCGACAAAGGAATAGGCCGCAGCAAACACTGCGGGGTCGGTGTTTTTCAAGTGCAAGATTTTAGACCACCACCACTCGGAGGAATAAGCGCCGCCACATTTGGCGAGGTATTCAGGTCGGGTCTCGCTGGCGAGTGCGGTGATTTGTTCCGCTTCGCGGTATGAGGTGTGGTCTTTCCAGAGCCAGACTTGGGCATTGAGGTTCTCGGCAAAGCTCTGCTGCATTGCCAACGGCGTGCCGTGTTCATCAACCGGAATCACGGTCGAACCGGTGCTATCGATACCGATGCCAACCACGTCCTCGACATCAAAGGCGCTGTCCGCCTGCTGTGCCTGCGCGATCGCCTCACGGATAATGCTGGTGCAACCGTCGAGATAATCCTGCGGGTTCTGGCGCGCCACATTCGGGTCAGCCGGATCAGTCAGAATTCCCTGCACCCCTGAAGGATAGGGAAACACGGAACTACCCAGCTCACGGCCATTTGCCAAATCCACAATCAGGGAGCGGCAGGAGTTGGTCCCGTAGTCGAGACCGATGGCGTATTTGGGCATGGTGTTGGCTTTGGCGGTTGGCGGTTAGCTATTGGCCCGAATAAAATCGAGCACCCGGTGGTTAAAGTCCTCGAGGTTCTCCCAGTGGAAGGCGTGGCCGGAATCGGGGTAGAGGTGCATGTCGCTATTTGGAAGCGCGGCGTCGATTTCCTCTGCCATCCAGCGCGGGGTGAAGATGTCCCCTTCCCCACCGATGACTAGCGCAGGAGCAGTGATGTTTTTCAACTGCTCCAACGTATTGTGGTGGATGCATGCTGCCGCTTGACCGTGCAGACCGTGCAGTGGCTGTGGGTTGGGATCTTCTGAGGCATCCTGCCTGCCGTCGAGCATGGACTGATACGTCTCCGGATCATCCCAGCTGCGTTTGTGAAAAATGAGGAGCTGTATCCACTCCATGAAGGCCCCGGGTGTCAGGTGCGCCTTGGCCTGTTTCATGTGTTCGAAAGTGGACTTGGCGTAGGCGTCACAGCGTGCCCATGGACACATCAGCACCAGGCTTTGGACTTTTTCAGGATGCCGCAGGGCGAGCTGCTGGCCGATGGTACTTCCCATCGAACAGCCGACAATATGCGCTTTTTTGATGCCTAGACCATGCATGAGGTTGGAGTAGTCGTCTGCCATCATCGCGGAGCTGTAGTCACCCGCAGGTTTGTCACTCTGGCCAACACCGCGGTTGTCGGGGGTAATACAGTAAAACTGCTGACCCCATACTTCCACGTGCGCTTCCCAGACCGCATTGGGAGCGGTGATGCCCATGATCAAAATCACGGGTATGCCGCCGTTCTGCTCGCCATGCAGCTCATAGTGCATGGTGAAATCATCTGTGGTGTATGCAGGCATGGTCTCTTAGCGCTTGATGGAGGGAAGCAAGGCCTCTTCAATCCATTTGCCGTCGTGAATGGTAACCCCATCCGGGTCTTCAAGTGCTTGCGGGGCCTCGTCCTCACAGATAATCCAGCCGTCATAGTTTCGGTCATGAAGCCACTGGGTAATGCCCTGGAAATCCACCTTTCCTTCACCCATCAAAGTAAAGCCAGGATTACCATCCCAGTCCTTGTAGTGGACCAGGTTAATGAGACTCTCATACTCCTTCATCTTGGCGAGCGGATCCATGCCGCCGTTGATGATATGCCCCACATCAGGAGTCCAGCCGGTCACGGATACGTCCAGCCCTTCAAGAATAACGCGATAGTCTTCCTCGGTGCGATTGGTCGATGTATCCGGGGAGTTCGGGTGATAGGTGCAGCTCACCCCAGCATCCACGGCGCGGCGGGAGACCGCATTGACGTTGGCGACGAGGTTATTGCGCCGCTGCTCAAGGTCGTGGCGGCCGGTGGGCAACTGCACAGTACAGAGCAGAGCTTCGGGAAAATGGCGCAGGAGATCAATGGCCCGGTCAGCATCCGCCCGCTCCTGATCCGTTTCCTCGGGGTCGTTCCAGTTCTGGCTAAAAGCAATGGCGGCAAGCTCGATGTTGTGCTCCTTCAAGCACTCGGCGAGTTTGACCGGATCAGCGAGATCGCCCATCCACGAGAAGATCGGCTCGATCCCGGCCATGCCCGCCTTGGCGGATACTTCGATCATATGGGCCAGGCTGTTTTCCCAGTGAGCGCCTGAATCGCGCATAAACCAGGTGTAGCACTCATTTCCGAATTTCATATTATTGGAATCATAAAATTATCAAGGGTGTTTTTAACGGATGTTGCCCTACTCACATTTTAGCTATTTGGAATAAGCCTTATTGATGTCGAGCATGACACCCAGGATGGTATTCCAGGTTTCCTGCTTCTCCAGCGTCGCATTGGGGAACATGCAGCCGTCCCAGCAGAGGTGCTTGATTTCTGGGCGTGGATTGCCATTTTCATCGAGCAGCCAGTAGGAGGCGCACTTGACGATGTCGAGTTTGCCATTGGGATCATCCGCGGCGCAGTGGCGGCCGGTTTTATCGTGGGCGCCAGTGCCGTGCACGCTGCCATCGTTCTGGGCGACGTGGAAATCATAGGTCCACGGTCTGAGCTTGTCCGTCATGGTCTTGTAGGCCGCCCAGAACTCCTCATCCGAGTAGCCTTCCTTCAGCAATGCATGTTCAGGGGCGTTGTAGCCCAATAAGTAAAGATAACTGTGGGCAAGGTCTGCCTGGAAGCCAACCCGGCCGGGAAGACCAACCATTTCCAACAAATCGAGCATGTCTTTCCATGAATGCATGCCACCCCAGCAAATTTCACCTTCCACCACCAGAACTTCGTCAAAATCAGCGGCAACCTCAGCACTCTCCTTGAATGTCTGGGCGATGAGCTTGGTGCCCTCCACCGGATTCTTCGACCACTCGTCCACACCGACGGCGGAATCGATCCGGATCGAGCCATACTGACGCACACCGTGCTCACGAAGAATCTTCCCATAGCGGCACGACTTGCGCACAGCATCCACAAAGCGGCCGCGGGTCTCAGCATCACCCATGGCACTGCCACCTACCGTTCCCTCCCAAACAGGTGCCACAAAACTACCTACTTTGAGTCCATAACCTGCAATTTTATCAGCGAGCTTACGGATTTCAGCCTCATCGGCATCAATATCCAGGTGCGGTTGGAACAAGAACATGTCCACTCCGTCAAAACCCTTGCCGCCGACATCACTGGCCGCGGTCATCTCAAGCATTCTGTCCAAACTGATCGGTGGTTGATCAGAACCGTCTTCCTTGCCCACCAATCCGGGCCACATCGCGTTATGTAATTTCCAACTCATGCAGGGACGCTAATACAAGCTGGCGTGCCTTGTCCATCTAGAATGTCTGAACGTGGTGGTGTGTGGCCGGTTACTAATGCTTTGCGCCTCAACGCAGGTCTACTTGGTACGCTAAGCCGCCAAGATTGCCAATGTGGCAAGTCCATGAATGCATCATGCTGGCATCATTCAACATTCAAAACTCCGCCGAAGGCGGCAACCTAGCCACCAACCAATGCCAGCAATACACCTGCGGCGACAGCGGAACCGATGACACCGGCGACATTGGGGCCCATGGCATGCATCAGCAAGTAGTTCTGCGGGTTGGAGTCCATGCCGACCTTGTTAGAAACGCGGGCGGCCATTGGCACTGCCGAGACACCGGCCGAGCCGATCAATGGGTTGATCTTACCTGCGTCCGTCTTGGCGAACTTATTCATGACCTTCGCCATGATCACACCTGAGCCAGTACCGATACTGAAAGCGATAAGGCCAAGCACGATGATGCCTAAGGTTTCGGCCGAAAGGAACTTGTCTGCCTGCAGCTTGGAGCCAACGGCGAGACCGAGCATGATGGTGACAATGTTGATGAGCTCATTGGCAGCCGTCTTGGATAGACGCTCAACAACACCACATTCCTTAAACAGGTTACCCAGCATCAGCATCCCGACCAGCGGAGTGGCTGATGGTAGCAGAAGAGCGCAGATAATAAGTACTGAGAGCGGAAAGACGATCTTCTCGATCTGACGAACGGGACGCAGCTGCTTCATCTCGATCTCGCGCTCGGCCTTGGTGGTCAGCAGGCGCATGATAGGAGGCTGGATAATCGGTACCAGCGCCATGTAGGAGTATGCCGCCACCGCAATGGCGCCTAATAAATCAGGTGCCAGCTGGCCGGCGAGGAAAATAGCAGTGGGCCCGTCAGCACCGCCAATAATACCAATAGCACTGGCGTCTTGGATGGAAAATTCAATGCTACCAAAGGTACTGGAGAGCCAAAGTGCGCCAATCAGCGTGGTGAAAATACCAAACTGAGCCGCGGCTCCAAGGAGTGCGGTCTTAGGATTGGCAAGCAGTGGGCCAAAGTCGGTCATGGCTCCCACTCCAAGGAAAATCAGCAGTGGGAAAATAGGCACGTCGCCGATGCCCATTTCGTAGAAAGCGTAGAGGAAGCCCCCTGGCTCAGCGATGCCGGCGTAGGGAATGTTGGCAAGGATACCACCAAAGC
>ENA-OQVM01006422-OQVM01006422.1-marine-metagenome-genome-assembly--contig:-NODE-6422-length-10700-cov-2.610939_pt1 | contig 10700 bp, 12 predicted proteins | sample MGYA00237776_ERZ505498 | MGnify/ENA primary metagenome ERZ505498 (study PRJEB26159, sample SAMN06265151) | marine metagenome | isolation source: Helgoland LTER site | place: Germany:Helgoland, sampling... | reverse complement strand
ACGTCACAAATGACGAAAGCATGGATTTGGCCTTTGCGACATTGAAAGAGCGTTGGGGCAAACTGGATTTCGTGGTCCATGCTATCGCGTTTTCCGACAAGAACGAATTGACAGGGCGGTTCATCAATACCAGCCGCGATAACTTTAAAAACTCGCTGGCGATTTCCTGCTATTCATTCATCGATGTGGCCAACCGCGCATCACAAATGATGCCGGACGGTGGCACGCTGCTAACGCTGACGTACCAAGGTTCAAACCGTGTGACGCCGTTCTACAATGTGATGGGTGTTGCCAAGGCTGCATTGGAATCCGCGACGCGGTATCTGGCGAATGATCTTGGCCCTCAGGGCATCCGCGTCAATGCAATCAGCCCCGGCCCGATGAAAACGCTTGCAGGTGCAGCCATTGGTGGCGCGCGCAAGACTTACAAACACACAGACCAGAACGCGCCAATGCGCGCTAACGCGACGCTTGAGGCGGTAGGCGGCACCGCCGTTTATCTGGCGTCAGATGCGGGTGCTTGCACAACAGGCGAAATCATCCGCGTGGACGGTGGTTTCCATGTGCTGGGAATGCCGCAGCCGGATCATCTGGTTTAGATAACGATACTGCCCGACCTATCGGCCGGGCAGCCAAGACGCGGTCTAAACTGCGTCAATTCCGACAATCTCAATCGCGAAATTCAGGTCTTGACCCGCAAGCGGGTGGTTGGCGTCCAAGGTGACTTCGGTTTCGCTGACTTCAGCGACAGTCACGGGAACAACCTGACCTTGGGGTGTCTGCATCTGCAATTGCGTGCCGACCTCTAGCGGGATTTCCGCTGGTATCTGTTCGCGTGGCACCGCTTGGCGCGCGTCAGGGTTGGTTTCACCATAGGCTTGCGCGCATGGTACGTTCACGTCTTTTTTGTCACCGACGGCCATGCCGCCAATCGCGGCATCAAGACCTGCGATGATCTGGCCGGACCCCACGACGAACTCGAGCGGGTCACGCCCCTCGGAGCTGTCGAACGTCTCGCCGTTGTTCAATGTGCCCGTGTAATTCATCCGGACGGTGTCACCTGCTTTTGCTTGGCTCATGGGTTTGGGCTTTCTCAAAAATTATCAGAGCAGATAAACTATGCGCCCCGCGACAGGTTTGCAAACGCATTGCCTCTTTTCGTGGCCGCAAGGCCATGACACGATGCTGCAAAATGAACCGGAGCCCCCGATGCCGATCAACACCTATGTATTTGACGCCTATGGCACGTTGTTTGATGTCAACGCTGCGGCCGCACAGGCAGCGAAAGAACCAGCGCATACGGCGTTGGCCAAAGTATGGCCCGCCCTTGCCCGCGATTGGCGCCGCAAGCAGTTGGAATACTCATGGCTGCGCGCGGTGGCTGGCAGGCATTGCGATTTCTGGCAAGTCACCCAAGACGGGCTTGATTGGGCAATGGAAGCGCACGGCCTGGATGACGCGGCAACCCGTGCACGGCTTTTGGCGCTCTATCGTCAACTGGCAGCGTATCCAGAGGCAAAGGATGTCCTCATCACCCTCAGGGGACGCGGTGCAAAGACGGCAGTCTTGTCCAATGGTTCACCAAAAATGCTGTTGGAGGCTGCAACGTCCGCAGGTCTGAATATGCACCTTGATGCGTTACTGAGTGTCGAGGACGTGGGTGTCTTTAAACCCCACAGCAAAGTATATGACCTTGTGTGTGCGCATTTTGGCGGCACACCTAACGATGTACTTTTCGTATCCTCGAACGGTTGGGACGCCGCGGGCGCCGCGGGCTACGGTTTTCAAACCGCATGGGTGAACCGCGCAGGCGAACCTGTTGATCGACTATATGCCAAACCCCATCACATCCTATCCGACCTCACAACAATTCCGGAATTCATTTGATGCCACACTACACTGCCAATGACGGTTGCGCGCTCTATTATTCTGAAAGCGGCACAGGTCTGCCCGTCATCGCGCTCGCGGGTTTGACCCGCAATGGCGCTGATTTCGACCATGTGGCGCCGCACCTGCCCGTCCGACTGATCCGGCCAGATTACCGTGGGCGCGGCCAATCGGATTGGGCTGATCCATCTACTTATTCGATCGCCCAAGAGGCCGCTGATGTCTTGTCTCTGATGGAACATCTGGGTTTAGAAAAAGCGGCAATCCTGGGTACATCGCGCGGCGGGCTGATAGCGATGGTCATCGCCGCTGTCTCAAAAGAGCGTTTGCTTGGCGTCGCGCTCAATGACATCGGACCTGAGATCGCTGACAGCGGGCTCGACCTGATCAAAAACTACGTCGGACGTAATCCAGCGCAAAAAACTTATGTCGCAGCAGCCGAGGCCCGCGCACAACTTTTGACACGCTTCAAAGGCGTGCCGATGGCACGTTGGTTAGCCGAAGTAGAAGCCCATTACAGCGAAACGCCAGACGGTTTGGTAATCCGCTATGATCCAAAACTGCGCGATGCCGTGTTGGCGGCAGGGGCGCAGCCCGCACCTGATCTTTGGCCGCTTTATGACGAATTTTCCGATCTGCCATTGGCGCTAATCCGTGGCGCAAATTCTGATTTGTTGACGGTCGAAACAGCTGATGAAATGGCCCGACGCCGCCCTGATTTGATCCGTGCAGATGTGCCTGACCGTGGACATGTACCTTTCTTGGATGAACCCGAGGCCTTGGCAGCACTGCATCAATGGTTGGAGAAAATGCAATGAACATCGATATGATCCGCGCCGCTGCATTACGCATCAAAGGGCACGCAAGACGAACGCCCATCCTGACCTCGCCCTTTCTGGACGAGATCGCAGGACGGCGTGTTTTTGTAAAAGCCGAATGCCTGCAACACACAGGGTCGTTCAAATTTCGCGGCGGCTGGTCGGCGGTTTCCGCGCTGACCGACAATGCGCTCAAGACCGGCGTGATCGCATTTTCCAGCGGTAATCACGCGCAGGGCGTGGCCCTGGCCGCGCGCGAACATAGCGCGCCTGCCGTGATTGTAATGCCGTCCGATGCCCCTGCCGTCAAAATCGCAAACACCCGCGCGCTTGGCGCAAAGGTCGTACTTTATGACCGTGAAACCGAAGACCGCGATGAAATCGGTGAACGCTTGTCCGCCGAACATGGGCTGACCTTGATCAAACCTTACGACGAACCGCTTGTTATCGCGGGGCAAGGCACCACAGGTCTGGAAATTGCCGAAGACATGAACGCATTGGGCATCGCCGACGCCGACGTCATGGTGTGTTGCGGCGGTGGCGGCATGACGTCTGGCATCGCTTTGGCGCTGGCTGCTGATGCGCCTTCCTTGCGCGTGCGTCCAGCAGAGCCGGAAGAATTTGACGATGTCACACGATCACTGATCAGCGGAAAAATCGAAAGCAACGTTCGGCGCGGCGGATCATTGTGCGATGCGATCATCACGCCACAGCCCGGCAATCTGACGTTTCCGATTATGCAAAAGCATTGCGGACCGGGGGTGGTGGTGTCCGAGGACGAATGCATGCGCGCTGTGGCGCTTGCCTTTGACCGGTTGCGCATTGTCGTGGAACCGGGCGGCGCTGCGGCGCTGGCGGCGGCATTGTTCCATCCCGATGAATTCACCGGCGATGCCGTGATCGCTGTTGCGACTGGCGGCAACGTCGACGCGCCGGTCTTTGCCAAGGCGTTGGAAACGCTACAGTGACCACCCAGTTGATCACCAGGCCCGACGGCACCCGCATTTTTGCCCAGATGGATGGGCCCGAAAACGCGCCTGTTGTGGTGTTTTCCAATTCGCTTGGCACGACATTGCATCTTTGGGATGCAGTTTTGGAACGACTGCCCAGAGGTTTGCGCATTTTACGCTATGACATGCGAGGCCACGGGCGTTCTGACGTGCCAGATGCGCCATATACGATGGGGCAATTGGTTGGCGATGCAGAAGCGGTTTGCGATACATTTGATGTCAAAGACGCGCTGTTTGTCGGCCTATCCGTTGGTGGCATGATTGCCCAAGGTCTTGCCGTCAAACGGCCCGATCTGATCCGCGCAATGGTGCTGTCGAACACTGCAGCCAAAATTGGTAATCCGGATTTCTGGGAAGACCGGATCAATGCGATCCGCGCAAGCGGCATGGCTGCAATATCCGACGGCGTTATGCAGCGCTGGTTCGGGCGCGATTTCTACGCGACGCCTGCGGTTTCCGTGTGGAAAGCGATGTTTGAAGCCGCGCCCATTGAAGGCTACACAGGTGTCTGCGCCGCCATCTCGGGTACAGATTTCTATACGCCAACAAGCGGGTTACGCATCCCAACGCTTGGCATTGCCGGGACCGAGGATGCATCGACACCCGCTGATCTCGTGCGCGAAACGGTCGATTTAATCCCCGGATCGCAATTTGCATTGATCCGCCGCACGGGCCATTTGCCTTGTGTAGAAAAGCCCGATGATTTCGCAGCACACCTTGTCGGTTTTCTCAATGCTACAGGGCACTTCGCCTAAATTCGCACCCCCTGAAACATATCCTTTGCAAACGAAACCGAACAGCTTACCCATGCTGTGATGAATAAACGTCTCGCAGTCACTTTCATCTTGATTTCGGTTATGCTGGACAGCATGGGCATTGGATTAATCCTGCCCGTTATGCCCGACTTGATCCAAGAGGTCGAAGGACAAGGCATCGGCGAAGCCGCGGTTTGGGGCGGCATATTGGCTACCATCTTTGCTGCGATGCAATTCATTTTCGGGCCAACTGTCGGCAACTTATCTGATCGCTATGGGCGCAGGCCGGTTTTGATCATCTCGCTGGTGATTATGGCTTTTGACTATGTGCTGATGGCGCTGGCTCATACAATCTGGTTGCTGATTATCGGGCGGATCATTGGTGGTATAACCGCGGCAACACAGTCAACATCCGCCGCCTATATGGCCGATATTTCCAAACCAGAGGAAAAAGCCGCGAACTTTGGATTGATCGGGGCAGCATTTGGTGTGGGCTTTGTGATCGGTCCGATGTTCGGAGGACTATTGGCCGAATACGGCACGCGCGCACCCTTTTGGGCGGCGGCGTTCCTTGCTGCCGCAAATGCAGTGTTCGGGTATTATGTTTTGCCGGAAACCGTCACAGACCGCATTCGCCGCCCGTTTGAGTGGCGACGCGCGAACCCGCTAGGTGCGTTCAAGAACATCGGCCAACTGCCTGGTTTGAAAAAGCTGATGCTCATCACGTTCGTTTATACCATCGCGTTTTTCGTCTATCCCGGCGTCTGGGCCTATTTCGGGGCAGAGCGTTTCGACTGGGGGCCGGGAATGATCGGCCTATCGTTAGGTATTTTCGGAATCGGCATCGCGATTGTCCAAGGCTTACTGATCCGGCCGATCTTGCGCCTGATTGGCGAACGAAATGCTGTGATCTTGGGGCTTTCTATTGATGTCGTCGCCTTTGTCGCACTCGCGTTTGTTACGAACGGCTGGGTCGCTTTGGCACTGACGCCTTTGACGGCACTGGGGTCCATCGCGGGGCCAGCGCTACAGGGGATTATGTCGCGCACTGCATCAGATAGCCAACAGGGCGAGCTGCAAGGCACAGTGAGTTCAATCAACGCGGTCGCGACAATTGTAGCGCCGCTAGCCGTTACACAAACGTTTTGGTATTTCACGGCGGGCGACGGCCCGGTTTATCTGCCAGGTGCGCCTTTTCTGCTATCCGCCATCCTGACAATCGGTTGTATTTTTGTCTTTATCCGAACACCGAGGCCAAAACGACCGCGCAAAGAATAACGTCGTGTTCTGACTTGCATAGGGCGCTCTGACGCCGCAGGATCAACGCAAATACGACAACTCAGGACTCCATTTCTATGTCACAAATAAAAGCATCCGTTTGCCGCGAATTTGGCGCGCCCCTTACCATTGAAACCGTCACACTCGCCGACCCCAAAATGGGCGAAGTCGAAGTGACGCTGAAAGCCTGCGCCATTTGCCATTCAGATATCTCGTTCATTGACGGTGGATGGGGCGGCACACTGCCCGCGGTCTACGGTCACGAAGCGGCAGGGCATGTCACATCGATCGGTGACGGTGTACGCGGCGTTGCGGTTGGTGATCCGGTCGTGGTTACCCTCATTCGTGCGTGCGGAAGCTGTCCGTCGTGTGCAGGCGGAAAACCGGTGGCATGTGAAAGCGATATGGCCAGCGGTCCTTTGACGGACGCCAATGGCGGCCCAATACATCAGGCGATGAACACAGGCGGCTTTGCCGAAAAGGTCGTTGTTGATCAAAGTCAGGTAGTGAAATTATCCGAAAGCATCGGCATGGAAGCCGCATCGTTGCTGGCTTGCGGTGTAATCACCGGTGTTGGCGCGGTGGTAAACGCAGCAGGGTTGCGCGCTGGCCAAGATGTTGTTGTCATTGGTGCGGGCGGTGTCGGGCTAAACGCAATCCAAGGCGCGCGCATTGCGGGCGCACGCCGGATCATTGCCGTGGACATGTCCGAGGAAAAACTTGCTATCGCGAAAGAATTTGGTGCGACCGATGGCGTGCTTGCGACGGCTGATAAACCTTGGCGCGCTGCCAAGGCAGCAATGGGGCGCGGCGCGGATGCCGTTTTTGTCACAGTGGGTGCGATTCCAGCCTACGATTCAGCCCCGCAATATCTTGCCAACGGTGGCAAGGTTATCATGGTCGGCATGCCGCATTCCGGCGCCATGTCTACCTACGAACCGGTGATGCTGGCTGCAACCGGCCAAGGCATGGTTGGATCCAAAATGGGCGACGTCGTGATTGCGCGCGACATTCCATGGATGGTCGACCTGTACGAACAAGGGCGCTTGAAACTGGACGAGCTGATTTCTGGGCGGTGGACGCTTGAGCAGATCAACGAGGCGATCGCCGACACCAAAACCGGCAGCGCCAAGCGCAATGTGATTGTGTTCGACTAAGGAATTCAAAATGAAGCTCGCTGATCTCGATATCATTGTCACCGCCCCACCTGCCCCCGGTTGGGGCGGGCGTTATTGGATCATCCCGAAGGTCACGACCGACACCGGCATTGTAGGATACGGCGAATGCTATGCGTCCTCGGTCGGACCAGAGGCCATGAAAGCCGTGATCAAGGATGTTTTTGAACGCCATATGGCGGGCGAAAATCCCGAGAATATCGAGCTGATGTTCCGCCGTGTGTATTCGTCTGGCTTCACCCAACGCCCAGATCTGACGGTCATTGGCGCGTGGTCGGGACTTGAAATGGCCTGTTGGGACATCTTGGGCAAAGACCGCGACCGCCCCGTGCATGCGCTGATTGGCGGACGCACCAATGACCGCATCCGCGCCTATACATATCTTTATCCGCGTCCCTCGCATCCCCTGCCAGACTTTTGGGCAAGCCCCGAAATGGCCGCCGAAGTCGCGCTTGATATGGTCGAAAAGGGCTATACAGCTGTAAAATTTGACCCCGCTGGCCCCTATACAATCCGTGGTGGTCACATGCCGTCGATGCATGATATCTCGTTGTCTGTCGCCTTTTGCAAAGCTATCCGCGAGGCCGTTGGCGACCGCGCCGATCTGCTTTTTGGCACGCATGGGCAGTTCAGCACCGGTGGCGCAATCCGGCTGGGCAAAGCCATCGAACCCTATAGCCCACTTTGGTACGAAGAGCCTATTCCGCCAGACAATGTAGCCGAGATGGCAAAGGTCGCGGGTGCCGTGAACATCCCTGTCGCTACCGGCGAGCGCCTTACAACTAAGGCTGAATTTGCGCCTGTGTTGCGCGCAGGTGCGGCAACAATTTTGCAACCTGCCTTGGGGCGTTCGGGTGGCATTTGGGAAACCAAAAAGATCGCAGCTATGGCCGAAGTCTATAACGCACAGATCGCGCCGCATCTTTATGCGGGTCCGGTAGAGTGGGCGGCGAATGTCCAGCTTGGGGCATCGATCCCGAATATCTTGATGGCAGAAACCATTGAAACGCCATTTCATCACAATCTGATCAAAGGCAGTATCGTGGTAGAGGATGGCTATATCCCCGTCCCGACTGGCGCAGGCTTGGGTATCGATTTCGACGAAGACCTTGCCCGCGCGCATCCATACACAGACGACGGGCTGCACCTTCAGATGCAGGAAGACCCCATCGGGTATCACGGTGTGAATAGCTTTGCTGGTGGTGCGCCTGTGAAGACAGAGTAGACCGCGCGTCGTGATCGCCCTTTCAAGCGACAGTCTGATGGCCTATAAATGAACTACGTTCACCAATAGGACCCACTGATGGCCAGCAAGACAGAAAAGCGCCGCGCAGAATTACGCGAAAAACTCATCGATATCGCCGAGGCGACAATCGCAACGCAAGGTCTAGCTGCCTTGCGCGCGCGTGATTTGGCCGCAAGTGCGGGCTGTGCAGTCGGCGCGATTTATAATGTCTTTGGCGATCTGACCGAACTGGCCTTGGAGGTAAATGCGCGCACTTTCCATAGGCTAGGCGAAGCTGTTATCGCGGACCTGCAAGACGCCCCTGTCGATAACGTTGAACGTCTGGTGGTCATGGGGCTGGCTTACCACCGATTTGCGGCGAACAATTACCTGAGCTGGAGTGCGATTTTCGATGTTGAGCGCCCGTCAGGCCAAGCAGCCCCTGATTGGTACATCGCAGAAATGGAAAAGCTGTTTGGCCATATCATCGGCCCACTAACGCAACTATTCCCTGAAGAATCGCTCGAAAACCGGATACTTCTAACCCGCGCGCTGTTCTCTTCTGTGCATGGGATTGTGGTTTTAGGGCTAGATGAGGCCCGCATCAGTGTTCCCGCTGGTGATATAGATCGCATGATCAACCTTGTTTTAAGGCAGCTTACATCTCCTAAGTAAATATTTTTGAACATTGTTCATATTATTCTTGCAGAGCAAGTCTTACGCCGCTATATCCATTTTGTGAACATTGTTCATAAAGAGACTGAAAATGGAGAACCGCATGTTTAAGACACTCTCTACTTTATTGAACGGCCAGAGTGCCCGCGCCGAAGTCCGCGTCCGGGATGCTTTTGCGATTGAGTTAATCGATCAAAAAATACGCGAAAGTGACGCGGGTTTGCGCGCCGGGAAAGCCACGCTCGCCAGCCTCATTCAACGCCAACGCGCCGAGGAACAACAACATACCGCGCTCAAGGCACGCGTTGTCGACCTGACTGGACGCGCCACCGAGGCGTTGGAAAAAGGACGCGAAGACATGGCAACCGAAGCCGCCCGCGCCATCGCCACTATGGAAAATGAACTCACTGTGCGCCACGAAACGCTGGAACGGCTGGATCAAAAAATTGTCCGCCTACGCAGTTCAATCGAGGCCGGACATCGCCGCATCATCGACCTAAAGCAAGGCGCCATCCAAGCACGGGCGGTTAAGCACGAACAAGACATTCAGATGAAAATGACAAAATCCGGCATGTCGACCAACTCGACCCAAGAAGCCGAGGATCTGATCGCACGTGTTTTGGGCCGCGATGATCCATTCGAAAAGGCCGAAATACTGGCCGATATCAACCAAGACCTACAAGGCGACAGTATCACTAACCGTATGGCCGATGCCGGGTTTGGCGCAGCAACCCGCACGACCGCTTACGATGTGCTTGCCCGCTTCAGATCTACCAAGACATCTTCACACCAGACCAAAGAACAGTAAAAGGAACAGAACAATGAACCACAATAAATCTGATAACTCACTGATTATGTTTATTAATGGCGTCGGTGTCATCGTTGCATACGGAATGCTTGGCCTCTCACTTTGGCTTTCGACCGAAGTGCCTTTGGCAACCAAAGGTTTCTGGGGAATGTCGGTGATGATGCTGACGCTCGCGCTGGTGAACTTTGTTAAATACCGCTTTGAGGAACGTATGTCCGAAGACCGTATTAACCGTATCGAAGAAGCGAGAAACGAAAAGCTCTTGTCTGAATACGTCGGTGAAACATCCTAGGTTTCGCTCGAAGCACCCCGCCCTTGGATCAAGGGCGGGGCTTTTTCCTTTTCAAAGGCAATTCGCTTTGTCAAAGTCGGTGATATGAAATTCTTACGCCAGTTTGCCGCCCGCATCGTCGGCCAATCCATCCGCATTTTTGCCCGCGCGATCACCGCTGTCAGGGCTGATTGGAAGGGGATTGAACCCGTCCCGCGCCAGCGCGTGTATTTTGCCAATCATACCAGCAACGCTGACATGCCCATGATTTGGTCGGTTTTACCGCCTGCGATGCGCCGAACTGTGCGCCCGGTGGCCGCGGCTGATTACTGGCTGAAAAACAAGCTGCGCGCCTTTGTCGGACCAGAGGTTTTCAACTGCGTCCTTGTCGATCGCCGCCCCGAGGTGAAAGACAAGCCAATGGACAAGATTATTGCCGCCCTCGACGAAGGGTCGTCTTTGATCATCTTTCCCGAAGGCAATCGCAACATGACCGACGACCCGCTACTGCCTTTCAAAGCAGGACTTTATAACATGGGATTGGCCCGTCCGCAGGTCGAACTGGTCCCGACATGGGTCGCAAACCTGACCGAGATTATGCCAAAAGGCGAGATCATCCCCTTGCCGCTCATATGTACCGTCACATTCGGAAAACCGATCCACGTGATGGATGGCGAAAGCAAGGATGACTTTCTCAAACGTGCGTCTGACGCGCTGTTGGCCCAACGGCCAGAGGTGCGCAAATGAACGACACCACCAATGATATCCTGCTGCTAGCCTTTGGCAGTTTTGGCATTT
>ENA-OQVM01006421-OQVM01006421.1-marine-metagenome-genome-assembly--contig:-NODE-6421-length-10702-cov-2.525271_pt1 | contig 10702 bp, 11 predicted proteins | sample MGYA00237776_ERZ505498 | MGnify/ENA primary metagenome ERZ505498 (study PRJEB26159, sample SAMN06265151) | marine metagenome | isolation source: Helgoland LTER site | place: Germany:Helgoland, sampling... | reverse complement strand
ATCACGAGACATGAACGAAAACCCTTCTGCTAATAAAGGATTTTGCTTTTTTAAGTTTCTTGAAATTTCTTTGTAAAGTAAAAATCCTGAAAATTCTGCTGTGCACGAACGTTCTAAAAATTCAATAAAAATTTGACGAGTTTCTTCATCGAATGTATCCCAACTAGCTGTAAATTCCTTGTCACGAATAAAATGATCACGATTGTAATCAATTCGAAATTCTTCTACAATTGCTTCAACTTCTTCTAAATTAGAAGAAATATCTAATTGTGACATTTCCTTAAAGTCTGTTGTATAAAAACGAGGAGTTAATAATGTTTCTGTAATTTCACCTTTAGAAACGGGAGTTGTTTTTGTTGTGGCTACCATGAAATATATGTGTTAATGTTAAAAATTTTCAAAAAATATAATCATATTCCGAATATAACTTTTCAGAAGGCTATACTAATGTAATATTACCTTATTGAAATATTATAATCAAATGTCAGATTCTTGATAATATCAGACCTACTACACTTTTTTATTTCGGGTTTATGGGAGCTATACCTCACAAATTCAGAACATGGATTGCTACTACCAAGATTAATGATGCCGGTAAATTTATCGGTTATGAGAAATTGAATGCATGCTATTAATTTTTTCACCTCAATTGAAGAAGTTATTATGTCAACTGCTGATTCAGTAAATGGGATATTTTCAGGATCATAAAATCTAATACTCGATACAGAGTAGTTTAGTAAATTTTGGAATCCAATTTCTTGGCTTTTTTTCATATTTAAATCCCCTGCTAAAAAATAATTTTCAGAAATCGAATTGGCATTTATATAAGCCATAATGGCTTTAGTTTCTTGATCTCTGGCATTGATGTCAGAGGATGATGATCCTGCTTTAAAATGAGCTGCGAACAAAGTAAAAAAGATTGTATCTGGATCAATGCTCAGCAATGAGTCTTTGTAATAAAATTCACATACATCTATTGCTCTAACAAGGTTTTGATTGCTTATATCTTTTGTTATGCTTCCCTGGCTCTTTAACCCAAGAATATTCTTGTCAAAGTATATGCCGTTGACCAATGAAGAACCGTTCGTATATAAATCTGTTTTTTCCCAACGAGTCTCACCATTTATATTTAAAGCGTGTGTAAGTATTCTTGAGTGAGCTGTAGAATTATAACCGTCTAGTTCATTACAAACTAAAAGATGAGGATCGATATAATTGACGATCTCATTGAGATAGCCTTCTTTAGCAATAGGATTGTTACTTGAAGATGGGCAATATGAAGGGTAACTTCTGTAGTTTAGTAGGTTATAAGTCATAGCTTTTAATCTCACAGGATCCTGCCCAAAAGACATTAAGCTGTGGGAAAAAAGCATGATGAAAAATGATAATTTCAAGTTGTTCATTATAGATGCGAAGTTACAGAAGGTTGGTTAAAAAGAAATGAATTTAAATATCACAGTTTATTAATGGGAAAACCTAGAGGCGGAAACTACCACTGGATTGACAACCACTTAGTTAAAGCTACACAATACAAAGGAAAATTCACTGAATTAGTTAATAAAGAAGTTACAATTCAGGTTTTTGATGACGGCGCTAACTAGAACTGACATATATGATTAAAGTACCTACACTCGCCCAACTAACTGCAGAAGGTAAAACCCCTGAAATATTATTTTGGGTAGGTTGTGCCGGAAGCTTTGATGAACGAGCTAAGAAAATCACAAAAGCTTTTGTGAAATTACTTCATAATACAGGAGTTTCTTATGCTGTATTAGGAGCAGAAGAAAGTTGCACAGGAGATCCTGCAAAACGATCTGGGAATGAGTTTATTTTTCAAATGCAGGCAGTTACCAATATTGAAGTGCTAAATGGTTACGGAATAAAAAAAATAGTAACAGCTTGCCCGCATTGTTTTAACACGCTTAAAAATGAATATCCAGAGTTAGGAGGTAGTTATGAAGTTGTTCATCATACGCAATTATTAAAAGAACTTTTAGATGATGGAAAACTTACCATAGAATCAGGCACTTATAAGGGTAAAAAAATAACTTTCCACGACCCATGTTATTTGGGTAGAGCAAACAATGTCTATGAAGCTCCAAGAGAGCTCATCAAGAAGCTAGATGCTGAACTTGTAGAAATGAAAAACTGCAAAGCTAAAGGTCTTTGCTGTGGAGCTGGTGGTGCGCAAATGTTTAAAGAGCCAGAGAATGGTTCTAAAGACATCAATATTGAGCGAACAGAGCAGGCTCTTGAGGTTAAACCAGATATTGTTGCTGCCGGATGTCCATTTTGTAATACCATGTTAACCGATGGAATTAAGAGTAAAGAAAAAGAAAGCGAAGTACCCGTAATGGATATTGCTGAGCTAATTGCAAACGCAAAAGATCTTTAACTATGTTAGTTCCCTTTTCAAACTTACCAGATGAATCACGTGTATGGATTTATCAAGCATCTCGACCTTTTTCAAATGAAGAAAAAATTAGTATAGTTGAAGAGTTAGAAATTTTCCTTAAACAATGGACTGCTCATGGAGCTGACCTTGTTACATCTTATGAAATCCCTTACAATCGTTTTATTGTTATTGGACTCAACGAAAACCTTCAAGGAGCAACAGGATGCTCAATTGATTCTTCTGTCAGATTTATTCAAATCCTAGAATCTAAATATCAAATTGAACTTCTTGACAAAATGAATGTGACCCACAAAAACGGTTCTGATTTTCTTTACACCCCTTTAAAACAATTCCGGACATTAGCCAAAAAACGCAAAGTATCTGCTAATACAATTGTTTTTAATAACTTGGTTGTAGATAAAGCAGAATATAGAAGTTACTGGGAAGTTCCAGCAGGTCAAAGCTGGCACTCTCGTTTTATTAAATAATATCGAATCTCATGCGAATCCTGCTTTTCACACTTCTGAGTACTTTTTCGTTATTTGCACAAACAACTGATCCCTTAGTTTCTATAGATTATCAAGCGCAAGAATCATGGGTAGATAGCACTTATACTTCTCTTACTTTAGAAGAAAAAATAGGCCAATTGTTTATGGTTATGGCTTTTTCTGAACAAGGAGAAAAACATTTTGACAAAATTTCAAAGAACATAGTAGAAGATAACATTGGAGGTGTAATATTTTCATTAGGTGGTCCCCATGGTCAAACTGAGTGGTTAAATAAATTCCAAAAGAAATCAAAAGTTCCCTTACTAATTGGCATGGATGCCGAGTGGGGCGTTGCTATGCGGTTGGATTCTGTTCAAGCCTTTCCTTGGAACATGACTTTGGGAGCAATTCAAAACGATGTTTTAGTAAAAGATATAGGGCAAAGGATAGGAGAGCAAGCAAAAAGATTAGGGATTCACATTAATTTTGCTCCCTCAGTAGACATAAACACCAACCCAAAAAATCCAATTATAGGAAATCGCTCCTTTGGGGAAGATAAACAGAATGTTGCTAGAAAAGGAATTGCTTTTATGCATGGAATGCATGAAGCAGGAATACTTTCTTCCGCAAAACATTTTCCAGGGCACGGAGACACTTCTACAGATTCCCATTTAGGTCTTCCGTCTATCAATTTTTCTATGGAACGGATAGAGGAGGTAGAATTATACCCCTTTAAAGAAATAATCAATGCAGGAGTTTCCTCTGTAATGGTTGCACACCTGGACATCCCTGCTATTGATGCTGGAATTCCTTCATCCTTATCTCAAAAAACAGTTCAAACCTTACTACAAGATTCGTTACAATTTAAAGGCTTAATTATTACTGATGCTTTAAATATGAAAGGAGCATCTGTAATTAGTACTAAACATGGAATTGATGTTTCAGCTTTTTTAGCAGGAAATGATATACTACTTATTCCAAACGATGTAAGTGCTGCTATTAAAAAAATGAAGCGAGCTTTTAAAGCAAAAAAATTGACAGAACAACGCTTAGCTCATTCAGTAAAGAAGATTTTAAAAGCCAAATATTTGGTTGGATTAAACAACAACAAAGAGATTTCTTCGGAGTTTTTGAGTGATAATTTGAACACCAATAAAGATGACTATTTAATTGCAAAATCAATGCAAGCAGCGATCACCGTTGTCCAAAACAAGAATAACGTTTTGCCTCTAGAAAAGACCACAACATACGGATATCTTAAATTAGGAGATGATACAGGTTTAGATTTCAGGAACAGCTTATCAAAAGAAATCAAACTCCACCGAGTAAACGAATCACTCTCTAATTTTGAAATTATTAGTAATTTAAAAGATTATGAAAAAATAATTATTGGTTTTCATCGCTCTAATGATAATCCTTGGAAAGCTTCTAGCTTTTCAAAAAAAGAAATTCAACTCATTTCTGAATTGGTCAAGTCACACACAATTATATTAGATGTCTTTGTTAAACCATACGCATTAAGTAAAATAAATACCTTAGAGGGTATAGATGGTTTGGTGGTTAGTTACCAAAACAATATTCCAGCACAAATTGCATCTGCTGATATTCTTTTAGGAGATCGAAAAGCAACTGGTAAGTTGCCTGTTTCAATTTCTTCTTCATTTCCTGTAGGCGTGGGAATTGAATTAAATGGACCAACTAAAATTGGAAAAGGAACTCCTGAGTCTGTTGGAATTGATTCTAATTTGTTAAATCGAATTGATGATCTTGCTTTAATAGCAATCGATTCGCTAATGACGCCCGGAATGCAGATTTTAGTAGCACGACACGGCAAAGTAGTCTTTAGTAAAAGTTATGGTTTTCACACCTATGAAAAGAAAAAACCAGTTACCAATACCGATCTCTATGATTTAGCTTCACTTACTAAAGTTTTAGCAACGTTACCTCTAGTAATGAAGGAGGTAGACCAGGGTAAATTAACTTTAGAAACCCGCTTAGGAGATTTAAATGAAGAATGGAAACAATCTAACAAGGCGGACATAAGCATTCAGGATATGCTCTCACACTTCGCTAGACTAACCCCTTGGATTCCCTTTTATAAAGAAACCTTAAAAAAAGGGTCTTCAAAATTAAATAAGAAGTTTTATAGAAAACGAAAAAGCAAGCGTTTCTCTATTCCAGTTGCTGATCACTTTTATGGAAAAAGAGATTTACCTGAACTAATAAGTAATCAAATTCTTGAAAGTGAATTGCGAGATTCTCTAATTTATAAATACTCTGATTTGCCTTATTTCTTTATGAAAGATTTATTTGAAAATCGTTATAATGAGTCTCTTGAGGTTTTGGCTCGCGACTCTTTTTATCTTCCTTTAGGATTAAATCGAACAACATTTAATCCAAATAAGAATACACCAAACCAAACTATAATTCCCTCTGAAATTGATTCTTACTATCGAAATCAGGAATTAAAAGGAGAAGTTCATGACATGGCTGCTGCTATGTTGGGTGGTGTTGGAGGTCATGCAGGACTTTTTTCCAACGCAAGTGAAGTAGCGGTTTTAATGCAATTGTTTTTAAATAAAGGCACCTATGCTGGTAAACGCTATTTTTCGGCAGAAACATTTGATCAATTTAATCAATGCCTTTATTGTGATCAAGGCAACAGACGAGGAATAGGGTTTGATAAACCTCAATTAGAAGGTAGTGGTTCAACTTGTGGCTGTGTCCCTAAATCTAGTTTTGGTCATTCGGGTTTTACAGGCACATATGCTTGGGCAGATCCAGAAAACGAATTGATTTATATTTTTCTTTCCAACAGAACATATCCTACAATGGATAATAACTTATTATTAAAACATGACATTCGAACCCGAATTCAACAGTATATTTACGATTCAATTATAAATTAAAAACTCAAGACTTGAAAATAGCAATTGTATGTTATCCTACATTTGGTGGGAGTGGAGTAGTAGCTACAGAACTAGGCCTAGCATTAGCTCAACAAGGAAATGAAATACATTTCATTACATATAAGCAACCCGTTCGTTTAGATGCTCTAAGTGAAAACCTTCATTTTCATGAAGTAAACGTTCCAGATTATCCTCTTTTTCAATTTCAACCATATGAACTTGCTCTTTCGAGTAAATTAGTTGACATGGTTAAACTCCATAAAATCGAAGTTTTACATGTCCATTATGCTATTCCTCATGCATATGCAGCATATATGGCAAAGAAAATGTTGCAAGATCAGAGAATAAAATTACCTATTGTTACCACATTACATGGCACCGACATTACATTAGTTGGGAGTCATCCATTTTATAAATCTGCGGTAGAATTCAGTATCAATCATTCAGACTGTGTAACCTCAGTTTCTGAAAGTCTCAAGCAGGATACCCTTGATTTATTTAACATTAGAAAAGAAATACAAGTTATTCCAAATTTTGTTGATTTTACAAAGCATTCAAACCACAGCGAAGAATGTGAGCGTGGCGTAATAGCTCAATCTCATGAAAGAATTATTTCACACGTTAGTAATTTTCGTCCAGTTAAACGAATTATGGACGTGGTCAAAATTTTTGAAAAAATATTAAATGAAATCCCAGCGAAGTTAATAATGGTAGGCGAGGGGCCTGACAAAGAAAAAGCAATGGAATATTGTGCAAAACAAGGGATTGATGACTCTGTAAAATTCATTGGAAAAAGTAATCAAGTATTCGAAGTTCTTTGTTATTCAGATCTTTTTATATTACCCTCAGAAACCGAAAGCTTTGGTTTAGCTGCATTGGAAGCAATGATGATGAAAGTACCAGTAATTTCATCAAACACTGGAGGCTTATCGGAGGTCAACGTTGAAGGTAAAACAGGCTTTCTGTTCGATGTAGGTGACATCAATGGAATGGCTAAAAAAAGCATCGAACTCCTGAAAAACGATGACCTTTTAGAACAATTTAAAACCAATGCACAAAACGAAGCCAGAAAATTTGATTTAAATCAAATAGTTGATCGTTATATTGCCATCTATCAAGATGCTTTAGTTTTAGACTAAGTTTTATTTTGGATGATAAATTCGCTTAGCGTTTTTATATGCATCTTCTTTACTCAACGACATTGTTTTAGTTTTGAACTGAGTGTACATTTCCATTTGATCCCCATAATGAGGTGAATCTGGATGATCAGAACTTCCATAAGATATTGAAGATTCAATAAGTGTTCCTTCGGGAGTAAAGCGAACCAGTTCTATATAAGACTCTCCACTTACAACTTTTATCTTACCATCTTTATACAGTTTTGAATTCATAGAAGTAAGCACATCTGGTAATCCGAAAACAGGTAGTTCTTTATCTCCACGCACCAGTTTTTGATAGTCTCCTAATGTTATGTCGGTTGTTTTAAAATATTTTAACATATACGCTTTAGATTCTCGAAGAGCTTGTACTAAAAATGTTTTAGGAAATATTTTAGGTTCAGGTAATTTATCGTAATACTTATATAGACTATAATAGAATACAGCAAAGGAACCCGCGCCTATTGAAGTTGCATCTGTTTTTCTATCCCAGTTTTGGATTCTATCAATTAGTGGAGCTATGTCTGGGTATTTTTTTGAATCAATATCGAAAAGGGCATTAATATCCATCCAAGAAAAATTCATAACCGCAGGATATTGACGGTCATATTTCATGCGTTTAAAATCTTCATACGAAACTTTATCTTCGGCATCGATAAGTTCCTTAAGGCGTATCGACCTGTTGTTGTCATAGCGCTCAAAGCCCATATCCATAGAGAATTTATCTCCATCTGGATTATTGTCTTCATCACTTGACTTAAAAGGCGAATGGTTTGTATTATAAAAGTAACCAGATTTAGGTTGGAGTACCTGTGGTAACTCTTCTAGGTTATAGTATTCCGTCCAAAGGGTCTTCATCGTGTTTCCAGGAACCACTTCTTTCCAATTATATCCTACGGCTCTTTTTGGTATAAGACCGTTCGAAACATAGAAAATAGTATCGTTCTTATCCGCATATCCTATGTTATAGCCCGGCAGTGCTTTCATTTTTAAGATGTCATAAAACTCCTTAAATGATTTAGCCTTATTCATTCTCCACCATTGTTCTAAACCTCTAACTTCATAGAGTGCAGGTGTGCGTACAGCGTAATATCCTGATTTGTTTTTAAGCGTAGGACCATAAATACTACGGTAATATTTTTTGGTAACTTTTATTGGAATCCCAAGGAACTTAACGGTTAATTTTGCTTTAAATTTTTCTAAAGTATATTTTTCTCCATCGACCATATAAACTCCCCTTTTTTTAGGGTGCATTTCTAAAGCAAAGACATCGGTTTTATCAGGTTGATTTACGGTATGTGCCCATCCTAGATATTCGTTTGCTCCAATCAAAACACTTGGACTTCCTGCAAAAAGAGCTCCTATTATATTTGTTCCTTCTTCGCTACATAAGTGGGCTTCGTACCAAGAAACAGGACCGTCTAATGGCTGGTGGGTGTTGATGGCTAGATATGTATTTCCATCAGTAGTTTTGGAGCTGTTAAATGCAAATGTATTAGAACCTTTTGTTTCTTCTTTTGTAGGGGTATATTTTAAATCATTTTCTATAATTTTAGAAACCCAATAATCACCTTTAGAAGAAATAAATAATTGTAATTGAGCATAACGCATCATTCTTTTTGGAGTAACAGGAAAAAGCTCTTGAGATAAAATCTCCTCAGGATGAGTTTCTGCATATCGATTCATTCCGGCAGCATAGCCTTCCAATAACTTTTTATATTCAGGACTGGTTTTTATTTCAAAATCTCGTTCAGAGAAAAGTTTCATTTTTCATGTATAAGAATAGTGAAAAGATGGGGAGGGTGATGTCTATATCACACTGTTATTTTACCTTTTGAGATTTGATGATGAGTTCTCTTTGCTCAATCTGCAGTGGTTTTGTGTACGTTTCACACTTGTGTTATTGACCTGTGTCGAGACATCATACATGTTTGCTAGAGTGATGTTAGGGAATTATGAGTAGGAGGGTATGGTGGTTAGCTTCAATAAATATGTATAAGGAGTACGTGATCGTATTGGAGTATGATAATTTACTAGTTTAGAAGAATTATTGGGTTATTACAGAGTGATTTAAGCAATGAAACTAGACGTGTTTATGTTGAAATAGAGTAGAAAATTTTATGCGAGTATTACCGCTGATGCAATCCTCACTTGAATAATGGATAAAATAAAAACCATCTGAATTAAGGTCTACTATAGCCCCGATCGTGATCGTTGTTTAGTTTAAAATTGGGTACGGTGGCCCTCACACATTTCAAACTCTTATCGTATGATAAACGAATCTTCAAAAATCCTTTTTTTGAGTTTAAATAATTACCTCCTTCAAAAATATGAATCTGTCAGTTTTGATCTTTATTGAACGCTTTTCCAAAAGAGGATGCTATTAATCCAGTTGGAACAGCAATCAAACCTAGTCCAAGAAAAATTACTATGGATGAAAAGATCTTTCCGCCTAGGGTTATTGGATAAACATCCCCGTAACCAACAGTGGTCAATGTTGCAACCGACCACCAAATCGAATGGAAAATTGATTTAAAATTTTCTGGTTGGGCTTCATTTTCAAAAAAATATATTCCAACTGCTGAAAAATATAGCAAAAACACACAAGCAACAGAAAAAATAATTAATTCATTTTTCACATCTATGAAAGCTTACCCCCCACTTATATGGAGTGCGAAATTTCCCTATTTACAACGATTGACTGACTTTTGTTATAGTTGTATTTTGGGAGCAATTATTAATTAAAAAAAATTATTATGAAAAAATTAAGAAAACTCTTTTTATTATTGTTAGCTTGTTTGGTTTTATTTCAGTCTTGTGATGAAACAGATATTACAACTAGTCATAAACTGGAAGCTAAAGGTGTTGTGAATTTTGATTTAAATTCTAAGCAACTGTCCCTAACAAATATTAACAAATCAAATGAAAATCAACATTCAATAAATCATATATTAACTTTTGACTCACAAATACATTCTTTTAATTCCCAAGAAGAATATGAATCATTTTTGTTGGAAAACATAAATGAATTAAATGGTATGTATGAGGTTTTTATTGACAATGAGATTGTATATAGTGTCCAAATAGTAAACGGCGAAAAAATCGATGCAATTATATATGAGTCTTCTTCAAATAGAAGTTTGAGTTGTACATTTGCTGAAGTAAAAGCTTGTGCAGTTGAAAGAATTCATAATCAAAATGTGTGGGATATGACATTTTGTATTTTAGAAGGTTTTGGATGCGTTGTAGACCATTATGGTTCTTGTGCAGTTGATTTATGTTTTAACCAAGAAGAATAAGTAATTATGAAATATTATCTATTAGCATTTAAAAATATTTTTAACTTTAAAAGTGAATCAACAATAATCGAATTTTGGTCTTTTTTTATAGTTAACGCCATCGTATCTTTTCTTTTTACAGTAATTATTAAAATATTATTAGAGGACACTATAATATTGCCTTTATACAGAATCATAACTTTTTTAGTTTTATTTTCTATCGGATTTAGAAGACTCAAAAATGCAGGCTTTAACGGTTGGTTATTTATAATTCCTATCGTCAATCTTATACTTGCTTTTTTTCCTGAAAAAAGAGTTAAGAAATCAGAATCATAACCTAATATAACTACTAGGGGTCTAAAAAATTTTATTATGCTGCACTAGAAGACTGATAACTATAACAGTTACAGAAAGGATAAAAACTCCTACTATTAAAAACTTGATGAATCGTAACACAACTAAATATAGTAAAAAT
>ENA-OQVM01006419-OQVM01006419.1-marine-metagenome-genome-assembly--contig:-NODE-6419-length-10706-cov-2.222881_pt1 | contig 10706 bp, 5 predicted proteins | sample MGYA00237776_ERZ505498 | MGnify/ENA primary metagenome ERZ505498 (study PRJEB26159, sample SAMN06265151) | marine metagenome | isolation source: Helgoland LTER site | place: Germany:Helgoland, sampling... | reverse complement strand
TCGGCAGAAGAGGCATTCATCGAGGTGACCGGCGCCCGTGAGCACAATCTAAAAAACATCAATATCCGCATTCCTCGGAATAAATTGGTGGTGATTACTGGCGTCAGTGGAAGTGGAAAATCGAGTCTCGCTTTTGACACGGTCTACGCAGAGGGCCAGCGGCGGTACCTTGAGACCTTCTCAGCCTATGCTCGGCAATTTTTAGGAGGATTGGAGCGGCCGGCAGTGGACCAAATCACAGGCCTGAGTCCCGTAATCAGTATTGAACAGAAAACAATTTCAAAGAATCCGAGGTCCACGGTTGGAACCATCACGGAAGTGCACGATTTTCTGAGACTGGCTTTTGCCCGAGCCTCCGACGCTTTTAGTTTGAGTACCGGTGAACCCATGGTCAGATTCACCGACGAAGAAATTGTCGATCGAATCATGAGCGATCTCAACGGCGAACGCATATTGCTGCTCGCCCCACTGGTCAAAGGCCGAAAGGGCCATTACCGTGAGCTTTTTGAATCGGTGATGAAACAGGGCTACGTGCGCGCCCGCGTGGACGGCGTTCTTGTCGAGCTCGAAACGGGCATGAAATTGGACCGCTACAAGGTGCATGACATTGAAGTCGTCGTGGATCGCTTGGAAGTACGCCTGGATGAGGAACCTCGTTTGCTTCGATCGGTAAAGACTGCTCTCAATATGGGCAAAGGAACCATGGGGGTCCTACCGCACGAGTCCACCGATTTTCGACATTTCAGTCGCAACCTGATGTGTCCCACAACCGGAGAAGCATATCCCGACCCCGAACCCAATTTGTTTTCATTCAACTCCCCTTATGGCGCTTGTTCTCGGTGCAATGGCTTGGGAGAAATTGCCGAAACGGAAGTGGAATTGATCGTTCCGGATGATACCATCAGCATCAAAAAAGGGGGCATTGCGCCATTGGGTGATCTCAAGGGAAACCGAACCATGCGCATCATTGAAGCCTTGTTGACTGCTTCAGGGGATACCTTGAAAACAGCGATTCGGGATTTGGATGATCGCGTGCTGAGTGAGATTCTGTACGGAACGGAAGGCTCCATTTACCTTCCGGGAAAGGCCGGCACAAAGGGCGTGCATGTGCAATGGGAGGGCGTTATCGCGACCATTGAAGGAGCTGCAGATCGAAACAGCTCCATTCCATTGCGAAGGTGGGCCCGCAAATTCATGAAGAAAAAACCGTGTCCAACCTGCGAAGGCACACGGCTCAAACCCGTGAGCCTTCAATTCAAATTGGACGGTAAAAACATCGCTGAATTGGGGCGCATGGACCTGAATTCGTTGGCTTTGTGGTTTGACGGAATTGAACATCGGCTGAATGAAAAGCAGCGGATCATATTGAAAGAACCGCTCAAGGAGATCAAGGCAAGATTGGGTTTTTTGGTCGATGTTGGACTCGATTATTTGGCGTTGGATCGTTCCTCAAGAACGTTGTCCGGCGGAGAGGCCCAGCGCATCCGATTAGCAACGCAGATTGGAAGCAAATTGACGGAAGTCTTATACATCTTGGACGAACCGAGTATCGGACTTCATCAGCGAGACAATGACCGCTTGATCAAGAGCCTCAAGGCCTTGCGTGATGCCGGCAACTCCGTCATCGTTATCGAGCACGATGAAGAAATGATGATGCAGGCGGATTACCTCATCGACATTGGACCGGGTGCGGGCGTGCATGGCGGCACAGTAGTTGCTAGCGGAACCCCTGAAGAAGTGATGAATAACAAGAAATCGCTAACGGGCGATTATCTGACGGGCCGAAAGAAAATCGCTGTTCCTAAGGAACGTTTGCCTGTTGATAACAAACGGTTGTTACGTATCACGGGCGCTAAAGGTAATAACTTAAAAAATGTAACCCTACAACTTCCTCTGGGAAAAATGATTGGAATTACCGGGGTATCAGGTAGTGGAAAATCTTCGCTAATCAACGGTACACTTTACCCAATTCTTAATGCACATTTCTTCAATGGTGTTACTAAACCACTTCCCCATAAAAGCATTACAGGTCTTGAACACCTAGATAAGGTTGTTGATGTAAATCAAAGTCCAATTGGCCGAACACCGAGAAGTAATCCTGCTACATATTCAGGTGTCTTTAGTGAAATACGTTCTTTATTTACCCGAACTCCAGAAGCACAAATTCGAGGTTATAAGCCAGGAAGGTTTAGTTTTAACGTGTCGGGAGGAAGGTGCGAAACTTGTATGGGTGGAGGAATGAAGGTTATTGAAATGAATTTTTTACCCGATGTATTAGTAGAATGTGAATCCTGTCAAGGAAAACGATTTAACAGAGAAACATTAGAAATTCGTTTTAAAGGAAAATCAATATCGGATGTATTAAATATGACAATAGATCAGGCTTGTTTCTTTTTTGAGCCTATTCCTAAAATTTATAGAAAACTAAAAACACTTCAAGATGTTGGATTAGGATATATAAGTCTTGGTCAGTCCTCTACTAACTTATCTGGTGGAGAAGCACAACGCATAAAATTGGCTACTGAGCTTTCAAAAAGAGATACGGGTAATACTTTGTTTATTTTGGATGAACCTACTACAGGATTGCATTTTGAAGATATTCGAGTTTTGATGGATGTGCTCAACAAATTAGTTGATAAAGGAAATACAGTCATTATTATTGAACATAATTTAGATGTGATTAAAACGGTAGATTATATCATAGATATCGGACCAGAAGGTGGAAAAGGTGGTGGTAACATTGTTGTTAAAGGAACGCCAGAAGATGTCATTAAAAACAAATTGAGCCATACCGCTCGGTTTTTAAAAAAAGAATTACATTAGTAGGCATTAAAAAATTGAACTATGAGAACAGAACAGAAACACAAAGGATGGAATGAAATAAAAACAAATGATTCTTGGGCTATTTTTAAAATCATGGGGGAATTTGTGAACGGGTTTGAAAAAATGAGTAGAATTGGACCATGTGTTTCTATTTTTGGTTCTGCACGAACTCCAACTGAAGATACCTATTATAAATTATCAACTGAAGTTGCTGCTGCCATTGTAGAAGCTGGCTACGGAGTTATTACGGGTGGTGGACCTGGAATTATGGAAGCTGGAAACAAAGGCGCACATCTTGCAGGAGGAACATCTGTTGGGCTTAATATTGAACTTCCTTTTGAACAACACAACAATCCATACATAGATCGCGATAAAAGTTTAGATTTTGATTATTTTTTTGTTAGAAAAGTGATGTTTGTCAAATATTCTCAGGGTATCGTTGTGATGCCAGGAGGGTTTGGAACACTAGATGAATTATTTGAAGCTATTACATTAATTCAAACTAAAAAAATTGAAAAATTTCCAGTTATTTTGGTAGGCTCTACTTTTTGGAATGGATTGCTAGTATGGATAAAAGCAACCTTATTAGAGCGCTTTGAGACAATTAGTGCCAAAGATTTGGACTTGATTCATGTTGTAGATACTTCTGAAGAAGTCATAGCAATTCTAAATAACTTTTATAACGAATATCAATTAAGCCCTAATTTTTAATTGTACAAAACTAAATTTTTGAATCTAAAACTATTATTCAAGTCCCTACTAGTTCTTATTTTATATGTAAGTGCACCATCAGTTTTTGGGCAACATGCCATGCAAATAGAAGCTAGCTTTGATATAGACACAAATACTGTCACTATTAATCAAAGAGTAGACTATCAAAACAATTCTAATGAAAGTTTAAATGAGTTATATTTTAATGATTGGACTTCAAGTTATAGTAGCCCAACGACTCCTTTAGCCAACCGTTTTGTTGAAGAATTCAAAAACGACTTACTTTCCGTAAAACCTAAGGATAGAGGCTATACAAAAATAAATAAAATTGAAAATTCTCATGGGACTCTTATAGAGTACAGCTACCTCAAAAATCAACCTGATATATTAAAAGTCAAGCTAGAAACTACACTTTTACCAAACACTACTACCACACTTCATTTTGAATATACTCTTCAAATTCAAAGCAATCGGTTTACAGGTTTTGGAGTCACACCTGATGGTGGTTACAATTTAAATTATTGGTATTTGTCCCCTGCTGTATATGAAAATTCTCAATGGAAATTGTACAGTAATAAAAATATTGAAGATTATTACACTCCACCTTCTTCAATTAACCTAAGTATCAATATTCCTGAGAACTACGAAGTTGCATCTGAATTGAATTTAACATCCAAACAAAAAAAACTAAAAAAAAATACGTATTATTTTACAGGAGAAAAACGCACAGATTGTCGTCTTTACATCGCCAAAACTCCTTTTTTCAGAATCAATGTTCATAACTTAAACATCCTAACAGATAGCTATAAAAATACAAGTGCTTTAGAGCAAATAGATCTATTTAAAAAAGTTGTTGGGTTTTTAAATACAAAACTGGCGCCTTATCCACAGGATAATCTGTTAATTACTAATACAGACTTGAGTAAATATCCTATTTATGGCTTAAATATCATTCCAGATTTTTTAGCACCCTTTTCTAAACAATTTAAATATGAACTCAATCTTTTAAAAAACTTAACTAGGCTCTACTTAAAACGACATTTGAAAATAAATCCAAGAGAAGAGTATTGGTTACAAGCAGGTTTTGAGAATTTTATATTAATGGAATATGTTGAACAATTTTATAAAGATGAAAAATTAATAGGGAAATTATCAAATGTTTGGGGAATAAAATCTTATAATTTAGCAAAACTAAAGTTTAATGACCAATATCCTTTGACGTATTTACATATGGTCAGAACGGGACGTGATCAAGCATTAACAACACCAAAAGATGAACTTTTAAAATTTAACGCTAATTTATCGAGTAAATATAAAGCAGCTTTAGGACTTTTATACCTTGAAGATCTTATTGAGGACTCAAGTGTAGAGGAATGGATAAAATCATTTATCAATGAAACTGATCAGAAACTTTTAACAACAGATCGATTCAAAGCGTATCTAAAAACAAAAACTTCAAAAGATATCAATTGGTTTTTTGATTCCTATTTGATCAACTCTCAACAAATTGATTATAAAATTACTAAGGCAAAAAATACTAAAGATTCCATCTATTTTACTGTTAAAAATAAAAAGCGAGGACAAACACCAGTGTCATTATTTACTCTAAAAGATGATAAAGTCATTGCCAAAGAATGGCTAACAGGAATTGGGAAAGAAAAGACGTTTGTAATAGCTAATAATTCAGCTGATAAATTAGTTTTAAACTATGATGAAAAGGTTCCAGAATTTAATTTAAAAAACAACTGGAAGTCTGTAAATGGAAGTGATTTGTTCAACAGACCTTTTCAGTTTAGACTTATAAAAGACTACACATCACCCTTTAACAATCAACTTTATTTATTACCAACTATAGAATATCGAAATATATATGACGGCATTAATTTAGGACTTAATATTAATAACAGAGGCATATTAAATAAACCTTTTACATTTGGAATTGCGCCTAATTATAGTTTAAAATCTAAAGCCTTAACTGGATTTACAAAATTTATACATAATACCTATTTTGAAGATCAAGACTTGTATAATATTCAATTTGGCGTTTCTGTGTCTCGCTCAAGTTTTGCAGAAAATTCATTTGTAACCAAGCTTCGACCCTACATGTCATTTAATTTTAAAGATGCTTCAAACTTAAGATCTAATGAATTTAAAAGTCTGATTTTAAGATACGTTGGGATCGATAAAGATTATGTGGAACCTACTGAAGATGAAATGGCTCTCCCTTCATATGGAGTGTTCAATATAAGATATTTGAATTCAAACCGTGGCTTTAAAAAGCATTATAGTTGGTTTTTTGATTCACAATTTTCAAATGAATTTGGTAAACTATCCTTTAATTACGAATTTAGAAAACGTACGAATAAAAAAAGTTTTTATAATCTAAGAATATTTGCGGGAACGTTTTTGTACTCAAAAATCAGTAATGATCAAACTAACTTCGATTTTGCTCTCGATCGACCAACGGACTATTTATTTGACTATAATTATTTGGGGCAATTTGAGTCCTCAGGAGTATTTAGTCAACAAATTATAATTGCAGAAGGTGGATTTAAATCAAAATTAGATACCGCATCAGCCAATCAATGGATTACCACCTTAAATGCTAGTGCTTCAATATGGAGGTATGTACAGGCTTATGGAGATATTGGAGTTGTTAAAAACAAAGGCAATGCTGCAGAATTTGTTTATGACTCTGGAATACGTTTAAACCTTATTACAAATTATTTTGAAATTTATTTTCCTTTTTATTCAAATTTAGGATGGGAAATTGCTGCCCCTCAATACAGCCAAAAAATCAGATTTGTTTTTACTGCTGACCCTATTGCTCTTTTTGGTCTATTCAAAAGGAAATGGTATTGATCATTAAATTTAATATAATGAACTAATTTGTGATTATTCTATATAATTAAGCTCAATAAATGTGTTTATTTTATCAATAATTCATTTAATTATCATTCCAAAGGATAGGTCAAAACCTTCAAATTTTTTATCTTTGCGAATTATTAGAATTTTAAAAAATGCTGATTAATAACGACCCAACTAAAGATATTACATTTGAAGACTTCAAATCTGATGTCTTAAATGATTACAAGATCGCTTATACCAGTCGAGAGTGTAGTCTTCTTGGACGAAGGGAAGTTTTAACCGGAAAGGCTAAGTTTGGGATTTTTGGTGATGGGAAAGAAGTGCCGCAAATAGCATGGGCAAAATCATTCCAAAATGGTGATTTTAGAAGCGGATATTACCGTGACCAAACCTTTATGATGGCTATTGGGGAATTAACTATCGAACAATTTTTCGCAGGATTGTATGCCAATACAGATTTAAAAGAAGAACCAATGTCAGCTGGTCGTCAAATGGGAGGTCACTTTGCAACTCACAGTTTAGACGAGCAAGGAAATTGGAAAAACCTAACTGAACAAAAAAACTCAAGTGCCGATATCTCTCCTACTGCTGGACAAATGCCTAGACTTTTGGGACTGGCACAAGCCTCGAAAATTTACAGAAATGTAAATGGCATTGACACTACTAATTTCTCAAAAAAGGGTAGCGAAATTGCCTGGGGAACTATTGGAAATGCTAGTACAAGTGAAGGTCTTTTTTTTGAAACTATAAATGCTGCTGGAGTTTTACAAGTACCAATGATTATTAGTATTTGGGATGACGAGTATGGCATTTCAGTTCATGCAAAACACCAAACAACTAAAGAAAATATCTCTGAAATCTTAAAAGGATTTCAACGAGATGAAGATAATAAGGGTTACGAAATCTTCCGTGTCAATGGTTGGAATTATGCTGAATTAATCGACACCTATCAACGTGCTGCACAAGTAGCACGTAAAGAGCATGTACCAGTAATGATTCATGTAAAAGAATTAACACAACCACAAGGGCACTCGACATCTGGTTCTCATGAGCGCTACAAAGATACTGATAGACTTGCATGGGAAGCAGAATATGATTGTAATGCACAGATGCGTAAATGGATGATTGAAAACAATATTGCGTCTGATGAAGAATTAGTAGTCATCGAAAAAAACATAAAAAAAGCTGTTAGAGATGGTAAAAAAGCAGCTTGGTCTGCTTTTATAAATCCATTAAAAGCTGAAAAAAATGAAGCTATTTTACTATTAGAACGTGTTGCAAAAACTAGTACTAATGGTGTATTCATTACAAAACTCAAAAATGATTTAGCTTCTATTGATGAGCCATTAAGAAAGGATATACTTTCTGTGACAAGAAAAGCTTTGCGTTATGTAGTTTCTGAACAGTCTAATGGAAAGACTGAATTGCAAAATTGGATTAACAACTACATCAATACAATACAACCAAAATATAGCTCATACTTACACAGTCAGTCAGATAGAAAAGCTACTAATCAAACCGAAGTCCAACCAACTTATAATTCAGATGCTGAAGAAGTAGATGGACGTGTAATCCTTAGAGATAATTTTGAAGCTCTATTTTCAAATTATCCTGAAGCATTAGTTTTTGGTGAAGATGCAGGACATATTGGAGATGTTAATCAAGGTTTAGAAGGCTTACAAGAAAAGTTTGGAGAATTACGAGTATCTGATACAGGAATTAGAGAAGCAACTATTTTAGGTCAAGGTATCGGAATGGCTATGCGTGGTTTAAGACCCATAGCCGAAATACAATATTTAGATTATATTCTTTACGCATTACAGATCATGAGTGATGATCTGGCAACTCTACAATACCGCACTAAAGGACGCCAAAAAGCACCATTAATCGTAAGAACAAGAGGTCATAGACTCGAGGGTATTTGGCATTCAGGGTCACAAATGGGTGGTGTACTAAACTTGATAAGGGGTATACACGTTTTAGTGCCTAGGAATATGACTAAAGCCGCAGGTTTTTACAATACACTCATGGACAGTGATGAGCCAGCGCTTATAGTTGAGTGTCTTAACGGATATAGATTAAAGGAAAAATTGCCAAATAACATTGGTAAATTTAAAACACCATTGGGTGTCGTAGAAATCATAAAAGAAGGAGGAGATATAACCTTAGTATCTTATGGCTCTACACTCAGATTGGTAGAACAAGCAGCAAAAGAATTATTAGAAGTTGGTATTCATGCAGAGATTATAGATGTGCAATCGCTACTACCATTTGACATTAACCATGATATTGTAAAAAGTGTTTCTAAAACTAACCGCTTAATGATAATTGACGAAGATGTTTCTGGTGGTGCCTCTGCTTACATACTAGATGAAATATTAAACAAACAAAATGCTTATAAATATTTAGATAGCCAACCAAAAACGCTAGCAGCACAACCACACAGGCCTGCTTATGGTACAGATGGTGATTACTTCTCAAAACCTTCTGCTGAAGATATTTTTGAAGCTATATATAATGTAATGCATGAAGCTAACCCAATAAACTTTCCAAAGCTGAGATAAATAAAAGTTAACTAATAGTAAAACCTTCCAAATCAAGAAGGTTTTTTTATTTATCACAGTTGCAATGTAATATATCAAAATTTAGTCTAATATTTTTTTAGTAACTTTAAATTTCACATTTAAACTGAATAACACCATGTTAAAATCCAATTACAATGACTTAGCCTTACTATTAACAAGAATCGGATTTGGTGGATTAATGCTTATTAATCATGGAATACCCAAATTAGATAAGCTAAACGGTCCTATAGAATTTGCTGACCCAATTGGTGTTGGAGCGACTGCTTCTTTAATTTTATGCTTAATTGGAGAGTTTTTAGCTCCAGTTTTAATAATCATAGGGTTAAAAACTAAATTAGCAGCAATCCCAGCTGCAATAACAATGGGTGTTGCTGCCTTTATCGTTCATGGTGCTGACCCGTTAGCTAAAAAAGAAATGGCTTTATTATACTTTATTGCTTTTGTAGCTATCTTTTTAGCAGGACCAGGGAAATTTTCTATTGACGGAAAAAAAGGAAGATAAGCCTCCAAATAATACAGTACTAAAAATGTTTGTCATGAGTTGCATCGTGTTTGTCGAAATTCGTTGCAACTCATTATCATTTGTAAGAGTTTAGCTGAAACTTTTAAAACAAAAATTATGAAATCAAGAATTGTAGTATTATTAGGGCTTATATTATTCAGTTCATGTATTGTAAAATCTATTCAGCCATTTTACATCAAAAATTCTGAATCATTTAATGAAAAGCTTATTGGCTCATGGTCAGATAATAAGAAAGGCTCTTGGGAAGTATTATCTTTTGAAGAAGAATTCAATAAGGAAAACTCAAAAGAAGGAGAGGCAAAATTTAAATTGTCAAAAGAAGATATTAAGTTATACGAAACCTATAAAAATGGGTATTTTATAAAGTACGTAAAGAAAGAAAGTGAAGCCATGTTTATAGGTGTTCCATTTAAAGTAGATAACCATTTTTTCATTGACTTTGTTCCTTTTGAGTTTGATAGTGACGATATTAGTAAACTTGTTGGGCAGCACCTTTTAAAAACACATTCTACAGCATTAGTAGAGATTAATGGTAATGATTCTATTAATTTGAAATGGTTATCAGAAAAAGCAGTGGGCACTTTACTAGAACAAAAAAAATTAAGATTAAAACATGAAATAACTGGCTTGGATGAAGACCTTGTTTTAACTGCTTCAAGTCAAGAACTCTATAATTTTTTAAAGAAATTTATGTCCTCAGATTTTGATGATAAATGGGATAATGATGATATTTATACATTAACACCTGACAATGCAAAACCTTAATATCAATAGCATTTTAAAAAAAAGCAATTACCACAGACCATTGTTGTTCAATAGTGTACTGTGGTCATTGGCTTTTATAATTCTGTTGTTTATTTTTTCTAAAGGTCAAATACCGATTACTGCAGATTACACATACACATTAGGGTTTTTGTTGGTAATAGCTGTTCCAGTGTGTATTAACTTTTACGTACTCATTCCACGGTTTTTAAGGCAAGAGCGCTATATCGTATACCTCTTGTTATTTACAACAATTTTAATTAGCTCGGCTTTCATAAAAAGTTTTCTTTTTGGTAACTTATTAGACTTCATTTTTCCAAATTATTTCTTTGTATCATACTTATCAAAATCTGATATTTTTTTAACATATAGTATTTTTTTAATCACCACTACCCTTTTTAAACTTACTGAAGATTGGTTTTATTTCAATAAAA
>ENA-OQVM01006410-OQVM01006410.1-marine-metagenome-genome-assembly--contig:-NODE-6410-length-10715-cov-4.075578_pt1 | contig 10715 bp, 11 predicted proteins | sample MGYA00237776_ERZ505498 | MGnify/ENA primary metagenome ERZ505498 (study PRJEB26159, sample SAMN06265151) | marine metagenome | isolation source: Helgoland LTER site | place: Germany:Helgoland, sampling... | reverse complement strand
CCATCCTATTTCTAATTCCAAATCTCGTCAGAAGGTCAGAAAGATCATCCGCGAGGTTCTCAAATCTCAAAATATGATCTACCGCGATTTCCCCGTGTCGATTCCTGATAAAATCGATCTGTGATCGACGGTGAGCACGGATATTGTGATCAGACAATGGCATTTCAAGCCACGCCTTCAGGTTTTTGTCAAAACCTGTCCGACGTTCGTCTTCGTCCTCGGAAGACACCCATCTCGCCTCACTGAAGTGCATGACGGAGGAGAGGGTACGGTCATAGGGGTTCCGAACGACACAAAATGACTCATAATTAGATATATCGGGCAGTAAACCAAGCATTTCCATCTCAACGAATGTTAAATGCTGCGCAGCAAGTGTTACATCGAGCGTTCCGATTAGATGCGTCTTTGCAAAGCGTGGCGCTGTGCTGCGCGCGAGTAGCGTTGCGGCTCGATTGACGAGACTGCGTCGCCCACTGTCAGGGGACCCATTTCCCTGAAGAAAAGCAGTCTCGATTGAGCGACCTGCATTCTTCGGAATATGAACGAACAGGCAATTCAGATCTGGAAAGTAAGGAATTTCAAATTCTCCGTTCTTATTGAGTGCATTTTTGCACTGAAAGGGCTAGTGCGGTTGGCAAACTACCTAAATGTACCAAGCTAGAAAGCATATTTAGACAGCTAATCAGGGCTCCTGAACCAAAAAAAAAATCATCCAGATGCACTTAGAACTAGGCTGTTGTCCCCCAACAACGCGTTACTCACGCCGCCTTGGTGCGCGCTCTCTGTTCAATCAGTGCGCCAAAGGCCGGACCGTATTCTTTGTGATCGAGCGCAAAATCGACGATGGCCTCGAGATATCCAAACTTCGATCCGCAATCGTACCGCACCCCCGACAAGGGGGTGGCATTGACGCGCCCTTGGCCGGCCCGCAGATTAATGGCATCGGCCAGCTGGATTTCCCCACCGGCGCCGGGCGGTATGTTAGCCAGAATGTCGAGGATCTCGGGCTCCAGCACGTAACGCCCGATCGAGGCCAGCCGAGAGGGGGCCTCTTCCAGCTGCGGTTTCTCGATGAGGCCCGCGACCGAACCCGGCGTGTCGCCCGGGCGGATGATGCCGTATTTCGAGACGTCGGCAGGTGCGACGTCCATCACAGACAGCTGCGTGCATTCTGTACGCGCGTACGCGGCGATAAGCTCGGCGGTGGGCGAGGGGGTACCCTTCACCACGTCATCTGCCAGCAGCACCGCGAACGGGTTGCGGCCAATCGCAGGAGCGGCGCATAGAACGGCGTGACCGAGGCCCAAGGCCCGTGGCTGGCGGATAAAAATACAATTCACGTGATCGGGTATAATGCCGCGGATCGCAGCGGCGAGGTCGTCCTTGCCTTTCTCATGTAACTCCCGCTCCAGCTCCGGGTTCGTGTCGAAGTGATCCTCAATCGCACGCTTGGTCCGGCCGGTCACGAAGACGAGCTCGGTAATGCCCGCGGCGATCGCCTCCTCGACAGCATACTGAACGATCGGCTTGTCAATGATCGGCAGGAGTTCCTTCGGCATTGCCTTGGTGGCGGGCAGGAAGCGTGTTCCGAGCCCCGCGACAGGGAAGACGGCCTTGGTAACAAATGTCATTGTGAACACTCCAGTCAATAATTCATTGGCGCCGGCAAGACCCGCGCAGGGCGAGGCGCCCATAATTTGTTTCGCACGCTTTCAGTTTGGCACTCTTTTCAATCACGGATGCAGAATCCATAAGTTGTTGATTTTGAAAACATGTCAGTTTGATAGGCGGCACTTTTTTGCTGTTGCCGTTGGACCCGCGCTTGCGGACGTCTCTAAAGTGGGCCCCGCACGAGTGCGATAACGCAATCTGATCTAGCAAGTGGGGATTTCATACGCAGTCATCCTCAAACCCATTCGGGTTCTTTGACTGCCATGCCCAGGTATCACGGCACATCTCGGCGAGGCCCAGGTCCGCCTCCCAGCCTAAACATGTCCGCCCACGATCACTATTTGCATAATAGCTTGGCAGATCGCCTGCGCGACGCGGCACAGAAATGGTTTTCAGAGGCCTGCCGCAGGCGTCCGCGAACGCGTCTACCATTTCCTTCACTGTGACACCGTGCCCCGTTCCGACGTTGATGACGTCATGCCCCGACTGCTTATCCAGTGCGTCGAGGGCTAGGACATGTGCTTTCGCGAGATCAACGACATGCACATAGTCGCGCTCGCCTGTTCCGTCCCGTGTGTCGTAGTCGTCACCGAAGATCTGCAGTGCCGCTCGCCGTCCGATCGCGACTTGCGCAATGAACGGCATGAGGTTGTTGGGCGTCCCCTGCGGATCCTCACCGATCATCCCAGACGCGTGTGCGCCCACGGGATTGAAGTAGCGCAGTGAGAGCGCCGACCGCTCAGGCGAGGCCGCGCACCAATCTGCGAGGATCTGCTCGACCATGAGCTTGGTCCGGCCATAAGGATTGATCGGGGCAACGGGGTGGGCCTCATTGTAGGGCAGGTACTGCGGCGCGCCGTAAACAGTGGCGGAAGAGGAGAACACGATCCTGTTGCACCCATGTGCCTGCATCACCTCCAGAAGGACCTGCGAGCCACTGACGTTGACGTCGTAATAGGGGAGGGGGGTTGCAACGCTCTCGCCGACGGATTTAAGGCCTGCAAAGTGGATGACGGCGTCCGGCGCGAACGTCTCAAAGACGTGCTCCAAGAACGCCTTGTCGCGAATGTCGCCGACTTCGAGTGGGACCTGCGTGTTGGTCAACTGACCGACCCGCGCAATGGCTGCGGCGTGGCCATTCACGAGGCTGTCCACGACCAGCGCCGCGTGGCCGGCCTTAATCACATAGACAAGGGTGTGGCTGCCAATATAGCCGGCACCGCCTGTGATCAGAATTTTCATATTAGTGATTTGTTCTCATGGTGAGTTTTATGCCGCCCCAAGATCCGGGTTGCTGCGATGCTCAGGCGACGTACGCTGTCGGGCGCGTCGTGAGGCAGCGGGGAGATTGACGCAAGGGCAGGGCGCCCACAGCTTTGGCGGGCAAGGGAAGGGAGTTGCGTTTTCATTCATGGATGCAAAACTGTACGTTTTTGATTTTGATCGTATATCATTTTCACAGACGTCTCAATTTGTCTGCTTTCGTCGCATCGCGGGGTGTATCCGCCCCGGACGGCATTGGCCCAAACCCCCGATAACGCAAACTCTCGCACATGCTCTGCAGTGCCAAACCCAGCAGCGTACCGCCACACCCAAATCGCATGATTTTTCAACGCACCCGATCGCGCTCATGTGGGTTTTGCGTATGCGTCCGCACAAGACCTCGCTTCACACGCGGCCCTGTGGGCTGCCAGGCATTTGCGCGATCGTTCTCGCGCCAGCCCAGCAGGGGGTCTTTACCACGCTGTCGGCAATCTACAAGCCCATTTTGCGCCCCAAAACCAAGCCACGGCCCCCGCTTAAAATCGCGCCAGTCACTGCCCGAAAATTGCGCAGTTTAAAAACACCTTGCCCGCGCCGCACGCGCTCTTGCCCCTGGATCTATCGCAATTGCGGGGCCAAACGAGATCAGCCCGCCGCCACTGCGGGTTTGGCGTTTTGTGCCTGTCTGTGCAGCAAATAGGCCGCCGCACACACAAATTGACCCCACCCACCCGCGATCCACGCAAACAGGAGAGCGCCCACCACCTTTTGCGCCACTGGCAGCACCAATTGATGGCGTGCCTCATCACAAGATACCCCAAGCAATCGAAGGCTTCGTAGCGTTCGGACCAGACAGATTGCACCACGACCCTGATCGATTTCGCGCAACGTGACAGGGCAGGTATGATGACAGACGAAAGATGGTTTTTGGCGCAGGTCAAACCAAACGCTGCGCAGATTGCACAACGCAATTTACGCCTGCAAAAGTTCCAGACGTTCTTGCCGCTCGAAGAAGAGACGCGGCAGCGCTACGGTAAACTTGTGACAAGACCACGCCCGCTGTTTCCCGGTTATATTTTCATCGCGCTGGATATGAGCCAGGGTCTCTGGCGTCAGGTCAATGCGACCTTTGGGGTCGCGCGGATCGTCAGCAATGGCAAGGTGCCCGCCATGGTTCCCAAGGATCTGGTCACAGAGCTGATGAAGCGCTGCGATGATACAGGCCTTTTGCTGCCACCCAAACAATTCAAGCCGGGCGAGCAGGTCACGGTGACAAAGGGCCCGTTTGCAAATTTTGCAGCCGAAGTCGAGAAGATCGCGCGCGACCGGCGTGTTTGGGTGCTGATGGAGATGATGGGGTCCAAAACACGCGTCGCTGTGGCACCGGATCATCTGCGGGTCGTACAAGCCTAGCCTGCGCGGCTTACGCGCCACCATCCAATCGCAGATCAGCAATAGACAAGTGTATGGCACCAGTGCCGTCACAGCAGGTGGGCAAGGTGCAACCAGGCAGTGCAGCGCAGGACGTGTCGCAGGGAGGGCATTGCAAGCCTTCCGCCCTTACTCCAGCATCCCCTGCAACAGCCCCGTGCTGATGGTGAAGCGCGCATCCCGATGATGTCCCGGGCCCTGGGAAAATGCGTATCCCGACCACCCAGATGCGATCAGTCTCGTGCCATGGGGTCAGCGACACCAGCCATGTCCTGCGTGCAACCTTGCAAAAGGCAGCGCCTCTGCGCGCAGCCGACACGCATACAGGGACAACCGCGCGCAGCGGTCATCTGTCTGCCTTCCAATGGCCGTCACCGTCAGCGGTTGTCTCTGCCCCCGGTGCATGTGTGGCAGGTACTTTGCTTTGACCATTTTACATAGCCAGCAACGACAAACGGCTCATAGCTGCACGGCACAGACCGGCTTTGGAGGTCAGCCATGACGCAAATGCGTTATGTGTTGGCTGTGGCGCAATCGCCCTTGCGCCACGCGCACCAAAGCTGACAGATCTGGATCCTTGGCGATGGAGCAAGCATGAGACGTCCAGCGCTGCAGATAGCACACGCAAGGACATGACGTCGCACCAGACGTGGGGTCGTCCACAGCTATCCACCACCTCCTGCGAAGCACATGTCGCCAACCATCAGCATCTCATAATAGCCAGAGCGGTTGCGAAAACACAGATTATGATCAATTCTGCTCTCACGCCGAGCATTGGTCCGATGCAAAAAGCGCCGACACTGCCGCAAAGGATCAACGACAGGCCCCTCGAGCGCGGTCTGGTGGTCGCACGCGGGGCGGCATTCTCCCCCTGTCATAAAGGAAACTGCGGCCGCGATGACCTTGCGCGGGTGGCCCCCTGACAGCGCGATTGGATCAGAATTCTGCTCGCAACCGTGTTTTGGGCCCGTATGATTTGATGATCCGCATCAGCCAATACGACGCAACAGGGACAGTCCTGGCCGCACAGCGCCTTGTGGTAGGGCAGGCGGCGCAAACCAGTGCTGTCATTCCTGCACCCCCTCCATCGCGGCGGGCAAAACAGGTGGATGCGCTGCGCCGGTCTGACGTCTGCCTTGGAAATCAGCCGTCCCAACGGTCTGCGCGTCGTGGTTGATGCGGGCGATGTGTACCGGTTCAATCATCACCACCAATTTTTGCAGTTTTGCAGGACAGGGCGTGCGACCCTCCAAGCTGATGCATTCCCAGGCCAGACATAGCCCTCAAAACAGGACACCGCACGCCTGCAGCCCGCTTAGTGGATCGCCTGCCAAGTCGGCAGTCATCCAAAGCCGAACAGCGTGCCAGACAGCTACACGCAGGACAGCCCACAGTCTGTCACAACGCCGGTTTGCGCCACAAAGCATCTATCGCAAGTCGCGCAAAGACAGCCCGACCCGCGCACGGGATCATCGCATATGGCGAACATAGAGCCACTTTTGCAAGGTGTGACCCACAGCAGTGGGGACTTCACTGCGCAAGCACCGGCAAACCGGGCAGTGGATGGCATCGACGCTGGCTTATTTCGATGATCGTAAGCCGACGATCCCATCTTGAGGGCAGTCAAAGCCGCAAGGCGTACTTCGCGTTTGTTAGAGCAGCACTTGCCGTTGATCCAACCACCAAACCGCGGCTCATTTGGACGGTCCCGCGACACCCTCATGCGACGCTGAGATGACGCCAACTCAGTCCATTTGTCCGCTCAGCACCTTGTCTGTGACTGTCTTTTGCAACATGCGCCGTTGCGCGATTTTTTCATCACATGCATGTACAACGCACTGGTTGGGCCACGACATACCCGTTGCCTGCGGGCAGGTCTCAAGGCTCAAGTCACCGAGAACTGAAAGACTGCGGACCCGACATCCGTCTATGCGCGCATCGCACACATACGCCAAGCTCCAGAGCAAATCGCCCGATCCCGCAGCATCAATGACTTCCAAACACCAAGAGCACGCATTCTGAGAGGTCTGTATCGCAGCTGTCACGTCTGGTTAGGGCACTGCTGCAGGACTTTCTTGTGGTCTCCTCAAAGCCCTCATGCGCACTCATCAAATCGATGTGGCGGCAAACAAACCGTGGCCGTTCATGATATACGCATGTGTTGGCATTGCGCAGTATGGTATCTTCACCGACGCGACAGATATCGGACCGTTGACCGATCAAACTGCAACACATGGCATGCCTGTCGCCGGCGCACATCCCGTACCTTGCGGCGGGCGACTGTTGCATTTCGCTTTGCTTCAGCGTCCAGTGCCTTCAGACCCATGACAGCCAAAGGGCGCATCATCACCGTTGATGGCTCTTGGCCTAACGTTGTCTATTGGCGCTTTGCGCACGGCGCCCCCAACTTGCAATCGTGGTCCTCAAGCGCATGCAGTCGCCTTGCATCTGAGGCTGCCATACCGCCCGCATACGTCACCGGCCGTCTCGCCAGCCTCTTGTTTTTTGATCAGTGCGTTACACTGCGCGTCCCGCAAAGCGTGCCTTCAGTTATCCGCCTTTTTGTTGGATGGACTGTACACGAACAAAAGACGTTTTTGCAGCTCAGGTGAGCATGGTTCGCGGCAGTTTCTCGTCGGCCGTAGCAACTATAGATAGCCCGCTCCCACTTAAGACACCAATACGCACTCTGCAGATGCCGATATGGTTCTCGGACGGGTGTGAGACGGGCGGTCCGACAAGCGCCGTCGCACAGCCAGACAAATGTAAAGTAAAAAAGTAAGAGTATCAGACAAGGCGCACTTTATAATGGCACAAAGACAAATCAATACAATGGGTCGATCCAACATAGCGGGCGGTGTATGGCCCAACGCTACAGCAAAACGGGGCTCGGCCGGCATTGATGGCAGCCTAAGTGTTTATTTGGATGTTGGGGGACCGCGACACGCGCCAGATCTGGAAAAGATTTGCCTGTTTGGCATGAGCCACGACGATACCGGTGTCGCGCTGCAGGTCTTCAAACCCAAGAGCGTAGTGCCTGTGAGGCACTGCTGCGATACACTGAGCTTATCAGACGTGGATGTGGACGATGCTAAGACAACGGTCTTGCTCGTCAATGTTGATACGTTGGGCGATGTGGAAGACGCAGTAGATGAGTTGATTGCATTTCGAAAGCAATATCCAGCCGTTATTGTGATGATGGTTTCGGCGTGCGTTCTGGGCGATGATTTCGGGACATACCGGCAGCTGATTTGTGACGCGACTCTGCGCAGCCCAATCTCTCAAACCCGATTGGAAAACGGGTTAGCAGCTGCGATGGAAAACAACCTGCATGGATTGCCACAAATTAGGTCGGCCGCATAGAAATGAAACTGCAGGGCGTCCTTGCCCTTAGCAATATTTGACAGACTGAGAAACAACTCAGTCGACACAATGAAATGATTTAATAATGTTTTACAAAGATGAGCGTCTTGCCGTCTTGATTGATGGACCGCATCTAATGTCTGCGGCCGGCTCACTCGGAATGCATATCGACTACAAGCTCCTTCGCGATGAATTTGCAAAACGCGGGCGGTTGCAGCGCATCAGTCTCTATCATCCCGTGCGAGAAAACAATGAGTTGATACCCATCCGGCCGTTGCTCGACTGGCTGCAGTATAATGGATTTGATGTGGTCACCAAGCCGATACGCGAATTTACCGAAGAGAATGGGGTGACACGGAAAAAGGAAATTTGGACGTCGAGATGGCGGTTGACGCGCTTATGCTGTCTCAAAAAGTGGATCATATTGTTTTATTCTCAGGGTCGGGTGATTTGTGCCACCTGGTTCAAAACTTACGAATGCAGGGTGTCCGCGTATCTATTGTTTCGACGCTACGTGGGCCATCCTCAATGGTGTCTGATCATCTCAGGCGATTGGCAGACAACTTTATCGAACTCTCAGGCCTCGCGACGCGGATCAGCAAACCTGACCCTGTAACGGAGACATAAGGGGCCGTGTTTTCCAACACGGCCGCCGGATAGCGTCATGGGATCTCTCTGCATTTAGCCGCACGAATTTCCGGTTCTGGGTTAATCGAGGCGGTTCGAGCAAGCCGTCGAGCGCCAGCATTGCAAAATTGGCGTTTCGGATTTTATGCCCACGTGTAGGCAAAGAGAATGCCAAAACTAGAGGTACAAACCTGTTCGATCCCGCCCTCCAGAAAATTAGAAAAAATTTCTCTGACACAGGGGGATCTTGCTCAACCAGTTCCGCAAAAAAGCCCTCTTAGGGCACCAGCCGCCACGGCCCTGCCGTCGTGAGTTTACCGCTGGCGTGAGGTTTCCAGCCTCCCGTAAGCGCGCCGCAAACCGTACAACGGTTGCTGCGGAGATCAGCAAGCAGCGACCGATCTCTCGCCCCGAATGGCCCTCTCGGTGAGGATTTTGAACATCATGGCGAATATCGGGCGGTAAGGGTACGGGCATGAAACGACCCCTTTGAGCAGCAAGGAATCAGAAATCCGCGCACGTGGGTATGCCTTACAATTCAAGGTGAACAGGACCCGCTTGACTGCCAGTTCGGCCAAGCTGGACAGGTCCGGGTCCATTGGTACGACACGGAGGCCACTATCAACTGCGCACCCATTTGGCGGACTTCATGGCAGCCTACAACTTCGCGCGCAGACTCAGGACCCTTGGTGGCCTCACACCTTACGAATACATCTGCAAAATCTGGACTTCTGAGCCAGACAGATTCATCTTAAATCCGATCCACCAGATGCCGGGACTAAACACCTAGCAAGGCCCAACGAAGCCAACAAAAAAGAGACGCCGCGCAAATGCGGCGTCCTTCCCAGACACAATCATTGTGACCTTTTAGAAGCGATAGCTCAGCAGCCCCTGCACCGACTGCACGGAAGTATCGAAGCCGACTTCGACGTTGTCCCCCCCGATCAAAGGACCTTCGTAGAAACGGTAGCGATCGAAATCGGTATAGCGATATTCGATGCCTAGGCTCAGGTTGCCGGACAGCATGGTCTCCATACCGAACCCAACGGTCATTCCATTAAGATCAAAATTATAGGAGGTAGAACCGCTCTCACTCGGGGAGCCATCAATAGAAAATGAACCACTGAGGTCACCTTCGAAGGTGCCCCGAGAATAGCCAACCAAGCCGTACAACATGGTGGTATCGTTGCCAAGGTAACCGGCGCGCACCGCGATGGTATAAATCTCGGATGGGCTCAGTTCGTAGTCAAGGTTGAATGTTTCGGCATCCTCGTCACCAATGAAGTCGCCCGACAAATTGACATTTGTATCGTTAGTGACATCGCTGAACAACGCGTCCAGTGACGCACCAACAACGAAATTTTCGTTGATCTGGTGATCATAACCGGCGCGCACCGATCCGAGCATCCCATCGCCGCCCAGTTCGGGGAGGTCGAGGCTTGCCGAAATAGGCGGGGCAGAATAGCTGCCACCAAGTTCATAATTGCTGCTGCCCGTACCAATACCACCACCAACATAAAAGCCGGTCCATTCAAAGTCGACGACAGAGGGTACAGCAACCGCCGCCGGAGCTGGCGCGGAATTCAGACCGTCCGCAAGTGCAGGCGCTCCGACGGCCCAAACTGCGAGAACAGTCGTTGACATCACTGCGTGAGGAATTTTTCTCTTCATAAGGCGCTCCAATTATCGCGGAATTTCTATTACTTAGCTTGAGAGTGAATAGTCTGCATCCGACATACCCCAAGCGACACCACTGGACAGTGATAGGATCGCCTACTCAGGCCTGCGGATCAAAGTATCTTATGGCTCTGAGGGTCTCGAAAGTTTTGAATGCGCCTGAAGGCAGGTGCCTTATGCTTCAAACTGTTGCCTTGCTGGCCCGGAGGTGACGTTTTTCAGCGCTTCTGACAAGCCGGTCGAACCGCTTTCGTCCAGTTTGGCGTTGGACCGCTGTCAGGCGCATATCGGAAGCGCTCGCATTCGGCGGATGGCAGCGCAGATGATGCGCACCATTGGGTCGGTGACAGCCACCTCGGCGCGTTGAAAGGTGATGGCGCAACCGTGACGCACCATAAGGGAGCCGATTTTGATCAGCTTCAGCTGGAAGTTAGTCAACGAACATTCAGGCATTGCCCCTGGCAGCTTGATGCAGCGCAAGAGGATGCCGAGGTTGTAGGCCAGCGCATAAAGCTGCAGCCGCGCCTCGGGTTCACGGAACTTCTTGCACCACAGCCGTGTCCAGTGGAAGGCATACTTGCGCTCTTTCGGCTTGTCGAAGAAAGCCATCTGTCGGCCCGTCTGACATTGGCAAAACTAGGCATCCCCCGCACCACATTCTATCGCTGGTATGACCGGTATCT
>ENA-OQVM01006407-OQVM01006407.1-marine-metagenome-genome-assembly--contig:-NODE-6407-length-10718-cov-42.921906_pt1 | contig 10718 bp, 10 predicted proteins | sample MGYA00237776_ERZ505498 | MGnify/ENA primary metagenome ERZ505498 (study PRJEB26159, sample SAMN06265151) | marine metagenome | isolation source: Helgoland LTER site | place: Germany:Helgoland, sampling... | reverse complement strand
GAATCATCAAAACCAATTACAATTGTTGTTCTAAAATTATTACCAAAAGATCTGTACTTTTTCAAAAGAAATAACCAGGAAAGTTTAACAAAGGAAATAGAAATAATTGTAAGCATTAAAATTAAAAACTGATTATTAACAATATCACCCTCTTTAAAAATGCCAAAATATGCGAAATATCCAAGAATAAAAAATAGAAATTGTTTTACTAAAAGCCTCAGAAGGGTCAGAACTGCAGTATGCCTGTGTACTTCATAAAAAGCAAAAAAATAAGATATAACCAACCAAAAAAACGAAATGTATGATAAAAAGAAAATATTTAAATATTCTTTATCGTACACAAAGTAGGTTATCGTATTTAATATAACTAAATCTACTACTATTTGTAAAGGTTTAATGAAATGGGAATATCTTTTTTTCAAGTTTTAATTTATTGTTTATATATTTTATTAACGTAGAACTTTCAGAATCATTTCATCCAATGTAAATAATTTTTTTGCAATTGCTTTTTGGTGCTGTTGATCGATTTGCTTGTTTATTAAAAAAACTAATTTTTCAACTAAAATATCGGTATCCCAATTCGTAACAACTAAAGTTAAATTATGTTTAATGAATAAATTTTCTATTTCACTGTTGGCATCTGTGATCACAAAAACCTTGCATCCTGACGCTAATAAATTTGGCATTTTAGAAGGTAAGGAACCTTTAGATGTATTTTCTTTTTGAGGTATAATTTGTATTGTACTTTTATTATACAACTCTTCTAAATTTTCTTTATTTACGAGGTTATGAAAAAAGATTTTTTTACTTTTATTTAGCCTTTTGAGCTCTTTAATTGCTTCCCCTTCAGAAAAAAAATGAAACATCGTATTATCTAATTTTTTTGATGCTTCAGAAAAAAAATTTAATAGTTGAATTGGATTTTGTTTTTCACCTAAAGCACCGGAGTATACCACATGTTTCTTGTCTTTATCGAAAAGATGTTCTAAATCATTTGTGCACTTATCTTTTATGGTGATAAACGGATATTGAACCTCTAGTTTAATTTCTTGTAAAGCATATAACTCTTTTGCTTTCTCCTTCATTTCCTTAGATAGGAAAACTAATTTGGTACAACTTTGATAACATTTTCTTTCTATTTTATGTATAAAAAAATGAACAATTTTATTTATCAACCCTCTTTTATCAATGGAATAAATCTCCTGTAAATCATGAACCATTCCAACCTTTTTAATTTTTTTATTCAAGAATGGTAAAATGGAATAAAAAGCAAAACTTGGCGGAAAAACAGGGATTATAATATCTGTATTTTTTTGATGCTCTCTTATTTTTCTCAAAATAAAGAATGCGAAGCTAAGCTCTAAAATAATTCTTCTTACAATCGTTTTTTTTGAAAAAGCTAAATACTTTCCTCCTCGAATTATTTTAATACCGTTTAATTCTTCTTGGCTTTCTTTTATTTTCCAGTTTGGATAAAAGGGATGATAACATAACACCGTAACATTATGACCATCATCTTTTAAAGCAATGGCAAAATCTGTGTTAAATTTCCCTGTAGAAATTGGTTCAGGGTAAAAAAAAGGAGATATTATTAATATATTTTTATTATTTTTCACTTAACCGTTCTCTTATAATTTTAGCGGGGTTCCCGATGCAAACTTTGTTTGTAGGCAAATTTTTATAGACACTACTTCTAGCCCCAACAACAGTTCCTTTTCCAATGGTAATTCCTGGAGCAACAAAAACATCTGTCGCTAACCAACATTCATCTTCAATTGTAATCTTTTTTGCAAAAATAGGAAAATCTGATTGTAAATAATCATGCGAACCCGTGCATAAATAAGATTTTTGTGAAATAACTACATGTTTACCTATTTCAATCTCCCCTAAAGAATATAAAACAACATCATCTCCAACCATAGAATAGTCTCCAATAGATACTTTCCATGGATAGGTAGTCCTTACTGTTGGCCTTATGATTACCTTTTTACCGATTTTCGCTCCAAAAATGCCTAATAAAAACCTTCTAAACCCGTACATAAACTGAGGTGAATTTTTAAAAAATATAGATTGAACAATCCACCAAAGCTGAACGACAAAAGCATTTCTACCTCTAAAATTTTTTGGTAATTTAAATGTGTTAAGTTGCTGCATCATCTTTAATTATTTTTATAAATTCTCTGCTAAAAATATCTATTGTAAAGTTTTCCATAAAATACATTTTATTATAATTACATATTTCTAAAATTTTAGATTTATTTTCATCTAAGAAAATTAACTTATTTGTTACACTTTTAGAATTTTTTTTCTCAACTAAAAATCCGTTTTTATTATCTTCAATAACATCTACTATCCCTGCATGATTGGTTGAAATAATAACGTTTTTTGTTGCTAAAGCTTCTAAAATAGATATTGGCTGACCCTCCATTTTGTAATAGGTTGGTAGCACAAAAATATTACTCCAATTTAACAACTCTTTCTTTTCCTCATTATACACGACACCAACATAACTGGTATTCTTTAACTTTAAAATTTTACTTAAAATAACATTTTTTAAAGAAGAATCGATATTACCTGCTATTTTTGCTTCATATTTAATTTTTTTTCTTTCTAACTCATGTAAAGAATCTAGTAGCAAAAAAATTCCTTTTTCTTCCATAAGGTTACTTAAATAAGAAATTTTTAAAATACTAGTATCAACCTTTAGATTCTTATCAATCAAATAATTTTGAGCAAAGTTGTTTAGAATATGTATATTCTCTTCTTTTAAAAATGGAGTTAAATTTTGTTTTAAAGAAATAGACAAAACAATTCCTTTAGTAAACTTTGATACTAGAAAATGAAAAAACTTCTTTTTTATTCCTAATAACTGTTGATACTGAGTTCCTAAAAAATTACCATGAACATGTATAATTAATTTTTTATTTAAAATTGAAGAAAATAAAATAAACAATGTATACTTTGTGATCCCAAAAAAAGTTTGACCAGGAGTTATATATACAATGTCATTTTTAAAAACTTTAAAAATACTACAGTTAATTTTCAAAAAATAAATAAATTTTTTAAAAGAAAAGCTTCCAATTGCATCTTCAAAAACATTGTAGGAAGTATTTATAGTATCTACTATAAAATCATTAGAATTTCCTATGATCTCTTTTACAACCTGATTTGATATAGAAACCCCTGAAATTGGTTTTGGAAAAGGGCCTATTAGTAGTATTCTTTTCATTAATTTTTGAGGATTAGATTCCTATAAATAAAATAATTTATCAATAGAGAGAATAAAATCACTCCATTTTGTCTATCCAAAATATTTTCTGTTAGCATAACGAAAACAAGAAGTAATATAATTGAAAATGCAGAATAATCTTTTCTGTTATATAAAAAAATTAAATTTAGTATTATGGACATAATAAACAAAAGTAGTCCAAAAACACCAACTCTTAAAATAATTCCAAGATATTGATTATGTGAGTTAAAGTTTCCAATATAGAGCACTTCAGACTTATCCTTATAACACTCTCTTAGCTCCTCTCCTACACCCCCTATTCCGTAGCCAAAAAGCCAAGATTCTTTTATTTTTTCAAAGGAACATTTATATATTCCGTGTCTTATGCTAGTTGAAGAGTAACTTACAACTTCATCGTAGCTTTTTGTATCAAGAACTTCCCTAAATCTTTTTGCTGTATCTGGAAAATAATTTTGACTTAAAAATAAAATTGCGGTCATAAAAATGAAAAAGTAAAGTAAGACTTTCTTTTTATTTTTGATTTTCATTAAACTAAAAATCAAAAATGAGAGCAGTAAAGAAATTATAACTCCTTTTCTAGATAAAATAAAAACAACTATTACCTCAAATATACCAACTAATAAAAGCATAATTTGATATTTCCTTTTTGCTTGATTAAAGAGCTCAGCAATTAAGAAAAGTGAAATTGATAAGTAAATGGATAAATATATAGGATGATCTTTCATCCATAAAAACCCTTCACTTAAATCATATACAAATCGATTTATATTTACTTTTTGAGTAATGTAATCTCCATAGTTAAATGAGAGCATAAATATAAGTATCGATAACAAAAAGGAGGATGCTATAAATGTATATTTGAAAATATTTCCATATTCTACGATATTGTTTATTGCCTTTTTATTTGCAATTAATAATAAAAAACCTATTGGAAAAATAAATAAAGAAAGTGTTGTCTCTAATTTTGAGATTCCTTCTTTAAAGTTGTCTGAATAGGTTAAACTGATAAAATAAAGAACAAATAAAGAAGCATTCAATAAGAAAAGGTAATTGATCTCTAGCTTTCTTTTTTTTAAAGAAAACAGGACTATTACAATGAAAAAAAGGCCCACTATTCCTTTTATCTTAAATGGCAAAATAGGAAATAAACCTGTTATAATTAAAAACAGTCTTGGTAATATTTTATTTAACTGCACTGAGTAATTCAATTGTGATTTTTTTTAGTTTATTTCTTCTTGAAAAAAAATTTTATCTAGAAGCTCATTAATTATAATAGTAGAATATATAAAATGTCCCATATCATTTGGATGAACACCATCTGGTATTATTGCATTGAACAGCTCTTTATCTTTTGATAATTTAAGCAGATAATTCCCCACATCAATTAATTGAATATTCAGTTCTTTCCCAGCCTTTATCCAAGATTCCGATGTAGAATCAATCTTATTATTTTTCCTTTTTTGTAATCCTTCCACTTTATTTAACAGAATTAAGCAAATCTTAACATCTTTATTTTTATTTTTTATTTGCTTTACAATTTGCTTTAAGTTAACAATTATTTGCTCTGAGTCAATATTTGTGTCATTTAAAGCAAACTCTAAGAACACATAATCTAATTTTTCTTTTAAAAGAACTTCTATATTAATCAAAGCTTTTTTTGCAGACCATCCTGGAAAACCTAAATTCTTATTTATTGTCTTTACTTTTAATTTTTTTTAAAGAAATCTGACACCCTCCACATAAAAGAGTTCCATGGCTTATCTTTACTCACATGCGCCCCTTGGGTTGTTGACTCGCCATACCAAACTATTGAAATTTCACTTTTAGGAATTTCTTGAAAAGAAGAAAAGATTATAAATAAATAAAACAATAAGTGTGTGTTTTTAAAAAAAATCATGGTTAGGTTTTATTAATAAATGTTAAACTTATCCAAAAAACTGGCATACTCCAAAGAAAAGATGCTGCGGGTATAGAAAAAAAGAACCAAAAAATTAAGAGTAAACTCCAAAAGATTTCTTGTTCACTTTTGCTTTCATTAAGTATTCCTAATATTGTCTTATACACGATTTTTAATAACACTAAGAATAGAATTAGTCCTACTAATCCATATCTAAAAATCATAGAAAACGGAAGTATATGTATGTTGTGAACTTTACTTTTTCCTAAAAGAGAAGATCCAAGAACAGAATTATCTAGAAATAATTTACCACCATCAATCACACCTCCAGAACCAGTTCCAAAAATAAAAGAAGCAATACTCGAGGTCCACATTTCAAAAACTACCTGCGCTTCAATCATTCTTTGAGAAATTGAAGTGAAAAAAGGATCAGAGTAATCTATTCCTTCTTCTAATATTATTGCAATTTGATTTATTCTATACCCAATATTGCTTTTAGGGTTGATGAAGTTTAACATTCCTAAAATTATTTCTTGCCTAAATAAGTAAGTGAATAAAATAATGGATAGCCCAAAAAATATAACTGATTTTTTACTAAAAAAAGGTCTAAATATTTTCAATAAAAGTAAGAATCCCATCAAAAAGAAAACAACCAACTGAGTACGATTGGAAGAAAAGACTAAAATTGAATAAGGTATAAAAAACAAAAAAAAGAGTACATATCTTTTATTTAAGATATTTAAAAACATTAAAGCGGCCATTATAACTAATAATATTGCTGGAGCTTTCAGATTAAAAATAACACAAGCTAAGCCTATTATAAAAATTGTTTTAGATAAGTTTACAAAGTCAAGTTCATCATTATGCTTATTTCTAAAAATATAAAATAATAATGCACCTAAAAAAATATATATAAAATCTGTAAATATATATACAATAGGGTTTTTATATAAAACCCCAATTAAGATTGAAATTAGAGCGAAAAAAAACCATCCATACACAAACAACTCTCTCCAAGAACATATCTTTTTAAATTTTAGCTTAAACTTTAGTTTTAAAATATCTAGACTAAAAAAAGCAACCGTAAATAAAATTAGTATAATTCTAAAATACGGCGTTAGTGCAAAACCTTTTGCATCTATATACTTAGCAATTATGTTTAACAGAATCTCTAGTATTATAAATGCGACGATAAACCTATATTCTTTATATTGTTTTTTAAATATTGAACTCAAAATACTTCTACTGTTTTATTTCCTCACTAAGCTTATTGATAATTTTTTGTCTAATTTTAGCAACTTGTTCTTGAACATCTTGTTTTATTTTACTTTTTGATTTTATTAATTCAATGATTTTGTTTTGCAAATCTTTCTTTTGAAAAGTTCGAATATCTAAAACGAACTCTTCTAGGCCGACTAAATTAAAAGTACCTAAAGTTTTTGGTTGGTAAGCTAACGCTATTGTTGGAACATTACCTACTAAAGAAAAGATAGCTGAATGCATTCTGCTACCAATAAATATATCCATTTTAGAATACAAATAAATTAACTCTTTCGGGTTCTGAATTTTATCCAGATTAACAATTTCTGACTCTTCATTTATTTTTTTCTGTAATTCTAGTGAGACTGCAAAATCTCCATCTAAATCACTTACAGTTACTTGTGGAAATATATAAACTTTGATCTTTTGTTCGGTAATATGTTTTAAATCGTTAATTGTATTTGAAATTTTTGAAAGATAATGTTCGATGTCGCGTGAGTTACTTCCTTTTATTGCAAATCTCCAATCTAAAACCGTTATTCCTATTTTTAAATAGTTTTTCCCCTCTTTAAGATTACCATCTAATAAAGTGTGCTTTTTTGAATCTAAAATAAATGCAATATCAGGTAATTGCTCAAGCTTAATTTTTACTTTATTTTCTCTCATAAGGTTTGATGTGATTTCTTCTCTACTATATAAAACATCGACCTTACTAAAAACCTTTTTTAAAATAATTTTATCTAAAGAAAAATTTAAGGGACCTATGCTTTGAGGAAATAAAACAACCTTCTTTTTATATTTTTTAGAGATCCATAAATGATACAATACATTAACAAAGCCAATTCCTAATGGGCCTATTTTTGATGAATATAAATACCCCCCTCCTGCAGACAATATTAAGTCTGAATTTACAATTTCATTGGTTTGTTGCTTCTTATAGAAAAGTACTTTTTTTAAACCTGTAAAATACTTTTTTATGAATCCTTTTGGATTTAATATGTCCCAAACTGGTGGTACAGACCTAACATTCATTTTTTCATAAAAGAGAACATTCTCGTTGTGAAATTGAGACATCACTGAAATATCAACGTTATTTTTAAATGTTAATTTAATTAAATCAATCATAGCAACAACAATTCCTGCATCTCCTCTGTTATTATAAGAGTATGCATTAATTATTAAAACTTTTTTCTTTTGTTCAATCATTTTATATTTTTTAAAAAATATAAATTAAATAACTCATTTTTAATTTATAATTTTTTTAAATTATTTTTTAATTATTTTTCTATAAAAATAAAAAATTCCAGCTGAAAATACTAGCATGGAACTAATCATTATAAAAATTAATACTAAACCATTATTAAATTTTAAAAACAATAATTGAGCTAGAAGAAGAGTAAAAGTAGCTGCAAGAATATGACTATATAATATATACTTTGTAGCATTAATTGCCTTTAATGCTACAACAAATGTTCTTGAAACCCCAAATAAAAACTGATATAAAAAAAAATATAATATGTACATAATTTTTTCAGAGTAAAAAGAATTATCTTGATAGTATATTTTATATAATTGAGTCATTACTAAAGAAGAAACAACTAATATAACGATGAATGGTATCATTAACTTTTTTAGTAATTTTTTTACAAATTCGTTAATACCAGCTAGTTTCTTTTGTTCGAAAATTAAAGACATTTTAACTAACATCATATTTTCAAAAGTAACAAAAAGAACCGATAATACTCCAACTAAATTCTGAGAAATTCTAACTGCATTAAAATCTTCTACATCTAAATATTTTTCTGCTACAAAATATATTCCTTGCGTATAAGTCCAAAAAAAAATAACCCCAAGAACTAACCAGCTAGCATAACTATAATGCTTTTTAAATACTTCCAAAAAAGTCTTATTTTTAGTTTCACTTTTTTGAAATAAGAATGTTTTTATCTTCTTAAATTTAAGTAATATAAAAATAAAAATACCAAACAAATAACTAATTATTAGGCTAATATATATGTTTTTAATACTTAAATCCCCTATTATGTAGAAGAAAAAAATCGTTAAAAAAAAAAAGAAAAGAACAACTGTTGTAGCTAATAAATTTGCGCTAAACTTATTCTGAAAATAAACAAAACTAACTCTTCTTATAGCATCATATATTGATACTACAAAAGCCAGTGTAATAATGTACGGTAAAGAATTTGTTAAAAAATAATAAAAGTTAGTTATTACAATAACACAAATTATTGAGGAAATTAGTAAGAAAAGTAAATTCATTAAAAAAATCTTGTAAAAGTAACTCTTGTTAATCTTTCCCCTAAGAAAGACTTGTAAAGGTTGATTTGCAAAACTAGAAATTACTAATGTGATTATTATCACTATCGAATATCCTAAAAAAAAATCTTTAAATAAATTAACAGAAACAATTTTAGACAAAACAAATATTAAACAGAAGTTTAATAAACTCATCACTCCTTGCTCTAAAACAATTTGATATTTATTAAGTAAAAATTTCATTTTTTATTCTTGAAATATAATTTTAATAATTGGTATATTTTTATCTTTTTATCTTTTTATGAAAATTATATTTCATCTGCTCCAAACTTCCAATCTATATTTAAATCTTTATCGTTAAAAAATTACAACATCTTCTGCATCCGAGTTTTTTATTGATATATATATACATGAGATTTTGCAACAAAATAGATAACTTTAAAAAAGTTATATTTCTTAAACAAACTTTGAACTAATTCTCTATTACAAACATCTCCTTTATGGAAAGTATAATTAGCTATTACTTTTGAATTTCGTGAATCCCCTGCAAACTTCAATAAATCTAAGTTTACAATCACGTATTCGTTATTCTTATCTAAAAGTAATAAAATTAGAACCTATAAAAACTACACATCCTGCGATAATAATTACTTGCATTCTTATTTTTTATAATTATTTAAATAATTATTTAACTGTATTAAAAGTAAAAACAAAATCATTAGTCCTGCGCCTAATAACGTTAATAAGAAAGCATAACTATTTGTTGCTCCTTTTAATTCAGTACCTATTGGCTGAAAATTAGAAATTACATTTATAACTTCATACATGTCAGCTTTACTTGAGATTACATCAATCAAGTCAGAATTTAACTCTCTATTAGTTTCAAAAAGTTTCAATTCTTTTGTAGTTGTTTTTTGCCCCCCTAAGTCTATATTTGTGCCTGTAAATTGCTTTTTTGATTCGGCTACCATTACTTGCATATACATCTTTCTTAAAGAGTCTATTTGCCCTAAGTTCTGTCTAAGTAGAGAATCTGTTCTATTTAAATTCTCATTAGTTAACTCTTTTACACGATCAAAATACTTATTTTTAACAACAGAAGATAAGATTACGTCATCTAATTTGTTAAAAACATTATTTTTTTTTGCAATCACATTTATTTTATGAACCTGATAATCTAAATCATTAAAAGAATTTTTAAATTCTTTGAAACTATAACTACTAACTGTGGCAGTATCTACCTCTAAAACAAAATCATTGTAAGCATTTATAATATCACTTTCATTAGTAATAGGTGCTATTGAAAACTTTTTTATAGAGGCTGCTGTCTCTTTATCTAAATTAAACAAGTTTTGAATTCCTAAGGTATCTTTCTGTACTACTAAGTCATTATAGTAATTTATATTGTTATACAACTGACTAACACTTTTATAGTTTGGTTGCACTAACAAAACAGAACTAAATGAATCTGATGATTTTATTTCTAAAAAAAAACCCGTTACCAAACCAATGATCGCAGCAATTCCTATTTTAAGATTATTTTCTTTAAGGAAAATTAATATAGAAACAAGGAAATGAAAAATTCCTTTAAAAATGCCCCCAATAAAATTAAAAAACTTAGAAAATCCTTTTCCTATAATTAAAAATAAAGAACCTAAATCTACTTCTTCTTCGTTGTTGCTTTTACTATTCTCTTTTTGTTGATTTGTTGACATGTGTTCTTTTTGTTATTACAATTTAATTATTGAAAATTTGTTCTACTATTTTTTGAGTAATAGCATATGTTGGGGTTACGCCTGTCATTCCTAAACCTCCAGATGCCAAAGTTGCACCCGTTTCTAAGGGGTTATCAGATGCATAATATGCATATCTAACTTTAACCTCTTCAGAAATATTTCCTCTAATTTTAGATGCAGATTGTATTGCTTTTTGATAATGAGCACCTTCCATTTCTAAACCAATAACATTCCAGGTAGAATCATGAAAAAACTTTAATAAATCTTTATTTTGCAATGATGTTCCTAAAACTGAAATCAT